>Ga0153932_1000113_pt1 | contig 42125 bp, 51 predicted proteins | sample TSNJ016MetaG_FD_102273 | JGI IMG/M metagenome (GOLD analysis project Ga0153932, IMG submission 102273) | Attine ant fungus gardens microbial communities from New Jersey, USA - TSNJ016 MetaG | ecosystem: Host-associated > Fungi > Mycelium > Unclassified | place: USA: New Jersey, Wharton State...
AAATTTTAACAACCCAAAGAGGTGAATTTAGACGACACTACGAATACACTCTAGTAAGAGTCGCAGTAATGCCGGACAAGCGCCCGAACAGCAAACGCGGGCATAAAATTTTTTCGCGGGTGTACGCTAGGAAATTTTCACTATAAGTGCAGCATATACTGTGGGGCAAGAGTCGAACCCGCCGAGGGAACTCGTCCCCGAATTTATAGTCCCGGATCTACGCTGGATTGTACGTATGACTGGAACACCAAAAAAAAAGAGAGTATGAATTTTGTTCAAAAATAAGGTATTCAGGCGATTTAGACGGGTAGGCAACGAAAAACTACACTATACTATAAAAGTCCGTCAGGGAAAAAATACTGCAAGAGGGGATCAACAGCAGGCTCTTCGTACTCGAAGTCTGCCAAATTTTCGGGGGGGGGAGTAGTCAAAAGCAGGGCGTGAACGACAGCATCAGCGGACAGCTGTTCTGAGTGATCAAACAGACCAAAAGGAATCGCTGCCCAACCACTAAGAGCAAAAAGTAAAACGGCCATAGCAACGCTTAAAAATATGCGACTAGACGCTTGAGCAGGAATAGCTAGTTCTTTGCCCGCTAGTTTTAAACCGTCGGCTAGAGGTTGAAGCAGACCAAAGGGGCCGACAACATTAGGACCAACACGACGTTGAACTGCAGCCATAATTTTGCGCTCTGCTAGCGTAAAATATGCAATTGCAACCAACAAGCAAATAACCTTAAATATAGCGACAAAAATCGTAACGTGTAAATTGATAATGAACAACCCCATGTTAGTCGTGCATGTTTAGAACATCGTTGATGTATAGGGTAATAAGGATAGTGAACACATATGCCTGTAAAAACGCAATAAGAAGCTCCAAGAACATAATTGCTGTAACAATTACTCAAGGGAAAACAGCAAGAATAATCATAATTGTGCCAGAGTTTAACAGCGCCCAGGAAAAACCAATTAGAATTTTTAGCAACGCATGACCTGACAGCATGTTAGCAAACAAACGAATACTTAAACTAAACACACGCGCAACGTAGGAAACGGCTTCAATAAAAATAAGAAAAGGAGCAATCGCTAATGGGGCACCTGCAGGTAAAAAAAGATCAGCAACGTTTCACTGATGTTTTACAGCAGCCAAATGATTAATTGCGATAAAATGCATCAAGGCGATGAAAAAGGTGACAATAAAAGAACTTGTAACTGTGAAAGAGTAGGGCACCATACCAACTAGGTTAGCCAGAAGCAGAGTAAGGAACAAATAAAAAATGACACTAAAGTACTGTTGTTTGGCTATGTAAAGATTCTCACGAACGATTGAACATACCAAAGAGTATGTTGAGCGTAGCGCGAAAGCATAAGTATTCGTTACATAGGGATTGTATACAGCGAGTCACACAGCCATAATAAGCAGGTTTAGTGACAAAAGAAAGGATAGGTTGGTTAGCCCGCTAATAAATAGCGACAGTGAAAGGACGTCAAACTGTTCAAGAGGATCGTGTGCGAAAAGGGTAGCGTTGCCTGCGAAATAGGGATTTAAAGAAAAGACGGAACGTAACATACAGTCGTCATGAATGGGTGTAGTGCTACAGAAAAGCACATGCTGTTTATCATTGACACGCCGCTATCCGGCCAAACAAAATCCCCCATACCCCCAGTAAAAAGACGGTATCGTAACGCCAACCGAAGCCGGTAGGAGTTTATTACGGGGGTTTTGAGCTGCTGATATTAAATCGTTACACAGGGGGTTTGCGGGGCAGCAAAAGGTATTTGGGGGTTAGCTACACAGAGTCTAGCTTGAATCAGCGGAAGTAGCGGGGTTGCAAGCGGCTACTTCTACGAAGATCGGATTCGTCGGGCGCGTGCTTATAAATTAACGCCCGTGTGCCCCGGTGGTACTCTATGGAGTTTGGATAAAAGCCAGTCGAGGTGCGATTACGTCGCTGGTGTGCTTCCCGCCGACGAAGTTGTGGTTTGAAGTAATGTTGAAATCGCGCAATGCTATCTCATTCTGGCTGAAGAAGATCTCCTGGCTGTAGTAAGTATGCGGGATTACTAACGGAAATCCCGTTAATTCGCAACAAGCAAAACTGCGCAACGATACGCGCTCAATAAATGGATGGTGCAACTCCCAATTTCATGAGGGTTACGTCCAAGCGGTTCGCCAAGCCAGCTGATGCAGACACGAACCCACTAACGTTTGGCCTAGACCGGCGATTAAGCTTTTTGAAATGTCGTCGTGCAGCCTCACGATCGGGCATGCTAAATAACGTATAGTGGAGTTTCTGGTTATACTGTCGTAGCTGGGGCCATCGACGCCGTTTGATATAGTGAGTGAGTCTATTGGAATACAGCCCTTTACGGACGCGCTGCAGTCATTTGTATTTTTTTTGCTCTCGTGGAAACTGCCAGCGGCGAAACTCGTGTAGACAAGTACTATACGTGGCGCGTGTGTACATCAGGTGCTCTAATCATGGCGCGCGGTTACGCTCGGGGGGATAAAAGCGAAAGGCATTACGAAAGCCAGGACGAAAGAAAACCTCATCGGATTCCCGTCACTCAAATTTACGAACGCGCCGCTGGATTTCACTTCAAATAATTTTGGGTAACCAAAGATTAGCGGGGTGTTTAAGAGGGGCACGCCTAGGCCGCTCCTCCGGCAGCTTAGCTACCTTACGCGCCCAGTATGCTTTAATTCGTTCGAACTCTTCAGAGTCCTTTTGCTTGCGCGATTTAGCCTTTTCCTCCTTATGTTCCCGAATGGCGTCACGGTACTCGTAGTTGGCGAGTCACATAGCGGGGATGGGTTTTCGGCGAGCAACCTTTGAAATTTGGAGTCGGTGACTTGCAAGCGGCGCGGCAACGCGCGCGATTATACGTTTCGTAGCCCGTGCCTTGGGTTGCGCGCGTGGGGTGAGTGGATTTCGCTCGCGAAACGCCGCCCTCGACTCCGGAATATCTCGCCCCAGGGCATCAACGTCGGGAACGTATTCACCAACCTGTTGATCGCGAGAACGAAGTTCACCGCCCGTTCGATCTGGACGAAGACTCATGTCACATGCTACAATTTGAGAAAGCCAGGGGTCACGAAGTCAGCGGGACGTATCACGAACTCAGTAACGACCAACGCGAAACTTTTTCATTCAGCGCAGCGTTAGTTTTTTTCAAAGGTGCGGGCGGTAACTGTCAAAAGGTGTTTGTCGGCGTTGGCGCACACGTTTTGCGCAAGCTACTGAAAAATTATTTCTGCGAACGAGTTGTAGTCCAGAATTACTTCTTAAAAGCTTTGGGCCTACAGCAGTAGAAAATACTGCCACCGGATTTGCCCCCCGCCAGCGAAGCAAACCAGCAGAGCGGGCTACAGCAGAACCCGCCCCCAAGCTTTTTGATAAAAGAATAGAACGACGTCGCCTAATGGGCGGTAGCGCATAGCGCTTAACCCCGCGACGAATACGCCGTCTACCGCGACGACGTTTACGACGTATGCACTCTGTTGGATGAATTGACGCCCGGAAAATAACACGAGGCCTTTTGTAAAGAACACTACAGGGTTTACTGCGCGTAGAAGACCGACCCAGAACCCCCGGTAGTGCTGCGTAATCACGACGAACGACGGTGGAGCAGGAACGTCGCTGCTTGAAAAGGCGACGAAGCTTGCGGCGCAATAAGCTAAACCCTTGGCGTGCTACCACACGTACCAATGCTCTAGATTTTTGCGTTGGGAGCGTCCTTAATCGACGAGTCCCATAAACACGCCGACTGTGCTTTAGTATTTGTTGAACGGAACGCTGTTGTGGGGCGATTAGCTCAAAAACAGAACGACGGTAATGACGTAGCCAGACACGATTGCGGCTGGCTGTTGGCACGAAAGCACGGCGGAGTCTTCTCAAGTACTGCAAGCGCGTAAAACGCGTCGCCTTAGATAATTTTATGCTCGGGACGGAGACTCTAAGCACGTATTGGCGACTACGGGGTGATTTGGCGCGGGCGCGGCGAGCATCAATAAAACTCGCGCTAATTGCGGGCCTACTATCGGAAACGTAGTTAGTACGACCACGAGGCTCAATATGCGCCAAAACAGACCGACGCGCCGCTGCCGCGACAGTGGGGTTTACAGTCCGCCACTTACTGTCAAAAGATACGAAACGCCTTTTTCGGTGCAGTCAACCCGCCGTTAAAGCAATGCTTCGGGAGGGGTAGGTTGATTGGTGCCGAACAAAAAAGGACTCGCGGGAAAGCAACAGCCCAACAACGGGACCTAGCTCAGCCTGGGGTGCACGGCGTAAGGTTTGCAGTAAAGTCTCAAAACGTGGGGTCGCACGAGAGTAACGGAGCGTTAAAACCTGGCGAGCACGGGTTTCCTGACTAACACCAGGATATGCTGTACGTCAAGAAGCTATGCCACGACCACCGATGCGTAAGCGACGAATGTCACGCGTTCTAAACAAAAATAGTCCGTAATCTTCAGGATCTTCCTGATACAATGCATGCTTCGCGGGGAAGAATGCGCGAAGCCAGTCGCCCCTGAAGCGTAACGTACTAGCTGCTAGCGGAATACGCCCAACCTGAAAACGGTATCGAAGCAAAGCCCGCTGTGGTTGCTCTGTTTTTTGCACAGTAGAAAGTAGGGAAATAGCCTCAGAAAGTTGTACCCGCGCAACCGGCTTCTGCTCACGCAACTCGAAGCGACTATCAAACGGATCAACGTTTAGGTATACACGCAGACTTCAATAAATGTTTCGTATCAAGTACTGCGCTGTGCGATATGTTATAGTTTCGGCGCCGACTTTAATTTTTTTAGATAACATTTGACTAATAAACGCAGGTATAAACTCCAGCAAGCTTTCAGCGTACTGTGCTGTAAGCTTATACCTAGTTTCCTTTGATGTAATGGCCGCCAGGATTGCCTTGTTTTTCGCACCAACGGACTGAACGCTAGCAGCGGCTGGTCGCTGGAAAAGCAAAGCCGCAACTACAGAAGTTCTACGGGAGGACGCTACCAGTTTATGCGCCGTGTTCAATCGAACGCGCTGTAATGCTGCCGCAACAGTTTTTTTAAGCTTAAGGGTGCGCTGAACCTCTAGGACCCGGCGCCCACGGGAACGGTGCTTTAGGCGCAGCAACCGCGACCTACGATAGAGGCGTTTGCGTCGGGAACGACGAGGCAAAGAGGTGCGAGCAACGTACGTCTTGTATGAAACGTCGTCTCCAAACAAAAACTTGGTAGGGGTACGGTTGTGCTGCGCTAGCTGCGGTTGCGATAAAAAGCGTTGCAGTCGCGGAATTTTATGATAAACAGATATCACCTGGTCCGCTGTGGTCGAGGCGGAGATTGTTGCTTGTAGCGCGCGCCCAAAACGTAAGGCATAAACTCGACGTTTCTGCAGACTAAAACGCAACAGACGTCGTGTACTTTTTCGCTCCGACCAGTGTCGAATGCGACACATTACTGCACGAAAGCTACGCGCACGACGGCGCCTATAACCACGATGACGCTTGCGGCTGTCGCGCTTCTTCCGGCGTAACCTATGAGCCCTAGAAACAGAAACGGCAACCGTAAAGCCCCGAAACGCACGGCGGTTACGCCTAGTAGCAGTATAAGGAACCACAAAACTCTCTCCGGAAGGTAAGCTCGTAATTGGCTGTTTAGCGAGGAACTCAACGCGCGGCCCTGCGGTGCTGAGGTGGGAAAGTGTTCAGCGTATGCTATGCGGCGTCCGAGATAAAAGGCTTCAAGGCCCCGAGCGACCGCTTAATTTTCGTTTTGCAGCGCGCCGCAGTTTCCCCGCTGAGGGGGCTTGATCTCGTGGTGTTCTACGGGAAAGGACAGACTTACACAAATCAGAAAATATACGCTCGTCGCGACGTCTTCGTAGGGCGCGACGGAGGATGCCGGCGCGAATTGCGTGCATAGGGTGCCGGCGTAAAGGGCTTTTTGTCGAAATCTGCGCGTGTACAGCACAAAAAATCACGTTAGCCGGTAACGCCGCAAACCGAGATTTAGTTTTTTCACGGATAAACGGGGCAAACTGTTTACGCAAGTTGCCTGCACGATACGCGAGCAACTTTCTTCACGAGCTAGACAAGTACGCAGCGCAAGAAACTTTTTGGGCCAGCATACGACGACGTACATCGCCTCGAGTACTTGCACCGACAAGCAAATTCCAACGAAAATCACCACGACCGTGAATCGCGGCTGGCGTAAAGCGTAACGGCGACACCCGTCTAAAACGGGCAGGTGCCGTACGCTTTACAAATGAGTGTAAAAGAGAATCATAGGAGCCCTTCCTGCGCCCAGAAGCTGGAAAACGTACACGGCGGCGCCCAAAGGAAATAGACGCTGGCGATACGTAGCGACTCCTGCTCGGAGGAGTGTAGCCAAGCTGGCTACGACGCAGCAGGCGTTCAGCACCACGAAGCCAGTGTTTCTTAAGAACACTGTGCTGTAGTGCGGTGGGATTATTTACAGTTTTAGCGAGCAACTCAACGCGCGGAAGTTCCCGCAAAGATAAAAAACGAGACCGTTTTATCAAGGCCTTACGAGTAAACCCCGCCAAACGAAGCGCGGCGTGGTGTTGGTAAACTTGTTGTGTATTAACAGACACGGTGCGAACCCCTGCAAGTAAAACAGCAACAGTACGTAGAACAAAATCTTGTGCGCGGAACAAAAACTCAGAACTCGAGCGTGCAAGCGGCCGCTGCTTATTCGCTCAATAGCGAAACTGCGAGAGAAGATGGCGCTGGGTAGAGGCATAACTTTCCGCCGAAGCTGCCCCACGACGCAAAGCAAATCAAGCAGCCCGAGGAATACAGTTTAATGCCGAAGAAAAAGCAGAGTTTACTGTTATTGAAGAAAGATCGGAATCCAAAGTCAATCAAGCACGGTGACTTCAGACTCTATTGCTAGAAAAAAACTTCTCTAAACCACGGAGCTCACGAGACGTCCGCATTAACACTGACGGAACATCGCGCAAGCCCGCAGTTGGCGTACGCCCTTCGAAGCGTTTAGCTGTTCAGCGCTGCAATGTACTAGGTGCTACGCCACGGCGAGGCCGTCTAAACCGGAAGTTTCTTCAAGGAATAGCACGACCAGGAAACTTTTGCTCAGCCGTCTTGATGCGCAAACGGGCCATAGCCCCAGCAAGATCAGACCTAAGCCCGGTATTAGCGCGAGAAAATCGATACCGGCGATACAACTTAGCGTTTAAAGATCGTCGACTAAAGGGGTGAGCAAAAGGTACGGTATGCTTAGTAGGATACCACCAACGACTATACACCGAATGTGCGCGGTGCACCCGACGAAGCCGCTTAAACCCGGTAGCGCCCGTAGAACCTAAATGATACTGTAATTTTACAGCACCGTAGTCAATGTATTTTCGTTGTGGCAGATTACGAAGCAATAGGTTAGCATTTTGACGAATGCGCTCTCGCTCAGCCTTAAAGCTAATCCGTCTTCTTGGCAACGAAACCCCGTTTACTCGAGGGTAGCTTCAGCGACGCTTGCGAGCAGCCAAGCGGGGAGTCCATGCGCACAAGGCACGTTCTTTACGCAGCATACTGTGAACTGAACGATAGTGTCATAAGCCACCAACACGCCTTACTTTAGCGGGCAAGCGTGTCCCGGTCAGCACGGTGCGGGCGACGGTGTTTGGGGTGTTCAGTAACAGGCTTGCTGTTACGTCGGCGTGAGCAGCCGCTTTGTGGGAGGTAGCGCCAGATAGTGCGCTTTGTGTTGCTATATCTGAGGAAAGTCCCAGATTGCATTGCGGGGGCTGCACTAAATAATTCGACGCTCGTCGGCCACGGACCAGCCGTCGGAACTGAGAATGAAACTTTTTTAGTACGAGCGCCCGCCGGCGCAGCTGATACAGTCGACGTAAGCGCACCTTGTAGACAGATCGTAAGTTAGCCCTTGTGGGGGGGCGGAACCAAAACCGTGGCTTGTTGTCGTCGCGATGCCGGGGCGACAAGAGCGCTGACGATAAAGTACGCTGTTGGGGTTCGTAACCTGGGACGCTTCCGGTGTACGCCCCTAGAGGCGCTAAAAACAAATCTTTGCGGCCCAGCGCAGTTTGTGGCTTTTTGAGTACATTGTGCAAAAATAAACCACGCCCACCACGACGGCAACGTCGGCGGGACATAGTGGTTCCCGGTAGTCGCAATTTTGATTGGTGATAACGTCCCCGCAGTGACCGGTTTAAGCGCTGTAGGCGTGCGCCTAGACTTAGTTGTAAGCTACTTGAACGCCTGCATGTGCTGCCTATACGATAAACTAAGGGGAATGCCTGTGCGAGGAAGTTATCAGCAGCAGTAGCGACTTTTCCCCGTAAGATTGCAGACCCTGTACGGTCGCAGCTCGCGGCGACGTGCGGTGTTAATAACTCGGAGGTTGGCAACGTAGAAGTAAACTCCGTGCGAGTGACGCTCAAATTGCGATGCGTCTTTATGGAAGCACACGATGTTTGCAGGCCAGGGCGTCTACCAGACTTTACCCCGTACGCGCTTGCACTGAGACTTAGCAACGATGAATTTAAAGCTTGTGACGCGCTGGATGTGCCGCCAGACAATGCGAGCGGAGCAGTACCCGATAAACGACCATCTCGTAAATGGCGCTGCGTAGCTAGCTTAAACAACACCGAACGCTGCTGCCATGTTCGGTAACGAGATGAAAAAGTCTTAGCAATGCGGCACGCAACAATATTTGCCGCCGCAGAATGTCGCAACAATGTTCTTTGGTATGTGTTCGGTAGGACAAACACAGCCTTACGTAAAGGGCTGAGACCCGCGTGCTTATGAATCGGCAGTGACTTTTGTCGTAGGTGAGGAAAGAACCCAAGACCCTGTAAACCGGTGACACGAGCACCACTGCGGTAGGGTTGAGTCCGAAATGCCGCCTGACGTAGTGCGATGCGCATGCTTGCGCCGATAGTTGGCTGAACTGCGGTGGCTACTACTTCACAAACCGCACGCGCCCCGCTTCGCAGCGCCAGCTGGCGGCGATAGTGTTTCGCGGTAAATACCGACCGCCCCTGTAACGTTCGAGTCAGTAGGGTGCGCTTAGCAAAGAACCGTAGGGTAGTGCGTTTAAATAATATCTTATCGCGACGTTCAATGCGGAAGCGCCGCTTTCCAAAAATACCAGCAAACAACCGGCGACCGCGACGCCGACGGCGTCAGTGCGGCCCCTTTAAACCTTTAGGGTTGCTTCGACGGAGACGATACCTGAAAGCAGAAAAAGCACGCACAGAGTAAGTGCGCTTCGTGCTGAAGTGTGCTCTACTACGTCGGCGCTGACGCCTACGCCGCCGTTGAGAAGATATTGCCCCAGATACGCGCGGGAAAGCTCTGCGCCGTCGTAATCGGCGATAAAAGGCGCGCTGCCTGCGGCGGTAAATAACTCGCGGGCGAACAGCACGCCGCGGCAACGTCAATTCAGACTTATTGAATACACGTACTCGACGTCGCCCGCGACGACGTTTTTTAAATCGCCCTACACGAATTCGAAGCCGTTGTACGCGGTGTGGTCGAGTACTTCTGCGCAAACTAGTGGCACGCCGACGCAACAGGTCGCCCCGGGATATGCGTGCCATGAAATTAATGGCCAGCCGCGCGCGACCGTCTACAAGCCGCTTACGTAAGAAAAGAGTAGAGATACGACGAACATGTCGATACGCCCGGTAAACTCTATATTTTGAGTGTCGGGTAAGCCTTTGTTGGCACCGCCCTTGGTGAGCGGACAACTCCCGACGGTACCCGCGTGCTGAATAACCGACCTGCGCAAATCTTGTATGAAGGCGTCCGCGCGTACTTCCACCGAAAGCTAGTGGGGATAAACTACTGGGAGAAACTAGATCACGTAAGGACGCAGGCGTTAGGTAAAGTTTTCGGAACGCAGTAATAGACCGGACGACACGAACTACTAAAAACCAAGAAGTGTAAATCGCGGGAGCAGCACTCTTCCTACGAAAAACCCGGCAGTAGACAGGGCGCAGAGTTCGTAATTGCGAGCGACGCAGTCTATTAAGACTGACTTGTAGTAGTCGATTCCTTATAGAAGCTCGACGCCTCCAGGATACAAATGGGCGTTTTCTTTTCTTGAATGCGTAGCTTTTTTTAGTTATGCGGCGAAATGGCGTTCGTTTACGGGGCATTGTATTTTAAAGTTTTCACCTTTTTAAAGCCGCAGAAATAATATCATTGCTTGCACGAGAAACTCAATCCGCGGTGAAATAACGGCGTTTTCGTAGGGTGGCACGATTACCTACGGTATGTTGCCAAACAGCTCTAATGTTGGCACGATTCGTGCGCGCGTAATTATAAAGTTTAGTTCAGCGTTTACGTGCTACGTCTCCTCGCCCCCTACGTAGACCAGAAAATCGAACGCAGCATTTTTGCAAACGGCGCGTTAACCGCAAAAAAAACTTAGCCTGCGTCCTATTAAGTTTTGCTGCAGCACGCACGTTTTGACCAACCCAAAAGGCACGCCGCCGTACAGCAATCTGCGCTGCGATACGGCAGCGAACAAAGTACTTTAAGCGTGAACTTCGACGAAACTCTGCGCGGGATAATCCGCTGGGCGGTACCCTATGCAGCATAGTATTAACGCGCTCCACGTAGAAAGTCAAGCGGTTGAAGCCAGACCTATACGAGTGTAACGCATGAGCTAATTCAGGACTTAAACTCGAACCAACGCGAGGTATTAGACGCCGCGGCACGCCGGGGTGAACACGAACGCAGAGAGTGCGCGCGAAGCTGCTCTGGGCGGATAGTATGGCCCGCATACGGCGGCCGGACGAGGCCATCGCCGGTGTAGTACGCTGTCAGTGGGAAAATAATAAACGAACCCGACGACGAAGGGTACGCTTAAAAAAATGATATCCGGAAACGCAAACGACTCGACGGTGTCCGCGGCGAAATCGCCGAGAAAACCGATGCTTTCAAACTTTACGAAATACGTAGCGACGACACAAGCGCCCTTTGTACGCTCCGTACAACAAAACACGGGCAGATAAAGCGCCACCTTTAGGAGAATACGAAGCGCAGATCGGCCGATAGTACCGAGAAAGTCGCCGCAGAACAGTTGCAGAGGCTGCGATTACGCCCGACCGTTCTCGTGAAATGCGGGCTCTAAGTCGAAGAGCCTCGGTCGGTACCTCCTTAGATGAGAAAAACCCTCCCGGTGAACGCACAGCGCGAAACTTTAGATTAAATTTACGGCGGTAGGAAATTCTACGCTTTTTAAGATGTCAAGGCAATAGACGGCGACGAAAGATAAAACCCGGCCCAAACTTGCGCATAAACTTACGGCGGCGCTTAACGCGGCGTCGACGACGACGGCGAAGTCACCTTCCTCGTCCAGATTTCCTCCTTCTCCCGTGACGTCGCCTGAAGGGAGACTTTTTTGCGCGGCGGACGTCTCTCCGACGCGCACGCCAGTAAATCAAACGAGCACGGAGCGCGACGCGAAATGCACAGGCCAGCTGAGGCCGCACCCAACCCCGAACGATACGGCGCTTTCGACGCAACGACGCAGAGCGTCGACGGAAAGATGCATTTTTGCGCACCGCGAATACACGGCCGCCACGGGGTATTCAAGCACGCGAAGCCGCTGTAAGCACAGCTGTTTGCATTGCGGTGCGCAAACGCCTCCTTCGTTTTATTACGAACAACTGCAGTCTACGCATACCGAAAGAAGGTCGTTGACGTCGGCGTTTATATTGTCAGGGGCCTCGACCAAACAAGCGAGCGTATCGCTGACCGTACCACAAACCAAACTTACGCGTTAATTGTTTAGCCTTCGGTTCTGCCACGTTGCTTACGTGGTGAGGCAGTAAAAAACGTAGCCCCCGGCGGCGACGCACTTTTTTATAAAAACGAAACCCCCGTTTAGTATAACGACGAGTCCGCCATTTTCGACGACGCTTGAACCTCCGCCTAGCGCGCCGCAACCGTCCGTAAGAACGGAGCAGCGCTCCGTTAAGTCAAATTCGACGCGCCCTGCAACTTAGCCGAAGACCACGCAAGGTAACATGAGTTGTCCGACGCTTAAAATATCCTGGGTACTGTACACCGCGAACTAAACGTCGAGTGCGGTCGATGTACATAAAGATCCTTTTTCGAAAAATTCAGCGCGGATAATAAAAACGTCTGCCGCGATAAAAAATCAGCCGGCGGGATAGAGTCGAGCACGAAAAACCGCCGGAGCCAACGGCTTTGTCGTGCTGCCTATAAAAACCCCAGGTAGAGAGCTTACGTCATAGCATTTTACGGTGCATGCTGCGAACAACAGCGTGGGAGCGAAAACGGAGATACTGGTGTTTCCGACGACTAGAGCGGTCCCCGTAGGCCTTCACTCGTTGAAGCCTCGTCAAACGCTTAAAGCGAGTAGTTCGCCGAAAGCGTGCTACTAGAACCTTCCGGCGCAATATCCACGAAGGAGCCAAGGTAGCCGCGCGACACATCGAGCCTAAAAGCAAATCAAAAGAAACAGCGGGCGCGCGAAAACGCTGCGCGGTAAGTCCACGGTATTCAACAGAAAATTTACCACGGTTAGCAACAGCGCGTCTGTACTGTGCAACCGCTCGCCGGCGCCTAAACATGCGCCCTGCACGAGAAATGCGCTTTCGTCGTGCCGCACGTCTTCTGCGCAAAAACGTGCGCTTACTACGTAAACCTACCTTAGCGCTGAATATCTGAGAAAGAGGCTTTAGGGAACGAGTACTTGAACCAAGAAATCAAATACGAAGAATCCCACGCTTAAAAACTTGTTTTTTATATATTCTACGCTTCAATAACTTTAACAGTCTTCGGTATCGTTTATTATACACTTTGAAAAGCATAAGAAAAACTAAATAAAACTAACAAAAAGAAGCGCTAGATACAATGACGCTACCATGAAGCCCGCGTAGTCATACACGCGGCCAGTTTGCGCTGACGCCAACAAACGGCCAGCAGCAGTAGCTTGTCGGCTAAGCCCAGTAGGACCAACAAACTCCAGGAACCCCTTATCAATTAGGGCAAAGGTGATATTGTACGCCCCCAGTAGAAGTGGAACGTTAACAAGCTCGTTGTAAACCACGTCAAATCCTCACTTGTGCGAAAGGAATCGGTATAGGGTAAGGGACTGTGCAAACACCCCGTACAGTGTGTATCGCAGAGCAAGTACATCGTACACATGAAATATAAGTATAACGGCGGAAATAGCACTAATGAGCGGAACTAACTTAATATACGTAGGCATAAACTCACCGGATAGCTGCCCTAGAGTAAAAATTGTGCTTGAGGCGACGGCCCCGTTTCAAAAATCTGTTCCAGGCCCAATGAAAAGGTCACGACCAAGAATTCCTAAAAAAACACTACCAACAGACAAGACAAGCAAAGGTACAGCCATTCGTACAGGCAATTCGTGCACATGCTCCAGAGGCAAACGACTGGCGCGGGACGAACCATAAAACGTTAAATGTAAAAGACGAAATGAGTAGAAGGACGTGAAAAATGCACTAACGAGTCCAAGGGTGTAAGCAAAGCGTGCGGAGCTAGCTGGCGCAGCGCTAGCCAGTTCCAGAATAAAATCTTTAGAATAAAACCCAGATAAAAAAGGAACACCCATAAGTGCTACAGAGCCAACCAAAAAAGCCGCATACGTGTAGGGCAGTGCATTCAGTAAAGAGCCAAACTTACGCATATCTTGCTCACCCGACATAGCGTGAATAACAGCACCCGCACTAAGAAACAGCAGCGCTTTAAAAAAGGCATGAGTCGAAAGATGAAAAAGCCCCGCCGCGTATCCGGAAAGCCCACAAACAAAAACCATGTAACCAAGCTGGGAACAGGTCGAGTAAGCAATTACTTTTTTTAAATCGTTTTGAAGTAAACCCGAAGTTGCCGCCATAAAAGAAGTTCCTGCCCCAACAATAACGATGAACGTTAAAACCGTAGGCGCGCACTCAAACAGCGGAGAGCAACGAATGATTAGAAATACACCCGCAGTAACCATGGTTGCAGCATGAATAAGTGCAGATACTGGAGTAGGCCCCTCCATCGCGTCTGGCAACCAGGTGTGCAACCCAATTTGCGCGGACTTCCCCATGGCGCCCAGAAAGAGCATAAGAGCGATAAGAGTGAGCGGTGAGATCATGTAGCCACAAACCAAAAGACTGGAATTAACAAAAAACGGAGCTAACCCGAAAACCACGCTAAATTCGACAGACTGAAACGTGTGAAAGGTAATAAGAATACCAACAGTGAAGAAAAGATCCGAAATACGGTTCACAACCATAGCTTTGATTGCGGCCTTGTTTGCTTGAACGCGAGTAAACCAAAAACTAATTAACAAGTAAGAGCACAGACCAACCCCCTCTCAACCGAGAAATAGGCTAACGAAATTGCTGGAAGTAACTAGAAGTAACATGAAAAACGTAAACAAGGAAAGGTAACTAATAAATCGGGCAGTGTGAGGATCTTCAGACATGTATTCTGTAGAGTACAGATGCACCAGTGTTGAGACAACAAGAACAACAAGCAGCATCGTATACGTAAGCGCGTCTATAGAAAAAACCCAATTAACCTCTAAAAGTCCGGACGTAAACCAGCTTCCCAAGCCTGCACTGTAGACTTCGCCGCGAGCGATCGCAGGAAAAGCATAAAGAAGAGCCCCGATAAGAAGAAACATGTTTACAATAATTAGCGTAGAAATATGCCGTCAGCTGCGGGTAGAATTACTGAAACACAACATCATAAAAAAATTAAGAAGAGGCAAGAAGACTACTAGCAGAGGAAGGGTAAGAGCAAACATGGTAGGGTGTGTGCGCTGCTTATTGCGTAATTTGACAACGTGTTGTGAGCTTCAGGAAGCCCGTTAACCGCAAACGGTGCTGCGACAGGCGCCTGTGGTAATAAGAACACATTCATTAGTGAGAGCGTTTTTAGTTTGGCCTTGTGACGCACAATGCGCTAGCAACTCACTGACTGTTTGTGTAGCGTACGGTAAAACAGAGGACGCACACAAACCAGTAATTACAGAAGCAGCGAGCAACCCCGCCACTACATACGTTTGTAGGCGGTTAGCATCAACGTAACCACCGATATACAAGGTCTTAACTGTGCCGAACAAAACACGATTAGCTAAAAGGGTACCGTACGCCGCAGACGTAACAACGGAAGTTGCGGCAAAAGCTGCAACGACAACGCTTTGCTGCAGTATTCCCGCAAGCGTAAGAAACTCCCCGATAAATCCAGGGGTACCGGGAAAGCCCATGTTCCCAAAAGTGAATACAAAGAACGCGGAGGCAAAGATCGGTGCAACCGCCCCGAGCCCGCCGTAGTAGTACACAAGACGTGTGTGCGTCGAATCGTAAAGAATACCGATACAAAAAAAAAGAGCGGTTGAAGTAATTCCATGTGCTACCATAAGGTAAATAGCACCGTCAAGCCCAGTCCGGGCAAAACTAAAAAGCCCGAGGACAACAAAGTTCATATGTGCCACGGAAGAGTAAGCAATAATTCGTTTTAGGTCCGATTGACGAAGCGTTGACAGTGAGCTATAAATAACACCGGCTAACGCAAGCGTTGTCACTACAGGATAAAATCAAATGGAAGCCTCTACCAAGAAAGTTAGTGAGAAACGTAGAAAACCGTAACCCCCCAGCTTAAGAAGTAAGCTAGCAAGTAGCATGGAACCCACGGTCGGAGCCTCAACGTGCGCCTCGGGAAGTCAGATATGAAAAGGGAAAAGCGGCATTTTAACCGCAAATGCTAAGAAAAAACACGGTCACAATAGTAGCTGTTCGCTAAAAGCAAACGTGTGGTTTAAAAGAACAACGTAGTTTAAAGTACCCAAGACGTTGTAGACATATAGCATTGCAAACAGCATAAAGAGCGAACCGACAAGCGTATACAAAAAAAAATAATTTGCTGCTTTAATTCGTCGGGCACGCGCGCCCCAAACCCCAATGAGAATAAACATAGGAATCAGCATACTTTCGAAAAAAACATAAAAATAAAAAAGATCTATAGAAATAAAAGTAAGAACAAGCAAAAGCTGCATACTTAAAAGGTAGCAAAAAAAATGTTTTGGCAACTTGTTAACAGATCAGGCAGCAAGAAACAGGAATGGAAAGGTGAATAACGTTAGTACTAAAAAAATGTATGACAAACCGTCTACCCCCAAAGCAAACGTGGTATTAAATTCTGCTATAAAACTAAAACTAGAGACAAACTGATACCCGGCGGCAGCTTTATCAAAAGAAAGACCCATAAGTACAGATACAAACAGGGCCACGAAGGAGGTCAGGAGACAAAGCTGTCGAATTCTCTCAATATTCTGGGCTGGAATAAGTAAAGCTACAAACAGGGATGTGGTAAGTAAAGAAACGATGGTAACTACTGGCGAGGTCAACAAAAACATATTATTCGTGACCTCATCAGTAGATAGACAGGTATAGGAATAATCAAACTACGTCAACAAAATGTCAGTATCAAGCAGCCGCCTCAAAACCCAAGTGCTGTTGAGAAGTAAAGCCGCAGTTAATCGCAGAAGAATTTTTGGTGGTTGCAAAAGCGACGACCTGGCGCCCCAAGCAAAAAATTAAAAAGAGTGTTCCAACAGTTACGTGCATTCCGTGAAAGCCGGTTGTAAGAAAAAAAATCGACCCGTAAACATTCTCCCGCCATGAAAACTTCACACCGTACGCGTACTCATATGCTTGGCATAGCAGGAAAACAACACCCAGAATGACGGTTAGTGATAACGCTCCGGAGAAGGCAGAAATTTTATCTTGCAAAATTCAGGCGTGAGCCGCAGTAACAGTAACCCCAGAAAACAGTAAAAGCAGCGTATTACCTAACGGTAATCCGATGGGATCTAGCACCTGAGCACCCTCGGGCGGCCAAATGTTCCCCACATTAACGGAAGGAACTAGGCTGAAATGAAAAAATCCCCAAAAGAAGGCGAAAAACAACATAACTTCAGACAAAATAAATAAAATTACACCCGTACGGAGACCGTACTGAACTTTACTAGTATGGTACCCCTCCCCGGATTCAACAACAATGGAACTAAACCACTTCATGGCAACAAGAACCAGACCGCAAAAAGTAACATGAATAAATTCCGTGCGCGGTAAACTGAAGGGTAGCGCAAGGCCATGCATGGAAAGAGTCAACGCTGTTAATAGAGCAAGCAGAATAAAAGACACAAGAAAGGGGTAGGGTGAGGAATCAAGAATGTGAAACGCGTGCTTTTGACTACGGCAAAGCATGTTTACGTTAGAATTGCGAACTGCAGTTGAACTTAGTTGCGTGGTGTTTTGCACGTTAAAAAGTAAACAAGTGTTTAGTTCCGAGCAGACTCGAACTGCTATCTCTCGCTCCGGAGGCGAGAATTCTATCCGTTGAACTACAGAACCAAAGAAGCTACCACCGCAAGGTGTAAACACGTCGGTAACCCGGAAACAACAATCAGCAGCAATAAACCTGCAGCCGGACTCGCTATCAGCGTGTGCTATTTCGGTTTAACTCACTCGGAGTAGCAGGCTGAAGCTTTACCGCCCATAACAGAGCCCCGCGTACCCACTCATAAGCATAACCAATAGTTAGGACGATAACAAAAACTGCCATGTTTACATAGGCTAAAACCTCAAGTTCAGCCGCATGTGTTGCAAACGGAAAGATCAGCGCGATCTCTACGTCAAAAACAAGAAACATAATACCCACAACGTAGTAGTGCACGTCAAAAGGCGCGCGAGTAGCGCTGTCATGAGGAGAAAAACCGCACTCGTAAGTACTGCGCTTTTCCGTATCTTGCGCAATACTGCGGGAGATGCCTTGAGAAAGACCGGATAAAATTAAACACAACAAAGCAGAAATACAAATAAATGCCGCTAGGGGTAGTGGGTTTCACCCCACATTAGTAAAGAGGGTTAAAAAAATTCTATCAACTGCGCTGCCAGAAAATGGCAGCGACGAGGTGTTAGAGGTAGTAACAACCACGTCAGATAGGCTATACAGGATAAACATCCTAGCCTCCAAGCGACCTAATAGCATCAAAACCGATTGAAAATCCAAACCGGTAAATCGCAACGAGAAGACCTAACCCTACAGCTGACTCACAGGCAGCAAAAATCAGAATAAGAAGGCCGTAAATGGCGGCGGTAGCATCCTGAAAGCCAATACCATAACCGATGAAGCCAGTAACAGCGCCAAGATACATACACTCAATAGACATCATAGTGACAAGGAAGTTTCTGAAGCTAATAATCATGCCGGCTAACCCCAAGAAAAATAGAGAAAAACTGAGCAAAAGTCAAGAGGGAATAGCAGGTTGTGTCGCCACGGTGTAGTACTGGATAAAACGGTCAAAGGAGGTTAAATCTTCGCAAGGTCAGACTTCGTAAACAACAATGTGGTTGTGCATGTTTTAGGTGGGTTAAAACTAGTCTTGTTTACTGATTCAGCGGCGGTATTGCTCTAGAGTAACAGCATCAACAACAATAGGCATAAAGCTATGATTAATTCCGCAAAGTTCACTGCACTGACCGTAGAAGGTTCCAGCGCGATTCAAGTACAGGCTGACCTGGTTTAAGCGTCCAGGGCAAGCATCCATTTTAACGCCCAGGGCCGGCACCGCTCAGCTGTGAAGAACATCAGCAGCAGTAATAATTAGCCTTGTGTTTACGCGTATAGGTAAAACTAGTCGATTATCAACCTCGAGAAGACGCAACGCCCCTTTAGGAAGATCGCTAGTAAGTAACATATAGCTATCAAAGCTAATATCTTTGGAAGTAACAAAGTCAGTCGTCTCGTACGACCAGTATCATTGATGTCCAATTACTTTGATAGAAAGTTTAGGTTCTGTAAGGGCGTCAATCGAGTAAAGGAGAGAAAAGGAGGGGGCAGCAATAAGAACTAGAATTCCAGCCGGAATGTAGGTTCAAATTTTTTCTAACAGAGTGTGGTGCGCAAACGCAACCCGCGGGGTTTCCTTGTTTGCGGTGTTGTAAAAATAAATTAGTCGTCCAAGCATTCAGCTTACGAAAGCCACAATAACAACGATGAAAAACATTAGGTCGTGGTGAAGATCTACGATTTTTTCCATAATTGTGGTGGCCGGTGTCTGGAAATTAAGTTGAAAGGGCGACGCTGCGTCACATTGGCGTACCGTACGTTTACTTCACGGAGCGTTGACAGCGCTACGTTTTTGTAATAAAAACGCATCTAGTAGAATGTAAAAGAAAACAAAAGTAGCTGCAACCGAAATCATGGATCCCATAGAAGCTATGTAGTTAAACCCAGCAAAAGCATCAGGGTAATCAGAAATGCGGCGGGGCATCCCCGAGGTTCCTAAAAAGTGCATTGGGAAAAAAGTTAAATTTACTCCAACGAAAAAACTTCAGAAGTGAATTTTACTCAACAGGGTATCATAAGTTATACCAACGATTTTGCTTAACCAGTAGTAGACACCGGCAAAAATTGCAAACACTGCACCCATAGATAAAACATAATGAAAGTGTGCTACAACGTAATACGTATCGTGGAATGCCACGTCTAGTCCGGCATTAGCAAGAACGACACCTGTTACACCGCCTACGGTGAATAAAAAAATGAACCCAATAGTAAATAGCATAGCGGGGGTAGTAGTAATAGAGCCGCCCCACATAGTTGCAAGTCAACTAAAGATTTTGATACCTGTCGGTACGGCAATAATCATAGTTGCGGCGGTAAAGTACGCACGAGTGTCAACGTCTAAACCGACGGTAAACATGTGGTGGGCTCAAACCAAGAATCCCAAAAATCCGATCGAAAGCATAGCGTACACCATTCCAAGGTAACCAAAAATGGGTTTACCCGAAAAAGTTTCAACAACGTGGCTAACGATACCAAAGGCAGGCAGGATTAAAATATAGACCTCCGGGTGACCAAAGAATCAGAAAAGGTGCTGGTACAGTACAGGATCGCCACCCCCATTTGAATTAAAGAAAACAGTCTTAAAGTTTCGATCCATAAGCAGCATGGTAATTGCGCCCGCGAGGACGGGTAATGAGAGAAGGAGTAGGAACGCAGTAATAAGAATACTTCAGACAAAAAGGGGCATCATATATAGCGGCATTCCGTGGGCACGCATATTGAAGATAGTAACGATAAAGTTGATAGCCCCAAGAATGGAGGAGATACCCGCAAGGTGCAGGCTGAAAATTCCAAAATCTACGGCAGGCCCGGAGTGGGCCTCAATGCCACTAAGGGGCGGGTAAACAGTTCAACCAGTACCAACCCCAACTTCAACGAAGGAAGAAGTAAGAAGAAGAGTAAGCGCAGGGGGGAGCAACCAAAAGCTTAGGTTATTAAGGCGAGGAAAAGCCATATCCGGCGCGCCAATAAGAATGGGTACAAACCAGTTTCCAAAGCCACCGACCATAACAGGCATAACAAAGAAAAAAATCATAATAAACGCGTGCGCGGTAACGATCACGTTAAATAGTTGATGGTTTCCTAACAGAAAGTTATTGGCGGGGGAAGAAAGTTCCAATCGAATTAAAATGCTCAGTAAAGTTCCGCAGACACCGGCAAGGGCGCCAAACAGGAAATACAGGGTTCCAATGTCCTTATGGTTGGTCGAAAAAAGCCAACGACGCGAAAAGGCGAGAAGGCGCTCTACAGTCGTTATCTGCAGATTAGCATCGGTTGTGGGCAAAATTTCAGCGCTGAAAGCAGTTTGGTGCGAACGCATAGTAGCTTGGGCGTGAAGGCCATGTATGAAATAGCAAGCCGCGCCACAGCTCAGTTTGACAATGACACCGCTATAAGTCCTAGTTTTAAAACCGCAGGCAAAATTGCGCGGGGCCGGTGAGCGAACAGACGAAAGCACCTAAGCTAAACAGTTTTATTAGGGACGATAGCTGTAATAAATTTCAAGTGCAGTAGTGTGTATTGCAGGATCAAAACGTTCCAGGTTAGGGACAGGCAACTCTGACGTGACAGGTAACGCGTCGAAGAATACTAAAACACCAAACCCAAACACGAGGAAGCCGCCTGCAACAGGCAAAAAGACTTTTCAACCTATGTCCATTAGCTGATCGTACCTGTACCTAGGCAGCGTAGCACGCACCAAGACAAAGAAAATCCAAATAGTAGAGGCCTTTAGTGATAAGTATAGCGCAGAAAGAGAATCAATGAAACAGACGCCACCACCCAAAAACAAAATACAATAGAGCACAGAAATAAGAATCATGTTACAGTATTCCCCTAGAAAGAACATAGCAAAAGGCAATGAGGAGTAGTCAACATTGTATCCGGCAACAAGTTCTGCTTCAGCCTCGGGAAGGTCAAAAGGCGTACGGTTAGTTTCTGCAAGCATTGCAACCAGAAAAAGTAAAGAGGCCGGAAAAAGAGGCCAGATAAACCAAGAAGTTATTGATTGTATATGGGTCATCATAGTCAAATTTAATGTACCAGACAGGATAACAACGGGTAAAATAATAAGACTGATAGCAACCTCGTAGGAAATCATTTGCGCAGCAGAACGCAACGCACCGATAAAGGCGTATTTAGAATTACTAGACCAACCAGCTAGAATAATACTGTAAACTCCTAGAGAGCTAAGCGCTAAAATGAAAAGAACACCGTACCGCAGGTTAGCAACACTATCCTGTTCGAGTAAACCGGTTATGTATCCAAAATCCGGGCTAAGGTCCGCGGCAGTGGGCGCAGACGGTGGTTTAGGAAATCCACGGAGTGTAGTACCAGCCACTATGTCAGTCGACCCCTGCGCAGCACGTCGTACAAACGCGACCAACCCCCTAAACCAAAGGATCGGGTGGAAATCGTTGCACAACAACATAATTTTAGAATAACCATACGCGAGACACCAGCTATATCTTCAAATAGTGCGATCGCCAAGGCGGAGCTTGAAAGGGGAATAACGGGGCCCGCCCGACAGGACAGTGCGTCGAGCCCACACTATGCGCGTATTATGTCGGCAAAACCAAGCGAACACAACCGCAAGCTCCACAGCTAAAACAAGGCAACCAACAATCCAAAAAAAGAAACGGATATATGTAGGAATTACAACAAACGTAGGAACTACAGACAGAAGCTTCAAAACAAGGTACCTTTCAGCGAACGGGGGGTGCAGCAGCACTAAGAAAAGGCTAACGAAAACGGCTTCTACGAAATAAAGGACAAATATGACCTGGTGGTAGCTAGAAAGATCACCCGGAGCAGTACTCGCCATGAACATGAGTAGCTCCTGTAAACGAGCAAGGTTCGTTACCAAAAGACCAGGTGTAGAATCACGAAGCGTGTCTTGTATGACGCCAACTAATGCAGCTACGGGACCCAACAGGTAGTAATACAACGCTCCTGACGCACGCAACTGGGCGATATCCGCCAAAATGCTCTGACAAGTGTTAATTACACTATCGGTAAAGGCGTGCAACAGAGTAAGGACGAATAACATTAGCGATCAACTTCTCCGAAGACGATGTCTTGCGTACCGATGGTAGTGACAACATCTGCAATCAAATGACCCTTCGACATAAAATCAATCCCCTGCAAGTGTAGAAAACCGGGAGCTTTAATTTTACAACGATACGGTCGTGGGGTAGAGTTTGCGGCAATGTATACGCCAAACTCCCCTTTAGGTGCTTCTGCGGCAGTGTAACCTTCTCGTGCCGGGACAACAAACCCCGAAGAATAAAGTTTAAAATGGTGGATAAGCGCCTCCATAGATTGTTTTAGCTGCAGTCGAGATGGTGGTACTAGCTTTTGGTTATCGACCTTAATAGGTCCCTGGGGAATTAAGTCTAAACACTGATTTACAATGTTTAAACTTTGTCGCATCTCCTCCATTCGCAAAAAGTAACGGTCGTAGCAATCACCACGAGTGCCCACAGGCACGGTAAACGTAAGGTGATCGTACACCTCGTAAGGCTGATCACGGCGCAAATCAAAATCAATGCCAGATCCTCGGCATAAAACTCCGCTGAAACCTCAAGCAAAAGCTTCTTTAGCTGAAACGAGAGCGACCCCCTGCAAACGCTGTTTTCAAATCCGATTTCCCGTAAGAAGCTCCTCCATCTCGTTTAAACGGTCATTAAATTGCCGCGCAAAGAGGTGCACATCGGCTAGGGTCCCATGGGGTATATCCAGTGAAACACCTCCAGGCCGAATGTAGGCTGCGTGCATGCGCGCACCAGAGACGCGCTCATAAAACTCCATAAGCTTTTCTCTCTCCTCAAAAGCCCAAAGAAAGGGGGTCAACGCACCAACGTCCATGGCATGTGTTGTAACAGCCATAAGATGATTTAAAATTCGAGTAATTTCTAGAAAAAGAACACGAATATACTGAGCACGCAGGGGAACAGCGCTACCTACAAATTTTTCAGTAGCTAAAGAAAATACCTGCTCCTGCGCCATCATAGAAACGTAATCTAAACGGTCGAAGTAAGGCAAAGCTTGAATAAACGTCTTGTATTCAATCAATTTTTCAGTACCCCTATGTAGTAGTCCAATGTGGGGGGTGGCCCGCTTTATGTTTTCGCCGCTCAACTCAAGAACAAGACGAAGAACCCCGTGGGCGGAAGGGTGTTGGGGACCAAAATTCAGATTAAAGGAGCGCATCTGGTGCAAGGAGTAACGCTCCCGACGAGACGAGCCTACTGCTGATAATAGGCTAGCGGTATTTAGGGAAATTACATAGCAATTCATGGGAACAAAAGCATGCCGGAGAGTAGTCGTCGGCACAACGCCGAAAGAGCAAATTTGCGCAAAACCCGCCTACCCGCTAGCTTAACACTAGAAAAAAAGGTAAACAAAGAAGCGCTGCTCAAAAAAAGGAAGCCGCCTACATATAAAATAAAAGTTCAGAATACAATGGGAAAAAATGTTGTTTTATCAACTTGCGGCACGTAAGTTTTAACGCAGCACAAGAGACTTACGCGATGAAAACAAAAGCGCGAATGGAGCCGAGCTAAGCACGGTAATTAATTAAAAACCAAACAAAATTAGAAATGCCATCATAAGTCCGAAAAGCGCAATTGCTTCGGTAAGGGCAAAACCTAGAATAGTATAGATGAAAAGTTGTTTACCTAGAGAGGGGTTGCGCGCAGTCGCAGCGACAAGAGAAGAGAAAACAATTCCAATTCCAACACCGGAACCAGCTAGAGAAATAGTTGCAAGGCCTGCACCAATGAATTTAGCAGCTTGAAGTAACATCGTTTTTTGAGTTTAGGTTTAAATTAATGTTAGAAGTGATAAAGTTAGCAGGCACCTTCATATAAAAGCAGCGCTCTACGCGTAAGCCGGCGCAAGAAAGCTTACGCCCGAAACAGTACGTATAGCCTTTTGTTTTAGTGCGCGCCGGTAGTTTCATCCCCGTTTTGTGTACGCAAAACTCCAAAGCTTTGCGTGGGGGGGGGGGGGCAGTTTTCGAAGTGTCGTTAAACTTGAACCTTCGCACAAAAGTGCTAAAGGCTACGATACTCAATAATTAGCAAAAAGCCTACAGCAAGCCAGACAGCCGAAGTGTTACGCTAGAGCGTTTCTGATAACAGTTTCAAGATTTTCAGAGTTTAAATTACCTGCAGCGTCAACAACGGTTAATCCAGACAAAGAAAGCTCCACAAGTAGTAATTCAGTAGCAGAACGAATTTTATCAACAGGGCGTTTGTCTAGTGCGCCGGATAGACCGGCGTGAATCAAAGTAACCTGCTCAGCAACACTACGGGGAGAAAATTGTTTTTGTTTAAGAAGTTCAACAAGACGAACACCGCGAGCAAGGGTTTGCAGTGTGCTCTCGTCGAGATCTCCAGCGAAAGAAACAAAAGCTTCAACTTCACGGAATTGCGCCAACTCCAGTTTAAGAGAACCAGCAACCTTTTTCATAGCACTAACCTGCGCAGCAGATCCAATACGGCTAACGGAAAGCCCTACATTAATCGCGGGAATAATACCGCGATTAAACAGCTCTTTTTCTAGGAAAATTTGCCCGTCGGTGATAGAAATTACGTTAGTGGGAATGTACGCAGATACGTCACCTTGCTGTGTTTCAATAATGGGAAGCGCAGTAAGGGACCCGGCACCCAAATCCGCGCTAACTTTTGCGGAGCGCTCTAGTAAGCGCGAGTGAAGGTAGAATACATCCCCCGGATACGCTTCACGTCCAGGGGGGCGACGTAGTAGAAGAGACATCTGACGGTAGGCGACTGCCTGTTTACTTAAATCATCGTAGATAATAAGCGCATGCTGTTTCGTATCTCGGTAGTATTCACCGATAGTACAGCCAGCATAAGGTGCTAGGTACTGCAGCGCTGCAGCGTCAGAAGCAGTTGCAGCAACGACAGTTGTAAAGGGAAGGGCGTCTTCTTTACGTAAGCGTGCAACAAGTTGAGCAACGGTGGAACGCTTCTGGCCGACAGCGACGTACACACAAAAGACTCTGTTTGGGTTGTGAGCGGCGGACACGTGTAGCGCACGTTGGTTAAGGATGGTATCAATAGCAATAGCAGTTTTACCTGTTTGACGGTCACCGATAATTAGCTCACGCTGACCCTTTCCCAGAGGAATCATCGAATCTACGGCAACAATCCCTGTCTGCAGCGGTTGTCGAACAGATTCACGGGCAATGATACCGGGAGCTTTAACATCTAGCAGCGTGTAGTCAGTTGCTGCGTGAATGGGTGCGGCGTTACCATCGATAGTATTTCCAAGGGAGTCTACAACGCGCCCAAGAAGCTGAGGACCAGACGCAATGGAGATAATTTGATGAGAGCGAAAAACACGATCACCCTCAGAAACCTCGTCGTCGTTACCAAAGAGCGCAACACCAACTAGTTCGCGCTCTAGATTCAAAGCAATTCCAAAAACTCCCGACGCAAAGCGCACCTGCTCTCCCGCCTGAACACCAGTAAGACCAATAACTTTAGCAACACCATCACCAATGGAAGTAACAAGACCAGCATCACGGAAATCCTCGGAGGGGACGGTTTGAACAGTTTCGATAATATCGTTTACGGTAGAACTTATAACGTCGTTATTGGTACGGGGTAAAGTAGTGAGTGTGCGGGAATTTACAGTATTAAGTTGGGTAATAATCTTGAGGGAGAACACGCGTAAGTAACTACGGTACCACGGGGGTACTTGGAAGATTGGAAAAAGAGGCTTTACTGTGAGGCTGTAGAGCAGCAGACATAAAAGCACTAAAGCTAAAAACGTTTACCTGGAAACTAAAATAAAAAGCTACAAGAAATTTAGTTTTAGAGCCGCATCCCCGAAACGCGCATATTAAACCGAAACATCCGCACAGGTATACACAAACTGCAGATAAAACACACGGTGGTATTTAAACAAAAAGCGTACTGCAAGCTACGCCGGAAAAAGGTTAATCGTGGAGGTGGGGCTACATGAAAGAATGACTCGACCGAGACCAGCGACGCCAACTTCGCTTCGTAGAATATACGCACAACCGATGCCAGTGCTGCATCTTTGGAGTAGAAGGGCTCGAACCTTCGCCTGGCGGTTCCAAAGACCGCTGCCTTACCACTTGGCTATACTCCAGACACCCCAACAAGGCTGCTCGGGGGAAGAGGGAATCGAACCCCCGATACTAGGGCTGGAATCTAGGATGTTACCACTACACCACTCCCCCGCCCAGGGGAAGAGGGAATCGAACCCCCCTCTCTAAGTTTGAAGCCTAGAATACTTGCCGATGTACTATTCCCCCACGAAAAAACTGAGCGCGTCGGGGCTCGAACCCGAAACCAACGGCTTAAAAGGCCGCTGCTCTACCATTGAGCTACGCACCCGAAATTTCCTGCTCTCTAGGGGAATCGAACCCCTGTTACCGCCGTGAAAAGGCGGCGTCCTAACCCCTAGACGAAGAGAGCAAGCGCCTCCCGGCGTAATTACTTTCATCGGCGTTCCATGTATACTCGATCGTCGTACACTTGGGCGAGATGGGCATTTCGTGCACGTACTGTGGAAGACGACCGAGACTGGAAGGTTAGGGCACTCAGCTCAAGCTGAATACGCTCCGACAAACTGCGGTCTTTACGGGCTGAAACGGCTTTATAAAGGGTTTGTAAACTTAATACGTCCCGCTTGTTACGGCGAACGGGAAATGGAACGTTAATAAAGCTGCGACCCTGGCGGCGCTGTGCCAAAACAAACTGAACACGGAGGCGGTAAAAAAGGCGAAGTAATGCAAAAAAAAGTTGCGGGCGCCGAGTACTTCGACGATACCCAGAAAGCGCAAGAAAAAGTTGCTTTCTCGCTAAAGCTTTCTTCCCCTTTTTCGTAAATTTATTAAAAAATGTTTGAATGAGTCGCGAGTTATATAAAGAATCCGGCTGCAATCGAAAAGACTTGTATTTTTCTGAAATTTCACGTTTACGGGCGCGCATAGTATGTTATCAAATCTTAATTTTGCGATATGGACCTCGGCAAGTGTCCCCGCCAGGAAGTGTCGTTCCGTATTTACTGCGGCGTTTCCGCCGATCGACTAGTCGCTGAAGGTCGTACTTTCCCCGGACAATAGTGTAACGAACTCCTGGTAAATCTTTCACACGGCCACCACGAACCAGAACAACGGAGTGCTTTTGTAGATTATGCGACATTCCGGGAATGTATGCCGTAATTCGGCGGTAGTTACTAAGCAATACACGCGCAACCTTACGAATTGCGGAGTTCGGCTTACGAGGAGTAGTAACAAATACCTTCAAACAGGTTCCCTTTTTTTGAGGACTTAATTGCAAATCGCGTCGACGTGTATCTGTTTTTTTAGGAACTCTGCAATAGCGATGTTGTAGTTGAGAAAGTGTCATGCGAGATAAAAATTATCAGCTAGATTTGCGAGCGCCGATCAACTGACCGGCATCTGACAAGGCCTTGACACGCGTTCGCGAAACTGTATATCGCCGTGAAGTACCGCGCGCTCGCGCGGTAATAAAACAGGCTGCTCGAAAACAGACGCGGTCTTCTTGGTGAAACGCACGCGAAATACTTCAACGAGTAAGCCCCAGAGCAGCGCGGAGCTTAGCGGAGGGAGTGTCTTTGCGCGCACGAAGCATGTGATTTGTTAAAAATTTACGCGCGCAACGATTTGGGAGGCGATTAGAGGAAGTAAGACAAAAACGACCTATTTGCTGTTTTAATTTGTGTAACACGCGACCAATTTACTTGGAGCTGGACGGAATCGAACCGACAGCAAGCGCTTGCAAGGCGCCCATTTTACCACTAAACTACAGCCCCCGCAAGACCCTTTTCTAAGTAATTAGAACTCAAAAGCCGCGAAAGAGCAAATGCAGTAAGCTGATAGCGAAACAGTCGCCACCGCAACGAGCTATAAAAAAATAAAGCAGCCATAGTGGTATTTGTATGCAGCACGTGACGAACCACTACTAGTGGGTTAAAATAGAAACTCACGAGTTACTAGCAAAAAGTATGATCTACCATAATGCAACACGCAATCCGCGCGCTAGCGCTATTGGCCGGAGTGCCCCCCCCCCTGGCAATAAGTTTCAGCGGCGCGCGGATGTCCGGGGTTGCTGTGCAGTTTTGACCAAAAGAAGCATCCGGGTACGTGTGCTCGCTGCTTGTGATGATGAAAATGTGTTTTATAGGGTGGTTCATCGAGCAGTAGCAGGACAAGCACTAAAACTAAAGCTGCTACCGAGTTATCGTCTATACCACCTCTTGACCTTCTCTCGAAAGGTGGTAACGTACATATCTTCAAATTCCTCTTTGGTTAGCGTTATGCGATCCAACTCCTTACCTTCTTCAGCACTATCGCTAAGAGCAAATCAAAATGCGCACAGGAGCCCCGCACCGCATACCCCAAATGCAAAGCAAACAAGAACCACGTAGACCAAAGAAACCCCAGACAAAAGCGCCTCGGCGACCGCACTACTTGAGTTGAATGTTACGTCTGACTGATCCAAAAACTTCTGGGCAGGAGACGGTAACTCCGTCCTTTCCGGTCAGTGCCAATCTATACAAAGATCGATAATATCTTTGGTAATATCCCACCAACCGCGCAGGGGCCCTTCTTGCTCATTCGTAAACTGCTCTATTGCATTAGAAATAGTCTGCAACACGTAAACCTCTGTGGCAAGTCCGCCATGGACTTTATGGTATTGTGCAAACGACGGCATGGCGCGACTAATGCTGCCAGAAAACCCCAACCAGTCAAAATGCGGAGCCTGCCCCATACGGGCAGTAGCTGACGCGATAAAGCTATAAATAGCCGCCTGACGTTCTGCAAGCGACCCATTGAAAATAAGTCCCCCCGCAGCAACAGAAATGTTGCCCGTAAGGTGCCCCTCAACGCATAACGGAAAGCCTGTGTATAGGATAGCTATCGCAGTCCCCGCGCCCACAAGCTTTAATAAGAAGAGAATCGCTAAACCCGGCAGGAGCGCCCGAAGAGCAACCTTGGCTAACAAGGGCAACGCCCGAAAAAACGGGGTAATTTCAGCGAAAATAAAAAGAAGTGTCATATACAAACAACATCAATAACGTGTGGACAGGGAGGCGACCATGTCATGTTGTGGGACAAACCTAACAGGAAAATATCCCGAGTAAAGTAATTCTACAAAGTAAAGCAATAACAAGTAAACACAATAAAGGGCGGCAACGTGTCTCGTTAAATAATACTGTGCTCTGAAATGCGCTATCTTTGATGCAGCAACAGACTGAACTTTTGGGGTTGGGGTAGGACGGCAAACGTTACTTGAAAACTGCCTATACGGCGAGCTTGGTAAAAAGTTACACCTCGAAAGCGAAGTATAGAATTCTTTAAAACAGGACTGAGTCATGGAACGACGGCTGCCAAAGCGAGTAGGCAGCGTAAGACTTAAGTAGCTTCGGAGAAGTATTCAACATCTGACGAGCAAGCAACGTAAGTATCGGCAAATACACCAAAAAGTAAGTAAAGTAAGCTACGGTAAAACCTTTGCTAGCACCGACGTAGGGCGACTCAGCCGGCCGCATACCAAGATACATCAAAACTAGGAAAACAGCACAGAAAAACCAGACGCCCACTCGGTGTGCCGATGATTGAACTGTAGCTAAAATTAAAGCGCCGCGAGATGTACTTATCGTAAGGAACGGAATCGCAAGAAGCAGCAAAATTGCAGCAAACATGCCAATGGCGCCACCTAGCTTGTTAGGGCACGCACGTAGAATTGCGTAAAACGGGGTGAAGTACCACTCCGGAACGATGTGTGCCGGAGTAACTAACGGATTTGCAGGAATGAAATTGTCGCTATGTCCAAGCTGATTGGGGGTAAAGCAAACCAGTTGTGTAAAGTAAGCTAAAACAACAAAGAAAATGAACGCGTCTTTTAGTGTAAAATACGGGTGAAAAGTAATCTTACCCGGCGTAAAAGCGAGAGATAGCGGGTCACTGGAACCAGACGTGTGCAGCGCCACTAAGTGACTTGCAATAATACCCAAAACAATAAACGGTAGGGTAAAGTGCAGCGCGTAAAAGCGAACGAGTGTTGCATTACTGATTGAAAAACCACCCCAAACTCAGTGCGCAATGGCCTCACCGACCAAAGGCACGGCGGTAACAAGACTCGTAATTACAGTAGCCCCCCAGAAACTCATCTGCCCCCAAGGCAAGACGTAACCAATAAACGCAGTCGCCATCATCAGAAGAAAGATAACTACCCCCGTGTTTCAAAGAACCGGGCGCGTAACGTATGATTGGTAGTAGAGATTACGACCGATGTGCAAATAGATCAGAATAAAAATCATAGATGCACCGTTGGCGTGGAAGTATCTAAACAAGTAGCCCCCAGTCACATCAGTCATAATGTGCTCAACGGAAGCAAACGCTCACTCCACGTGCGGGGTGTAGTGCATCGCTAAAAAAATTCCCGTGACGACCTGTAAGGCAAAAAAAATTCCGGCTAGAGAACCAAAACTTCAACTGTAATTTAGACTTTTGGGGGTGGGGTAGTACAGAAAGTGGTTAGACAGTAAAAGGGGGACAGAGCTGAGCTTATTTACGGTGCGCTGACGAAATACCATAGCAAACGCGAAAGAATGACAACGCCCCTTTAGCAAAACGACATCGCGCGTCGAACATATATCACAAAACCACGCCCCCCCCCGCAAGCATCAAACCAAAAACTGACTACGTAGAAAAGCTGCGATTAATGCAAAACAAACCGTGATGGAGCCGCCTGTGCTGCAAGTAAATCAAAATAAACCAAAAGCTGTCCCGAGGAAATGTCCCCGCATAGCGTAAGGGAGAAGATAGACGCGTCAAAGGCCGTCACGAGGACGGGCAAAAATGGAGCCACGATCCAAAGTAGCCCAGATAGTGTGGATAGCAACACGCGTTGGTGGTACGACAACAGAACAATTGGTGTTTTTACGGCAGGCGCGCCCTCAAACCACAGTGTTCGAATAATGCGGATGTAATAGTACGTGGTCGCAACACTCAAGCTAAGTGCCGCAATAACAGGAACAAACAGACCGCGGTCCAGTGCAGAAGACATAATATAATACTTTCCGAAAAATCCGGCTAGCGGAGGAATACCAGCCATAGAAAATAGAGAAGAAGCCAAGCTTCAACAGATCAGGTTCTCTGTTTGTCAAATCCCGCGAAAATCAGATAATGCCAAAAAATAGGCGCCGCTCGCCTTTCTTAAGTTAAGAAGGACCAGCAGGAAACCACCGGTCATCACCGCGTAAACGGTGAGGTAGAAAAGCGCTGCGCGAAGTCCTAGGTCCGTATTCGTACCGAGCCCAAGGATGAGGAAACCCATCTGATTTATAGAGGCGTACCCCAGAAAGCGAATTGTTTGGCGTGATTGAAGGGCAGCAAACGCTCCCCAAGCCAAGGATCCAATAGCCGCGACTCCAAGAATAGGTGCTAACACGCTACTAAAATCGTAAAATGCGGTATTAAGTAGTCGAAGAAAGGTAATAAAAACAGCGATTTTTACCGGTAGAATGAAAAAGGCCATTACAGGCATAGGACTACCTTCGTAGACCTCAACCGCCCACAGATGACCCGGAAACGCAGACAATTTAAATAAAAAACCAATAACAATAAAGATAACAGCCCGCTCAATAGTAGACCTCTGTGCAAGGCTAAGAAATGTACCATCGGCGCAGAAAGCAATATACCGATAGGAGGCGTCGCCGAGAATGACGTAAATTATCAAGGTTCCAAACAAAATAAACCCGGTGCTCAAGGTACTCAAGTAAAAGTACTTTAAAGAGGCTTCACGGGAAGCAGCATCAGGGACGTCAAAAACAACCAGGATATACATATTTAAACTAAAACCGGCGAGTACTAAAAAAAGCAACAAAAGATTAGTCGTACTTACTAGAACAAGAAGCAGTAAAACTGCCAGTACAAGCACCATCGGGTATTCGAGTACGTGACGGGTATGCTCGCGTATGTAATTACCCGAGGAGTGCATAACAAAAAAGCTGGTTAAGGAAACAGCCAACTTTGCACCGGTAAGACCCTTAGACACGTACAAATAACCATAAAATGCTGTACCCGAGGGGATGGTTCCTTGTAGCTGAACAAAGTAAAGAAACGCCACAAAAGCCAAACCCTCGCAAGCCGCGCGCCAGCAACTGACTGCAACCATCTTGTGCTCGACGTCTTTTGAAAGCTCAATAGAAGCGGTGGCAATAACCCTAACCAAGGCTAAAGCAAAAAAAATTTCTGGAATAAAATATACGGTGGCGTATTCCAACCCAATGGGTGCTACTGAGTAAAACCAGGTAGACATGTCCTGTTGAAGTCACCACTCGTACGTACCGGGCGTGTAATTAACGGCATCTGCTCCGAAAGTATACTGGGGTGGGGTCTCAGAGACCATTTCATAAAAGTTTTCAGCCGCAGCCTGCGCATTCTGCGCCCGCTGCCGCTCCTCAAACGGATTCCCCTCGATAACCTCTATAGCGTAGTTAAAATACTTTTCAGTAAGTTTTACAGCACGCGTAAGCATATACTCTCACAAGGATAGCTTTTGTTCCGCGGACAGCCTTCGTGGGGTGGAGTAGTCTATGGTTATGTTTGAGGTCGGAACCTGCAAAGAAAGACGTTGAATAAACGCAATTTCTTTGGGAAACGAGTTAATAATCTCAAGCTGTTCAGGGGTTGGGGTTCAAAGAGAAATAGGGGTCATTTTAAACCGTTGAGTAGACGTTAATTCCAATAGAAAACAACTATTTTGCAAAACTACGATTGCGTTTAACGGGAGAACGTAAGGCTTTTCTGATAAAACGGCGCTTTACGCGAGCCGCCTGGCTTCACGCGGGCAGCGTTCCCCGTTCTGCGCGCAAAAGTCAGCCACCAACACGAAGGCGTGTGTTTGTCGCTAGGCGCAAAGCGCGCACGGCGCGGCTGCGGGTTTCACGTGCAGTTCTAGCGCTAAACCGCGCGTACCACCACAGCGCTAAAACCAAGACAGCAGGAAAAATAATCCACGCAACAACGAAGAATTTAAAGTCTGAGTAATGAAGCGCCTGTACGTTAAGAACATCGTGTATATACCGGCGAAAAAAGTTTCCCACAAGTGGCGGATACTGCGCTCAAAAAGTGTAGAGTGATGTGTTAATTAAAGCGCAAACAGCGAGCGTCGCCACGAAAGCAGCACGCACCGCACAAAAAACCGTAGGGTGGCGCTGCAATATGCCTCGCTGCAGTTCTAATGGGCCCAAATGGTGTACAACGATGCCTGCAACGGCGTAAACGTACGCTAGAAAAAATAGCAACGTCAGCACCCCTGACAAGTCAAAGATGGTTTCGGGAGGAAACCCTAAGAAGTACCGGGGCCTAACGTTAATCCCCATGAGAGAAGCAATGGGAACCGTTTGCGGCACGACCGTCGGTGTAACGGAAAGTAGCCCAAAAAGAAACAAGGCAGAATTTTCGCGACCCTTATCGGGGTGGCGTTGCGCACGCTCCAGGGCTTCGTCATTGGAGTAGACAAACGGCTCCTCCTCCGGCGGAACAACTAAATTTTGATGCGCATACTGTCCGTGTAGCTTAGTGGTTTTAAGATTCTGAAGCGTTGCCGCCAAAAGACTGCTGTCGGCCTGCATGTGCTCTACAGTAAGAACCAATGCGAGTAAAGCAAACAATCAGTAATAGGTAAGCAGAAGGCTTAAAACACCAGCCGGTAAAAGTAACAGACAAATAATGTTCTCCTGAACAGCCCTTGGGGTAGCTGAGAACCAACTAACGCCTGCAGGCAGCTGCTCAGAAAGTGCTTTGTGCAAACGACATAAATCGCACCACGTGACATGGTAATCCTCGGCTACTAAAGAAATAAAAAAAAGAAGAGCAGGAACGCCAAGAAAAAATACAGCAAATACCGGACAAAAAGCATAAATTCGCCCAGCGAGAAATAGGGTTGTTGGTCTGATGTGTAGATGCCACCTACGCAGAAAACGCTGCTTAAGTGTGGGGGGGGACGGGAGCCTTACGGGCGGAACCGTCAACTCAAAGTAAGATGGAATCCTAAACAAAACGTACTGACCCCCGCGATGAGAAGAGTACTTCCTTAGTACGCGGCCGTATTTAGCATCAAAAACAAAATCACGTTTGCTAACACTAAACGGCCGCGCTACCTTACTAGTTGTGTCCCACACGCCGAATCGCTCGCGCACCAAAGCTACAGCCCTACTGGAGCGCCAACGCCAGTAGCGGCCTCGCGGCTTAGGCGAGTCGTCTGCGGGCGCAGGTATGGCGGGATATCATCGTTTAAAGAAGGATACGGTTACAAGGATATAAGCAGTGGGGGGGGTGGTCATTGCGGAGAAAGCATCCGCATGCAGGCAATCGTCGGCCAGAATAGTTAACAGGATCGCGGAAGAAAAGGCCGCGCAGGCCTTTTCCTCATGGGCCCTGCGAGCAAATCGTTCTGGAACCGGACGCTCCGTAGTTTGCGTTGCAAGAATGATCGCGCCCAGTAACGCTGACAGCAAAATCGCTGTCAACACAAGAAACGGCACGCCGTGATGTGTGTAAAGGGGCACAAAACCGGCGATGTCATTAAACTCGTAGCGGATAAAAAACTCAATTGCCTCAGCGCTTGTCGGCTCGTTAACACAAGAACTCCCCTCACGAGACGCGATAAACACCTCAGCGGGCATGTACACGTGAGTAATAACACGAATAAATAAAACAACCAGGGCGAAGCCCGTCAAGTGCTGCGTATTATAAATTAATAGTGTTTGAATCAACACGCCCCCCTTACCATTAAGGAGCATTAAAACAAAAAGAAAAATAACAGAAACAGCACCGACGTAAACGATCATAATGGTAAGACCGATGTACTCAGCGCCACGACCTAAGTAATACAGAACAGTACTAAAGAATACGCCGAGCAGATTTAATAGCGAATACATAGGATTAGACGTCATTGGTAACAGGGATGCAAAGATGCAAGGTAACATTGGAACAACTAACGTGGATAGGATTGTTCAACCGGACAAAATAAACGGAATACCACCCTGTTGTACAGCCCAACTGACGACTGCCGCAAGAAGTGCGCCTCACAGAGGGAGACGTAAAAATTGTTCTAATAATTGGCCGGGTAGAGAGGTGTTCAGCTTTGAGAGAGTTCAGAACTGTGGTTTGAGAGAATTACGGGATGAAGTTGTATAAGACTTGAATGAAGCCACGTTTTATTAATTGTTTAATACCCAAGTATTTTTGGGGGAACGGACAGGAATCGAACCTGCCAGGGAGGTCATCCGTCGGATTTACAGTCCGATGCTTTCGCCGATCAGCCACCGTTCCACGTTACCGTGCCCGCGGGGCAACTACTGGGAATCGAACCCAGCACTGTCGAGTCACAGTCGACTATTTTGCCGATAAACTATAGCTGCCGATTGAAATCGTACGGACTTTTGTGTGAGACGCAACAGCTACCCGCTAAAGAATTGCCCGCTATCGGACTTGAACCGATACCTCAAAGAGAGTAGCTTTTAAGGCTACCGTGTCTACCGTTTCACCAAGCGGGCGCACGACAATAGTATAAACGTGTACCCCGAGGCAGACTTGAACTGCCAAGACACCGATCCTAAGTCGGTTACGTCTACCATTCCGTCATCGGGGCAAAATACGGACCGCACTTTTTTAAAAAAAAGGATACCCCCTGTCGGACTTGAACCAACAAAATGTAGATTTTGAGTCTACTGTGTCTACCATTCCACCAAGGGGGCGTTAAAAGCGCTGTGTGAGAAAGAGGGGATTCGAACCCCCAACTTCCACCTCGACAAGGTGGCACTCTAACCAGTTGAGTTACTTCCCCGCGACAGCCGAGGCATTTGCCGATCCGTGAAGTTTGCTGTAGGATCAATAGCTAAGAAAATAAGAAACTTGAACAATAGTGGCGGCTTGCTGCGGTTTTACTATAAATGAAACACACGAAACTCCTGTGCAAGCTCAACAGGACCTGAAACAATGCGACCTTCTGCGTCATTATAGTAAATTTCGTGAAAGCCTGTCAAGGGAAAATCCTTGCGTAATGGGTGACCGGTAAAACCGTAGTCAGTTAAAATTCGGCGCAAGTCCGTATGCTCAGAAAAATAGAGGCCGTACATGTCCCACACTTCGCGTTCGAGCCAACCCGCGGCAGCAAATAATCGCTGCCCGTTAGCATAAGGAACAGCAAGGCTTGGTATGGTTGCGGTTTCGTTAGCAAAAAGTTGCAACGTTAAGCGTTGATTTGTCGTCGCAGAGAGGAATAAATAGTTTACTGAAAATCGACCTACAGGCAGAAGCTTGTCAACAACCGCGATGTCAACTAACGTTTTTAATTGAAACGGCGTACTACTTCGAAAAAAAAGAGCAAGGGCTCTAATCTTGTTCGGAGATGTCCGAACAAGCAAACCCTCTACTGAGGGTACCACTCCAAAAATAAGCGCGGGAAGATTTTCCTTTAGTCGATACCCTAGGACTGAATTGCGTTGTAATGTAAGGTTTTGGTAAGTAGTAATTTGCATCGTTATGTTTTACGCTAACGTGTAAAAAAAGATCCTTCCCACTAAAGTATTCATCTGTTTTACAAGGGCCGAATCGAGTTCTGCTGGGATCGTAGCCGTATAACCAAAGTAGAATCTGTATGTGTGTAGAAAACAATAAAAACAAAGACACGCTCTTTGAGAGCAACGCGCAACAGCAGTTACGAGGTTACGCGCCGGGCCCCTTAAGAGACACTCAAAGTCGTTCTGTCAAACGGTGATCTTCCGCTGTAGTAATAGCAAATCACAGTTACCCTTCTCACTTCAGCTGGTTCCAGCAATTAGAGCGTATCACCTTAAATAACAAGCGCCGCTAACAGTAATAACGACTTGTGCTTCATAAAGTTCACCTTATTCGGTCCTCTCGTACTAAACGTAAATTCTCTAATATGTTAGTATGTCTAAAGCAGATAGGGACCGAACTGTTTCACAACGTTCTAAACCCAGCTCACGTACCCCTTTAATTGGCGAACAGCCAAACCCTTGGAACCGCTTTCAGCTCCGGGATGGGACGAGCCGACATCGAGGTGCCAGATCACGCCATCAATAGGAACTCTAAAGCGTGGTAAGCCTGTTATCCCCGGCGTACCTTTTATCTTTTGAGCGATGACTTACTTCGACGAAGTCACCGGGTCATTATGACCGACTTCCATCTCAGCGTGACTGCAAAGTCTAGCTGTCAAGTAAAGTTCTACCATTACGCTCGTAACCCTAGCCACCTAGAGTTGAATGTACTTTCGTGAACCCTCGTTGCTGTCTAGAAGGCGACCGCCCCAGTCAAACTACCCAGTATACATTATTAGCATTGCTTGTGTTACTACGAACTCCTCGAGCGACAGAATAAAAAGAGCAGTCTTTCACCTTTCGCAAAATCGCTTCCCTTGCGAGAAGTTTCAACCGCTACTGCCTAGCCTACACATTTGGTCTGCGCCCGTATGTATACATATAGTAAAGGTGCACGGGGTCTTTCCGTCTAACTTCAGAGAATTCCGCATCTTCACGGAAAGGTCAATTTCACTGGACTGATACCGGAGACAGTGAAGAAATCGTTATATCATTCATGCAGGACGGAACTTACCCGCCAAGGAATTTCGCTACCTTAGGACCGTCAGAGTTACAGCCGCCGTTTACTCTGGGTTCAGTTCGAGGCGTAAACCTGTTCCTTTAACTTTAGAGCACCGGGCAGACCTCAGACCTTATACATAGTGTTGTTAAACTTCGCAAAGTCCTGTGTTTTTATTAAACAGTCGCTTCTTCCGCTTTCCTTAGACCCATCTGTAGCCAACCTACAAACAGTTTCACCATTTCCCGAAGTTACGGAGCCAATTTGCAGAGTTCCTTCGATACCGCTTATCCAAGCGTCTTAGCATACTATGCCCGCCCATCAGTGTTGAATTCTAGTACGGTAGGTACGCGATTTTCTTGCTCCCATTACACACACAAAAATCTAAACTAAAAATCAAAATATGTACCAAGTAAGGAAGTGCGATTAATATACTCACCAAACAAGCAGCGTAAACTACCTGCTAGATGAATAAAGCGCAGACCCTTCGGCTACAACATGCGTTATTGCCTAAGGGGCCGATTCACACGGGGCAGTCTTCCTGAACCCCGTAAACCTTGGGTTACGACGACAGCGTTTTCGCTGTTACACGTTACTTATGTCAGCATTGGCGAAACTGAATTGCTTCATACAATTCTTACGAAGGGTACAGCGTTTTGACAGCTTGTTTCACTACAGATGTAATTTATTTAAAATAACAACTCGCCGCTTCGGTACGATAGATAGTTCCACAACATTTTCGATGCTCAGCACCTGCATCTATGAGCTTTAACGCTTTCCTAAGAGCATGGCTGCTTCCGAGCCTAGCCTTTGATGGGTAACAGCACTGAACGAACCTCGCACACTTACTATCGATTTAAGAACCTTAACGAACGATCGGGGCTGTTTCCCTCTCGGCCCGTGACCTTAGCACCCCGGGCCTGTCCAACTTATTTGCCGTTTTCGCTCTTTGGAGTTTCCGTAGCTTCAGTAAGAACTTATCGTTCCCCTTGTGGAAAGGAGTGCTCTACCGCGAAAAGGCGCTCGTAACAACGTCAACTGTTTTGCCAGAGAGACGGCTACGTCTAAGCTAGGCTACTTCAATAGCTTTCGTGAAAAACCAGCCATCACCAAGTTTGATTAGCCTTTCACCCCTAACCGCCAGTCACTTCAGAGCTTTACGACGCGCATGAATGAGATCCTTGGGGCTCACACCCCGCAATCTGCTAACGGTTAGATCACTTGGTTTCGGGTGCAACCCTACCGCACAACGTCAGCAGGGCCGACTTGCTGACCCATTATACAAAAGGTACGCAGTTGCCACATCAGCAGTCCACGGATTGTTCATTTGATTATTTTAACACGTTTCACACCGCACGCGTTGCAGGTTGGGCCTCTTTCAGCGTTCCTTCACAGTACTACTAAATTGTCACTCACCCCACGTATCAAGCGTCAGAGGTCGCCCCCGTATTCAGCGAAAATAACCCGCGTACTTCAATGCAAAAAGCTTAATTGCACGAAACGGGACAGGAGCTTTTTCTCCATTACCGTAACGCTGTCGCAAATAAAGCAAAATTACACCGCTTTTCTCCCATTGTCGTTCGCCACTACAAAAAAAAGCCCTACTGTGTTCTGCGGCAGCTAAGAAGATGTTTCAACTTACTGCGTTCGCCAGTGCATAAAAATTTCTCTCAAAACATCGACGTTCTCTAAAATTTTCTTAAGAGAGTACTAGTCTCCGGTAGAAGCTTGCATAACGCGCTTATCGGCTTAGGGCCGTTTTTATCGTAGTAAGATGGTTAGCTATCCATATAAAAATAGCTCAGTTTTTAAATGTATCGCGCTGCACAGTCGCGAAGGGCCGGGTCGAACAGCCGACTTTGGGTCATGAGCCCAACGTGTTACCATTACACTACTCCGCGTAATAAAGCACGTACAATAAAACTTAAAATAGTTGCCGATTTCTCCTAATTAATATAACCTCGTACCAGCTACACGTTCCCGTACAGCTACCTTGTTACGACTTCGTTCCAGTTACAAACCTACCCACGTATTGCTCCTTCGAGTATCCGCAAAAGCTAAGACACCCCGCTCACAACCCTTATGGCAAGCCTACTTCCAGACCGTGACGGGCGGTTTGTACAGAACTCCAGAACCTGTTCACCGCGGCTTGGCTGATTCGCGATTACTGGCGATTCCGTCTTCACGCGTTTCAAATTGCAGAAAGCGATTCGTACTAAGAAGACAGTTACCTAGAGGCGCAAAAGCGCCCTAATTTTGTTATCTTCATTGTAGCAAATGTGTAGCCCAACTTATAAAGGCCATAACGGCTTGACGTTATCCCCACTCTCATCCGACCTCGTGGGCGGTAGAAAAGAAAAAATACACTACATCTTTTATTTAAAAATATACCAATACGTAACCGAGTTAATATAGAGGCGGGGGGCTACGAAAACAGTGCCAGCGTCAATCACTGCCCCGAGCAGCCAAGAGCCGCTACCCCCACACGTCGTCACACAATCTGTGGTTTTTATGTAACACGGCTACTAATAAATCTTGGGATTTTTATAACAATACCAGTTAAAGTACCTCGCAAAGGAGATAGAACATAAGCCGTGCATGAGTCTGCACAAACCTACAACAAGATTATAATTTCGCTAGGACTTCTCGTGAAGAAGACAATCATAAACATTCCGCCTAAACTGGTGGGGGTTTTGTTCGTTCGTGGAAATTAAACCTACGCCTCACGACACGAGCTGAAGACAGCCATGCAGCACCTAACCCGTGCGCAGTCCACCCCTGTGTACTGTTGCGCGTAGTTCATACGCGCAGCGTCGCCACAAGAATGACTATTCGCATTGTGAACGTTTTGCATGGACGGAGCCACTGCAGTTCAAGTTTGAAAGTTGGTAAGGTTTATCGAGGATCATCAGTTTACACCACATGCTCCACCGCTTGTAAGAGTTCCCGTCAATTCCTTTGAGTTTCAACCTTGCGATCGTAGACCCCAGGTGGAGTATTTAATGCGTTAGCGCCAACAAAAAGAATAGCTCGGAGTTTTCACTCAGTTCCTAAGCCCCGGGGCCTTGTATTGTGAAACTATTGCCCTGTCTACATGTGAATACTCATCGTTGACGGCTTAGACTACCGGGGTATCTAATCCCGTTTGCTCCCTAAGCTTCCGTAGCTCAGCGTCTGTTGAAGCAGGAAAAGCGCCTTCGCCTACTGGCGTTCGTTCGCATATCGCTGGATTCTACCCCTCCTAAAGCGAACTTGCCTAAACCCCTCTCCAACGCAAGACTCTGCTATTAAAAGGACTTCGCGTAGGAACTCTCCGCGCTTTTGTCCAAAAAAATTAGAGACCGCCTACCTACCCTTTACACCCAATCAAAACGAATAACACCCGCGCCCTTCGTCTTACCGCGACTGCTGGCACGAAGTTGGTCGGCGCTTCATCCCGAGTTACAGTCATTTTCCTCATCTCGCGAAACCACTTTACAGAAAACTGGGCGCATTCGTCATGGAGCGGTTCTCACTGGGTCAGACTTTCGTCCATTGCCCAAGATTCTTCACTGCTGCCCCCCGAAGGGGCTCGGACCTTGTCTCAGTTCCGATGTGGCTGGTTAATCTCCCAAACCAACTATGCATTATAGCCTTGGTAAGCCATTACCCCACCAACAAGCGCTAAAACACCGACTGCCAATAAAAGAGCGATTTAATCTTTACTTTGGTATTTGCGAGGGTCTTAATCAACACATCCCAAACTCCTTTGCTCGATGCAATCGGGTGTGCTCACCCGTACGCCGCGATAAATAAAAATTCCTCGCTAGACTCGCATGTGTAAGATAGAACTATAGCGTTCATTCGGGGCTAGGATCAAACCCAAAAACTAACTTAACGATGAACTACGTCATCGCTACTGTACAAATGAACCCGCAAACGATTTGTACGCGTCGATGAGATCGTTGGACCCCTTTCTCAAAGAGAAGTTAAAAATAAACAAGTAAAGTGCTATCAAAACGCAGCAGATACAGGGTAATATTCATGCAAAAAATGGATACAGCAATATTGAGCAG
>Ga0153932_1000114_pt1 | contig 41494 bp, 36 predicted proteins | sample TSNJ016MetaG_FD_102273 | JGI IMG/M metagenome (GOLD analysis project Ga0153932, IMG submission 102273) | Attine ant fungus gardens microbial communities from New Jersey, USA - TSNJ016 MetaG | ecosystem: Host-associated > Fungi > Mycelium > Unclassified | place: USA: New Jersey, Wharton State...
ACTGGGCGTCGCCGAAGCCGAAATCAAGAACGAAGCTTCGTTCGTCAACGATCTGGGCGCTGACTCGCTCGACACCGTCGAACTCGTGATGGCTCTCGAAGACGAATTCGGCATGGAAATTCCGGACGAAGAAGCAGAAAAGATCACGACGGTTCAGCAAGCGATCGATTACGCTCGCGCGAACGTCAAGGCTTAAGCGCCACGCGCAGCCGCTGCTACGATATTCGGGGTTGACGCTCTGTTGCGCTTCGAACCGCGCTTCGAACCGATTTAACAGCCACAGGGCTCACAGGACATTTCCTGTGAATCTTGTGGCTTTTTGCTTTTTGTCATCTATGGATAAGGGGTCACCGTGAGCCGTCGTCGTGTTGTTGTTACAGGCCTTGGGCTGATATCGCCTGTCGGCAATACCGTTGCCGACGGCTGGGCCAATCTGGTCGCCGGCAAGTCAGGCATTGGCGAGATCACGAAGTTCGACGCAACGAACTTCTCCACGCGCTTTGCCGGTGAAGTCAAAGGCTTCAATGTCGAAGACTACATGCCGGCCAAGGAAGCGCGCCACATGGATACCTTTATCCATTACGGCATTGCAGCCGGGGTTCAGGCCATGCAGGACAGCGGGCTTGAGATCACCGATGAAAACTCTGAGCGCGTAGGTGTTGTGGTGGGCTCGGGAATCGGCGGCTTGCCGATGATCGAAGCCACGCAAACAGAGTTGCTGAACCGCGGCCCGCGCCGCGTTTCGCCGTTTTTCGTGCCGGCTTCGATCATCAACATGATCTCCGGGCATCTTTCCATCCGTTTTGGTTTGAAAGGGCCGAATCTCGCGATCGTGACCGCCTGTACCACGGGGTTGCACTGTATCGGGGAAGGCTCGCGCCTGATCGAGTACGGCGACGCCGACGTGATGATCTGCGGCGGCTCCGAGGCGACCGTTTCGCCGCTGGGTATTGGCGGCTTTGCGGCGGCGCGTGCGCTGTCGCAGCGCAACGACGATCCGGCAACGGCAAGCCGTCCGTGGGACAAGGATCGCGACGGTTTTGTCCTGGGTGAAGGCGCAGGCGTGATGGTGCTCGAAGAGTACGAGCACGCGAAGGCCCGTGGCGCGAAGATCTACGCAGAAGTCAGCGGCTACGGCATGAGCGGTGACGCGTATCACATGACCGCTCCGCCGGAAGATGGCGACGGCGCGCGCCGCAGCATGCGCAATGCGCTGAAAAACGCCCGGATCAACCCCGACGAAGTGCATTACCTGAATGCGCACGGCACCTCCACGCCGCTGGGCGATCTGGCGGAAACCGTCGGCATCAAGAACATGTTCGGCGATCACGCCAAGAAAATCGTCGTGAACTCCACCAAGTCGATGACCGGGCACCTGCTCGGCGGCGCCGGCGGTCTGGAGTCGGTGTTCACGGTGCTGGCGCTGCATCACCAGGTGTCGCCGCCGACCATCAACATCTTCAATCAGGACCCGCAGTGCGACCTGGACTACTGCGCGAACGAAGCGCGGGAAATGAAGATCGACGTGGCGCTGAAAAATTCGTTCGGCTTCGGCGGCACGAACGGTACGCTCGTTTTCAAGCGTCACTGAAGCTTGCTGAGCACGCCGCCCAGTGGTCGCGAATGTGCGTAAGCCGGAGCGTGTATTGCAGCGGGAAGCATCGGTGGATGGTATCGCCGGTTTTTCCCGCCGTCAGAAAATCATCCGGTCGCGCTTGTTATGGGCCGCCACGCTGGCGTTCATGGCGGTCGCGGCCGGCGCCGTATTCGAGTCGGTTGCGGCGTACAGCGGATTATTCGATGCCTGCGTCGCGGCGCTCGTAGTCACAGTCGGGCTTGGCGGCATTGCGTTCAGGCGCGAACGTCGCCGGCCAGTGGCATTCGAGATCGGTCAGGATGGGTTGACGACCTGGGACCGTGAGGGCCGCTCGCAATATCGGCAAATATCGGGTTGCGCCCAGTGGAGCGATCGCCTGCTTGCACTGATCCTGGTTTCTGCCAAGGGGCGTTCCGAGCCCTTGCTCGTTCCGGCGGATGCGCTTGCCGGTGCCGGCGTGTTTCGTGAACTGGCCGTTCGCGCCCGGCGCTGCGCCCAGGAACACCTGTAACGCTTGTAACCGCCCATCAGCATCCGGCGCGTCCCGGCGGCGTAACGCTACAATAGCCCTCCGCGTAGCACCCCCAAAGTTAACGGATTTCCCAGGTGAGCGAAAAAGAAATCGATCAGGTACTGGTCGAACGCGTGCAGAAGGGCGATAAGGCAGCGTTCGAGCTTCTGGTCGCCAAATATCAGCGCAAGATTATCCGGCTCATTTCGCGGCTCGTCCGCGACCCCGCCGAAGTAGAGGACGTCGCGCAAGACGCCTTTATCAAGGCTTATCGCGCGTTGCCGCAATTTCGCGGAGAATCGGCGTTTTACACGTGGCTTTACCGGATTGCGGTGAACACGGCAAAGAACTATCTTGCCACTCAAAGCCGGCGTGCTCCAACTTCTACCGAAGCTGATGCAGAAGAAGCGGAAACTTTCTCCGACGCAGACCAACTAAGGGATATCAACACGCCCGAGTCGATGTTGATGAGCAAGCAGATCGCACAGACGGTCAATGCTGCGATGGCGGTTTTACCGGAAGAACTGCGCACCGCCATAACTCTTCGTGAAATTGAAGGTCTGAGCTACGAAGAAATCGCCGAGATGATGAATTGCCCTATCGGGACCGTCAGATCGAGAATTTTTCGTGCTCGCGAAGCCATTGCGGCAAAATTGCGTCCATTGCTGGACACTCCCGAAGGCAAACGCTGGTAGCAGCGAGGCTGCGCGGGGCAGGGACGCGGTATCTGGGTCAGGTAGTGTCACTAGGGGCAGTCAAGATGGGGAGCATCATGGGGTCGGTTTCGGTGCAATCGCAAGCTGGTACGCGAGGCGAGCGTCTTTCCGCTTTTGTCGATGGGGAATCCTTCGACGATTCGGGGGATTTGAGCCAATTTCTTTCCGGATTTACGCAAAAAGACCGCGCGGCGTGGTCGGACTATCACCTGATCGGCGACGCACTGCGTTCCGACGATCTCGCGGCCAGTCCCGAAGCCAGCAGCGCGTTCATGAACGCATTTTCAGCGCGTTTTGAAGCTGAAGCGCATGTATTTGCGCCTGCGGCCATTCCGGCGGCATCGGCTGAACGTGCGCGTTCAGGCATGTTCCGCCGTCGCGTAGTTCCGGCTTTCGCTGTCGCGGCCGCTGCGGCAACGCTCACGTGGATCGTCGTGCCGCAGTTGCAGGGCGTCGACAACCACAGCGGCGTGCAAATGGCGAGCGTATCGTCGTCGGATCATGTGCAGCGCGTCGCAATGGCCTCGGTGCCGGCTGCCACGCTGCGTTCGCCGGTTGTCGAAGCGAACATCATCCGTGATGCAAGTCTCGACCAGTATCTGGAAGCGCATCAGCAATTCTCGCAACAGCCCGTCATGCCGGGCTCGACGCCTTTGATCCGCACTGCGGCTACGAGCCAGGGTCAATAACTGATGCAACTTGTGCGGTTGAAGAAAACGACTCTTTGGGGCCGGCTGCCGGTTTTGTTGTTCTGTGCAGCCGCGTTGGTATCCGCAGCATCGGGCGCTTACGCGCAGGGCGGCTTACCGCAGGGCGGTGTTTCTGCCGCCTCGCGCAAGTCCGCTGCGGACCTGCTCAACCGGATTCACGAAGCCGCACAGCAGCAGAACTACGAAGGCACCTTCGTCTACCAGCGTGGGACAACGGTGCAGTCGTCGCGAATTACACACTCGGCAGCGCGCAGCGACGGCGAGTACGAGTCGCTGGAAAGTCTCGATGGCAAGCCCCGCAAGATGCTCCGCCACGACGACGACATGTACACGTTCGTGCCCGAACGTCATCTGCTGGTCGTCGAAAAACGTCAGAACAAGGATTCGTTCCCGGCGCTGCTTGCTACCGGCGGCGAACAGGTCTTGTCCGTCTATGAGCCGAAGATGCTCGGCGCGGATCGTGTCGCGGGTATCGACTGCCAGGTCATCGAGCTTGATCCAAAAGACGCCTGGCGCTTTGCCTACAAGCTTTGGTCCGATACGAAGACCGGTCTTTTGCTGCGTGCCCAGACGCTCGGCCCCGATGGCCAGGTGCTCGAGCAGCTTTCATTTTCGCAAGTAACGATAGGCGGCACAGTCGATCGTGCGGCAATTGCGAGCGGGATCAAGAACATCAACGGATGGACGGTCGTGCGGCCGCCGGTTCAGCCGGTCGACATGCAGGCGCAAGGCTGGAAAATCGCGCCCAATGTCCCCGGTTTCCGTGAGATTCGCGAGTTGCGCCGGCCTATGGCGTCGCGTGAGGAGGGCCAAGCGCCCATTCCCGTCGATCAAGCCGTTTTCTCCGACGGCCTCGCGGCAATCTCGGTTTTTGTCGAGCCGGTGGAAAAGAATTCCCGTAAGGAAGGCGCCGGCAATAGTGGCGCGACACACGTACTAGTCAAGCGGCAAGGGGATTTCTGGATTACCTTGTTAGGTGAAGTGCCCCAGGCCACGTTGCAGCAATTTGCTTCTGCCATAGAATACAAGCCTTCCAAGTAATTCCTCGGCCCACCAAGATATGAGCAACCTCTCGCTGCGCACCTTCCTCACGGCCGCGGCGCTTGCTGCATGCCTGCCGCTTGCGACCTCCGCGGCAACGGCTGCATCGGGCGCCTCGGCGCCGGCAGTCGCGCCGGTTGCATCGACTGGCGCAGTGCCAATCGTGAATCTGCCTGACTTCACCACGCTCGTGGACAGGGTGGGGCCGTCAGTGGTGAATATCCGCACGACCACGCGCGTGAGCAGCAGCAGCGACCTTCGCGGCTTGCCACCGGGCATGGATAATGGGGACATGTCGGAGTTCTTCCGGCGTTTCTTCGGCATCCCGATGCCTGGAACACCCGGTTCGCAAGGTTCACCTCACGGCGGGAACGGCGGCGGTGGTGGCGGTGGCGGTGGCGATCAGGGTGGTGACAGCGGCGGCGGCAGTGGCCGCGGAAACCGCAGCGCGCCGCAAGACAGCCCCGACAGCCAGGACAATTCCGAGCAGAGCAGCGGTGTGGGCTCGGGCTTCATCATGTCGGCCGATGGTTACGTGATGACGAACGCTCACGTGGTCGATGACGCCGACACCATCTACGTTACGCTCACCGACAAACGCGAGTTCAAGGCGAGGCTGGTTGGCGTCGACGAACGCACGGACGTCGCAGTGGTCAAGATCCAGGCAACGAGCTTGCCGGCCATCACCATGGGCGACTCGAACAAGGTGCGCGTGGGCGAATGGGTGCTCGCAATCGGTTCGCCTTTCGGTCTCGACAACACGGTGACCGCGGGTATCGTCAGCGCCAAGGGGCGCGATACTGGCGACTACCTGCCGTTCATCCAGACGGACGTCGCGGTGAATCCGGGCAATTCGGGCGGACCGCTGATCAACATGGCTGGTGAAGTCATTGGCATCAATTCGCAGATCTACAGTCGCACCGGCGGTTTCATGGGGATTTCGTTCGCAATTCCTATCGACGAAGCCATGCGGGTCGCCGATCAACTGAAGACGGGCGGCAAGGTGGTGCGTGGCCGTATCGCGGTGGCGATTGGCGAAGTGACCAAGGAAGTGGCCGATTCGCTCGGACTGCCGAAGGCGCAAGGGGCGCTGGTGAGCAGCGTGGAACCGGGCGGTCCCGCCGATAAAGCCGGCATCCAGCCGGGCGACATCATCCTGAAATACAACGGCCACGATGTCTCCACCGCGACCGATCTGCCGCGTATGGTCGGCGACACGAAGCCTGGCACGAAGGCGACCATCACCGTCTGGCGCAAGGGTCAGTCGCGTGACCTGCCGATCACCATCGCGGAAATGCAGCCGGACAAGGTCACCAAGGCCGAACCCAAGAAGCCGGCCCCGCCGAAGGAGCGTTCGCCGAGCAACGCGCTGGGTATCGCGGTGAGCGACATCCCGGCCGACCAGAAGAAGTCGCTGAAAATCCCCAATGGCGTGCAGGTGGAAGCGGTCGAAGGGCCGGCATCGCGTGCAGGGTTCCAGAAGGGCGACATCATCCTGCGTATCGGCGACACGGATATCACGAGCGCCAAGCAGTTCGATGCCGTCGCGCAGAACGTCGATCCGAGCAAGATGGTCGCGGTTCTCGTGCGCCGTGGCGACAACACGCAATTCGTGCCGCTGCGTCCGCGGTCGCAGAAGTAGGCTGCAATGCCCGCGCTCAAGCTCTACGGGCGCGCTTGGTGCCATCTCTGCGAGGATTTGCGCGCCGGACTCGAGCCGATCGCGGCGGAGTTCGGCGTGCCGGTCGAATGGATCGATATCGATACCGATCCGGCGCTCGAAGCGCTTTATGACGAACTCGTGCCCGTTTTGCTGTTCGATGGCGTCCAGTTGTGCCACTACCGGCTGGACGAATCCCGCGTGAGACAGGCGCTCGCCGCAATCGCCTGAGCGGGGTTGCAAACGCCCGCGTGTGAACGTAAATTCCCGTCCCCCCTCCTTTTCGGCTAAAATCGAAAGGTTTTTTACCCCATTTTCAAGGCGTGCTCCGCGTTTGTCTGGGCGCGCCTTTTTGCTTGATCGGCACTGAATGAATCATATTCGTAACTTCTCGATCATTGCGCACATCGACCACGGCAAATCGACGCTGGCCGACCGCATCATCCAGCTTTGCGGCGGCTTGTCCGACCGCGAAATGGACGCGCAGGTGCTCGATTCCATGGATCTCGAGCGTGAGCGCGGCATCACGATCAAGGCGCAAACCGCGGCCCTGAGCTACAAGGCGCGCGACGGTCAGGTCTACAACCTGAATCTCATCGACACCCCCGGACACGTCGACTTTTCTTATGAAGTCAGCCGTTCGCTTTCCGCGTGCGAAGGCGCGCTGCTGGTCGTGGACGCGAGCCAGGGCGTGGAAGCGCAGACGGTCGCCAACTGCTACATGGCGATCGAGCTCGGCGTGGAAGTCGTGCCAGTGCTGAACAAGATCGACTTGCCGGCCGCCGACCCCGAGAACGCGATTGCGGAAATCGAAGACGTGATCGGTATCGATGCAACCGATGCGACGCATTGCAGCGCCAAGACGGGCCTCGGCGTCACCGACGTACTCGAAGCGCTGATCGCGAAGGTGCCGCCGCCAAAGGGCGATCCGGACGCGCCGCTGCAGGCGCTGATCATCGACTCGTGGTTCGATAACTACGTGGGCGTGGTCATGCTCGTGCGCATCAAGAACGGCACGCTGCGCCCGAAAGACAAGATCAAGATGATGGCGTCCGGCGCGGTGTATCCGGTCGAGCACCTCGGCGTGTTCGCGCCGAAGGCCACGAACCTGGCGTCGCTGTCGGCGGGGCAGGTGGGCTTCATTATCGCGGGCATCAAGGAGCTGCAGGCTGCGAAGGTCGGCGATACGGTCACCACCGTCGCCCGTCCGGCCGAAACGCCGTTGCCCGGTTTCAAGGAAGTGAAGCCGCAAGTGTTCGCCGGTTTGTATCCGGTCGAAGCGAACCAGTACGACGCGCTGCGTGAATCGCTGGAAAAGCTGAAGCTCAACGACGCGTCGCTGCAATACGAGCCGGAAGTGTCGCAGGCGCTCGGTTTTGGTTTCAGATGCGGCTTTCTCGGCCTTCTGCATATGGAGATCGTGCAGGAACGCCTTGAGCGCGAGTTCGACATGGACCTCATCACCACGGCGCCGACCGTGGTGTACGAAGTCGTGAAGCGCGACGGCGAACTGATCCAGGTCGAGAATCCGGCCAAGATGCCGGAGCCTTCGTACATTGAAGAAGTGCGCGAGCCGATCGTGACCGTGAACCTGTACATGCCGCAGGAGTACGTGGGCGCGGTGATCACGCTGTGCACGGGCAAGCGCGGCCAGCAGATCAACATGCAGTATCACGGTCGTCAGGTCCAGCTCACGTACGAAATTCCCATGGCGGAAATCGTGCTCGATTTCTTCGATCGGCTGAAGTCCACGTCGCGCGGTTATGCGTCCATGGACTACGAGTTCAAGGAATATCGTGCGTCGGACGTGGTGAAGGTCGACATGCTGATCAACGGCGATAAAGTCGATGCGCTGTCAGTCATCACGCACCGGTCGCAGAGCCAGCATCGCGGGCGCGAAGTGGCGTCGAAGATGCGCGAACTGATTCCGCGGCAGATGTACGACGTGGCGATCCAGGCGACTATCGGCGCGAACATCATTGCGCGCGAGAACATTAAAGCATTGCGTAAGAACGTTCTGGCAAAGTGCTACGGCGGCGATATCTCCCGAAAGAAAAAGCTCCTGGAAAAGCAGAAGGCCGGCAAGAAGCGCATGAAGCAGGTCGGTTCGGTCGAGATTCCGCAAGAAGCTTTCCTCGCGATTCTTCGCGTCGAAGATTAATAAAACAACCGGAAACGATTGATGAATTTTGCGTTGATTCTTTTGGTGCTCGTCGTCCTGACGGGTATCGCGTGGGTGTTCGATAAACTGGTATTCGAGCCGCAACGGCGGCGCGCGGCAGATGCAGCGGTAGCGGAGTTCGACCAGCAGCAGGCACGTCTGGAACCGCGCTTCGCCGACGAACACGCACCGCAAACACGTGCTCGTCTGCGCGATGAAAAACTCCGCCAGCCCTGGTATCTGGAATATTCGGCAAGCTTCTTTCCGGTCATCCTCGTGGTTTTTGTCGTGCGTTCGTTCGTTGTCGAGCCCTTCAAGATTCCGTCCGGATCGATGGTGCCAACGCTGCTGGTCGGCGACTTCATTCTGGTCAATAAATTCGAATACGGTTTGCGCCTGCCTATCAGCAATACGAAGCTGACAAGCGGCACGCCGCTTAAACGCGGCGACGTGGTCGTGTTCCGTTATCCAAAAGACGAATCCGTCGATTACATCAAGCGTGTAATCGGACTTCCCGGCGACACGGTTGCGTATCAGGACAAGAAGCTCACCATCAATGGCAAGCCGGTTCCTGAAACGTCGTTGCCCGATTTCTTCGATGACGAACGCATTGGCTATGCAAAGCAGTTCGAAGAAGATCTCGACGGCCGCAAGAACGCCATTCTGAACAATGCGCAAGTACCGCCGTTTGTGATTGGCGCCGATGATTTCCCGAATCGCGACAACTGCAATTACAACGCACAAGGCGTGATCTGCAAGGTGCCCCCGGGCAGTTACTTCATGATGGGCGACAATCGCGACAACAGCGCGGACAGCCGTTATTGGGGTTTTGTACCTGATGCAAATATCGTTGGTCGAGCATTCTTTATCTGGATGAACTTCAGCAGTTTGAAGCGCATTGGTTCATTCCATTGAAACACGCCATGCTTGTATAAATGGTTCGACATTACGCCGCGGGATAACGCGGCGTAGTCGTTAATAAGCACCTCGCATGGACACGTTGCACGGGCCGCCTAGAAACAGCACGAAGAAAAGCGGCTAACGTGCAAGTGTCGTATTGGATTTTATTTTCGGTTTGCCGTTTTCCAGCTGGAATCGCCGGTCCCGGCGCCCGCGTTATACTCTGCCCATGCCCTCAACCCCGTTGGAAAGCCGGCTTCAGTACGAATTTCGCAATGCGGAATTGCTGCGCCAGGCGATGACCCATCGCAGTCACAGTGCCACGCACAACGAACGACTCGAATTTCTCGGAGATTCCGTTCTAAATTGCGTGGTGGCTGCGCTTTTGTTCCAACGATTCGCAAAACTCGACGAAGGCGATCTTTCTCGCGTCCGCGCCAACCTGGTCAAGCAGCAGTCGCTTTATGAGATTGCGCAGGCGCTGAACGTCTCGGAAGCCTTGCGCCTGGGCGAAGGGGAGCTGCGCAGTGGCGGGTTTCGTCGGCCGTCCATCTTGGCTGACACACTGGAAGCCATTTTCGGCGCTGTCTTCCTTGACGGCGGTTTCGACGCGGCGCTGGAAGTCATCAAGCGCCTCTACACGCCAATTCTCGATCACATCGATCCACGCACCATCGGCAAGGACGCGAAGACGCTGCTGCAAGAGTATCTGCAGGGGCACAAGATCGCGTTGCCGACTTATACCGTCGTCGCAACGCACGGGGCCGCGCACAACCAGCAGTTCGAGGTGGAATGCACGGTGCCGAAGCTCGACGTGAAGGTGTCGGGTTCCGGCGCGAGCCGCCGTGCGGCCGAACAGGCTGCGGCGAAAAAGGCGCTGGACGAACTGGCGTCGGCCACGCCCGCGCTGACCGCCAAGCCCAAGCGCAAGGGTTCCCGTGCTGCCAAACTCGCGGAACAGGAAATTGTCCCCGGCGTAACGGGCGTTCAGGCTGCACTGGATCTGCGTGCTCCCGATCGGCGTGAACGCGCGCGGGCGAGCGCGGCCAACGGCAATGCCCATAACGATCCCGAACGTCCGGCGACGGCGCCGCTGGCGGTGATCCGTGCATCGCACGTGGAACCATCGGCGGAGAAGGTCGAGCGTTCGACGATTCATCGGGCGGAACGCGCGGAGAAGGGCGCACCCGAGGCGTCTACGGCGCGCAGCGAGAGCGCTGATAAACCGGTGGATAACGCTGTGCATAACCCGGTGGAGAAGGGCGCCGTCAAGGCGGCGAGCAAGCCGGTCGCGGAATCCGTGGTCATCGACAAATCCGCGCCCCCTGCACGGTTGCGCGACGAAGCGCCGGCGAAAGCCGAGGAAAGCGTCGAGGCGCACGCGGACGCGAGCGTCGACGAAACCGTCGCACGCTCGGCCGATGCCGGTCATTAAAGTGCGCTAACGTGCATCAAGGCTATTCCTCAAGCAAGCGCTGAGCGCTGGGCGCCGCCGCCGAAGCGGCCGCGCCACTGAACAAACGCAACGCCCGACGCCACGCGTCCCAACGAATCTGTAGCTGCAAACATCTATGAACGCTCCCACTCCCTCTGATTTCCGCTGCGGCATGGTCGCGATCGTCGGCCGGCCGAACGTCGGCAAGTCGACCTTGATGAACGCGCTCGTCGGGCAGAAAGTCAGCATCACATCGCGCAAGGCGCAGACCACGCGGCATCGGATCACCGGCATTCGTACGCTGGACGACGCACAGTACATCTTCGTCGATACCCCCGGCTTCCAGACCAAGCACAGCGGCGCACTGAACCGCTCGCTGAACCGTGCTGTAACTTCCACGCTGACAGCGGTCGATGCCATCCTGTTCGTGATCGAAGCTGGCCGTTTCGGGCCGGACGACCAAAAAGTGCTCGACCTGATCCCGAACGACACGCCGTGCCTTTTGATCGCAAACAAGCTGGATCACGTGAACGACAAGGAGACGCTGTTCCCGTTCATGCAGAAGATGAGCGCATTGCACGACTTCAAGGAAATCGTGCCGATGACCGCGAAGCATCCCGACGACATCACGCGTCTGATGGCGGTGGTGAAGCCGTATCTGCCGGAAGGAACGCCCATCTACGGCGAAGACGACCTGACGGACCGCAGCGAGCGTTTTCTCGCCGCTGAAATCCTGCGCGAGAAAGTGTTCCGCTGGACTGGCGACGAGTTGCCGTATACGAGCACGGTGATGATCGACAAATGGGAAACCGAAGGCCGCCTGCGCCGCATTTTCGCGACCATCCTGGTTGAACGCGATACCCACAAGGCGATGATCATCGGCCAGAAAGGGGCGAAGCTGAAGCAGATCAGCACTGAAGCTCGCCTCGACATGGAAAAGCTTTTCGATGGCCCCGTGTACCTTGAAACCTTCATCAAGGTGAAGAGCGGCTGGGCCGATAACGAAGCGGGATTGCGCGCCTATGGGTACGAATGACGCGTGGATGACCCAGTCTTCCAACGCCGACTCCGATCCGCCCGCCGACGATAACTTCAGTGTCGACGAGCCGCCGACGCCCGCGCCGAAAAAGCGCGGGACGCGCGCCGCTTCGACCAAAGCTTCCGCCAAATCCGCTGCACCGAAAGAACCCAGGCCGCCTCGCGCTGCGCCGCGTTCGGATTTCCGTATCGCGGAGCAGCCGTCGTTCGTACTGCACAGTTATCCGTATCGTGAAACAAGCCTGATCCTCGATGTATTTTCCCGCGATCACGGCCGCATTGCGCTCGTCGCCAAAGGCGCGAAGCGGCCGCATTCGGCGCTGCGCGGCGTACTGCAGACATTCCAGCCACTGGGTTTGTCGTGGACGGGGAAGGGCGAAGTACGCACCCTGACGCAGGCAGAATGGGTCGGCGGCATGTTGCCGCTCGCCGGCGACGCGTTGCTGTGCGGTTTCTACGTCAACGAATTGCTCGTCAAGTTCTGCGCACGCGAAGACGCGCATCCCGCGCTGTTCAATCATTACGTGCTGACGTTGTCGCGTCTCGCGCACGGCGAGCCGGCGCTGTACGCGTTGCGATCGTTCGAGCGCGTGTTGCTGCGCGAGACCGGTTACGCAATGGCGCTGAACAAGACCATCACGCGCCAGCCGGTTGTCGCCGGGCAGAAGTACGTGTTCGATCCCGAACGCGGCGTGCGTGAAGCATCGGACGATGTCCCGTCGCAATGGCCCGTGATCGCGGGGCAAACCCTTCTCGACATGGAGAAGGACGAATACAGCCGCCCGCAGACGGCCGCGCAAAGCAAAACACTGATGCGCTTTCTGCTGAACGTGTATCTTGGCGGCACGCCGCTCGCCACCCGTCAAATCCTGATCGACCTGCAAAACCTATGAGCTTCTTTCTTTCGTCGCCCGCGAATGTGATCGATCTGGGCGTCAACATCGATCACGTCGCAACGCTGCGCAACGCGCGCGGCACGCAGTACCCCGACCCGATCCGCGCCGCGCTGCAAGCTGAAGAAGCCGGCGCCGACGCCATCACGCTGCATTTGCGGGAAGATCGCCGTCACATTCTCGATGCCGATGTGCACGCGCTGCGTCCTCTGCTCAAAACGCGGATGAACCTCGAATGCGCGGTGACGCAGGAAATGCTCGACATCGCGTGCGGCGTGCGTCCGCATGACGTGTGTCTGGTGCCGGAAAAGCGCCAGGAACTGACGACCGAAGGCGGCCTCGACGTCGCCGGCCAGTTCAACGCCGTCAAAGCCGCGTGCGAGCAGTTGAAGCAGGCGGGCGCGCGGGTCTCGCTTTTCATCGATGCCGATGAAACCCAGATTCGCGCTGCGCATGAAGCGGGCGCGCCGGTTATCGAACTGCATACGGGCTGCTACGCCGAAGCACACGACGAAGCCACGCAGCAAAAGGAATTCGAGCGCGTGGCGCGAAGCGTCGATTTCGGCAATTCGCTCGGCCTGAAGGTGAACGCGGGACACGGTCTGCACTACACGAACGTGCAGCCGATCGCAGCGCTTGGGGGCATCGTGGAGCTGAACATCGGGCATGCGATCGTCGCGCACGCGATCTTCGCCGGCTGGGATAACGCCGTGCGCGAGATGAAGGCGATCATGGTGGCGTCGCGCCTTGCCGCCACATCGTCGCGATAAACCATGGCGATCTACGGAATCGGTACGGACCTGGTTCAGGTAAGCCGCATTGCCGGCGTGATGGAGCGCACGAAAGGGCGCTTCGCCGAGAAGGTGCTCGGCGCGGACGAACTGCGCGTCTATCACGCACGCAAGGCGCGCTCCGAAGTACGCGGCCTGGCGTTCCTCGCAACGCGTTTCTCGGCGAAGGAAGCGTTTTCGAAGGCGATCGGCCTCGGCATGCACTGGCCCATGACCTGGCGCGCGGTCCAGACGCTCAACGAGCCGAGCGGCAAGCCGAAGGTGGTGGCATCGGGCGAACTCGCCGAGTGGCTCGAGGCGCGTGGCATCACGGCGCAAGTCACCATCACCGATGAACGCGACTACGCGGTGTCGTTCGTGATCGCAGAAACGAATGTGCAAGACTACTAACCCCTGACTTTTCCGCATCCAATTTGAACTCGTTAAAACGCACTCCCGGTCCGGTCATGCTCGACGTGGCCGGCACCACGCTCTCCGACGCCGACATTCGCCGTATCGACCATCCGATGACCGGCGGCATCATCCTCTTCACGCGGCATTTCCAGGATCGGGCGCAGCTCGTTGCACTGACCGACGCGATTCGCGCGCGGCGTGACGATATCCTGATCGCCGTGGATCACGAAGGTGGCCGCGTGCAGCGTTTCCGTACCGATGGCTTCACGGTCCTGCCCGCGCCGGGCAAGCTCGGCGCGTTGTGGGATCGCGACGTATTGCTCGCTATCAAGACCGCGACGGCCTTTGGCTACGTGCTCGCGGCGGAGTTGCGGGCGTGCGGTATCGACATGAGTTTCACGCCCGTACTCGATCTCGACTACGGGCATTCGAAGGTGATCGGCGATCGCGCGTTGCACAGCGACCCGCGCGTGGTGACCCTGCTCGCGAAGAGCCTGAACCACGGCTTGGCGCTCGCGGGCATGGCCAATTGCGGCAAGCATTTTCCGGGGCACGGGTTTGCATCGGCGGATTCGCATGTCGCCATGCCGGTGGACGACCGCTCGCTCGAAGACATCCTCGCCGCCGATACCAAGCCGTACGACTGGCTGGGGATGTCGCTGGCGTCGGTGATTCCGGCGCACGTGATCTACCCGCAAGTCGATGAAAAACCTGCCGGCTTCTCGCGCGTCTGGCTGCAGGACATCTTGCGGGGCAAGCTGGGTTTCAATGGCGCGATCTTCAGCGACGATCTGTCGATGGAAGCCGCCCGCGCCGGCGGCACGCTGACCGAAGCCGCAACAGCGGCGCTGACCGCCGGCTGTGACATGGTGCTGATCTGCAACCAGCCGGAAGAGGCGGAGAAGGTCCTCGACAGACTGACGTTCCAGCAGACGAAGGCGTCGCTGACGCGGTTGAAGCGCATGCGTCCCAGAGGGCACGCGTGGCGCTGGAACAAGCTGATGTCGCAGGTGGAATATCAGCAGGCGCTGGCGCTGGTCAAGAGCGCGCTGGGCTGAATGCAAAAAGCCGGAAGTTTCTTCGAAAGAAACCTCCGGCTTTTTTTCAAACTCGAACGCATTTACTCCAGCTTCATGCGCTGCAGCTTGTTGTAGAGCGTCTTCGGGCTGATGCCAAGCAGCGTCGCCGCCCGATGCCGCGTGCCGCCAACCGCTTCGAGCGTCGCGCGAATCAGCATGTCTTCCACGTCGGCGAGTGCCGTGCCGACCGTCACCTGGACGCTGGTGCCGTTCAGCCCACGTCCGCCTGCGCTCGTATGTTCATCGGCGCGAAGGGTTTCGATCACGTCGCCGGACGCGTGGTACGCACGACGAACCCGGTCGCGCAACTCACGCACGTTGCCCGGCCATTCGGCTGCAAGGCACTCGCGGATGAAATCCGGGCTCACACGTTTGGGCGCGCCGCTCGTGATGCCGCTCACATGATTTTCGCGATTCAGCTCATAGACGAAATGCTCGGCGAGCAGCGCAATGTCATCGCCGCGATCGCGCAGCGGTGGCAAAGCAATCGACGATGCATTCAGGCGCTGGAACAGATCCTCGCGCAATTTGCCCTCGGCAACGGCGTCTTTGGGCGGCACTCTTGTCGATGCCAGCAGCCGGAAATCCGTCACGATCTTGTTGCTGCCGCCCACGCGCATGAACGTCTGCGAGTCGAGTGCGCGCAGCAGGGCTTCTTGCTGGGCGATCGGCAATGCATCGATCTGATCGAGGAACAACGTGCCGCCACCGGCCTGTTCGAGCAAGCCCGGCTCGCGGTTCTCCGCGCCGGCGAATGCGCCGCGCTCGTGACCGAACATCAGGCTTTCCATCGAACGTGCGTTGCTGTCCGTGGCTGCCGCGCAATCGAACGAAACAAATGGACCTTTGCGGCGCCGGCTCATCTCATGCAGGGTACGTGCGGCGACCTTCTTGCCCGTGCCGGCTTCCCCGCAGATCAGTACGGCGGCTTCAGTCGGCGCGGTATGTTCGATCAGGTCGTAGACATGCTGGATCGCGGCGCTGCGCCCCAGCATGCTGCCGAAATGGCCGAGTTCGCGCAGCGTGCTGCGCAACGCGCCGACTTCCTCGGTCAGTTCGTACGGGCGTGGAATGCGTGCGAGCAAACTGCGCAGGCGCGGAATGTTCACCGGCTTCAGCAGGTAATCCCAGATGCCCTGCCGCAGGCCTTCAATCGCGCTTTCCACAGTCGCGTTCCCAGTCATCACGATAACCGGCAGGGCGCCGCCTGGCGGCTGCGCAGGAAGGTTGTGCAGCAGGTCTAGACCGCTGCCATCCGGCAAGTTCAGGTCGACGAGCACGACGTCCGGAATGAAGCGCGTCAGGGCGGAACGCGCCTCGGCGAGCGTGGTTGCGGTATCGACGGAAAAACCGTCGGCCGCGAGAATGGCGGACAGGCCAGAAAGGCTGTTCGGATCGTCTTCGACAATCAAAGCGTGTGGCATGGCGGACACGGCGTAATAAGTGGGTCTGAATGGCGTTCCGGGCCGGCCGCCATCTGGCGACGCTCGGCGGCGAACGCGTCGGTACCGGGCAATGAAGACGCCGGCCCGCCTGGTGGCTGACATCATGTCAGCTCATCATTGCGTTCCAGTTATCGCTGTTCATCGCCGGGTCTTCGTCCTGCGCTTGCTCAATACTGATTTCTGCGCTGGCACGGCTTGCATCCGGTCGAACGACATGGAGCAAGCCGGACCGGAAGGCGCTTACTGCGGCTTCACATGCAAGTCGTTCTTGACGGACTGCACACCTTCCACGCCACGAGCAACCGAAACCGCCTTTTGAATCTGGCTCGGAGAATCCACGAAGCCCGACAACAGCACTTCGCTCCGATACGTCTTGACGCTCACTGACAAGGACTTCAGGCCCGGGTCTTCCAGCAATGCCGTCTTCACTTTGGTGGTGATGGCAGAGTCTGTGGTGTATTCGCCAGCCGACTCATGTGTGGGCGTCGACGAACAACCGGCAGTGATGGCGATTGCGGGAACGGCACAAACAGCGGCAATTACGAGGCGTGCGAAAGCGGTTTTTGTAGTCGTCATTTTTTCTTGTGATGAAAGTTGAAAGATTCCGCGCGTTCATTGCGCAGTCACGACTACTGGAGCAGGTTTCGTGCCATCGGCTTGAAGTAGACGAATCAGGTAGTTAGCTGCGCGCCTTGCACCGAATGACACGTTTCAATCGTAATTTCGAAGTATGAACCGGTAAAGTTTGCCTGAATTGGCAATAATGTTCAGCAAAAAGAAAAAGCGCCCCGAAGGGCGCTTTTTGTGACTTCCGGAGCGACGCTGGCTTTAAGCGCGGCTGCGGTATTCGTTCGTGCGGGTATCGATTTCGATCTTGTCGCCGATGTTGCAGAAGAGCGGCACTTGCAGTTCGAAGCCCGTTGCGAGCTTGGCCGTCTTCAGGACCTTGCCCGACGACGTATCGCCCTTGACGGCCGGTTCTGTGTAGATGATCTCGCGGACCAGCGAGGTCGGCAGTTCTACCGAGATGGCTTTCTCGTTGTAGAACACCACTTCGCACGGCATGCCGTCTGCAAGGTAGTTAAGGGCGTCGCCCATCATGTCGGCTTCGACTTCGAACTGGTTGTAGTCAGCGTCCATGAACACGTACATAGGGTCGGCGAAGTACGAGTACGTCACTTCCTTGCGATCGAGCTGGACGACGTCGAATTTGTCGTCCGCCTTGTACACCGATTCCATGTTGCCGCTTGCCAGCAGGTTGCGGAACTTCATCTTCACGACCGCGGAATTGCGGCCGGATTTGTTGTATTCGGCCTTCAACACGACCATGGCATCGCTGCCGATCATCACGACGTTGCCGACGCGGAGTTCTTGTGCGGTCTTCATAATTAAAAAACTGTCCTGTACGAAAATGTGAGCCTGTTCGCTGCGGTGATGGCGGCTGACTCGAAATTGGATGTGTTGCAGCTACCCTGCCTGTTCCGTCCCACGCCATGCCGCGCGCCTGGGTGCTCGCCTGGGTGCTTGCTTGAATGCTTCACCCGTCCACCGTGGAATCCGCCCAAAAACGTACGCGTTGTGTCTCGTTGCGTCTGTTCCGGACTGCAAGCCGTTGGATAACCGCTTATTTTAACTGAGATTTTGCGAAATCCGCCAGATTTCCAGCCAGATCGCCAATACTCGCAAGTTCCACGGCCCAATCGGCCGCGCGCTGCTCCAGATGCTTTCGATACCGCCAGAAACCGGACCAATCCGGCGCGCCTACGCCGTTCCAGGCATGCCAGAACCGCTCCAGCGCAGCCCGCGCGGGCTCCGGCAAGCTGTTTGCGTAGTGGGCGAGGGCGGCGTCGAGCTTGGGCAGATGGGCGTCGTCTGCCTGCGGATAGATTTGCCACACGAACGGTTTTTGCGCCCATTGCGCTCGAACGAACGAATCTTCGCCGCGCACGAAATTGATATCGGCGGCCCAGAGCAAGGCGTCGAAAAGCGGCTGTTCCACAAAACCCAGCGCGTAGGCCTTCAACGAACCGCTTTCAGCCTTCGATCCCGCCGCAAACCCCGATAGCCCAAAAAAGCGTGCAATAGCGCCTGAAATGCGTCCTTCGGGCACCAGCAATGCAATGGGCGTGGGTGAATCGCGCCATTGTTCGAGCAATGTGTCGATGGCCGGATTCTCGTACGCGAACAGGGAGATTACCGTTGTCTCGGACGAAGGCGCTGCGATGCCGACCCGTTCCTGCCACCACGCGTCGCGCTGGAACGCTTCGCGTTGCGCGTCTAACGTCCGTTCCTTCAGGACGCCGCCCGTGCCCGCACCGAGGCCCGGGAAAAAGAAGGTCTTGTTGATCGCATGGCGCGGATGCGGCGACGGCCGCAGGTGGAAATCCGCGACCCAGTCCTCGGCGCTCAGATATTCCAGGTTGAACCACACGGGTTTGCGATCGCGGCGCGCCATCGCGGTGACGTAGATGGCGGGCAGCTCGCAGCCGAACGCTTCGATCACGACATCGGCGATCTGCAGCGTGTCGCCGGCGTGTGTCGGCGCGTGCCAGTGCTCGATCACGACGCCTTCGGCCTCCTGGCGTGCGAGCGTCGCATCGACGGCGGGGCAGAGCGCGTGGAAAGCCTTGAGGTCATCGACGAAAAGGCGCACTTGCCAGCCGTGCTCCGCCTTGAGCTGGCGCGCGAGGCGCCAGCAGACGCCGATGTCGCCGAAGTTGTCGATGACTTCGCAAAAAATATCGCACGCGATTTCGGCATCTGCATGACCGGCCACCGCCGGGGAATTTTCCATTGAAGCAGGCATAAGTGCTGAAGCGGCGACGAACCGCTTGATCGATGGTGAACGAGAGCCCGAGTGTGGTTTGCACTAAACTGGCATTTTTGAAGATGACGATTCGCGCGCTCCGGCCTCAAAGCCGCCAGGCGGCTTCAATATGACCTCAACGCGAACTCCGCACGACACCCTGCATGACCGAACCCGACGTTTTCGACCCTAAAAAGAACCTGGCCCAGTTGCCGCACCTGCCGGGCGTGTACCGCTACTACGACGAGAACGGCAACGTGCTGTACGTCGGGAAAGCGCGCGACCTGAAAAAGCGCGTATCGAGCTATTTTACGAAGACGCTGCTTTCGCCGCGCATCGCGATGATGGTCACGCGCATTCGCAAGATAGAAACGACCGTCACGCGATCAGAAGCCGAAGCGCTGTTGCTTGAGAATAATCTGATCAAGGCGCTCACGCCGCGATACAACATCCTGTTTCGCGACGACAAGTCTTATCCGTATCTCAAGCTGACTGGCCACAAGTTTCCGCGCATGGCGTATTACCGCGGCAGCGTCGACAAGAAGAACCAGTATTTCGGTCCGTTCCCGAGCGCGTGGGCCGTACGCGAGAGTATCCAGATTTTGCAGCGCGTTTTCCAGTTGCGCACGTGCGAGGATTCCGTCTTCACCAACCGCACGCGACCGTGCCTGCTGCATCAGATTGGACGATGCACGGGACCGTGCGTCGGTTTGATCGATGAAGAGGATTACGCGCGCGATGTATCGAATGCATCGCGTTTCCTGCTCGGACGGCAGGGCGAAGTGATGAAGGAACTCGAGCAGAAGATGCATGCGTTCGCGGCCGACCTCAAGTTCGAGCAGGCCGCCGCCGTGCGCAACCAGATGAGTTCCTTGTCCACCGTGCTGCATCAGCAGGCTATCGAAGTGGGCGGCGACAACGACGTCGATATCCTTGCGGTCGTCGCGCTCGGCGGCAAGGTCTGCGTGAACCTCGCGATGGTGCGCGGCGGCCGGCATCTCGGCGACAAAGCCTACTTCCCGACGCATGTCGAAGCCGCGCTGGCGATTGAAGATGCAATGCCAGAGGAACTGGCCGATGACTACACTGCGGAAGACATCGGCGATATCGTTATCGAGCAAGTCGAAGCAAACGCCAATGAAATCGCGTTGCCGGCGGGCACGCTTGCGTCGATCGAGCAGGACTTCGAGGCGCACGCCACGACCGGCGAAATGCAGGAGGAGATCGCCGAAACCGGCGCGGTGGAAGAATCCGAACTTGCCACTGAATCGCAGCGTCAGGGCGCGCTCGAGGCTGAGGTGCTGGAGGCGTTTATCGCGCAGCATTACATCGGCAATCGTGTTCCGCCGGTGCTGGTTGTCAGTCACGCGCCGGCGAATCGCGAACTCTTCGATCTGCTGATCGAACAGGCCGGCCACAAGGTTACGCTGCTGCGCCAGCCGCAGGGACAAAAGCGCGTGTGGTTGTCCATGGCCGAGTCCAACGCGAAGCTCGCCCTCGCGCGTCTGCTCTCCGAGCAGGGCTCGCAACAGGCCCGCACGCGATCGCTCGCGGACACGTTGAGTCTGGAAATGGATGACCTCGCGCAATTGCGCATCGAATGTTTCGATATCAGCCACACGATGGGCGAAGCGACGCAGGCTTCGTGCGTGGTCTATCACCATCACAAGATGCAAACGGCGGAATACCGGCGCTACAACATCACCGGCATCACGCCCGGCGACGATTACGCCGCGATGCGCCAGGTCCTGACCCGCCGCTACGAGAAGATGGTCGCGCAAGCCGCGGCGCGGGCGGCTGAAGAGCCGGTGGTCCCGGACCCGTCTGAAGCACCGCAATCGGATGAGCCGGACGTTGCCGAACCCACGCCTTCGGGCGGGCGTTTGCCGAACATCGTGTTGATCGATGGCGGCAAGGGACAGGTCGAGATCGCGCGGCAAGTGTTCGCCGAACTGGGGCTCGACCACGGCATGCTGGTTGGCGTCGCGAAAGGAGAAGGGCGTAAGGTGGGCCTCGAAACGCTGATTTTCGCCGATACCCGCACGCCGCTCGAACTCGGCAAGGAAAGTGCGGCGCTGATGCTGGTCGCACAGATCCGCGATGAAGCGCACCGCTTTGCAATCACCGGCATGCGCGCGAAACGCGCGAAGACGCGGCAGACGTCGCGGCTCGAGGAGCTCGAGGGCATTGGCGCAAAACGGCGTCAGCGGCTGCTGTCGCGTTTTGGCGGATTGCGCGGCGTGCAGGCGGCGAGCGTGGAAGATCTTGCGAGTGTGGAAGGGATCTCGCAGGCGCTGGCCGAGCAGATCTACCGGCAGTTGCATTGAGCGCAACGTCCGGCCGTCCGGCCCGTCGGCTTGTGACATATAAGTCGACGCGGCACAATGGCACCTCTCAATAAGAGTCACGCCCATGCCGTTCAATTTCCCGATCTTCCTGACGTGGCTGCGAATCGTGCTGATTCCGCTCGTCGTGGGCGTCTTCTATTTGCCGGACGTGATGATGAGCCCGGACCATCGCAACCTGGTCGGCATGGTCATCTTCGTGCTCGCCGCGCTGACCGACTGGTTCGACGGCTATCTGGCGCGCAAGCTCAACCAGACATCGGCGTTCGGCGCGTTTCTCGACCCCGTCGCCGACAAGCTCATGGTCACGGCCGCGCTGCTGATCCTCGTGCAGCTGATGCGGCTGAACGCGGTGATTGCGCTGGTGATCGTGGGGCGTGAGATCACCATTTCGGCATTGCGTGAATGGATGGCGCAGATCGGAGCATCGAAGAGCGTTGCCGTGAATTCGCTGGGCAAGTTCAAGACCGTTTGCCAGATGGTCGCGATCCCCATGCTGCTCTTCTACGGGCCGCTGAAGATATCGGGTACGCCTATCGTTATCGATACACGCATGTGGGGTCTCTGGCTGATCTATGTTGCTGCATTCCTCACCGTATGGTCGATGCTCTATTACATGAAGCTCGCCTGGCCGCAAATACGCGAGCGCGGCGGCATGCTTTAACCTGTGTACGAGATGGTTGATTGCAGTTAAAAGTGATGGGGCGCATACAAAGCTCTTGACACCAAAGTTGGGGTTCTCCATAATCTCGTTTCTGTCGGATGCACGCGAAACAAGACATCGCAACGCAGCGTCTGATGAAGTACAAAAGCAGTAATTTGGCAGAAGAAGTCGGCAAGATGCGGGAGTAGCTCAGCTGGTAGAGCGCAACCTTGCCAAGGTTGAGGTCGCGAGTTCGAGCCTCGTCTCCCGCTCCAGATTCAGAGGTCGTCGGCAATGGTAAGTCGACGACTGGCAGTAGATTGCAAGGCAAGATGCGGGAGTAGCTCAGCTGGTAGAGCGCAACCTTGCCAAGGTTGAGGTCGCGAGTTCGAGCCTCGTCTCCCGCTCCATTAAAAGGGGAAGCAAAGCTTCCCTTTTTGTTTGGTGGCCCGGATCAATGTACTGCTCGGATGGGTTTGCCAGGCACGGTACGTTTCATGTAGCTCCCGCTTCTGGCGCGATAGCAAAGCGGTTATGCAGCGGCCTGCAAAGCCGTTTAGGCCGGTTCGACTCCGGCTCGCGCCTCCAGGATTCAAAAGAAAAAAGCCCTGACTTGGTCGGGGCTTTTTCTTTTGGCATTTGCTATAAATGGCTCATTCGGCATCGAAACTTATTCAGGTGTATCCATGACCGACCTCAATCCGGAATTCAAATGGCAGTGGGCTGCATTCAGTGAGCTTGGCGCACGCGATGTCTACACCATGCTCGCTGCCCGCAGCGAGGTGTTCGTGATCGAGCAGCAGTGCTTGTATGCGGATATGGACGGTCAGGATCCCGATGCATGGCATCTGCTTGTCCATAGCCAGAAGGCCAACCCTGAACTGGCCGGTTATCTGCGCGTTCTGCCGCCGGATGAACCCGGCGTCGCGGCGAGTGCCGACGTGCGCATCGGCCGTGTCCTCACGCGGGCGCCGTTTCGCGGTATCGGACTCGGTCAGGCGATGCTCGAACGCACGCTTACGCATATCGAAGCGCAATGGCCCGGGCACGCAACCCGTCTGCACGCGCAAGCTCATCTGCAGCGCTTCTACGGAAGCTTCGGCTTCGAGCCCATCTCGGATATCCATCTCGACGACGACATCCCGCATATCTGGATGCGTCGTGTAATGCCAAAACGCTAGGACGTCGAATCGATCACGCGCCGTACATCGGCCGTGATGTTTTCGATGGGATCCGTCTCGGTCGCGAGCAGGCGCGCGTGGCCGTGGGTATCGAAGATATAGACGGCCGAGCTGTGCGTCACGTCGTACGCGCCCGACGGATCGCGCTTCTCCATCTGGTAAGCCACGCGATACCGCTTCGCAAGCCCTTCGATTGCCCCGTCCGTGCCCGTCAGGCCGATCGCATGTTCCGCGTCGAACGCACGCACGTACTCGTGCAGCGCGGCGGCGGTATCACGGGCCGGATCGACGGTGATGAACGCAATACGCGTGTTCCTGGCGTCGGGGCCGAGTTGCTGCAGGACCTGCATCAGCCGCGCCATGGTCTCCGGACAAACGTCCGGGCAGTGCGTGTAGCCGAAATAAACCAGCGTCGTTTTCCCAGCGAACGACTGCCCGGTGGCGGGTTTGCCCGTATCGTCGGTGAGATTGAAGTCGAGGTCGGGGAGATGGCCGGTGACATCGGCGAGCTTCCAGGGCGCCTCGTCGTGATGCGAGCACGCGGTGAGGGATGCGCTGAAAACCAGCGCGGCAAGCAGGGCGGACACGCGGCCTGCGCGATGAAACCGGAACCAGGAAAGCATTTTGCGACTCGGACAAAGTGGAACATCAAGGCGGCAGATCAGCCACGTACGGCCGATGTACGAACAACGCAGGACAACCCGCGTTTGATTCGTCACAAGATGTTTCGTGACGCCATGCGGGGCCAACTTTATCTCAGAATAGAGGCCTTCGCCGCGAGACTGTGATTCCACGCACGCTTTCGTGGCGATTTGCCGCACATTACGGGATCGTGGCGCGCGGGTTTATCGAAGCAATTTGCAAGATTCGAGTGCACGGTATCGGGTGTTCGTTCGTTATGCAGTGCATCCATGCCGCTTTCTCCCAAGGGCGTTCCCGTTTGGGCGTACCGAACAGGCCGACAAGCGCTTTGACATGCGCACACTTTCCCGGCCGTTCCCGGCTAAAAAGGCAGATATCGATGCAAAAACTTCCTGAAAAACTTCCACTCGCCGAGACTGCTTTTTTCTTCGATTTCGACGGCACGCTCGTCGAACTGGCTTCCACGCCTGACGGCGTCGTCGTGTCGCCGGCAGTGGCGCCGATCCTGACCGCGCTGCGCCGCGCGACCAACGGCGCGGTGGCGATCGTGTCGGGGCGCGGTATCGACAGCATCGACTCGTTTTTGAAGATGCCTGATATCCCCGTCGCCGGTCTTCATGGCGCGGAGCGCCGGGACTCGAATGCGGATGTGCATCGCGTGGGTTTCAACGACGAACGCCTGATGCGCATGGAACACGTGCTCGAAGGCGTGATGAAGGCGAATCCCGGCATGCTGCTGGAGATCAAGGGCGCGGCGCTCGCGCTGCATTATCGCAACGCGCCGGAGCGCGGCCCGGCGGCGCGCGAGGCGACGGAACGACTCGTCGCGCAATACGCCGACGCCTACGTTCTGCAGCCCGGCAAGATGGTCTACGAGATCAAGCCGAAGGACGTCGATAAAGGCCGCGCGGTGCGCGCTTTCCTCGATGAACCGCCGTTCACGGGACGCCGGCCGGTGTTTATCGGCGACGACCTGACGGATGAGAAGGGCTTTGCGGTCGTGAACGAGCGCGACGGTCTGTCGATCAAGGTCGGCGCCGGCGATACGCTCGCGCATGCGCGCGTCGATTCGGTCAGTGCTTTGATTGATTGGCTGCAAGACTTAGCCGGTATTCAGGGCTTGCGCTCGTGAGTCGCCTGATCATTGTTTCGAACCGCGTTGCGCCGATCTCGGAAGGCGGACCGGCGGCGGGCGGGCTTGCCGTCGGCGTCTACGACGCGTTGAAGGAAACCGGCGGCATGTGGTTCGGCTGGAGCGGCGACGTGGTGGCTGAACCACCCGAAGGCATCAAGCTGGAGGAGCGCGGGCGCGTGACGTTTGCGACCATCGGACTGGCGCAGCGCGATTACGACCAGTACTACCGCGGGTTTTCGAACGCGACGCTGTGGCCGGCGTTTCATTACCGGCCGGATCTGATCCAGTTCGATCGCGATGAATTCGACGGCTATTGCCGCGTGAACCGGTGGCTTGCGAAGCAACTCGCGCCGCTGCTGAGACCCGACGACGTCATCTGGGTCCACGACTATCACCTGATTCCGTTTGCGCAGGCATTGCGCGACGAGGGCGTGACGAACCGCATCGGGTTCTTCCTGCACATCCCGTTTCCGGCAGCGCAGGTGTTGCTGAGCGTGCCGCGTCATCGTGTGCTGGCCGAAGCATTGTGTTCCTACGACCTTCTCGGTTTCCAGACCGCGCCGGATCTGCGCGCGTTTTGCGATTACATCGAAACGGAGGCGAACGGCACGGTCACGCGCATCGCGGGCGAGCCGAACGCGGTGAGCGCGTTCGGCAAGACGCTGCGGGCGGGTGCTTACCCGATCGGCGTATATCCCGATGAGATCGCCTCGCTCGCCAAGGACGGCGAAAGCGGGCGCGAAGTGCAGACGGTGAAGACCACGCTGCGTGACCGCAAGCTGATCATGAGCGTGGACCGGCTGGATTATTCGAAGGGTCTCGTCGAGCGGTTTCGTGCGTTCGAGAAATTGCTGGAACGCGAGCCCGCGCAGCGCAACAACGTGTCGTTCGTACAGATCGCACCGCCTACACGTGCCGACATGGACACGTACAAGGACATCCGCCTGCAGCTCGAAGCGGAATCGGGGCGCATCAACGGCCGGTACGCCGAACTGGACTGGACGCCGATCCGGTATATCCATCGGCAATATGAGCGGCCTGTGCTCGCCGCGCTGTTTCACGCTTCGCACGTCGGTTTTGTCACGCCTTTGCGCGACGGCATGAATCTGGTGGCGAAGGAGTACGTGGCGGCGCAGGACCCGGACGATCCCGGCGTGCTGGTGTTGTCGCAGTTTGCCGGCGCGGCGCAGGAATTGAACGGCGCCCTCATTGTGAATCCACTCGATATCGCCGGCATGGCCGACGCGCTTGCCGCAGCGCTCGCCATGCCGCTGGCCGAACGCAAGGCTCGTCACGCCGAGATGTTCACGCAGCTCCGCGAGAACAACGTCTCCGTCTGGCGCGACAACTTCATGCGCGACCTGCAGGCTTGAGGTGCAAAAAAGCCGCTTCGGTATTGGCACCGAAGCGGCTTTTCAACTGGTTGAGCGGCTGATTACGTCTGTTCGGCCTTCGCCGCAATCTGCTGCGACGGCATGGTGGTCGGCGGCAACTTCCCATGCTGCTTGGACAACAATTCCCGATACAAACCCGGACGATCCCGCAATTGCTGCGGCGAACCGTCATCGATCACCTTGCCCGCGCTCATCACGATAATCCGGTCGAAGCCCTGCAGCGTCGACAAACGGTGCGCAATCGCGATCACCGTGCGGCCGACCATCAGCCGGTCGAGCGCCTGCTGAATCGCTTCTTCCGATGAGCTGTCGAGCGCGGACGTGGCTTCATCGAGCAGAAGAATGGGCGCGTTCTTCAAGATCGCGCGCGCGATGGCAATCCGTTGGCGCTGGCCGCCCGACAACTTCACGCCACGATCGCCAACGATGGTATCGAACCCTTCAGGCATCGCTTCGATGAAATCGGTACAGCGCGCTTCACGAGCAGCCGCAAGCACTTCCTCGCGCGTCGCATCGGGCCGCCCATATGCCAGGTTTTCGTACACGGTGCGGTGGAACAGCGAAATATCCTGCGGTACGAGCGCAATCGACATGCGCAGACTGTCCTGGGTGATCAGTGAGATATCTTGTCCGTCGACCTTGATTGCGCCGCCTTGCGCTTCGTAGAAGCGCTGCAGCAGGGCGAGCACCGTCGATTTACCCGCACCCGACTTGCCGATCAGCCCGACGCGCTGACCCGGTTCAATGTGAAGATTAAATTTATCGAGGATCGGGCGGCGGCGCGGATATGCGAACGTCACTTCCTCAAAGTCGACACGTCCACCTTGCGGCACGAGTTCAGCCGCGTCCGACCGGTCGGGCATGCCGTGCGGCTCGAGCAGCGTCTGAACTGCTTCGGAAAGGCGCGCGACGTGCTGCGTCACGTCCACCAGCGCCACGGCCAGGTCTCGCGTGCCGTGAAGAATGGTGAAGCCGAGCGAGCTGACCAGCACGATGTCACCGGACGTCGCCTGGCCTTTCGACCACAGCCACAATGCCCAGCCAAGCAGTCCGGCGGACAGGATCGCCGTCACGACCGCGTGGAAAAGGCGCAACTTCTCCAGGTACAGCAAGCTTTGCTGGCGCGCGACCATTTCGGCCTTGACCGTCGAACCGAAGCGCTTTTGTTCGCGAAACGTCATGCCGAACGCACGCACGAGCGCCATGTTGCCGATGACGTCCACGAGTTCGCCGTCGACCGACGCCGCCTTCGATGCAAACGTGTGATGCCGGGCCGAGCCGCGCCCGGCCAGCCGATACAGCACGAACGCGAGAATCGCGGACGCGAGCATCAGGCCGCCGGCCATCAGCGGATTTACGGCGATGATCATGAAAATCGCACCGATCACCGCAATGCACGGCGGCAACACGTTCCACGCCATGGTGTTCTCGGCGGTATAGATCGCGTTCGATGTCGCCGTGATACGGCTCGCGAGCATGCCGGGCTGTTTCTCGGAGAAATAGGTGGGGGAGTGACCGCTCAGGTAGGAGAACAGATCGCGCCTCAAGTCGCCCGTGACAATGACGAATGCGTGCGCGCCGACCCAGCCGCCGACCCGCCACAGAAGGTTGTCGGCGGCGATCAGGCCGACCAGGATCATGAAGGCCGCCCAGAGCGGGCCGGGATGACCGCGGCCCTGGCCGAGCACATCGATCAGATGCTTGATCGCGTACTGCGAGGCGAGCGCGCAGCCTACAGCGGCCAGCACGCTGACCAGTACGATGGTGTGAGCGACAGGGTGCCGGCGGATGTAACGAAACAGGAACGCGAGCGGGCGATGCGCATAGCTCGCTAGCTTGGCGTTGTGTACGTTACGCTGAGAAACGGTGAGTTGGTCCAATTGGTCGTTTTAGGTCGAGTAGAGCGGTTGAGCGCGGTGCCTTGCCGTGGTCACAAGCAAGGCGCGTCGGGCAGTCCTCCGGGCGTCCAAAGCAGCAATCCAGACAAACGCCGGGCAGCGACGATTATTGAATTGTAGCCAGTGTAACGAGCCAAATCCCCTCGCGTAGTCCTTTCCGTGGCACTTATCCATCAGAACTGACGCAAATTCAGCGAAAGCGGTGTGCCTTGACGGATTTCGATGCCTGCCAATGAGCCGCCCCGCACCCTGGATCGCCACGCAGATGACTTGCCGCCGTTCGCCATACATCGGGCGAATAGCTGCTGCTTCAGCCAGTTACTTCCTGCAACTTCCTGCGGAGGGTAAGAGCACGTTGCGGTCCCGCTGTGGGCGAAAACGCATTGAAGATCAATGGAAAGACACCACGGCGAGTTGCGCTAGCGTCACGAGTTGGCGTGCCGCACCGATTCGCTTTCGGAAGTTTGCCTTCGAGTACTGCGGCGTGTTCGTACAATGTAGAACAGCCTTGGAAAACAAGGGTTTGCAAAGTGTATCGACGCTGTAACAACATAAATAAGTTGAAATGTCGACTTGAAAGCTTTGCAAAAACCGCGATACTCCGTTCGGGTTTGCCCTAGGATTTTTTGACAGGTAGTTGTAGGTTCCGGTCAACGGCCCCGCAGGTCGTGCGTTTATCGCTAGGTGCGCCAGTTTTACGAGATGGACCCGATCTTGCTTTTTTGGGTCACCCTCCGAAACGGACGTCCGAAGTAACAGGGCTGGAGGGCTCAAACCCGAAACACCCAAGCAACAGCGAAGCATCGCGATTTTTTCTCGTGCTTTCGGCCATTCCGCTGGAGAACCAGCACCGCGCCGAGCCCGGGTGGGCGATTCGCTTGATTAACATGACCGATGCCAAGCGCATCAATTTGCCTGACATTATTAGGAGTTTTCGACATGCGAATCGCTCAAATCGCGCCTCTCCACGAAGCCGTCCCCCCGAAGTTCTATGGCGGCACGGAGCGCGTGGTGTCCTATCTGACCGAAGCCCTCGTTGAAGCCGGTCACGACGTCACGCTGTTCGCGAGCGGTGATTCGCAAACGTCGGCAAAGCTCGAAGCGTTCTGGCCGCAGGCGCTGCGCCTCGACCCGACCATTCGCGACACGATGGCGCCGCACATGCTGCTGCTGGAAGAAGTGCGCCGCCGTGCCGATGAATTCGATGTGCTGCATTTTCACATCGACTATTACCCGTTCTCGCTGTTCTCGCGCCAGCCGGTGCCTTTCCTGACGACCATGCACGGCCGTCTCGACCTGCCGGAACTGCAGCCGATCTTCAGCACGTTCAATGAAGCGCCGGTCGTCTCGATCTCGGACAACCAGCGCCAGCCGTTGCCGCAAGCCAACTGGCTCTCGACGGTGTATCACGGCCTGCCGGAAAACCTGCTGACGCCGGTCCCCAACGTGCAGCCGGGTTATCTCGCGTTCCTCGGCCGTATCTCGCCGGAAAAGCGCGTTGACCGGGCGATCCGCATTGCCGGCGCAGCGGGCATGAAGATCAAGATTGCTGCAAAAATCGATAACGCCGACCGTGCTTATTACGAAGAGCAGATCAAGCCGCTGTTCGCGCTGCCGCACGTCGAATATATCGGTGAAATCAACGAGCAGCAAAAGACCGAATTTCTCGGCAACGCCCACGCGCTGCTGTTCCCGATCGATTGGCCGGAACCGTTTGGCCTGGTGATGATCGAAGCCATGGCGTGCGGTACGCCGGTGATTGCGTTCAACCGCGGGTCGGTGCCGGAAGTGATCGAAAACGGCGTATCGGGTTTTGTGGTGGAAGACGAACTCAGCGCGATCGCCGCCGTGAAGCGTCTCCATACGCTGCCGCGCGCCAAGGTGCGTCAGGCGTTTGAAACGCGTTTCTCGTCGAAAGTGATGGCCGCGCGTTACGTCCAGACGTACGAAGAGTTGTTGCGCTCGAAGCGCCGCACAGTACTGCGCGAAGTCAACGCCAGCTAAAACGCGCTTTTACGCGTCACCCAACAACGCCCCGTGCGCCGTCAGGCGCACGGGGCGTTGTTGTTTTGACACACTGCAAGGCCAAGCTGGGAGGGTTATCGGCGGCTTGGAGGGGCAAGCCTCATGGTGGCTTCGACATTCTCCATATAATGTGCTGAATTCGCCAAAAAGAGACGCAATTGGCGGATCTGGATAGTTGAACGTGGAGTTCCAGCAAGGATCAAATCGCGCGCTGGCAGAACAAATGAAACGTGCGGACGAGGACAGTCGTGAACAGGAGCGAAGTTTTGGTGAGAACGAAGCAGAGTAGCGCGAGGGGGGCACCCGCCGTGACTATCGCCGGCGCCGGCACCGTGTTCGCGCTGCGGGCGATCGGGCTCGTTCTCGTCGCGCGCTGGATGTTCTCAATGTCACAGATGGGCTATTTCTCATCCATGCGTGCGATGACTTCATCGCCCTGGGCCTGCATCAACCTCGTGTTGTTATTTCTGTTGCTTTTTCTCCCGGGCGCCCGCGCGCGTGCTGAACGGCCGCTGCATCCGTTGCCGCAGTGGTTGCGGCAGGCGTTGCGTTTTCTTGCGCTGCTGAGTTTCGTATTTGCGGTCTGGTCGGTCGGCTTTTTTACGTGGACTGCCGGCTGGAAGAACGCTGTCCACGCCCTCGCGGAGACCAACGGCTGGCTGCTCGTCGCGCCCGCGCTTTATGCCGTGGTGCTGTGGATTTGCCGCCCGCGCGCGCTCTGGCGTTCGAACTTCGCGGCGCGGCGCTTTGCAATTGGCCGGTACGCTATTTCCATCGATAACGCCACCCGCACCGCGGTGGTCTGGGCGGAAAGCCGCAAGCTCGGTCAGTACGATGCGCGGGAGTTATCGGTGAAGTGGCCCGAGAGTTTCAGGACATCCGAGACCGTGGCCGCCGCGGCTCCGGCCAAGCGCGGTTTGTTTGGACGCAGAGCCCGCGCCAAGATGGAATTGCTGTGGAATTCGCCCGCAGCAGCCGGACATAATCGCAAGACCGTGTTCCGCACATCGCTCGGCAGCGAAGGTGACCGGAAAGCGGCGCGGGCGCTCGAAGCGTCGCTGGGTCAGTTGGGTCAAAGCCTCGGCTAGCAAGCTTGACGTGAGCTCTCTGGCCGTACCTACTCGGAGGGGACCGCATGCTCGCTCGCTGGTGTCTCGCAGCCATTCATTTGCTGGCGTTTGGATTCGCGCTCGCGGCGGTCTTCGGCCGGGCAAGAGCGTTACGCCAACTCGATCCCGCTAGTTCAACCGGCGCCAATTCCACGCGCCTCAAACACGTTTTCCGCGCCGATAACATCTGGGGCATCACTGCGCTCATCCTGCTGGTGACGGGCGCCGTGCGCGCGTTCGGCGGTTTCGAAAAAGGCAGTGCTTATTATTTGCACGAGCCGCTTTTCCACCTGAAGATGACGGCGCTCGTACTGATCCTTCTGATTGAAATCTCGCCAATGATCGCATTGATCAAATGGCGCTTGGCCGTCGGCCGTGGCACGCCAATCGATCTTGGGAAGGCACGCAGGTTCGCCGCGATAAGCGACGCCGAGGGTGGCTTGATCATCGTGATGGTGATCGCGGCAACGGGAATGGCGCGAGGGATTTGGGCGGGGTAGGTTGCGTACGCGCCATATCCGATGTGCCTGAAGCTCAGCTATCGCGCGGACGATGAGTTTTATCCCGTTTCGGCAGATTCTTTGCGACACAAAGTCACGTGTTTTGCCGTTCTATCGCCTGAAGAAGCCGATACACTTGCAGGCTGTGTGTAGTCCGGCTGTCATGCATGGCTCGATCGCCGACTACATCGACCTTTCGATCGAAAAGCCCTGACTCTTGGCCTGGAAGATTCAGCCCATGGTAGCCATGCGTCGAAATATGACCGCGCTGAGGTCGGCAGCGTGACTGCTGCGGTGAGATCATCTGGAATTCTCGGCGTCTGCCAGAACCGAGCGAACCGCCTCTGACAATCAGGACGCCGTATCAAAAAAACCCGCCGTACGCTGCGGTTGTCCAGCAGGCGCGCATAGCCGATTTCTCCGAGTATGCATACCACTTCTTGCAACACCCCCGTCCTCTCGCGCATGCCACTGGACGAGATTGAAACATTGTATGACCAGGCCGCCGAAGCGCGCCGAAGCGGTGATATCGCCAAGGCGCAAGCTGCCGTCGATAGAATCCTCGAGCAGGATTCAGGGCGTGCCGGCGCCCTTTATTTGCGCGGGCTGCTGGCGCGCGATTCCGACCAGTTAGAAGCAGCGCAAAGGTGGATCGAGCGCGCGTTGGAAATCAATCCTCATCCGGATTTCTACACCACGCTGTGTGACATTCAACTCGACTCGAGGGCTTACGCCAGTGCGCTGCAAACAGCCAAGCAAGGTCTCGCTCTCCAGCCCGACTCGATCGAGATGCGCTTCTGCGAAGCGGGAGCACTGTTCCTGCAAGGGTTTGTCGACGACGCGGCCATCAGCTATCGCAAGCTGCTCGCGCTCGAACCGGACAACGTGCAGGTGCTCGCCAACCTTGCCCTTGTTTCAGCGGATCTGGACGCCTTGGAGGACGCCGAGCGGCTTTTCCGGCGGGCCATCGAGCTGGCACCGGATTTTCTCAGTGCGCGCGGTCATCTTGCAACGGTCCTGTTGGCAACCGGACGTTACGACGAAGGGTGGCGCCATTACGAAGATCGCTGGGCTAATTTCGTCCAGGCGGATGGAAGCCTGTCGACAGACGCACGCCCGCGAGTTTCACTCCCGCAATGGCGGGGTGAACGTCCGGAGCTGGGCTTTCACGCAGAATATTCCCCCGAACGCGGAGTACGTCTGCTGGTCGTTCCGGAGCAAGGTAACGGCGATAGTCTGCAGTTTGTCCGCTACCTGCCTTTGGCGCTGGAGCGCTTTTCGCAGGTCGGCTTCATTTGCCCTCCCGCCTTGCGCCGCGTGTTTGTAGAGTCGCTCTGTCCGCGCTGGCCGGGCCTTGTCATGCTTGACTATGGACTTCCCGACCTCGACCACTGGGACTTGTACTGCCCCATGATGTCGTTGCCCATGGCGTTCGGCACCTGTCTCGACAACATCCCGGCCGCGATACCTTATCTCTTTGCCGATCCCGCACGCGCGGCTTCATGGAGTGCCAGGCTCGCTGCGTTACCTGAGCCCGGATTGCCGCGCGTCGGTGTGGTCTGGGCAGGCGGCCATTCGGGCATGATCGAAGATAAATGGCGCAGCTTGGCACCTGCCCAATTCGCGCCGCTGCTCGCAATGCCCGGCATCCGCTGGGTCAGCCTGCAAAAATCCGATAACCCTTCGAAGCGCGCAGACGTCGCCAGCAAGGCGAGGGTGATCGACTGGATGGATGACATCACAGACTTTGCGGACACCGCTGCCTTGATCGAGAATCTCGACCTGGTGATTGCCGTCGATACGTCGGTGGCGCATCTGGCCGCAGCCATGGGCAAGCCGGTATGGCTGCTCAACCGTTTCGCCGGTTGCTGGCGCTGGTTGCGTAATCGGGATGACAGCCCGTGGTATCCCACCGTGCGTCTGTTCAACCAGCGGCAGAAGGGCGACTGGGACAAGGTGCTGACGCAGATCGCTACGGCCTTGCAACAGCAACTTGCGCTCGATAATGGCCTCTTGCATGCTCCGGGAAGCGGACGTCTTCAAGTCGGCAAGGAACCAGTCAGTATTCAACTCGATTTGAATATGTGATTTTCAGCCGATAACATAGTTTTGGATAAGGATTGCCATAATGATTCCAAAAACAATTCCCAAGGCTCTTCCTTGAATAATCGCGGTGACGTCTTGGTCGAGGAGAAACGGGTCGCGTCGGCTGCTCCAGACGGTTTTTAATAACACTGGACGTGTTATCAGCGTAAGTGCGGCGACGACTGCCGAAACAAGGATTTGATGCAGCGAGTGTAATCGAGCGAGAATTGAAAACGAATCGACGAGAAATCCTATTGCCAACGCTATGACGGTGGTTACGAGAGCACCAAAGAACAGGCCGCCCATGAATTTGTTGACTGAGTCGTTGGAGTCCACTTGAAACCTCATCGAGTTAGTTTGTCCAGTTTGATGAACAATTGTTTTATTAACCTGATTCAATCTGGCGTCTTGAAAAAAATGCTTTATCTGCGACGCGGGCCGCGTTGATTTTCGAAATCAAATTGAATCAGCGAGTGTAAATTTAATAAGGTAGGGTGGATATCGGCGCAATCTGAAACGCGATGGGACAATTCCGAGCCGCACTTTGAGATCGGTCAATGAGTGGCGGGCCGGCATCGAAGTCTGATTGTGGGGATGGCATCAGCGTGATGCGGCGTGAGCGATGCAAAGCAGGTGCGCGAATAAAAAAGGCCCTCAAGCTTTCGCCTGAGGGCCTTTTCTACGCGATGCAAATTCAACCGCGAAATCCTGGTGGGTGGTACAGGGATTGAACCTGTGACCCCTGCCGTGTGAAGGCAGTGCTCTACCGCTGAGCTAACCACCCGAAGAGCTTTGGATTATGTCAGAGCTTCGCCGTTTCGTAAAGAGAATCTTCCGGCGCTTCAATAATTCGGGTCCCGTTTCAAGGCGCCGCCGAAACCTCGACACCAACAACCGTTTCGATTCTCCAAACGCTGGTCCCTTTGACTGCTTTGTCCAGGTCATCGAGTGCGGCGAGATGCGCACTCAATTCTTCCTCCGATGCGAGCAGCACCGGCAACTGCAGATCATCCAGCGCGATACGCGGCGCATGACCCGGCCCGGACGTCGGCATTTCGCCAAGCATGTCGATGACGAGGCTTTCCTGACCGCGCGTCATCGCCAGATAAACTTCCGCAAGCAACTCCGAGTCGAGCAGGGCGCCATGCAGCGTCCGGTGCGCGTTGCTGATGCCAAACCGGTCGCACAACGCATCGAGCGAATTGCGCTTGCCGGGGAACATCTGCTTCGCGCTCACCAACGTGTCGATCACGCCGCCGCAGAGTTCCTTCACGCACGGCATGCCGAGCAGGGCGAACTCGACGTCCATGAAACCAACGTCGAACGGTGCGTTATGGATGATCAGCTCCGCGCCGGCCACGAAATCGCGCAACTCATGGGCAATGTCCGCGAACTTGGGTTTATCGCTGAGAAATTCCGTGGTGAGGCCGTGCACCGCGAGCGCGCCCGGATCGCTGTCGCGCCCTGGATTCACGTAGAAGTGCAGGTTGTTACCGGTTAGCCGTCGATTCACAAGCTCGACGCAGCCAATTTCAATAATACGGTCGCCCGTGCGGGCGTTGAGGCCGGTTGTTTCGGTATCGAGTACGAGTTGGCGCATGGAGATAGAAAGTTAGCCTTCGGCGAGTGAAGTCACGCCGCGATTTGCGAGCGCATCGGCACGTTCATTTTCCGGATGGCCGGCGTGGCCTTTCACCCAGCGCCATTCGATCTGGTGCTGGACCACGAGTGCATCGAGCCGTTTCCAAAGATCCGCGTTCTTGACGGGCGTTTTCGCTGCCGTCATCCAGTTCTTCTTTTTCCAGCCGTGGATCCATTCGCTGATGCCTTTCTGCACATATTGCGAATCGGTGTGGATCACCACCCGGCACGGACGCTTCAGTGCCTCGAGCGCCGAAATCACGCCCATCAGCTCCATGCGGTTGTTGGTCGTCGGCGTCTCGCCGCCGAACAACTCCTTTTCCTGGTCGCCGAAGCGCAACAGCGCGCCCCAGCCGCCCGGGCCGGGATTGCCCTTGCAGGCACCGTCCGTGTAGATATCGATTACTTTGTCTGTGGAGTTCAAGGTCATCAATGCTCGTTGCGTGTGTGCGGCGTGGCCACCGGGGCCAGGCCCGGTGCGAGGGCGGGTTTTTTCAGCTTGCGAGGCCCGATCAGGCGCATGCCGCGCACGCGCTTGATGGCGGTGATCATGTAGGCCGCGCCAAAAATGGGCCACCAGCGGTCACCTGCGGCTTCCATGAACTGATAGCGCGCAAGCCACTGATCAGTCAGCAGCGGCGGACGATAGCAGCCGAAGCGCCCGCGTTCAAGATCGAATCCAAGCAACTTGATCCAGTCCTTGATCCGCGTGAACGCGATCATTTCATGCGCCGACGGCACGAACGGCCTGCCGGCGACCTTGCCGAGCGATTGCCGCGCGCCCCACAAACTGAGCGAATTGAAGCCGAGAATGATCAACTGTCCCTCGGGCATCAGCACGCGTTCGGCCTCGCGCAACAGCCTGTGCGGATCACTCGTGAATTCAAGCGTATGCGGCATCACGAGCAGATCCACGCTCTGCGCCTCGAACGGCAAGTCCAGCAGGTCGCACCATACGGCGCTGCGGCCCGAGGGCGCGTGCAAACCGCGGCTCGCCGATGGCAGCGCGGTCACGCCCGGCCGTGCATCGGCGGAAATGGCGGGCGGCAGTGTGAAAGGCGCGCTCGCGGCGCTGGCGGTATCGAGCACGAGGCCGCGATACGGCATGCGATTCTCCCGCAGCGCGTCGAGCCCGGGCAGGCCCAGTTGCAGGGCGTGATAGCCGAAAATATCCGATACCACGCGGTCGAGCTGCGCCTGCTCCCAGTCGAGCACGTAGCGGCCGGGCGCAGAAACGGTCCAGGCGGGCCAGTCTATAATCGTTCGCTCTGACATGTTCGGGTGAGTCGCCTTATGAAAACGCTTGAGTACGTGCCGGTTCCGGCGTTTGAAGACAACTACATCTGGGTGATTTCCGACGGACAAGATGCCGTCGTTGTCGATCCGGGCGAAGCCGCGCCTGTTGAAGCCTATCTGACGAAACGCGGTTGGCGGCTGACTGCTATTTTACTCACGCACCATCATCACGACCACGTCGGCGGCGTCGCAAAATTGCTCGTTAGCCGACCGGCCGATGGTGAAATCCCCGTGATCGGCCCGGCCAGCGAGGCGATCGACCATCTGACGCGGCGCGTGAAGCAGGGCGATATTGTAAGTATCGCGAGTCCGGCGCTGGAATGCTCGGTTATCGACGTGCCCGGCCACACCGCCGGCCACATCGCTTATTTCCAGGCGGCAGACCCGAAAGGCACGCCGCATCTCTTTTGCGGCGACACACTCTTTGCAAGCGGTTGCGGCCGGCTTTTCGAGGGCACGCCGCAGCAAATGCTGGCTTCCCTCGACGCCCTTGCCGCACTTCCGGACGCCACGCTCGTTCACTGCGCGCACGAATATACGCTGTCGAACATCCGTTTTGCACGCGCGGCGGACCCTGACAATGCGGCACTTGTGGCGTGGGACAAGGACGCGCACAGCCTGCGCGCGCGCAATGAGCCGACCATTCCCACCACGCTTTCGCACGAACGCCAGGCCAATCCTTTCCTGCGTGTTGACAATGAAGACGTACAAGCCACGCTCGCCGCCCAGTTCGAGCGTCCGGTGCGCGACCGACTCGATGCCTTTACGCTAATGCGCGGCTGGAAAGACAAATTTCGCTAACCCGCGATTGGCTGCGGTTATCTTCATCTGAAACGTTGAAATGCTTTGCAGGTCCCGGATTTTGCTGCGTTTTTTGCATTTATATTGACGTGATGCGTGCGGTTCCGTACTATCGGGTCCAAATTTCCAAGCACATTTTTTGGAATCCGAGACGTTCATGCGATTGATTTTTAGTGCGCTACTCGTCCTGACTTTGGCTGCATGTGCCAGCCAGGGGCCGACAGCGACCAACTCCCTATCTTCACTCCCTTCCGCCGAGAAGCAGCAAGCCGTAGCTGACACCATCCGCAAGACCTCTGCCGCCAAGGAAACGATCAACGTCGACAAGACGTCCGTCGATTCGCTTTCCGGACCTGACGGTGACTTGTGGGGCCGTATCCGCCGTGGTTTCCAGATTCCCGATCTGCAAAGCGACCTGGTCGACATGCAGGTGAACTGGTACGCGCAGCGCCCCGATTACGTCGAGCGCATGACCGGGCGGTCACAGAAATATCTGTATCACATCGTCGAGGAACTCGAGCAGCGGCACATGCCGACCGAACTCGCGTTGCTGCCGTTCATCGAATCGGCTTATAACCCGCAGGCGCTTTCCGTGGCAAAAGCCGCCGGCATGTGGCAGTTCGTGCCGGGCACCGGCCGCGACTACAACCTGAAGCAGAACATGTTTCAGGACGAACGGCGCGACGTGCTGGCATCCACCAGTGCAGCGCTCGACTATTTGTCACGGCTCCACGACATGTTCGGCGACTGGCATCTGGCGCTTGCCGCGTACAACTGGGGCGAGGGCAGCGTCCAGCGCGCGATTGCGAAGAACGAAGCGCTCGGCTTGCCGACGGACTATCAAAGCCTGCGCATGCCGAACGAGACGCGGAACTACGTGCCGAAGCTGCAGGCCGTGAAGAACATCATCGCGAATCCGCAGATGTACGGGCTCACGTTGCCTGATATCCCGAACCATCCGTATTTCGTGACCGTGACCACGGCGCGCGATATCGATGTGACCATGGCCGCCCGGCTCGCCGGCATGACCGTGGAAGAGTTTCGTTCGCTGAATCCGTCGTTTGCGAAGCCGGTGATCCTGGGCGCGACCAACCCGCAAATCCTGCTTCCGTTCGATAACGCCAACACCTTCCAGAAAAACCTGAAGACGTATTCAGGCGCGTTGTCGTCGTGGACCACTTATACGGTGAGCGAACGCGCGACGCCTGCAATGATCGCGCAAAAGATCGGCGTGGACCCCGATACGCTGATGTCCGTGAACCGCATTCCGGCTGGCATGCGGCTGAAGGCGGGATCGACCATCGTGGTGCCGCGCGGCGATGACGACGACGAGGACATCAGCGCCGACGTCGCCGAAAGCGCGATGCTCGCCGTCGAACCCGACGTCCCCGATACCCGCAAGATGCTGATTCGCGTCCGCCGCGCGCAGTCGATGTCCACGTTCGCCGATCGATACAACGTGTCGGTCGGTCAACTGAAGGGCTGGAACCGGACGCATCGCGATACGGTCCTGCCGGGCCAGTTGATCGTGCTGCATGTGCCGGTCGGCCGTGCGGTGCCGGCTGAACCCGGTCCGGTTCGCGTGGAAACGGTGAGCGCGACAAGCCGGACGAGGGGCGGTGTGTCGAAGATCGGCACGCACGCGCCGCAGTCGAAGGGCGTCAGCGCGCGCAACGGCAAGGCAAGCGCGGCGCCGGTCAAGGTAACGCGTGTCGCCGAGAAAGCCAGCGCGCCTGCGAAAGGCAGGCCGGCAGTGGCGGTATCGAAAAGTACGAAGACCGTAGAGAAAAAGAAGAAATAATACGTTGTCCACGCGGTCAAGAATCCACGCCGTCACCAAGGTGACGGCGTTTCCATTTGGGCCGGCAAGTTAAACTTCCGCTTCAATTCCAAAAAGCCCTGCGCTGCACATGACGTCATCCGTTCGTCTTCGCGTGTTTTTCCTGTTCTCGGCCGGTTACTTCGTCTCGTACGTGTTCCGCGGCGTGAACCTGGGCTTCGCGCCGTACATCACACACGATCTGGGGTTGTCAGGCGCCGATCTCGGCTTGCTGACATCGCTGTATTTTCTCGGCTTCGCGGCCGCGCAGATTCCCGTGGGCATGTTGCTCGACCGGTTTGGGCCGCGCCGTGTCACCGCCGGCATGCTGCTGTTCGCGGCTCTCGGGATCGGCGTGTTTGGCGCAGCGCGGGGTATCGGCGGGATGATGCTAGGGCGCCTTTTGATCGGCGTGGGCGTGTCCGTGTGCATGAGCGCGGCGTTCAAGGCGCTCGCCCAGATCCTTCCCGTTGCGCAATTGCCGATGGTCAACGGCTTTGTCATGGCAGTCGGCGGTCTTGGCGGCGTGGTGGTCGGCTCGCCGCTCGCCTGGACGCTGGGCGTGACCGACTGGCGTCACATCTGCTTGGGTCTCGTCGTGATGACGCTCGCCGTGGCCGCAGCGATCTTCCTGTTTGCACCTGAACACCGTGATGACGGACATCGAAAAGCGGACATGCTCACCCAGTTCAAGGGCACGTGGCATATCTTGCGCAGCGGCGCGTTCTGGAAGATCGCATCGTTTTCGGTGGTGACGCAGGGCGTTTTCTACGCCATGCAGTCGCTCTGGATCCGGCCTTATCTGCTCGATGTCATGGGCCTCAGCGCCCACTATGCGGCTGTGCTGGTATCGGTGCTCGGTATTGCGATGATGATCGGCTGCGTCAGTTTCGGCGCGGCGGCGCGCAGTCTGGCGAAGCGCGGCATCACGGTTTACGCGTTTTGCGGCTTCGGCATGGGGCTGTTCGTGCTCGTGCAGGTACTGATGTTCATGCGCGCGCCAATCCCTCCCGCGTTGCTGATTGCGTGTTATGGCATTTTCGGCGGCACGGGCATCCTGAGCTACGCCGTGATGGCTGAATATTTCCCGACACACATGATCGGCCGCGCGCACAGCACGCTGACGCTGGTCCTGTTCATCCTGATCTTCGGCCTTCAGGTCGGCATTGGCGCGATGCTCTCGCACTGGCCCGTGCAAGCGGGTCACTATCCGGTCGCCGCGCACTTGAGCGCATGGGGCGTGTTGATCGGGATGCAGATCGCAAGCGCGATCTGGTACGTGCTGCCAAGCAGCGTTCTTGAAAAGCGCGGGGGCGTGGTCTCCTGAGTCGGAGAAGGCCGCCGGGCGTGGTTTGCAGCTCCGAGCCTGGAACGCGTCTTGCGTGCGGCACGTCTCAAATTTGGAGGGAAGGGCTATTTCGGGCTATAATTCGAAGGTTTGAGCAAATCAACCTACACCCTAGCGCCTACCTCCCACTCACCGTTCATCCGCCGCGCTCAAGGCCCGATGCGCGCAACCCGCCTGACGCACGATCCGCCCTTCTTCAGACTGAAGGTGCATCGGCAGAAAAAGGCGAGTGATGCGCCAACGCCTTGAAACGCGATGCGGGTCTGCACGCGCCACGTACAAGGCCGCGCGCGATCCCACGGTCGGATGACAGGTCGGCAACAGGGTGTTCCCAAGGAGCCTCCCGTGTTGCCGTCATTCTCTCCCGCAATCCTCGCACTCGCCGACGGCACGGTCTTTCGTGGTCACTCGATCGGCGCGTCCGGTCACACGATCGGCGAAGTGGTGTTCAACACC
>Ga0153932_1000115_pt1 | contig 41101 bp, 35 predicted proteins | sample TSNJ016MetaG_FD_102273 | JGI IMG/M metagenome (GOLD analysis project Ga0153932, IMG submission 102273) | Attine ant fungus gardens microbial communities from New Jersey, USA - TSNJ016 MetaG | ecosystem: Host-associated > Fungi > Mycelium > Unclassified | place: USA: New Jersey, Wharton State...
CGCGCGAACGCCCACGGATAAAGCGCGGAGCGAATGTTGCCGAGGTGGATGAAGCCTGTGGGGCTGGGAGCGAAACGGGTACGGACTTGGGTCATGTGCGGTGTGCTCGATAGCTCAAATGCGCATGCCGGCACGGACTGCCAGACAGGCGATACATCGGGGAACGGCTTGGGGCAAAGTGTTTTCGCGCCGTGTTCCGCGCGGTTACTGATTAACACTGCAAGCGCTCAATGCGAGATGGAATTATACCTGCCGGGGACTTTCGACCTGCGGCGGCCGGTCATCATGTTTTATCATGTCCGCCGCTACAGGACGACGTATCCGAACGGCCAGGTCCGCCGACCGGACGCGCGCCTCCCGCTTGATCCGCTTGATCCGCTTAAATACGCTTCGTTCGCCGCACAGCAGGAGAACTCCTTGAAATCGCCGCTTTCCCCGCCGCTCCCCCCTTTGCCTCGCCTGTCCGGCTTGTCCCGCCGGGCGTTCTCTCTCGGCTGCGCGTCCGCGGTCCTCAGCGCCTGCACGACGGCTACCACATCTCAAACATCGTCCAGTTCAGCGGGGACATCGGGCGTCACGCCGGCTTCGCCGGTCGCGACATCGCCGCAGCGACCCGTCCGCATCGGTCTTGCACTCGGCGGCGGCGCGGCGCGCGGGTTCGCGCATATCGGCGTGATCAAGGCGCTCGAAGCGCGCAACGTGAAGGTGGACCTGCTGAGCGGCACGAGCGCGGGATCGGTGATCGCGGCGTTATCGGCATCGGGGATGAACGGGATTGCCATCAACAAACTCGCGCTCACCATGGACGAAGCGTCGATCAGCGACTGGGCCATGCCGTTTCGCACGCGCGGTTTCCTGCAAGGCGTGGCGCTGCAGAATTACCTGAACAAGACGCTCGATAACAAGCCGATCGAGAAGATGGCGAAACCGCTCGGGATCGTTGCAACCGACCTGAAAACCGGCCAGCCGATCCTCTTCCAGCGCGGCAATACGGGCATTGCCGTGCGTGCATCGTGCAGCGTGCCGTCGATCTTCGAGCCCGTGAAGATCGGCGGCCACGAGTATGTGGACGGCGGACTGGTGAGTCCGGTGCCGGCCGCTTTTGCGCGCAAGATGGGTGCGGACTTCGTGATCGCGGTGGATATTTCAGCGCGTCCGGAAACGGCGCTGACGCAGAGCTCTTTCGACGTGCTGATGCAGACCTTCACGATCATGGGCCAGACCATCAAGGCCTACGAGCTCGATAAATACGCCGACTTCGTCATTCGCCCGAACCTCGCCGCCATGAGCGGCAGCGACTTCAGTCAGCGCAATGCGGCGATCCTGGCGGGCGAAGAAGCCGTTGCCAGGATCTGGCCCGATCTGCAACGGCAACTGGCGGCCAAAGGCGCTGCCGTCTGAGAGGACGGAAGCGCCCAGGGGCCTTAGTGCGACGGCGCGTCTCGCAGCGCCTTGACCTTCGCCGCGGTGACATCGCCGGGTTGGCCGCCCCAGCCTAAACGAAGATAGTTCGCGAGTTGCGCAAGTTCTTCGTCGTTGAGCGTCTTGGCGAACGCCGGCATTGCCTGCAGGCTCTCCGTGCCTGGGAACGCCGACGCTTCCACGCCGTCGAGCATCGCGACGAGCATGTTGTGCGGATCGGCCTGACGCAGCGTGGAACTGCCTTGCATCGATACCGACACGTGCGGCTTGCCTTCCCCGCCGAGTCCGTGACACCCCGCGCACACCGCGACGTAGGTGTTGCGGCCAGCGGCGACCTGAGCGGCATCCGCCGATCCCGGCTGTACGGGTGTTGGCGGCGGCGGTGCGTCGCCCAGCAGATAAACCGACATCGCGCGCAAGTCGCCCGGCGACAGATATTGCGTGCTCAGATAAACCACCGGATGCATCTCTCCGAACGCGGGTCCCTGACGGCTGATCCCGGTCGCGAAGAATGTTTGCAGGTCGGCGCCGGTCCATCCGCGCGCGACGAGCGCGGCGGGCGTGATATCCGGTGGAACGACGCGTCCGAGATCCGATCCGTGCAGCGCCTTCGCCCCGTTCATCTGCCCGAACGCGCCACGCGGCGTGTGACATTCGGCGCAATGGCCCAGCGCGTTAGCCAGATATTTCCCGCGCGTCCAGTCAGCCGACGTTCCAACGGATGCATCCGGCAAGCTGTCTTTCAGGAACAGCATGTTCCAGAACATCACGGCAAACCGCATGTTGAACGGGAACTTGAGGTCGGGCTTGAGGTTCGGCACAGCAGCCGGTTTTTGCGCCATCAAGTAGGCGTAAATGTCGTCGCTGTCCGCACGCGTCATTGTCCGGTACGACGTGTAGGGCATCGCCGGATAAAGCTGGCCGTCGGGCGTCACGCCATCGTGCAGGGCCTTGTAGAACTCGGCCGCCGTCCATTTGCCGATGCCATGCACCGGGTCCGGCGTGATGTTCGTGCCATAGAAGGTGCCGAACGGCGAGCCGAGGCGCACGCCGCCCGCAAACGGTGCGCCGCCGGGACTCGTGTGGCACGCGGCGCAATCGGCGGCCTTCGCAAGATAACGGCCGTGTGCGATCTGATCGGGCGTGGACGTGCGCGCATCGACGGACGTATTGTCGGGTGTCTTGCTACACGCCGCCAAAGTAGACAGGGCCGCGATGCATAACGCCAGGGCGCCAAGACGAAGTGAGGATGTCGTGCTCATGCGGAATCCTTGACGAGCCCGGGCGTGTTCATCACAACGTCCTTTACCGCTTCGTAATAGCGTACATAGCCTGTGCATCGGCAGATGTGGTTGTCGAGCGCCTTCATGATCTCGCTATCCACCGATGCCTTCGAGATCGGCTCGCGCTTCAGACGTTCGATAAAAACCGTCGCAGCATTGACGAATCCCGGCGTGCAGTACCCGCATTGAAAACTGAAGTGCTCAAGGAATTTTTGCTGCACCGGCGAGAGTTCGACAATCTCGCCTTGCTCGTTCTTCGAACCGTGACCTTCGATGGTCCGGATCTTCTTGCCATCGAAGAAATGCGCGCCCGTGATACACGAACGCACTTCCTCGCTGGTTCCGTCGGGCTTGTCGAGAATCACCACGCACGCGTGGCAGACGCCCTGCCCGCAGCCGAGCCGCGAGCCCGTCAGACCGACGTATTCGTGCAGGAAGTCGATCATCATCAGCCCGTCGGGCGTCTGGACCGGACCGGTCGCCACCCCGTTGATGGTGAGCGACAGAGGCTTCATCTGGATCATGCTGGTTTGATTAGGGGCCGTCATGCGAGCGCCTCCTGAATGTTTTGGGGCGTGACAGGCAAGTCGTTGAACCGATGCCCGATAGCGTGCGCAATGCCGTTGACGATTGCTGCCACCACCGGAATCATCACCACTTCCGCAATGCCCTTCGGCGGATCGGTTTCGGACAAGGGCGGCAGCACTTCGCCGGTCTGGGTCCAGACGGCGACATCGCTTGCGCGCGGCAGGTGATAGCGGTTGAAGTTCCAGGTGCCGTTGCCGGGACCTTCCTCGTAAAGCGGCAAATACTCGTGCAGCGCGTGGCCAATACCCATCGCCAGGCCGCCCTGCAACTGGCCCGACACGAGTTCCGGCGAAAGCATGTTGCCGCACTCCATGATCGAGTGATGCGAGAGCAGATCCACGCGGCCGCTTGCTTCATTGACCGAGAGTTCGACCAGCGTTCCGACCGCGCTGTAATACGTCACGGCCGCGTTATTGCGCTGAACAGGCGCGATGAAAACGCGCTTGCGGTTCACAGCGTGGTACGCGGGCGCAGCGGGTGCGGCTTCGCCCTTGTTGGCTTCCCCTTTTTTGGCTTCCCCTTCGCCGAAGAGCAGCGACAACCCGTCTATTGGCAAACGGTCCGTTGCGCCACGGATGTCGAACTCGGCTTCGGTCCATTGCCACCGGTTGAACACGTGCACGACCGCGCCGGTGACGAGCCCGAGTTCGTGCGCCTTCTTCGCAAGTTGTTCTAGCGGCAGGGGTTCGAGACCCGCCGCGGTCAGCTTGCCGTCCACCCAGCGCGCATCTTCGCGCCGGACGACCAGCGGCGCAGCCTGACCGCCGCCAATACCGCCACCCCAGATGGACATGGCTGCCGGCCACAAGCCATGAGTGAAGACGACGCGCGCTGCTTCATGCGTGCTGTGCGTGAAATAGAACGCCGAATTCGTGGCACTCGAAGGCGATGCCAGCTCCGGGGTCCATCGCGGATTCGCCGACACTTTGTCCTGCTCGGCTTGCGACATCATGTACGGGTCGCCGCTCGTGATCATCGGCAATTCGGGCCAGTCGACAATTGCCATGCGAACCTCCGCCGCCGGCTTGCCGAGCCACTTCGCGCACGCGATTGCCTGCGACGTGGAAATGCCCGTGCCGATTTCAGCGGCGGTGTGCTGCAGCTTGATCGTGCCGTCGGCCGCGATCTCGACCTTAGCAAAAGAAGCCTCCGCGCCCGTGCCGAAATCTTTCTGCACGCAGGCGAACCCCACGCCGTACCGGTTGCCCGGATGCGCGAATTCGTACTCGGCCTTCTTCTTCGCGCGTTCGGTCCAGAGCGGATGAACCTTGGCTTTCTGCAGGACTTCGTCGACGCGAATTGCGCCCGCCGGGATCGCGCCCTGCGTGTTTTTCATGCCCGAACGCAGCGCGTTTTTCAACCGCAAATCGATGGCGTCCGTTTCGAGCTGCCCGGCCACTTCATCGATCAGCATCTCGGTTGCAGCCATGGTCTGCAGCGTGCCATAACCGCGCGCGGAACCGGCATCGATTGCACGCGATGCGGTCGCCACACCCAACAGATCGCTTTTCGGAAAGTAATAGATCGACTGCGCGGCCGACGCGCCCACCATCGCGACCGATGGTGAAAAATTCGAACGCCCGCCGCCGTTGACTTCGAGCTCGGCGTTGAACGATTGCAGCATGCCGGTTTTCTTATCGACACCGATCCGGTAGTGCATCTTCGACGCATGACGCTTGATGGAAGTCTGGAACTGCTCGTAGCGGTCAAAGGCAAGGCGCACCGGCCGGCCATCGCCGTACATGGCGGCGACAAGGCCGTAGAACGGCACGTTGTAGTGATCCTTCGACCCGTAACCGACGGTCGATACCGGGTGCACGAAGAGGTTTTTCACCGGAAACCGGCACTTTGCCGCCATACCCGCGGCGCTTGCTGCGACTTCGGTCGGCCCTTGCGTGGGCACAACCATGTGCAGCGACTGCGTTGACGCGTCGTACCAGCAATTCGCGTTGTCGGCTTCGAGCGCGGCGGTATCGACGGATTGCGTCGTGTAGTGACGATCCAGCACCAGCCAGTCTGCCGGCGGATGGTCCAGTTCATCGCGCAACTTCTCGGCATGAAACATGCCCTGCTGATCGAGCTTGCCGCTTGCATTGCCGGCGGCCCACAGCGGCTCGTGCTTGCGCATCGCGCTTGGGAAAAGCATGGTGTCTTTCAAGCTCGAGAACGTGTCCTCGTCGAACGGGGTCGCACCGCCGACGCGCACGAAGCGAAACGTGCCCCATGGATCGCGTTCGAGCGGCCCGGTCTTCGCGCCGTAGCGAATGACGTCTTCGTGGAACTGCAGCGCGTCTTTCGCGAAGCGAAAGCGCGCGAAGTCGTGATAGATCAGCATCGCGACGGCATGGCCCAGATAGGCCGGCGTCTTGCCCTGAGGCAGGAGCATGTCGTCGCCATAGAAGGCGGGGAACGCGAGACCGTCACGCGCCAGATCCTCGGCCGTGACGATCCGGTCGGGTTTCAGTTCGTCGCCAAGCAGGCCGAGATCGAAGCCCTCATAGGTCCGGTCGGCCTGCGTCGTGCGCAAGATCAACGCATGGGACTGCTGGTTCGGCCAGTGCGGCATGTCAGCGGCGCGTACGTCACGAGCAAACACCTTGGACCCGGTGACCTTTGCAATCCCGTCGATACGAAACTTCGCGCGGCCGGTCGCCGCATCCCATTGGATCGGCGTCAGCACCTTTTCTTCAAACAACGCGGCGAAAGCGCGACTGCCAAGCGGCGCGATGATGACAGTCAGTCCTGCAACGACGCTCGCCTTAAGAAAACCACGACGCGATCGGTCGAGTTCCCCCATATCACTCTCCTCACCCAAGCGACTCAACGCCCTTAGGTCACATTCAATCAAATTCCGGAACTTATTTCGGATTCCGAAACTATTAACTTTTAGAACCAGCCGTTTATTCGTTGCAAAGGAAGAATGACGGGGTTAAAAAGCGCTTCCGATCCTAAACGCACTTCGGTTCGTCAGGGTGCAAGGATTTGCAGCAGCCTGTTTCGAATTTCAACATGCGCTTTTATTCACTTCGAAACGCTTTGACGGCATTTGCATGATTGGCTGCGGCAGGGAGCCGCAGTCAGCGTGAAAAGCTGGCGATTGTACGTGGCAAGGTTGCCTGCAGGCAGCGATCAGGGTGTCAAGTTTTGTCTTGAGCGCGTCAGCGTGCCTGAGTTGTTTCGATCAACGACAAAAGCCCGCCTTCTTTCGAAAGGCAGGCATGTGTTGCTGGCTGGCGCGTATTTACCTATCAGCCGGCATCAGCTCATTTCAAATAATTTAATTGTCGCCGTTGCCACCAATCGTGGCGCTAACTCGCTGGCGCAGATCCACGCCGTCGATGGGGAACGTCGCTTCGATTCGACGAGCGCCGGTATAACGCTTTTCCCAATAGCTGTTGTCCATGTCGTCGACACGGATCGTGCTGCCCGTGGACGGCGAATGCACAAACTTGTTGTCGCCAATATAGATGCCGACATGCGAGAACGAACGGCGCATTGTGTTGAAGAACACCAGATCGCCTGGTTTCAGCTCGCTCACGCGAACCTTTTCACCAACCCGGCTCATCTCTTCCGCGCGGCGCGGCAGCGTCATGCCGAGCGTGTCCTGAAACACGTAGCGCACAAAGCCGCTGCAATCCAGGCCGGAGTCCGGCGTGTTGCCGCCCCAGCGGTAACGCACGCCGATCATGTTGAGCGCGCCGACGACCACGTCGCCTGCCTTGCTCGCCATGCCGGAAAGAAAAGAACGCGTACCGCCAGTTGTAGAAGCGGGTGCCGGAGAAGATGAGGTGCTTGTCACGTTGCTGGATCCTGCAACGGGATAGATGTCATTCGCTGCTTTCGGCGACGAAAAAATGCCATTGCTGGCATTTTGGCTCGAAATGTTGACTTCGTCGGCGAACGCACCGCTAGCTGCTGTCATCATCAGGCCGATCAACATGCTGGCTGCTGCACGCGCGCATGTCTGAGTCAAGGTCAATGGCTGCATCGGTCGGTAAGTTTGGGGTGAAAAGTCTGAAAAATCAGGGCGATGCGGAAAAAGTTTGCTCGATACTAGCCAGATATTATTTACATGTCAAAAGGCATAGAAAAATACAATTAAGATGCGCACCTAATTGGTGAAAATTAGGCCGCGATCGCGGCTTTCAGTAACTTTCTTGTGTATTCGTGGGACGGCGTGGCAAAAATATTCTCCACATCGCCGGTTTCCACGACAGTTCCGTTCTGCATGACCACCACCCGGTGTGCCATTGCGCCGATGACCTCCAGGTCATGGCTGATAAAGACATAGCCCAGGTTGTACTTCTGTTGTATGTCGGCTAGCAGACGTAAAACTTGATGTTGAATTGAAACATCGAGTGCGCTGGTGGGCTCATCGAGGATCAGGATGCGCGGTTCGAGCACCAATGCGCGGGCAATGGCGATTCTCTGACGCTGGCCGCCGGAAAACTCGTGCGGATAACGATTCAGGCAAGTCCGATCCATGCCGACCTCGCGCAGGACCGCAACGACCTTTGCGTGACGGGCGGCAGCGTCGAGCCCGGGACGATGCAGCGCCAGCCCCTCCCCCACGATCCGCTCAATGGTCTGGCGGGGCGAGAGCGAGCTGTACGGGTCCTGAAACACGACCTGCATGTTCGATCGCAGCACCGTCTGCTCACGGCCACGGTAATCGGCGAGCAAACGCCCCTGGAACTCGACCTGTCCGTGCGAGGTCCGCTGCAAACCGAGCAACGCCATGGCCAACGTGGATTTGCCTGAGCCCGACTCGCCGACAATGCCGAGCGTCTCGCCCTGCCGCACGCTTACGGAAACGCCGTCGACCGCCTTGAACGCGCCGCGCCGGAACCAGCCGCCCACGCCCGCGATCTTCGTGGCGAATTCCACCGATACATCCTTCGCGTCGAGCAGAACTGGCGACAACGGCAACACCGGCAACACTGTCCGCTCCGGTTTGCTCTGGAGCAGGCGGATCGTGTACGGATGCTGCGGCGACGCGAAAATCGATTCCACCGTCCCGCTTTCCACCAGCACACCCTGCTCCATCACAGCCACGCGCTGCGCGAACTTGCGCACCAGGTTGAGATCGTGCGTGATCAGCAACACGGCCATGCCGCGCGACGCGGCTTCATCGCGTTGAAGTTCGAGGAGCAATTCCACGATCTGCGCACGGATCGTGACGTCGAGCGCCGTCGTCGGTTCGTCGGCGAGAAGCAGGCGCGGGCGGCACGCAAGCGCCATCGCGATCATCGCGCGCTGCCGTTGTCCGCCGGAAAGCTGATGCGCATACCGGTCGATGCGTTTTTCCGGCTCGGTAATGCCCGTGCGCGCCAGCAGGTCGATCGCGCGGCGACGGGCATCGCGTGCCGATACACCATCGTGCAGCACGATGGTCTCGATGATCTGGTCGCCGATTGTGTACAGCGGGTTGAGCGCCGTCATTGGCTCCTGGAAGATCATCGCGATGTCGGAACCGCGCAGCTTGCGCATCTCCGGCTCGCTCTTCGAGAGCAACTCCTGGCCGTCGAACCGGATCGACCCGGTCAGGTCGGCATCGCGTAAAAGACGGAGGATCGATAACGCCGTCACGCTTTTGCCCGACCCCGACTCGCCCACCAGCGCAACGCGCTCACCGGCTGCGATCCTGAGGCTGACGCCATCGACCGCCATGGTGTCGCCAAAGCGCACCCGCAAATCCGCGATGTCCAGCAACGGCGCGCTCATTTCCCGCCTCCGGCCTTGATGGCATCCGAGATGCGGGTGTCGAGCGCATTACGCAGCGCGTCGCCCATGAACGTGAGCAGCAACAGGGTCGCGACCAGCACGCCAAAAGTCGATAACGAAATCCACCACGCGTCGAGATTCGCCTTGCCTTGCGCGAGCAGTTCGCCAAGCGACGGCGTCGGCGAAGGCACGCCGAGGCCGAGAAAGTCGAGGCTCGTGAGCGCGAGGATGGCGCCGCTCATGCGAAACGGCAGGAACGTGATGACGGGTGTGAGGCTGTTGGGCAGGATATGCCGCCAGATGATCTGCGCATTCGACAACCCCATCGCCCGCGCCGCGCGAACATAGTCTTGCGTGCGGTTGCGCAGGAACTCGGCGCGCACGTAATCGGACAAGCCTATCCATCCGAAAAGCGAAAGCAGCACGACGAGCAGCAGCAAACTCGGCTCGAAGATGGACGCAAAGATGATCAGCAAATAAAGCTCGGGCAGCGCGCTCCAGATTTCGATCAGGCGCTGTCCGGTCAGGTCGGTGCGTCCACCGAAGTAACCCTGTACCGCGCCGGCCAGCATGCCGAGCACAGTGCCGATTGCGGTCAGCACCAGCGCGAAGATCACCGAGACGCGGAATCCGTACAGAAGCCGCGCGAATACATCGCGGCCGCGGTCATCGGTGCCGAGCCAGTTTTCGCGCGATGGCGGCGCCGGGTTCGAGCCCTTCGAAAAGTAGTTCAGCGTGTCGTAGTAGTAGTGATTCGGCGGATAGACGGCGAAGTTGCTGCCCTCGCTGAAACGGTCGCGAATGTACGGGTCGAGGTAATCGGCGGGTGTCGGGAAGTCACCGCCGAAGGTGGTTTCCGAATACGTCCTCACCAGCGGAAAATAGAGCTGCCCCTGATAGCGAACGACCAGGGGTTTGTCGTTGGACCATAACGGTCCGGCCAGGCTGATTGCAAACGCGATCACGAAGATCACGAGGCTCCAGTAACCGAGCCGGTTGCGTTTGAAGCGCTGCCAGACGCGTCGTCCGGGCGTGGTCGAGACAGGCGCACTCAATGGTTTTGCGTCGCTGTCGCGGGGCGTGCGGAGCATGGACTGGTTCAACTCAACGCTCCAGTTGTTCGAATTGAATGCGCGGGTCGACCCACACATAACAGAGGTCGGAGATGAGCTTGGTGGCAAGTCCGATCAGCGTGAACAAGTACAACGTGCCGAGCACGACCGGGTAATCACGCCGCACGACGGATTCGTATGAAAGCAGGCCGAGTCCATCGAGTGAAAAAAGCGTTTCGATCAGCAAGCTGCCCGTGAAAAACGCACCGATGAACGCGCCGGGAAATCCTACGATCAACGGCAGCAATGCGTTGCGAAAGACGTGCTTCCACAGCACCGTGCGCTCGGACAAACCCTTTGCCCGCGCAGTCAGAACGTATTGCTTGCGGATTTCATCGAGGAAAGCATTCTTTGTCAGCATGGTGATCACGGCGAAACTGCCGACTACCGATGCAATGATCGGCAACGTGATATGCCATAGGTAGTCCGCGATTTTCCCGCCAAGGCTAAGGGTCGCCCAGTTGTCCGAGGTGAGATTGCGCAGCGGAAACAGTTGCCAGAACGAGCCGCCACCGAAGAGCACGAGCAGCAACACGCCGAGCACGAAACCCGGAATCGCGAAGCCGATCAGTACGAGCAAGCTGGTGGTCACATCGAATGTGGAGCCATTGCGCACCGCCTTTGCAATGCCGAGCGGCACCGATATCAGATAGGTAATAAAAAACGTCCACAAGCCGATGCTGATCGACACCGGCAGTTTCGATACGATCAGCGACCACACGCTTTGATGCCGGAAATAACTATCGCCAAGGTCGAAGCGCGCGAAACGGCCGAGCATCAGGAAGTAGCGTTGGAGCGGGGGTTTATCGAAGCCGTATAGCGCACGGAGTTGCGCGACTTGTTGCGCGTCCACGCCGGTATGCTGGCGCATGCCGAAACTCGTGCCCTGCTCGCCGCGCCGCAATTCGTGCACGGCCTGCTCGACCGGTCCGCCCGGCACGAACTGGATCACGGCAAATGTGAGCGTGAGGACACCGAGCAAGGTCGGGATCATCAGCAAGATGCGTTTGAGGATGTAGCTCCACATAAGCGGCGCTCCGGTTGAATGCTTTGATTTACTGCGCGGTCGGCTGCGCGGGTTTGAACCACCACGTGGATGTGATCCAGTCCTCGGCGGTGTAGTAGAGCGGCAAGGTCGCTGGATACGCGAGCGTGTTACGATAAGCGACCCGGTGCGACGCCGTGTACCAATGCGGGATCACATAGTAGCCGTGCATCAGCACACGGTCGAGCGCATGGGTGGAATCGAGAAGCTGCTCGCGTGTCTGCGCGCCGATCAGCGTATGCACGATCGAATCGACCGCCGGCGACTTCAAGCCGATGTAATTATCCGAACCCTGCTGATCCGCCGATTTGCTGCCGAACCGCGTCTCCTGCTCCGTGCCCGGAATCTGCACGTCGGGCATGCGGATGCTCGTGACGTCGAAGTCGAACGCGTCGAGCCGTTTCTGGATCAACGCGAAATCCACCGTGCGGAAGTTCGCCACGATCCCGAGCTTCTGCAAGTTGCGCTGGAGCGTCGCTACGACGGGTTCCATCGATGCGCCGCCGCCCGAATCGTCGAGTATCTCGAACACGAACGGATCGCCCTTCGCGTTGCGCAACGCGCCGTCGCGATACGTCCAGCCGGCATCGGCGAGAAGCTGGCGCGCCTTGATCAGGTTTGCGCGCAGGGAGCCGGGGGAATCGGTGCTGGGCTGCTTCACCATCGGGCCGAAGACAGCCGGGTCGAGTTGCGCGCGCAGCGGCGACAGGATCGCAAGTTCACCCGCGCTCGGCATGCCGGTCGCCGCGAGATCCGTGTTGGCAAAAAAACTGTCGATGCGCGTGTATTGGTTAAAGAACAATTGCCGGTTCAGCCACTGGAAGTCGAAGGCCAGATCGATGGCCTGCCGCACGCGCACGTCCTTGAACAAGGGGCGGCGGGTGTTGATGAAGAACCCCTGCATGCCCGTGCCGTTGTGATTGCGGAATTCGCGCTTGACCAGTTCGCCGTTATCGAAGCGTTTGCCGATGTCACGCCGTACCCAGTTGCGCGCGATGTACTCCACGAGCGCATCGTATTCGCCGGCCTTGAACGCTTCCAGCCGTGCAACGCCATCCGAATACAGCTTGTAGTTGATACGCTCGAAGTTATACGTGCCGACGCGCACGGGCAACGCGTTGCCCCAATACGCCGGATTGCGCTTGTAAGTGATCGTGCGGCCGTTGTCATATTGCTCGATGAGATACGGTCCGCTGCCTATGGGCTTCTCAAACGCGAGTTGATCGAACGGTACGTGGCTTCCGTCCGGCTTCATGCCCCACTTGCGCGAAAACACCGGAATCCCGCCCGCGATGAACGGCATCTCGCGCGTGCGCTCCTTGAACTCGAAGCGAATCGTCAACGGATCGACAATCACCGCCCGCGAAATCTGTCCGAAGTACACCGAATACTGTGGCGCTGCCTGCGGGCTCTTGAGCGTCTCGAACGAGTACTTGACGTCGTCGGAGGTGACGGGATCGCCGTTCGAAAACCTCGCTTTCGGATTGATATGGAACGTGGCTGAGAGGCCGTCGGACGCGACGCTGATGTCATCGGCGAGAAGACCATAGGCGGTCGATACTTCGTCGAGGCTTCCCGTCGTCAGGCTCTCGAACATGAAGCCGAGACCGGGCGCCGAGTTGCCGCGCAGCGTGAAGGGGTTGAACTTGTCGAAGCTCGTCAGCCGGTTCGGATTGGCAAGGACGAGCGTGCCGCCGCGCGGCGCGTCAGGATCGACGTAATCGAAGTGCTTGAAACCGGCCGGGTATTTCGGCTCGCCATACTGCGCGATGGCATACACGGCGAATGCCGGATGGGAAACCGCGAGTGCGCCGAAGGCAACAGCCAAACCTGCGAACAGTGGACCGAGGACCCGTCGGGAGCCAGTCGTCATGAGTGCCTTTATGCGTACCATTGCAACGATGATTGAAAACGTCCGGCAAGCATCGTCCGGCAATGCCTGCTCAACCCGCGGCCGAGCCGCGGCAGTGTGAGAGAATTCTACTTAAAACAACTGTCCCGGGCATTGTAACGAGGCGCACAGGCTTCTCGCGCCGCAATCGCGCCATCATTCGGGGCAGGCGCAATACTGACTTCTTAAGGAGCATTCATGGGATTTCTCGCTGGAAAACGGATTTTGCTGACGGGCTTGTTGTCGAACCGGTCGATCGCCTATGGCATTGCGGCGGCATGCAAGCGTGAAGGCGCCGAACTCGCATTCACGTACGTGGGCGAGCGCTTCAAGGATCGCATCACCGAGTTCGCGACGGAATTTGGCAGCGATCTCATATTTCCTTGCGACGTGGCAAGCGACGAGGACATCGATGCCCTTTTCACGTCGCTCAAGGGACGCTGGGACACGCTCGACGGTCTCGTGCATTCCATCGGCTTTGCGCCGCGCGAAGCGATTGCAGGCAATTTCCTCGATGGCATGACGCGTGAGAACTTCCGCATCGCCCACGATATTTCGGCGTACAGCTTCCCGGCGCTCGCAAAAGCCGCCCAGTCGATGCTTTCCCCCGATGCTTCCTTGCTCACGCTCAGCTATCTGGGCGCGGAGCGTGCGATCCCGAACTACAACACCATGGGTCTCGCGAAGGCATCGCTGGAAGCGAGCGTGCGGTATCTGGCGGAATCGCTGGGCGGGAAAGGCGTGCGTGTGAACGGCATCTCGGCCGGCCCGATCAAGACGCTGGCGGCAAGCGGCATCAAGGGCTTCGGCAAGATCCTGGAATTCGTCGAAAACAACGCGCCGTTACGGCGCAATGTGACCATCGATCAGGTCGGCAACGTCGCGGCGTTCCTGCTGTCAGATCTTGCGGGCGGCGTAAGCGCGGAGATCATTCACGTCGACAGCGGCTTCAACGCGGTGGTTGGCGGCATGACACCTCTGGCTGCGGCGGAGTAAGTCGTCGATCGGAAGCCTTGGTCTTACAGCAAATGCAAAGGCCGTCCCGTTTTACCGGGACGGCCTTTTGTATTGTGGATCGCGCGAGGGGTTATCTGCGGTGGTCGTTTCCGTGACCGCCCCCGTGACCATTTCCACCGCCCCCGCCGCCATGGCCATGCTGCGGACCACCGTAGTAGCCCCGACCGCCGCCATTATGCCGATACCAGTCGTCGCGAGCCCAGTAACGCCGTCCATCGTAGTACCGGTTTCCATACCACCCGATCACAACCGGGGGCGGTGCGTACACAGGCGCCGGCTGATAAACGACCGGCGGGGGCGGCGGCGCGTAATACGGCTGCGGCGCAACGTAGACGGGTGCAGGAATGCCGATATTGATACCCAAGTGCACGCCGCCCGCGTGGGCCGCGCCGGACAAGGTGATGAGGCAAATGCCGGCAATGCCTGCAAGACTGCGGATGCTTCTGGTCGTATTCATGTGTAAAGGCGCGCCTCGGGCCGTCATTGTTCAGGTGGAAGCGAATATAGCGGATCGAGACCAATCCAGTATTTCAACTTTGTAAGTTGTTCGGTGACGAGTGATATCGTCTGTGGAAAGCTTACTCTTTGTTACGTACAGGAGGACGGCGGACAGCGGCGAAGATCGCTGCCGTGCAACTTGTATAAAAGGCCATCCGGCTTTCGCCGAATGGCCTTGTTGCTGGGGCCTCGGACTTGAACCAGACCGCGTTCGCTCAATACCCGCGACGATCGCCGTATCGCGGACCGCCGCCATGATGTCGGTACCAGTCGTCGCGTGCCCAGTAGCGGTGGCCATCGTAATAACGGTCGCCATGCCAGCCGATCACGATCGCGGATTGCGCATACACCGGCGGAGGCGGCGCATAGACAACTGGCGGCGGGGGCGGCGGCGGTGCATAGACCACGGGTGGCGGGGGCGGCGCATAAACCGGTTGCGGCGCGACATACACCGGCGCGGGAACGCCGATATTCACACCTAAGCGAACCTGTGCCATAGCTGCACCAGACAGTCCCAACGCCCCGATGGCGACTGCGCCTGCAAGAATCGATGTCTTTAACTTGTTGTTCATTTGAAGACCACCTCAACGGAATGTTGTTATGGAAATCTTAGCTGAACGATCTCCGGGTAGTGTTTCAACGCAGTAACCCCGAATTACGACTACCGACCGGATGTGACATAAAATTTCAGCGGTTCGCCCGATGTGCGGGGGCTTGGCGTGGGAAAGCAGCGCCGCCCCTCTGCCTCACGACCGGAAGTGGCACTTGGTCTGTCGCAGCCCTGACGAGCGCCGCCAGTTCTGCGCACACCGTCCCGCCTGCAGGTCGGTCGGCGCACACTGTTCGAACGTGATTGAGCTTGCCGCTAAAGTTTCCCACCGTTTCCCGTTATTGATGGCTGTGACTTAAGACACTGCCGTCATTTTCCAGCGGGCCTCGCCAATAACAAATGTTTTCCCGGCACTCCAAATTCGTTCGACGTGTTATCTGGGATACCAGCCTGAGGAAATGCGGCTGCTTGCGCGTTGTTATTCGGATGGCTTGGCGCGGGACGGTATATCGATCGCGCCTGATCAGTAGTTTCTTTTAGTGCTTCCCGGACAAACCGGCTTATACCGCTTTCGTCACTATGTTTCGGCACTCAACCATATTTGATATATCTGCTAACTTGGCCAACAGGCTTGCTCATTCAACCTAACGGCAAGGCGTCTGATCCTGGTTATAACGTTCTATTCAATCACGGTTTCCGTGATGCAGCCATTACAAGCGCGCTGAACGGCACAGCAGAAGGGGGGAGCGCTGTTCGAAGTAAAGGCATTGGAGAGCTTGGCAACACCCTTATCGTGTAAGTGCGCTTAGCTTTGGGTTATGACCGATAAGCAGATTGCATAGGCTGGCGCATGGGACCATCAGCTGAAACCAAGCCAACGGCCAAGCTGGCCTTTCATTTAACTCGTAAAGCATCGTTGCCCTGCTATGAAGCAGGGCAACGCGCTCTCTTATTACTCTCAGGTCTAGTGGCTTTACTCCATTACGTCATAGAGCGCCCTCTTTCGATAATCGTAGCATTTAATTATTAAAGTGATAAGTGATTTTAATGGTGGCTGTCGCGTCCGGTTCTTATACCTTTACCTACCGCACGCGCATGCTTTTTTAGGATGAATGGCATGATTAGCGGGCGCTTATGCGTCGCAGCATGAGAAACGCCTTGGGACGCCGATTTTCGCCTTCTAAATTTGACTCAAGCTGTTCGCGCGCTTGCACTGCAAATCGAAAGCTTGCGCGGTTACCACGCCCTGTCGCAGTCCCAGTGAGACAATCCGTGATTTCGAAGGAACATACGATGATCGACGGTCTCGTTTCCGGACGACTCTACGGTACTGCGCAAGTGCGCACCGGCCAGCACGGCACGCATTTCGTCACATGCCGCGTTCGTGCCACGGCAGGCGATGGAGAGAGCCTTTTCATCAACGTGATCGCTTTCGACGATATAGCCAAGGAAGCGCTGCAGGCGCTCGATGACGGCGACAGCGTCTCCCTCGCCGGCGCGCTCACGCCGAAGGTCTGGACCGACAAGCAAGGCATTGCGAAGCCGGCGCTGGACATGGTCGTCCACGCCGTCCTGAGCGCCTATCACGTACAGCAAAAGCGCCGCACGGTGCGCGGACAGCCGGATATCGACGTGGATCAGGATGACGTCCTGGGCGATGTATAACCGCTGACCACAGCCTTTCAGCGGTTCAACGAAAGCACCAGCGGGTGGTCGCAAAAGATGCGGTTTTCATGGACCTGACCGTCCTTGTGCCGGACGCAGTCCACGCCTTCGAAACGCAGTGGCAAACCTTCGTGCGTACCCGTCGCGATCCATCGAATGAAAACCGTGTCGCCGCGGCTTGCGTAGTCTGCGACTTCGAGGCTGAAATCGGGAACCCGCCGGAGCAGTTCATGCAGCGGACAAACATACGCTTCGACGCCCTTCAGCGGTGTATCGAGCCCCGGCCAATATCCTTCGATATCCGCGGCCAGTTCGTCCGACGGCTTGCTGAAATCCGGCGCCGCCCAGAACGCTGCGTACTTCTCGACACTCCAGTCGCGGCCCATCAACGCACTGTCGATAAAGCCCGTAATGCTGGCGAAGCGTCCATCCATGCCGAAATAGCCTATATCCGTGCCGCTTGCAAACTGCCGCCCGGTTGCATCGATCAGACGCCAGCTGAAGCGCACCACTTGTCCCGTCGCATCTATCTTGCCAATACGCTCGAACTTCAAGCCCGGCATGGCCGCCTGGAACGCACCGATCATGCCGGCGAAGCCCTTGGGGCCGGTGCTGTTCATCATCGGGTCGGCGTAGCGCCCGCTTTCTTGGAACACCTGCGCGGCAAGCGCTTCGCGACGTGACATATCCGTCTCATTCCAGGCATCGATATAACGGCCCACCAGAACCTCATGCTCGGTCATCATGCTCTCCTGTTTTCAACGTGACTGACTTGCGGCCGAACCGGATTGGCACGGCCTGGAAGTCATGATCGGGAGAGGCGCGCGGCGCGTCGATTACGCGAGAGGTAATGGCCGCGTGCACGGCGCTTTGCTAAGGTAAGGACATGAACACTCTGACCTCGACGGCCGTGTCGGCCGTACCTATCGGCACGTTGATCAAGCATTGGCGCGAACGGCGGCGCATGAGCCAGCTTTTGCTTGCCAACGAAGCAGAGATCTCGAGCCGGCATCTGAGCTTTATCGAAACCGGCCGAGCCTCGCCAAGCCGCGCGATGGTGTTGCGTCTCGCCGAATACCTCGATGTTCCGCTGCGCGAGCGCAATCAATTACTCACGGCAGCCGGCTTTGCGCCGGTGTTCCGGGAACGCTCACTCGAAGATCAATCGATGGCGCCCGCAAGGCTCGCCGTCGAGCAAGTGTTGGAGGGACACGATCCCTACCCGGCGCTGGCAATCGACCGGCACTGGAATCTGATTTCGGCAAATGGTGCGGTCGCAGCGCTTGTCGCCAGTGCTGATCCTGCGCTGCTCGAGCCACCGGTCAACGTGCTGCGGTTGAGCCTGCATCCGAACGGGCTTGCGTCGAAGATCGCGAATCTCGGGCAGTGGCGAAGGCATCTGCTCGAACGGCTCGACGGCCAGATACGCGTGAGCGGCGACGTGCAACTCATCGCGCTGCGCGACGAGTTATCGAGCTATCCGGGCGCCTCGAACGAAGACCGGACGATGGAATCGTCCATCGCCATTCCGTTCGTGTTGAATACCACGGCCGGACGTCTATCGTTTATCACGACGACGCTGGTATTTGGCACACCGGTCGATGTGACGCTGTCGGAGCTTGCCATCGAGATGTTCTTTCCCGCCGATGAAGCAACAGCCGCAGCGTTGAAGCGATAAAACTCCGTCGCTCTGCGAAGCAAAATCATCGATGGCTGCAACGTGCTGCGCGAGAGCTCGCGTGGTCACATCCCAATCTAATTTGCAGAATTATTACTTGCCGAAAATGCTTGAAACCGGCGAGTGTATAGGTCAAGCCTCGGCGCGGGCGAGGCAACCGACATGAAAATTTCGGTTGCGTTTTGAATCGCATCAATCTATACTTTTTATAGATTATGGCAACCAACCGCGATTGGGAAAAGCTCATTCATGAGATAGCGCAAAGCACCATCAACGTGATCTTTACCAGACATGCCGACGAGATGATGACAGCACGACGCATCACGAAAGCAATGGTGCTGGAAACGCTGCGTCGAGGACATATAGTGCGTCCACCCGTGCAGACGCCAGGCGGCAACATGAAGTGCCGGATGGAGTACGACTGTGGCGGGGACGAGATCAAGGTCATTGCGGCAGTAGCCGGCATGGGCGCGACGCAAACCATAGTTGTCACTGCGTTCGACAAAGATAGAGAGGAGTAGAAAAAAATGTACACCTATACCGATGGCGGCTTGACCAACATTGTCGTCGCGAACGGCTACGAAGAGCACGACACCGAGTTTGGCCCGGGCGTTTCGTTTCACGACCTGGATGGCCTGATCCGGGCAATCTGCCTCGCGCTTGCAAGCAAGCGTTCACCGCTTACCGCCGAAGAGTTTCGCTATCTTCGGCAAGCGCTGTGTTTATCGCAGACGTCGGTTGGACGCTTGATGGGCGTAACCGATCAGGCCGTTGCCAAGTGGGAAAAGAAGCACGTTCCGCTGCCCAAGCTGGCCGACTTCGCCATGCGGGCCATCTACATGGAACACGTGGGTGGCAATCAGAAGGTCAAGGATCTGGTCGAAGCACTCAATGTGACAGAAAGAGTGTTGACCATCGTCATGCGTGAAACCGAGAAAGGCTGGCAGCACGAAGAGGAAGAAGCTGTTGCTTGAGAGGCGAAGTCCGCCGCGAGCCAGAAGACCTTGCGGGGCGTCTTGCAGATTCGTTGCTCAGCAGAAAAAACAAAACCCCGTAGATCTGACGATCTACGGGGTTTTGACCATCTTCTGGCGGAGACGGAGGGATTCGAACCCTCGATCCAGGTTTTAGCCCAGATGCTCCCTTAGCAGGGGAGTACCTTCAACCTCTCGGCCACGTCTCCTGCACTTTCTGCCGCGCGGGAGTCAACGCGACGAAGCCAAGATCATAGCGGGTTAGCGGCTGCGGGTCAATTTCATGAGACAAAAATTTTCGTATCTGAGAGTGCGTTGAAGGACGACACATCAAGCCCTCAAAACGGTAACAAACACCCCGGCTAACGCGCTATTCATTCACCCATTTGCAATTCAAGCGCGATCGAGTTCGAACACCTTGTGCAACGCCCGCACGGCGAGCTCGGTGTACTTCTCGTCGATGAGCACCGAAATCTTGATCTCGGACGTCGAGATCATCTGGATGTTGATGCCCTCTTCCGCCAGCGTCCGGAACATCGTGCTGGCAATGCCCACGTGCGAACGCATGCCCACGCCCACGACCGACACCTTCGACACCTTGGGGTCGCCGCGTACCTGCTCGGCCTTCACATGTTCCTTCACCTGGTTCGTCAGGATATCCATGGCGCGCGCGTAATCGCCGCGGCCCACCGTGAACGTGAAGTCGGTCTTGCCGTCCACGCTCGTGTTCTGGATGATCATGTCGATGTCGATGTTCGCATCCGCCACCGGGCCCAGGATCTGGTACGCAATACCTGGCTTATCAGGCACGCCCATCACGGCAATACGCGCTTCGTCGCGCTGGAATGCAATGCCCGAGATAACAGCTTTTTCCATGGTCTCGTCTTCTTCAAAAGTAATCAGGGTGCCCGAGCACATTTCGGTTTCGAGCGGAATCAAGGGGTCCGTCAGGCTCGACAGCACCCGTGTCTTCACCTGATATTTACCCGCGAATTCCACCGAACGGATCTGCAACACCTTCGATCCGAGGCTCGCCATTTCCAGCATTTCTTCAAACGTCACACGATCCAGCCGGCGCGCCTCTTCCACCACGCGCGGGTCTGTGGTGTAGACGCCGTCGACGTCCGTGTAAATCAGGCATTCGTCGGCTTTCAATGCCGCCGCAATGGCCACCGCCGACGTATCCGAACCGCCGCGTCCGAGCGTTGCAATATGGCCTTCCGGATCGACACCCTGGAAGCCTGTGATCACGACGACCTTGCCTGCATCGAGATCGGCGAGCACGCGCGTGCCGTCGATCTCGCTGATCCGTGCCTTCGTGAATGCGCTGTCGGTCTTGATGGGTACTTGCCAGCCGGCGTAGCTGACCGCTTCGAGGCCTTCGGCCTGCAATGCGATAGCCAAGAGGCCGACGCTGACCTGTTCACCCGTGGAGGCGATCATGTCGAGCTCGCGCGGGTCGGGGTTCGCGGTGATTTCGCGCGCGAGGCCGAGCAGGCGGTTCGTTTCGCCGGACATGGCCGACGGGACGACGACCAGCTTGTGGCCTGCCTTGTGCCATTTGGCGACGCGCCTGGCGACGTTCTTGATGCGCTCGACCGAGCCCATCGAAGTGCCGCCGTATTTATGTACGATGAGTGCCATTGTCGTTTTGAACTGGAGGAAAAGCCGCGCTGCGCGCCGTGTAATGCGCCGCGTACCGCACGTGGTTCACGTATTGCAACAGAAGCCCGCCTTGAGCGTGAGTCCGGGCGGAATCTGGATAGGTGCGATCGACGACTTAAGCGTGACGACGAAACGCGGACGCCGCGCGCGCAAGGTTCGCTCACACGCGAAATGCGATTCCAGCGGCCAAAAACGCGTCTTCTGGACGGAAAAGCTGCTTGAAAGGCGTAGCGGGAAACCGGTAAACGTACCCGATCGAGGCCTAAAACACAAGCTGGAACGGCCGTTTCCTACGTGGCATGACGGCGTCGGAATCCGCAGGAAGGGAGAAAATTACCGACCGGCAGATGATGCCTGGACCGCTCGACGGGTCAGGCGATCACCAGATCCGGTTGCCACGCGATACGCCAGCGGGGGCCGGTTTCGCTGCCGGGTCGCTCGCACGCGCGGTTGATCCCGATCAGCGGCACGAACAAAAGAGTCTCGCCTGAAAAGAGAAGCGGCACGTCGCGCTTCCATCCCGGCACTCCCTGCTCCTGAAACAGGTTTTTGAGCGTGCGGCTCGGCCCATTTGCCGATATCCTCACTCGCTCGCCGCCCGCACGCGAACGTGCGGTGAGCGGGCTCAGGCGCAGAGTGGCTTCGGAAACGGAGCCGGCAGTATCGGTGTCGTCGTCGGTCACTGGCGAGAACACGAAAGTCCCGCGCCACTGCGGCAAGCGCCACACGCTTTCGCCATTCCAGTCGAGTCTGCTTGCCGCGCGCGGTGATGATGCGCCGTTGTCGAGATCTGCCGGATCGGCGCTGTCACCCGTCTCCCAGAACATGGAATCCCGGTACACCCGCAAACACTGTCCCGCATGATCGATGCGCAACGCATGACCGTCGCGGGAAGCCGCGGCATCGCGCAACTGGCGGAGGATCTCGCCAATACGCGCCGTCGATGCCGCCTGCAGTCCAAGCACGCGCATCCAGTAGCGCAAGAGGTTGATCGCGCGTTTATCGTCGAGCATGAGCACAGCCGATGACATCAATGCGTTTTCATCGTCGGGATGGGCGGCCGATTGCAAATCGATGCGCGCAAGATCATCCAGCAGGCGTTGTGCCGACGCCGCGTGCGACGCCGTGCGCGCAAGTGCATCGCGAAAACCGGGGAAATGCACGGCGAGCGCGGGAAGGACATCGTGGCGCAACGCGTTGCGCGCATAACGGGTATCGGCGTTGGATTCGTCGTCGATCCAGCGCAGATCCCGCTGATGCGCATAGTGCTCGAGCTGCGCTTTCAACACATGCAGCAAGGGCCGGACACGCGGCACGGAAAGACCGTCGGCGCGTTGTGGCGCCATGGCGGCGAGCCCCGCCACACCGGCGCCGCGCAGCAGTTGCAGCAACACGGTTTCCGCCTGATCGTCGGCGTGATGCGCAAGCCAGAGCGTGGTGGCGCCCTGCTCTTCACATAAGGCATCGAGCGCTCGATAACGCGCATCTCTCGCCGCCGCTTCGAGACTCTCGCCACCTTCACGCACGACATCGACCTGGCGCGATACAAACCGCACGCCCAGCCCGCGGGCGAACGCATGACAATGCGCGGCCCATGCATCGGCATTGGGGCTCAGGCCATGATGAACGTGCAACGCGATGACGCGAGGCTGTCCCGCGCAACGCACGGCGGCATCGAGCAGCGTGGTGGAATCGAGACCGCCGCTGAAAGCAACGGCGATGGGACTGTCGGTGGAAGTCGACACGTCGGCTAACGCCGCGCGCACCGCATCGATCACGAGGCGGCTGGCGGGAGTTTCAGTGTCGGAGGTCACGGGAATCGCTTATCCGCAGAAGGTGAGCGAAGCGTTGCCGCTCACGCACCCGGCAGGTTTTCCTTGAACTTGCCGTAGGCCATCAGCTTGTCGAACCGGCGTGCGCGGACGTCGAGTGCGTTCATGCCGTGGAACTGACGTAGCGTGTCAGCCAACGCACGGCGCAGCAACGCGGCCATGCCCTTCGGATCGCGATGCGCGCCGCCAAGCGGCTCGTTCACGATCTTGTCGATCAGCCCGAGCGCCTTCAACCGGTGCGCAGTCAAACCAAGCGCTTCGGCTGCTTCCGGCGCCTTCGCCGCGCTCTTCCACAAGATCGACGCGCAGCCTTCCGGCGAAATCACCGAGTAGGTAGAGAACTGCAGCATCAGCACGCTGTCCGCAACGGCAATTGCCAACGCGCCGCCGGAGCCGCCTTCGCCGATGATCGTCGCAATGATCGGCGTCTTCAGCTCGGCCATCACATACAGATTGCGCCCGATCGCTTCCGACTGGCCGCGCTCTTCGGCGCCGATGCCGGGATAGGCGCCGGGTGTATCGATGAACGTGAAAATCGGCAGCCCGAATTTTTCAGCGAGACGCATCAGGCGCTCGGCTTTCCGATACCCCTCCGGACGCGGCATGCCGAAATTACGCGCGGCGCGCTCCTTGGTGTCACGCCCTTTTTGCTGGCCGATCACCATGCAGGCCTGGCCGTTGAAACGCGCGAGGCCACCGACAATGGCCAGGTCGTCGGCATATGAGCGGTCGCCGTGCAGTTCGTGGAAGTCGGTGAAAAGCTCGTTCACATAGTCGAGTGTGTACGGACGCTGCGGATGCCGCGCGATCTGCGAAACCTGCCACGGGGTCAGGTTTGCGTACAGGTCTTTCGTGAGCTGCTGGCTCTTCTTCGAAAGCCGCTCGATTTCTTCCGAGATATCGACAGCGGAATCGTCCTGAACAAAGCGCAATTCTTCGATCTTCGCTTCGAGTTCAGCGATCGGCTGTTCGAAATCCAGAAAAGTGGTCTTCATATGTTCGAATCCTAGAGCATCGGGCAGCGCGTATTCTAACCGCGCCAGCCTCACTAAATTTCGGGTCGAAACTATCGATTATATAATATTGATAGTCGAACGACTCCGACGATACCTTTTAGTGATCGGCGGGCACTGGATAAAGGCTGCGCCACATGTACCACGTCGCGACGGTGCGCCACGGCTCCCAGTTGGCCGCGACTTCGCGCGCTTCGCTGCGTGTGACAGGTTCGCCGCTGAAATAGTTGACGCTGATGGCCTGGATCAGGCCGAGGTCGTCGAGCGGCAGGACGTCCGGGCGCGACAGGTTGAAGATCAGGAACATTTCCGCCGTCCAGCGGCCAATGCCGCGAATCTGCGTCAACTCCGCGATCACGGCTTCGTCTTCCATCGACGTCCAGCTATCCACGTGCAATGCGCCCGACACGAAATGCTGGGCGACATCGAGAATGTACTCGGACTTTCTCTTCGATAACCCGCACGACTGCAGCTTCGCCGGACCGACCTTGATGAACTGCTGCGGCGCGAGCGTGGGGCACGTCACCTCCACGCGTTTCCAGATGGCTTGCGCGGAGGCCACCGAAATCTGCTGGCCGACGACAGAACGCGCGAGCGTGGTGAACGGATCATCGCGATTCACGAGGTGCACCGGGCCGAACTTCGGAATCAGCTTCTTGAGGATCCGGTCGCGCTTGACCAGATCCGCGCACGCTTTTTCCCAATACTCGGGACGGGCGGCTTCCGGGGCAAGCCCGGGTGTTTGCACCGGGACCGATTTTTCCGCAGTGATGGCGCGCGACTTTCGGACGATCGCGCCATCGGCCTGGGGATCGCGCACGAGCGCTTGCGAAGACTCTGCAGCGAGATCGGCTTCGTTGACCTTGACATCGATCGCCCTGGCCGCGTCGCCGTTCGCTGTCTTCGGCGACGCCTTAAGCGCGCCCGTATGCACCGGTTTGCGTGCTCGAGTCGCGCCATTCGCTGCATTTGCTTTTGACACGTCTTCATGCGCGGCGCCGTTGACCGCGCGTTTCTTCGATGCCGTCTTGCCCGCCGCGCCGTCGGCCGCGCCATTGAGCCGCTTGGCCAAGGGCTTGGACGCCGTCGATGTCTTTACATTTGCACGCCGCGTAGCCGTTGTTTCGGTCGCTGCGGTACTTCCGGACGCGGCTCGTTTAGCCGGCGTCTTTCTGGCCGTTGCCATCATGCCTCCTACCTGGTGAGTCGATCAAAGAAATGCGAAGGACGTTCAGTTACGACGCCATTCGGTCGACCCACCCGGTTTGTCTTCAAGTGCAATTCCGGCCTCGAGCAACTCAGCGCGAATCCGGTCTGCTTCGGCATAGTTCTTCGCTTTTTTCGCAGCAACGCGAGCAGCGATCTTCGTTTCGATATCAAGAGGCGTGAGGCCGGCAGCGCCCTCCTCGCCGTTGTTCCTGCTGCTGCCCGGCGCATCCTGAAGGAACGCACGCGGCTCGCGCTGCAACAAGCCGAGCACGCCGCCAAGCGACTTCAACTGACGCGCGAGCACGGCATCCCGTGAGCGGTTCACTTCGCTCGCCAGTTCGAACAGCACGGCAACAGCCACGGGTGTATTGAAGTCGTCGTTCATGGCTGCCTGGAAACGCTGCGCATGTGCCTCGTTCCAGTCGAGAGGATTCGTATCCGGGTTCACATCTTTCAGCGCAGTGTACAAGCGCGTGAGCGCCCCACGTGCATCATCTATATGTACGTCGCTGTAATTGAGCGGCGAACGATAGTGTGCCCGTGCAATAAAAAACCGCACGACTTCCGCATCGAATTTTTCGAGGACTTCGCGAATGGTGAAGAAGTTGCCAAGCGACTTCGACATCTTTTCGCTGTCGATCTGCACGAAGCCGTTGTGCATCCAGTAGTTCACGAACTGAACGCCGGTCGCCGCCTCGCTCTGCGCAATTTCATTCTCATGGTGCGGAAACTGCAGGTCCTGGCCGCCGCCGTGAATGTCGAAACGCTCGCCGAGCAACGTGCAGCCCATGGCCGAACACTCGATGTGCCAGCCCGGCCGCCCGCGCCCCCATGCAGAGTCCCAGCCCGTGTCGGGCGGTTCGCCCTCTTTCGCGCGTTTCCACAATACGAAGTCGAGCGGGTCCAGCTTCGCGTCGTTCGACGCCACGCGCTCGCCCGCGCGCAAGTCCTCGATCGACTTGCCCGATAGCTTGCCGTAGCCCTCGAATTTGCGCACCGCATAGTTCACATCGCCGTCGCTTGCCTGATAGGCGTAGCCGTTGTTCACGAGCGTCTGGATCATGCCGAGCATCTGCGGCACGAAATCGGTTGCACGCGGCTCGTGGTCGGGGCGCTCGACACCGAGGGCATCGAGATCGTCATACATGGCCTGAATGAATCGCGTGGTGAGCGCCTTGATCGATTCGCCGTTTTCCACGGCGCGCCGAATGATCTTGTCGTCGATGTCCGTGATGTTGCGCACGTAGGTCACGTCATAGCCGATCGTACGAAGCCAGCGCTGAACGATGTCGAACACGATCATCATGCGTGCATGCCCGACGTGACAGTAGTCGTACACCGTGATTCCGCAGACATACATGCGCACTTCTCCTGCACGGAGCGGCACAAAAGCTTGCTTGTCACGCGCGAGCGTGTTGTAGATGCGCAATGAGTTCATAAACGATGGTGCGTGGGCCGGGACATCCGAGTGTTTCGATTGCTGGCCAAATGTGGCGAGCGTGCTGCGTATTTCCCACGTAAGGCACGTGGTTCACACGTAGGCGCCTTTTACAAAATGTGCAAACTGCACGTCGGCGCCGAGATGATCATGCTACAGGTAGCGATCGGCTGGCGACAAGAACTAGAACGACAGCATGACCGGCAGCAACATAATGACGATGGCATAACGGCGAGAGACATGTTCAGCTATAAAAACCGGAGCGATGCGATCCCGATGAGAGCACGTCGGAACAGGAGCGAGAGCGCCGCAAAAACATGCGGGTCATGCGAATCAAAACGGAGGCGGCCGCGAGTGGCGTCAAGACTGTCCGGACGTTCGACGGAACGTTGCGGACGTTTTGTTAGAATGGGCCGGAGTATAACATTCAGAAACGAGCCTATGAAACCTACCAGCCGCCGCGTACCAAGCGTTGCCAAGCTCGCGGCGACCGCACTTGCAACTGCCGCTTTCGGACTTGGTGCAACTTTGTGGCCGGTCATGCCGGCGCTTGCGCAAGTCTCCACCGCCACTGCAGATGACACGCCCGCCATCGACACCGCTATTGCGCAGAAGCAATGGCAAAGCGCGCTCATCCAGCTCGACGCGCGCCTCGCGACCAATCCGCGCGACGTGCAGGCAAAGTTCAAGCGCGCCACCGTCCTCGCGCGCCTGAACCGGGACGATGAAGCCATCACGGCCTTCACCGAACTCACGCAAACGTATCCGGAGTTGCCCGAGCCGTATAACAATCTCGCTGCGCTTTACGCGAAGGAAGGCCGTTATGACGAAGCGCGCGTTGCGCTTGAAACCGCAACGAAGACCAATCCAAGCTACGCGCTTGCGTATGAGAACCTGGGCGATCTTTATCTGCGTCTCGCAAGCGAATCGTACAAGCGCGCTCAGACGCTTGGCTCGAGAAGCCCGCTGACCGCGCAGCGCGTGGGCGATATTCAAAAGATCGTTTCACCTCCGCCGCGGCGTCGTCCGGAAGCGGCTGCTGCAGCAGCGGCGGCAGCTTCAGGCACATCGGGTGTGCCGGCGGCTTCGGCGCCTGTGGCGGCTTCATCGGCGGCGACGTCAAACAACGGTGACTGGAACGCGCCGAATTCGGGCACGACAGGCTCGTCCTCGTCATCCACGGACATGTCCGCACCGCTTTATTCGCCGTTCGGCGGACCCAGCGTGCCGCTCTCGAACACGCCTTATTTCGCACCTTCCAAACCGTGACCCGGCGTGTACGGACATCCGGACCGCGCAGGTCCGGATGTCCGTACAGACCGCTACACGATGCAGCTCCAACCAGAGGATCGATTGCTCATGAAAAGTTTGTTGTTGGCGCTCGGCAGCGCTGCACTCATCGCCCAGGCGCCTGCTTTTGCCCAGTCGTCGCCGGCGGCCGCTCATCCGAACGTGCTGCTCAAGACATCGCAAGGCGACATCAAGGTCGAGCTTTATCCTGAAAAGGCGCCGAAGAGCGTCGCCAACTTTCTCGATTATGTGAAGTCCGGCCAGTACAACGGAACGATCTTTCATCGTGTGATTCCGGGCTTCATGATCCAGGGCGGCGGCTATACCACGAGCTTCGCTGAGAAGCCCACGCGCGCGCCCATTCCGCTTGAAAGCAAGAACGGCTTGAAGAACAGCACCGGCACCCTCGCGATGGCCCGCACGAGCGATCCGAACTCGGCCACGTCGCAGTTCTTTATCAATACCGTCGATAACACCGGCCTCGATTACCCCAACGGCGACGGCAACGGTTATGCCGTGTTCGGCAAGGTCGTCTCCGGCATGGACGTGGTCAAGAAGATCGAAGCCACGCCCACCACCACGCGCGGTCCCATGGGCGATGTGCCGCAATCGAACGTCGTGATCCAGTCCGCCAGCGTGGTCGGAAAGTAAAAGCTGCAGCAGCAGGCATACGCCGTGCGCGTCGCGTAATGCTCCAACAACTCTTGAAAAGGAAAGGAATTCATCATGGTCGAACTCCATACGAATCACGGCATCATCAAGATCGAACTGAACGCTGAAAAGGCGCCGAAGTCCGTCGAGAATTTCTTGAACTACGTCAAGAAAGGTCACTACGACAACACCGTGTTCCATCGCGTGATCGACGGTTTCATGATCCAGGGCGGCGGCTTCGAACCGGGCATGACGCAAAAGCCGACGGACGCACCCATCGACAACGAAGCGAACAATGGCCTGAAGAACGAAGTCGGTTCGCTCGCCATGGCACGCACGAACGATCCGCATTCGGCGACCGCGCAGTTCTTCATCAACGTGGGCGACAACGAGTTCCTGAACCACACGGCGCCGACGTCGCAGGGCTGGGGTTATGCGGTGTTCGGCAAGGTCGTGGACGGCATGGATATCGTCGACAAGATCCGCAAGGTGAAGACCGGCTCGAAGGGTTTTCATCAGGACGTGCCGGCGGATGACGTCGTGATCGAGAAGGCTGTTGTAGTCGGTGAATGACTGACTTGACGCACGGCTTGATCGATTCAATGGAAACAGCGGGCGCGCATGCTACAGCGCGCCCGCTGTTTTTCATTTCCGATCTCCATCTGAGCGACGCCATTCCGAAGACGGTGGCGGCGTTCGAGCATTTCATCGAAGTAACGGCGAACGACGCAGACTCGGTTTTCATCCTCGGCGATCTGTTCGAATTCTGGGTTGGCGACGACGTGCTCACGGCGTCCGTGCAAGGTCCGCGCGCGGCGTTCGCGCGGCGCATGACGGCGCTGATGCATACGTTGTCCGAGCGTGGCATCGGCTTGTACGTGATGCACGGAAATCGCGACTTCCTGCTCGGCAAGCGTTTCATGCGCGCGGCCGGCGCAATGTCGTTGCCCGATCCTTTCGTCATCACTGCATTCGGCACGCGGATCGTGGTCGCGCACGGCGACGCGCTTTGCACCGATGACCCCGCGTACCAGCGCTTTCGCCGTTTTGCGCGTAATCAGGTTGCGCAGCAGGTGTTCCTGAGCTTGCCGCTGAAGCTGCGGTTATCGATTGCGGAACGCATGCGGTCAACGAGCGAAGATGGACGGATGCGCCCCGTGCAGGCCAAATACGACGTGACGCGAAGCGCCGTGGCGCAGTTGTTCGCCAGCACCGGCACGCATACGATGATTCACGGCCACACGCACTTGCCCGCGCGGCATCGTGAAAACGATGGCGTCCGATGGGTCATGCCCGATTGGGAACTCGATCATGGCGAGCCACGCGGCGGTTATCTGCGCGTGGACGCCGAGGGAATCCGCGCGCTGCCGCTGTAACGGGTTTTAGTCAGCTTCTAACGACGCGCCGCTTCGCCTTTCATCACATCCGAAAGCCGCTTCAAGTCGATGAACGCCGCGTTATCCACGCCGCTGATGGCATCGATGCGTGTACCCAGCTTGTCCAGCGCCGCGACGATCTCATCCACCCGGTGCGTTTGCGTCGACGCATGATCGATCAGGCCGTGAATGGCGAGCGAGACGGGGTCATCGGCGTTCGGCGTGATTCCGTACGCGCAAAAGGCGGAACGCTCGGGCGTGCAGTCTTTCTCAACGGGCTTCGCGGTCGCCGGCATGACAACGCGCGCCGGATTGCCCACCGCCGTTCCGCCCGCCGGAACGGGCTTCACCACGACCGCGTTCGAACCGATCTTCGCGTCAGCGCCGACCGTAAATCCGCCGAGCACTTTCGCGCCCGCGCCGACGATCACGCCCCGTTCGAGCGTCGGATGCCGTTTCGCGCCGCGCTCGAGCGACGTGCCACCGAGCGTGACGCCCTGGTAGATCGTGCAGTCATCGCCGATAACCGCTGTTTCCCCGATAACCACGCCCATCCCGTGATCGATAAACACGCGTCGACCGAGCGTCGCGCCCGGATGGATTTCGATGCCTGTCAAGAAACGCGCGAACTGCGAGACGAAGCGCCCGAACCAGCGCCCGCCTGACACCCACGACGCATGCGCGATCCGGTGCAGTACGACAGCGTGAAAGCCCGGGTAACACGTCACGACTTCCCACGCGCTGCGGGCGGCGGGATCGCGCTCGCGGATGGCGGCAATGTCTTCACGAAGTCGGCTGAACATGGCGTGGCTCGGTCGGTGATCTGCGGGGTTTATTGCGAAAACGCACGGCCGTAAGGCTCAGCACGAATCCGGGAATCGATAGCTTGTTTTGCGCAGATTGTAGGACGAGCCGTTCGGAAACGCTCCGATGCCCCCGCTGGCAGCACGGTCTGAACTCGCTCAGCGCTTGACCCGCAGAAGAATGTGCTTGGCGATTCCGCGCAGGATATTCACTTCTTCGTGCTCCAGCCCCGAGCGCGAAAAGAGGCGCCTCAAACGCGACATCAGCTTCTTTGGGTTGGCCGGATCGAGGAAATCGAGCGCGACCAGCGCCTGTTCGAGATGCGCGTACATGCCTTCGATCTCGTCGCTTGGCGCGCTGGCTGCGGCGCTCGGGACCGAAGCGGCAAACGCTTCAGTACGCTCGAGCAGCGCAAGCCGCAACTCATAAGCCAGGACCTGGACCGCCTGCGCGAGATTGAGCGAGCTGTACGCCGGATTGGCCGGAATATGTGCAAGCGCGCTGCATCGCTCGACATCCGCGTTCGACAACCCCACGCGCTCGTTGCCGAACACCAGCGCAATCGCGCCGCCGCCCTCGCCCTGCTCGCAGGCTTTTCCAACGGCTGCGCGCGGCGCCATTTGCGGCGGTCCGTATTCCCGCGTGCGGGCCGTGAGCGCGATGGACCAATGGACGCCGCTGAGTGCATCGGCGAGTGTTTCGACGACTTGCGCTGATGCCAGCACGTCATCGGCGCCCGAGGCCATCGCGATGGCTTCGGGTTCGCGGGTGACGAACGGGATTTTCGGCGCGACCACGATCAGCCGGGAAAATCCCATGGTCTTGAGCGCGCGCGCCGCTGCGCCGACATTGCCTGGATGGCTCGGCTCGACGAGCACGAACCGGGTCGATGAGAAGGCGTCGCCGGGTTGATCCGGGGAGAAGTTCGTGTTCACGATAGAACGCTTGCGAAAAAGGTAGGAAAACCGTCATGGTATCGCCAGACGAGGTTTCCAACGTGTGCATCGCGGCGCAACGGGCATAACCCGCGCCCTGCCCGACTCGGGTAAAATACGCAGTTCGCGCGCGCCTTACGCTGTTTTCAGCCAGTTTCAGGTTGAAAAAAGGCACGTGCATCGCTCTTCTTCAATTTGTTGCCGTCGACACAAACGTCGATTCTGCCCGCCGGTTGGGCACTTTCCGCTCGGGGTTCCGGCTTCACGCGCATGGCGTGGAGCGCAGCCGCCGGGCAAAGGACTCTATTCATGCATCCGATGCTCAATATTGCTGTCAAGGCCGCTCGCCGCGCCGGACAGATCATCAACCGCGCGTCGCTCGATCTGGACCGGATCCAGGTCAGCAAGAAGCAGCACAACGACTTCGTGACGGAAGTCGACAAGGCGTCGGAAGCCGCGATCATCGAAACGCTGACGACTGCTTATCCGAAGCATTCCATTCTCGCCGAGGAATCCGGCGAACTGGACAAGGAATCCGAATTCCAGTGGATCATCGATCCGCTCGACGGCACGACCAACTTCATCCACGGTTTTCAGTATTACTGCGTTTCCATTGCGCTTGCCCACAAGGGCATCATCACGCAGGCCGTCGTCTACGATCCCACTCGCAATGACCTTTTCACCGCCTCGCGCGGTTCGGGCGCTTACCTGAACGAGCGGCGCATCCGCGTGGGCAAGCTGGATCGTCTCGGCGACGCCCTGGTCGGCACCGGCTTCCCGTTTCGCGAAGGTGACGGTCTGGAAGCCTACAGCAAGCTTTTCACGCAAATGACCGAAGCGTGCGCCGGATTGCGTCGTCCGGGCGCGGCCGCGCTCGATCTGGCCAACGTGGCCGCAGGCCGTCTCGATGCGTTTTTTGAACAAGGTATCAAGGCGTGGGACGTGGCGGCGGGCAGCCTGCTGATCACGGAAGCCGGCGGACTGGTCGGCAACTACACCGGCGAATCCGACTTCCTGCACAAGAGCGAGATTGTCGCGGCGAACCCTAAGGTGTACGCGCAAATGATCAAGATCCTCGATCCCTTCACGACCACGCGCACGAGCGCGTAACGGTTGAGCGAAAGGCGGCTGCGGCCGCCTTTTTTGTTGGAGCACGCAGATTGCACTTGATGTCCGGAACGGGTCTCATGTTGGTCCGCGGCGTTCATGCACGCAGCGCCCGCCTCCGCTACAGTGTCCCGTCCGGCCGCTCGCGGCGCTTCCTCATCCGAGTCTCCTCACCCTTCGCTGCCGCCCTGCCGTCACATGAAAAAAGGCTTTTATACGATCATCGCCGCGCAGTTCGTGTCGTCGCTTGCCGACAACGCGCTGCTCATTGCCGCCATCGCGATGCTTTCGGTGATGCATTCGGCGTCCTGGGTGACGCCGCTGCTGCAGATCTTCTTCACCATTTCCTATGTGCTGCTCGCGCCATTTGTCGGTGCATTCGCCGATGCCATGCAAAAGCGCCATGTCATGTTCATCTCCAACGCGCTCAAGGCCGGCGGCTGCGCGCTGATGATCCTGGGCGTGCATCCGATGATCGCGTACGGCGTCGTAGGTCTGGGCGCCGCTGCGTATTCGCCCGCCAAATACGGCATTCTCACCGAACTGTTGCCACCCGAAAAACTCATCCCGGCGAACGCATGGCTTGAATCGGCGACTGTCGGTTCGACCATTCTCGGTACCGTGATTGGCGGCGCACTGGTCAGCCAGTACGTGGAACATTTCGTAAGCGCGGCGCACCTCGTCCTGATCCGCTCGGCGGCCGACGCCGCCATGTTCGCGGTCATGGTCGTGTATGCGGCCGCCGCCGTCATCAACATCGGTATTCCCGATACTGGCGCGCGCTACAAGAACCGCCTGAAGGAACCATCGAAACTCGTTGGCGATTTCACGCATGCGTTCAAGGTTCTGTGGAGCGACAAGCTCGCCCAGATCGCGTTGTGGGTGACCACGCTGCTGTGGGGCGCCGCCGTCACGCTGCAGTTGCTCGTCCTCAAATGGGCCGATGCCAACCTCGGCCTGTCGCTCTCCAAAGCGGCCGTTCTGCAAGGCGTGACGGGACTGGGCATTGCGATCGGCGCATCGGCCGCTGCCGCCTGGGTGCCGTTGCGCAGTTCGCTCAAGGTGTTGCCGATCGGAGTCGTGACCGGCGCCGTGGCCATCTGCATGGCGTTCTATAACAAGGACCTGTTTCCGGCCGGATCGGGCGTGCATATCGGGCCCTTGTTTGCCCCGCTTTATATCCTCGGCGCTTATCCACTGATGATCCTGCTTGGCGCGCTGTCGGGGTTTTTCATCGTGCCGATGAACGCAATCTTGCAGCATCGCGGTGCGACCTTGCTGACGGCAGGCGCGTCGATCGCGGTGCAAAACTTCAACCAGAACCTGGCGGTTTTATCGATGCTCGGCGCCTACGCACTCTTGCTCACGACCAAACTGCCGGTGGAATGGATCATCGTGGTGTTCGGGGTGTTTATTTGCCTGATGATGGGCCTCGCGATGCGGCGGCACGCGCGCAACGAGCGCACGGTCGACCTTGGCGCGCTGGTGGAAGAATGATAAAACGCCTGGCGCAGGAACGGTATTTGCTGGACTCTTTGCTCGATTGAGAGCCGCGCGACTGAAAAGCGCGGATCGAAATAAACCAGGGACACGTCAAAGGAGCTGCAAATGGGTTTGTTTTCACGTTCTACACTCGATAGCAACATCAATGACGCCGCCAAAGTCGGCCGACGTGCTGTGCGTGGCGCAAGCGACGTGGTCGATTCGGCCAGCACGCAACTGCGCGGATTGCTGGACGAGCTCGACAGTTCGATCCGCGACGCGAAAGACGTCAATGTGGACCAGTTGCGCAAGGACTTGCAGTCCAAGCTGAAGACAGCGCGTTCGCAATTCGATGGGTCGTCCTCGGCGATCGCGGATCGTTTCAACGACGCCGCCGGTTACGCTGATGAATTCGTCCACGACAAGCCGTGGCACACGCTGGGCGCCGTCGCGGGCCTTGCGCTGCTGGTCGGTTTTCTGGCAGGACGTTCGTAAAATCGCAAGCATGATCAAAGCAAAAGCGCCGGCTTGCCGGCGTTTTTGCTTTTACGGCGTGAAGATCGCTCGAAAACGTCAAGATCTCGACCTCTCGTTAGCCATCCGGCCAAGGGGTCGCCAAGGCCCTGACGCGGTACACTCGTGCCCTTAGACATCTTAGACATTCGCGAAATCCAAGCAATCACGATGGGCACTCACACCTCCGTTTCTCCCGCCGCACCTGACGCGCAGCGCATCGATTCCGCTGTGCCGGTCGACCTGTCGCATCACACGCCAATGATGCAGCAGTACTTGCGAATCAAGGCGGAGCATCCGGGGACCCTCGTGTTCTACCGCATGGGCGATTTCTACGAGCTTTTCTTCGACGACGCTGTCAAAGCCTCGCGCCTGCTCGACCTGACTCTCACGCAACGCGGTGCATCGGGCGGCAACCCCATCAGGATGGCGGGGATTCCGCATCATTCGTGCGAGCAATATCTTGCCAAGCTGGTGAAGCTCGGCGAGTCGGTCGCCATCTGCGAGCAGATCGGTGACCCGGCGACATCGAAGGGACCGGTCGAGCGCAAGGTCGTACGCGTCGTCACGCCCGGCACGCTCACTGACGCGGCTCTCCTCTCCGATAAAAACGACGTCTTCCTGCTGGCGTTATGCCCTGCACACAACCGTCGCGGTGTTGTGACGAGCGTGGGGCTTGCGTGGCTCAATCTTGCAAGCGGCGCGTTGCGTCTTGCTGAAGTGGCGCCGGATCAACTGGGCGCGGCACTTGAACGCATCCGGCCGGCGGAAACGCTGGTGGCCGACTCGTTCTCGGAATCGAACGCACCGTTCCAGGTTCCGAACGTCGGCGCAACCACGCGCGTACCCGCATGGCACTTCGATGTCGGCTCCGGCACGCAGCGCTTGTGCGAGCAACTCGATGTCGCGGGCCTCGACGGTTTCGGCGCCCACTCGCTGACCTGCGCATGTGGAGCGGCCGGTGCGCTGTTGCTCTATGCCGCCGCAACCCAAGGTCAGCAATTGCGGCACGTCCGAAGCCTCAAGGTGGAGTACGAGTCGGAGTACATCGGACTGGACCCGGCCACGCGACGCAATCTGGAATTGACCGAAACACTCCGCGGTACAGAATCTCCGACACTCTGCTCGTTGCTCGATACCTGCTGCACAACCATGGGCAGCCGTTTGCTGCGCCACTGGCTGCACCATCCGCCGCGCGATTCGGCCATCGCCCAGGGAAGGCAGCGCGCGATCGGCGCATTGCTCGAAGCACCGCCGGACGCAAGCCTCGACGGCCTGCGCACAGCACTTCGCCAGATTTCGGATATCGAACGAATCACAGGCCGGCTTGCACTGTTGTCGGCACGACCACGCGATCTTTCGAGCTTGCGCGATACCTTCGCCGCCCTGCCGCAACTGCGCGAACGGCTCGCTTCGGTCAAGGTGTACGCGGCATGGCTTGAACGTATCGATGCCTCGCTCGAACCGCCGCCGGAATGCCTCGAACTGCTGACCCGCGCGATTGCCAAGGAGCCTGCCGTGCTGATTCGCGACGGCGGTGTGATGGCGCGCGGTTATGACGCGGATCTCGACGAGTTGCGTGACATCTCGGAGAACTGCGACCAGTTCCTGATCGACCTGGAAACGCGCGAGCGCGCCCGCACGGGGATCGCGAATCTGCGAGTCGAGTACAACAAGGTGCATGGCTTTTACATTGAAGTCACGCGAGGTCAGACGGACAAGGTTCCGGACGACTACCGGCGCCGTCAGACGCTCAAGAATGCCGAGCGTTACATCACGCCGGAGCTGAAGACGTTTGAAGACAAGGCGCTGTCCGCGCAGGACCGCGCGCTCGCCCGCGAGCGCATGCTCTACGACGCGCTGCTGCAGACGTTGCTACCGCATATCGGCGATTGTCAGCGCGTGGCGGCGGCGTTAGCAGAACTGGATCTGCTGAGCGCATTCGCCGAACGTGCACTCGCGCTCGACTGGGTGGCGCCGTCGTTTGCGGGCGACTCGGGCATCGATATCGAACAAGGGCGGCATCCAGTAGTCGAAGCGCAAGTCGAACAGTTCATCGCCAACGATTGTTGCCTGAACACCGAACGCAAACTGTTGCTGGTCACCGGTCCGAACATGGGTGGTAAATCGACGTTCATGCGCCAGACGGCGTTGATCGCGCTGCTTGCGTACGTGGGCAGTTATGTACCGGCCAAACGCGCGAGCTTTGGTCCGATCGACCGGATTTTTACGCGCATTGGCGCGGCCGACGACCTCGCGGGCGGCCGCTCGACCTTCATGGTCGAGATGACCGAAGCCGCGGCCATCCTCAACGACGCCACCCCGTCGAGTCTCGTACTGATGGACGAAATCGGCCGCGGCACATCGACTTTCGACGGCCTCGCGCTCGCCTGGGCGATTGCACGGCACCTGCTCTCGCACAACGGCTGCCATACGCTGTTCGCCACGCATTATTTCGAATTGACCCAGTTGCCGGCCGAGTTCGCGCACGCCGCGAACGTGCACTTGTCGGCGGTCGAGCATGACCATGGCATCGTGTTTTTGCACTCGGTCAACGAAGGTCCTGCGAACCAGAGTTACGGATTGCAAGTGGCGCAACTCGCAGGCGTTCCGCCTGCCGTGATCAAGGCCGCCAGAAAACACCTGGCGCATCTGGAGCAGCAGTCCATCGGCCAGGCGTCGCCGCAATTCGACCTGTTCGCGCCCCCGCCGGCAGATCTCACGGATATTAACGAACCCGAAGCGCGCGATGAACCGGCCGCGCCTCACCCGGCGCTTGACCGCCTTCGTGCGATCGATCCCAACGAGGTGCGTCCCCGCGACGCGCTCGACCTGCTGTACGAACTACATGAGCTGGCGTCGCACGCTCCGGATGCATCTCGCTAATTGCGCGTATCGCGCTCACTGGCGGCGTGCGCGCGTGACACACGCGTTTGCCCTCGCCTGCGTCGTCATGGCCGCGCAAGCGGCGTGCGCCGAGGCGCCGCCGATGAGTTTCGCGATTGCATCGAACGTGGTGAACAGATCAAGTGACGAGACCACGCTGCAACAGATGCTCGATGCCATCGGACGCGATCGCAATACGTCGTTCATCGTCTACGACGGCAATCTGAAAAGCGAAGCCGAACCTTGTCGCGACGCCCTGTACAACACGCGCCAGCAGATCTTCGATAGCTCGCGCAAACCCGTGGTCCTGCTGCCTGGCGGCAATGACTGGGCGTCGTGCAGTTCGTCGCAAGCGGGTGGCTATGATCCGGTCGAGCGGTTGGACTTCATTCGCCAGTCGTTCTTCGCGGATTCGAACTCTCTCGGTCAGACGCCCATGAGCGTGATTCGCGAAAGCGACGTTGCGCGCTTTCGTCCGTTCCGCGAAAACGTGCGATGGCAGACCAACGGCATTGCGTTCATCGGATTGAATGCGCCCGCGCCGAACAATCATTATTTGACCGCCGGCGGACGCAACGGCGAGTTCGAGGACCGCTCCGTCGCCAACGCTTTCTGGCTGGAACACGCGGTCGAAACCGCGCGCCGCACCGACATGCGTGCGGTCGTGGTGATCCTGCAAGGTGATCCGGACTTTACGCGCTATGAACGGCGTGATCGGTTTGCGTGGTTGCGGTTTTCGCGCGGCGATACATCACGCGACGGGTTTCTCGAGCTCAAGCGCAGCCTTGTGAAAGCCGCAGAATCGTTTCGGGGTCCGATGATTGTGATTCACGGCTCCGACACACCTATTGTCAAAGGTTTTCGTATCGATCAACCCTTGCGCAATGACAAGGGGACCGTGGTGGCGAATCTGACGCGCATCGAGGTCGGATTGAAGAATCCGCGAACGCAATGGCTCGAGGTCGAATCCGACCTGAGCTGGCGACCGCCGTTTCGTGTCCGCGTGCGGGACGTGACCGTGCGGCCGAACGCGCAAGCTCAAGGGTCGCCTCCGGCATCGGCGCCGGCTGCATCGTCTGTGCCGAGCGTTGAAAACGGCGCGCCGGGACCGTCATCTTTTTTCCAGGAGATGCAACCGGTGCAGCAACATCCGGCGCCTGCGCCCGCAAGCGACGGCGCAGCGTCCAATGCCACGCCTCAGATGCCACCGTTGCTGAATCCGAATCCGCCGCCGACTGTGCCGCCGATCCTGAACGCGCCTTCGAACCCAATAACACCTGCAAGCGGTGCATCGAATAAAGCAGATGGTCAATGAAATAAAACAAAGGCGCAGCAACCTGCCTGCGCCTTGTGTTCACTTCTGATTCCGATCAACCGATAAAACCGAACCGCCTCAATGCAAGGTCGGACCCGCGTCCTTGCCCGGCTCTTCATCGTCCTCGTCGAGCACTTCGAGACCATCGAGCCCATGCGCGTGCTGGTGCTCTTTCTCGTCTTCGGTGGCTTCACGCACTTCCTGCACGTTCAACGCGAAACGCAGCGCCATGCCGGCGAGCGGATGATTGCCGTCGAGCACGACCTTGTCTTCTGCTACATCGGTCACTGTATAGATGAGCGAATCGAGTTCGTCCTCGCCGTCTTCTGGCGTGCCCTCGAATTGCATGCCGATTTCGAGCGGCTCCGGAAAGCGGCCACGCGCCTCCACCTTCACGAGATCGGGATCGTACTCGCCGAACGCGTCTTGCGGCTCGAGCTGCAATTGCGTCTGATAGCCGGCTTCCTGACCGTCGAGTGCTTCCTCGATCTTGGGGAACGTGCCATCATAGCCGCCGTGCAGATAGACCATCGGCTCGTCGCTTTCCTCGATCAGGTTGCCATGAGCGTCAGACAGCTTATAGGCGACTGATACGACGGTGTCTTTTGCGATTTTCATTGGATTCTCCAAGATACAAGCCTCAATTATACGATGCCAGCGCGGTCCCCAAACGTTCCCTCAAGTCCTTTCGCGGTGCCGCTTCCCGACGAACCTTCAACCCTCCTTGGCGGCCTCTCGCCCGCGCAGTTCATGCGCCGGTACTGGCAGAAAAAGCCGCTGCTGATCCGTCAGGCGATTCCCGGCATCCAGGCGCCTCTGTCGCGCGACGAACTGTTCGACCTCGCCGACAACGACGACGCCGAATCACGCCTGATCACCCATTTTCGCCAATCCTGGGCAATGGAACATGGCCCGTTTGCGCCAGATGAACTGCCGTCCGTAAAAAAGCGTGACTGGACATTACTCGTGCAAGGCGTGAACCTGCACGACGACCGCGCCCGGTCGCTCCTCGACCGCTTCCGTTTCATACCTGATGCGCGGCTGGACGACCTCATGATCTCGTACGCGACGGACGGCGGCGGTGTCGGCGCGCATTTCGATTCCTACGATGTCTTCCTGCTGCAGGTCCATGGCAAACGCCGCTGGCGTTTCGGTGCGCAGCGCGATCTCTCGCTAAAAGAGGGGTTGCCGTTGAAAGTTTTACAGCACTTCGAAGCCGATGAGGAATGGGTGCTCGAGCCGGGCGACATGCTTTATCTGCCGCCTCATATCGCCCATGACGGCGTGGCCGAAGGCGAATGCATGACATGCTCTATCGGCTTTCGCGCACCGTCCGCCGCCGAACTGTCGGGACAATTCCTGTATCACCTGGCTGAGCGCATGGAAGAGATGTCGGGTGGCCGCGGCAAGGGCGAACAGCGTTACCGCGACCCGACTCAGCCGGCCGTCACGAATCCCGCGCAATTGCCGCCCCTTCTGGTCGAGCGGGTAGGCGCGATCCTTGCGAACATCGAATGGACTGAAAAGGAGGTTGCTGGTTTTCTCGGTACTTATTTGAGCGAGCCCAAGGCGAATGTCGTATTTGATCCGCCACAACGACCTTTGAATGAAAAGCGATTTATTGAGCGCGCGAAGCAGTCCGGTTTGAAGCTCGATAGAAAAACCGTGCTGCTTTACGACAAACACGCTTATTTTCTCAACGGCGAACGCGAGTTAATGTCGCCGAAAGCCAGAAAATGGCTGCCCGAGCTTGCTGACAAGCGATATCTGGAGGGGAAACGGTTTGTAACACTCTCTGGAGAATCGTCAATGACAGTCTTACTGCACGAGTGGTATTGTGCGGGCTGGATTCAAGTCGACGCGAACGCCTAGCGTTGTTTGGTCTTGTTGTTCGCCGGGTTGTTATCGCAGGCTGATGAAATGTATGAGAAAGACAACGTATTGTCCCTGCATTTATCGACGGTCAGTACGAAAGTGCATATAATTTCCGCCCAAGCCGTAGGAAGTCTCACAACCATACATAATGTGAGTCCACAACGGCCCGGGTCGGTGTTGGAGCACACATTACCGGTACTTTGCGCTGTTGCTTACCTTTAACCATAAAAGGACGTGATCATGAAGAAATCTCTCCTCGTAGC
>Ga0153932_1000116_pt1 | contig 40997 bp, 28 predicted proteins | sample TSNJ016MetaG_FD_102273 | JGI IMG/M metagenome (GOLD analysis project Ga0153932, IMG submission 102273) | Attine ant fungus gardens microbial communities from New Jersey, USA - TSNJ016 MetaG | ecosystem: Host-associated > Fungi > Mycelium > Unclassified | place: USA: New Jersey, Wharton State...
CATTCCGCAACTCACCTCCACCATGTTGCAGCGCTACGGCGCGAAGTGGACGTGGGCGCTGACCATCAACGACCTGCCGTTCGATTTCATGTCGCCCGCGTTGCAGCAAGCCGGCTACAAAGGCACGGGGCCGCTGCTCGGGGTCTCGGCGGGCAATGGCAGCGAGTCGGCGTTCCAGCGCATTCGCAACGGTGAATATCAGGCGGCCACCGTTGCCGAACCGGTGTCGCTCCATGGCTGGCAGGCGGTGGACGAACTGAACCGCGCGTTTGCCGGTACGCCGGTGAGCGGCTACACGGCGCCGGTGCACCTGGTGACGGCGACCGATATTGCCTACGATGGCGGGAAGATGAACCGCTATGACCCGGACAATCATTATCGCGATGTGTATAGACGCATTTGGGGCGTTAAATAACTGACGTCGTCATCTTGTTTTCGACGACGCCAATCATGTAGTTTGGACTCCGTATTACATAGAATTTCCCCGCTATCCGGCTCATGCACCGGCGCGGGGACCGAACACGGCGGAATTCCCGGACCAGGTTCTCACCATGACTGACATTCAACTACCCACTCCTGATTTTTCCCGAAATATGCGCTTGATTGGTCACAGCGACCAGGGAGGGCGTGCCGACGGTGTGCAACTGATGGTGCATCGCGGTTACGCCTACATTGGCCATATGTTCTCGAAGGGTTTCAGTGTCGTGGATGTGCGTGATCCGCGCCGTCCCGCCACGGTCGCTTACGTGCCGGCGCCACCGAACACATGGAACATTCACTTGCAGACACATGACGATCTGCTGCTCGTCATCAACGCCAAGGACATGTTTGCGGCCGCGGAGTTTCAGGATGAACGTGCGTACTACGAGGGTGCACTCGGCAAGAAGGTCGGCACCGCGCAACGCTCGACCGGTGAGCGAAACTGGCGTGCGGGCCTGGCTGTGTACGATATTTCGAAGGGGGATACGCCGCGTGAGATTGGCTTTATGCCGGTCGAAGGCGGGGGCATCCACCGCGTCTGGTACACGGGCGGACGCTGGGCTTACGCATCGGCGCTGCTTGACGGTTTTTCAGATTACATCTTCATCACGATCGATATGTCCGACCCGTGCCATCCGCGCGAAGCGGGGCGTTTCTGGCTACTCGGCATGCATGCTGCGGCCAATGAAACGCCATCGTGGCCGGCGGTGCGGCGTTACGGCTTGCACCATCCGATCGTTCACGGCGACACCGCTTACTGCGCATGGCGGGATGCCGGACTTGTCATGCTCGACGTCGCCGATCGCAGCGCGCCGAAGCTGATCACACACCGCAACTGGTCGCCGCCCTTCGGTGGCGGTACCCACAACTGCCTGCCCTTGCCCGACCGTGATCTGCTGGTCGTGCTCGACGAGGCGGTACTCGATCATCAGGAGGACGGCGAGAAATTCATCTGGCTATTCGATGTCCGCGAGCCGTCCAATCCGGTCAGCATCTCGACCTTTCCATCGCCCAGCGAGATTGGGTACCGGCAGAAACCGGGGCACTTTGGCCCGCATAATTTGCATGAGAACCGGCCGGGCAGTTTTGTCAGTTCGCGGCTGATCTTTGCGACTTATCAGAACGCGGGAGTGCGGGTATTCGACGTGAGCGATCCGTACCGGCCAGTCGAAGTCGGAGCGTTTGTACCGCCGCAGCCGGCACAACTGATGGATCATCGTCCAAATCGGCCTAACGTTATTCAGTCTTCCGATGTATTCGTCGATGCCGAAGGGCTGGTGTATTCGACCGACTACAACGGGGGGCTCTACATTCTTGAGTTTCAGGGTTAAGCCGATCTCCCATCCAGGCACTTAAATGCTTGTGTGTCTTCTCCAGAGTGTTCGAGACGTGACCTCAGTGATAGAGCGTCTTGCAAGGAAAATGGCACAGCAATCGCGTGGATATCGGCACCCTCAACTATTTTGGGAGGACCACGCAACTGAGCTGTAGAGGTTATTGCGTCGAATTCAAGGCGTCACGCCCGGCGCGGTGTCGTTGCGTTCGTGCAGCGGGTGCTGTGGGGCGATTACGAGTGAAGATCTCATGCGGTCCAACGGCTACGTCCGCACATGGTCTAGCGGGCGCGCGCGTATAGATCGACACATTCGCAGCCAGATTTGCGCCTGCGCTCTCGCCCATCACCGCAAGGTGAGTGGGGTCCCCGCCAAGACTGGCGGCATTGGCCAGCAACCAGCGCCACGCCGCGTTGGCGTAGTCGTGGGCAGCGGTAAACTTATGCTCAGGCGCTAGCCGATAATGGGCCGATACCACAATCGCGTTCACCTGCGCCGCGATCGAGCGGGGTGTCGCATCGTAGACAGTAATTCAGATCGACTTGCCGAAGTCGTTCGTTGACGTCATGGCTTCTGCGGGTAGCGTGAACGTTTTCGCAGGCGCTGATGAAGGAGTGCTTCGGCGCGGCGTGGTGCCGTCGCAATAAGTTCAGCAGATCAAGCAACGGTGATATGAGGAGGATAGCTTATGAAATGAGAGGGTAGAACGGCTGCGTGGCAGGCAACGCAGCCTCGCCCCGACATTTCATCTGCCCTTCCTGATCATGTGCATCAATTCGATCCCGCTTAAATGGTGCGCGCACAGTGGAAATCCTTGAACCCTGGCATTGGTTGGATGATTCGTTTGATGGGCCGATGCATGGCGCGTGTCGTCTTATACGGGCCGCAGCCTGCAGAAAGGCGTTCGATCCTTACCGTTCTAACGGCTGGTTTGCTGGCAGGCGGCTCGCTGTCCCGACGATGGGTCGGAGCGGCAGGCCAATGCTCCCAGCGTGCGCATGGCGGTCTCGATTGCGGGCGTCCACGGATGGCCATAGTTGAGCCGGATGTAGCGCCGCAGATCTCCCGTCGCTGAAAAGATGGGTCCGGGCGCGATCGCAATACCGTGCGCCGCGGCGGCTTCGAACAGATGGACTGAGTCGACATGCGGAGGCAATTCAACCCACAAAAAATAGCCTCCATCCGGTCTTACAAGCGACGTGCCCCGCGGGAAATAGTCGCGTATGGCTCGCAGCATCTGGGCCTGAAGATACATGAGATCCACGCGCAGCTTGCGCAAGAAACGGTCATAGCCACCGTGCTCCAGATAGTCTGCGATCGCGAGTTGCGCCGGCACGGATGCCGGAAGTGCGGCGGTCGATCGTGCGCGCGCGATCCACGGAGCAAAGCGACCCGCTGCGACCCAGCCGATCCGATATCTCGGGGCGAGACATTTGGAGAACGAGCCGCAGTGCAACACAAGATTGTTGCGGTCAAATCGTTTGACGGGATGAGTGGGTATCGGGCCGAAATGCAGTTCGCTATACACATCGTCCTCAATCAATGGCACGTCATGCGCAGCGAGCAATTCGATCAGCGCTTGTTTTTTGTCATTCGGCAAAGTCACACCGGTTGGATTTTGAAGCGACGTCATGAACCAGCAGACGCGGATGGGATGTCGCCCAAGCGCCTCGGCCAGTACGTCGAGGTCGAGCCCATCGTGCGAGTCCACAGGTATCTCCACGACCTTCAGGTGAAGACGCTCGATCGCGCTAAGCGCGCCGTAAAAGGTCGGGTGTCCTATTGCGACGATGTCGCCGGGGCTGGTGAGTGTTTGCAGGCTTAGCGTCAATGCATCGAGTGCCCCGCTGGTGATGATAATTTCGTCGATGGGAACCACCATGCCCATGGTGAGATAGCGCAGTGCGATCTGGCGGCGCAGGCATTCTTCACCGATCGGCACGGGTGCGGTATTTTCGCCGCAATCCATGCTCCGGGCCGCCTTGTTCAGCGAGCGGGCCAAACGGCCCAATGGAAAGAGTTCCGGGTTCGGCCAAGGGGAGGCGAGGGCAGCATTGTCGCAATCTTGCAGTGCCTGCATAAAGCGATGCGTGAGGCTGGAGGTTTGCGTGGCTGCGCTGTGCGCGAGGATAGGCGCTGGGCGGAGGTCTGCTGGCTGCCGGCAATTGACGAAATAGCCTGAGCGGGGCCGCGCCACGATCAGGCCGCGTCGCTCCAGTGCGTAATACGCCTGGAATACCGTTGACGGACTGATGCCGTATGAACGGCTTGCCTGACGCACGGACGGCAGCCGCATGCGTGGCTTCAGTACTCCGCTTTCTATCAGTCCTTCGATCTGACACGCCAGTTCTTGATAGCGCTTCATGCCAGAAGCGGTCCTTGTATTGCTTGCGTACCTTTCATGCTGCGCCTTTGTGAGTAATGCTATGTGCGCGCTTGCCACCGTCGCGTGAGCGACGGGTCTTCCGTACGTTGCAGGTGCGGTACGCGGATTCTTTTGCGCCGCGTTTGTTGTGAGACGCCGTGTGAGCGGCCGACCGCTTGTCGGCGTCTGAGCTTGTCGGCGTCTGATTGAGGCCGTTCCCTCGAATGCCTGGATTGTCCCTTGGTGAACAAAACCCAGACAATGCCCGTGCGTGCGGAAATTTAGAAGGATCAGTTGAGTCAAGAATCGGCGGATCAGATTGTTTGTGCCGGGCGCCGGGCTGTTTCATCAAGCTCCGCGGCCCGGGAATGGCGTGGTTGAATCCCGCCACGACAACGCGTCGCTACTGACATCGGGGTCACGCGCCGAGCGCCCGCTCTACGAGTATTTCCTGATGCGCCATGCGAGGATCGTCGCGCCACCCCCGCTGGCGAGAAATGCCGCGAGACGGCCGATGCTGAGCGCTCGGCCATAAAAGAATCCCTGACCGAATTCCGCTTGTGTCGTGCGCACGGCGGCATGCTGCGCCGCCGTTTCCACTCCCTCCACCACGACCATCGCATCAAGACGGTGCGCCATGTTGATGATCGATTCAAACTGACGCGATCGCTCGTAGGGGGCGAGTTCGAAGATGTCCCGGCTAACCTTGATCATCTCGAAGTTCAATTGTGAACACGAGCGAAGATCAGTGAAAGACGGACCGATTCCCGAGAGTGCGAACTGCACGCCTAGTGCGCGAGCACTTGTCATGGCTCGCGCCAGTTGCGGTCCCGTTTCCGTGAAGTCGTCTATATCGAGTTCAAGTATCACCGTGGGCCTGCTGACACGAATCGCATCGCGAAGATCTTCCATGAACGCTTCGCTTAGCAGCTGCGCCGTAGACATGTTGATGCTCACATAGAGCGATCTCGCGTCCGGGATCGCGCTTATTTCACGCGTAGCAGTCGAGAGTACGAACTGCGTCAACGGCCCAATCAGACTGCTTTTCTCGATGAATGACATGTAGTGGTCGGGGCTTAGCGAGCCGAATGCCACGTTGTCCCATCGCAGCAACGCCTCGACGCCCACGCATCTGCCTTGTCTCAAGCTCACCACGGGCTGATATTCGAGATGAAACTCGCGACGCTTGAGTCCAGTTCGCGCTGCGCGTATCAGCGCTAAGTCGTAGCGGGTCCAGCGTTTGAACAGCAGCCATCCCACGGCAGCAACGAGCGCAAGCAGAAGCGGCCAGAGCAGACGACTCCAGATGCGGGCCGACGCATTGGACCCGGCTGTTATGGAGGGCGTGGCGAACCCGATGCGCTCAGCTGGCGGGGTTTTGTCCTGGCTAACCGCCGGGGAAGGATGGGCATTGCATGGCTGGCTGGTCGAGCAAGTGCTGTCATTCGCTGTCGACGTGTCTTCGGCGAGCTCAACTGTCTGGTCCTCTGGCCGGTCCTCTACATGGGCGACGGCGTTCTCGGTGTCGCCGGGCGACGATCCGGAGTCGGAAGAGTCGAGGCGGGGCTCTAGCGTAAAGAGAAAGGTCTGCGACCGGGCTCTCCATTCGAGCCTTGCAAGCGGCGGTTCGCTAACGGTGCTTACCGCGTTTTCGCTGCCCTCGTCGAATGCGTCGAGCAGCGAATCGCAAACACGGTTGAGGAGAAATATCGGACTCGTGTCAGGACCCGCGAGCGAGGCCGGAATCAGGGGAAACGAGATCGGAAGCGCGCACGCCGCGCCAAACCGGACGGATGTCTCGGCTGCCGACGCGGGATCGCCGAGCGTTTTCGGCAGCTGGCCAATGATGCCGGAATAGCTGTGTTCGGCATTCATGTCGGTGTAAGAACTCGCCCCGGTGTCCGCGTGTGCGAGCGATAGCCTTGCGGCGGCCAGTATAAGTATGACTGTCCCGCGAATAAAATCGAAATGCCGCGGCTCGACAGCGCGACGCTTCGAATGTTTCCCTACAAGACCCAACGACATCGATGTCTCTTCTTCGAAAAATACGTGGGCCTGGAACGGTCGAAGCGCGACTGCGCTTGATAAGCGCTGGCGACTCCTCCGGGAAAATTCGGTGATTAGAATGGAAGCGCACTTTGCCAGTGAACGGCACGCAGCGACAGGGGCAGATTCGTCCAAAAAAGACGTATCAGACGCCTTCTAGAAAGCGCCCCCGACGAGCGTTGACAACGGGTCGCATCAGGTAGAGCCTATGGATTAAGTCATGGTGCAGCCCGTCTTGCATGGGAGCCGAAGATGAAACGTTATGAGCGGCTGGCCTCGCAAATCGGCGACCTGATACAGCGCGGCGACCTGCTGCCGGGCGCGCGCATCCCCGCGGTTCGCGCTGCGTGCGACGCCTATGGCGTCAGTCCATCCACGGTGTTTCGCGCGTATTACTTGCTCGAAAGGCAGGGCTTGATCGTGGCGCGGCCACGCTCGGGCTATTTCGTCTCGGCGGCCACTCCTGGCGCGCCCCCGCATGGAGCAGCCTCGACGCCGAATGAACCGTCGAAATCCGTCAACATCAGTGAGCTCGTGTTCGAAGTACTCCACTCGATCAAGGACACGCAGACCGTGGCACTCGGTTCAGCATTCATGAGTCCCGAGGTCTTTCCGATGCAACGTCTGGGAAGGTCGTGCGCATTGGTCAATCGTTCGACTGATCTCGCAAAAATGGTGGCCGCGCTGCCGCCTGGCGATGACGCGTTGCGTCGTCAGATAGCGCTGCGCTACCTGATGAACGGGATGGTGGTTCATGTCGATGAAATCATTATTACGAGCGGCGCACTCGATGCGTTGACGCTGAGCCTTCAGGTTCTCACTCGCGCGGGCGATGAAATCGCGATCGAAAAGCCCACATTTTATGCGGCGCTCCAGGCGATCCAGCGGCTTCAACTGAAGGTTGTGGAAATTCCTGTTCACCCTGTGGAAGGTCACGACATGGAGGCGCTCACGCAAGCGCTCGACCGTCGTCCGATCCGCGCTTGTTGGTTCATGACCTCGTTTCAGAACCCGACAGGGGCGAGGCTCTCCGACACGAAAAAGCAGGCGCTGGTCGAATTGCTCGCGAAGTACGAAGTACCGCTTATCGAAGACGATGTGTACAGCGAGCTGCGTTTCGGATCGGCGCCGATACGCCCAGCGAAATTTTTTGACCGGCAGGGACTCGTGCTGCATTGTGGTTCGTTCGCGAAGAGCCTCGCACCCGGCTACCGAATCGGCTGGGCGGCGGCGGGACGATTCGCGGAACAGCTCGAGCGCGCGAAGTGGATGACGACGCTATCGGCCAGCGTCCCGGCGCAACGCGCGATAGCCGACTACCTCGAGCATGGCGGTTACGACCGCTTCCTGCGCAATCTTCGCCGCGAGCTGGCAGCTCAGCAGGCGGACATGCTGAGCGCCATCGACCGATATTTTCCCGCGCAAAGCATTGCGACGCGGCCAGACGGCGGTTACTTCACCTGGGTAGAATTGCCGCGCCACGTCGATTCGCTACGCCTGTTCGAAGCGGCGCTCGAGCGGGGGATCAGCTTCGCGCCCGGGCCGATCTTTTCAGCCAGCGGTGAATTTCGCCACCACATCCGGCTGAACTACGGGTATCCGTGGTCCCAGGAAACAGAGCGCGCAATGGCAACCCTTGGTGCGCTCGCTCAGGACGAATCGCTCGTTTCGGCTAATCTGGCGGGACCCATGCGGCAGTTCTAGTGGGCAGACGCTGCGGCTTGGGGCGCCGTGTCAGGCACGGGAATCTCATGCATGACGAAACGTCCTTTACCTGCCTGCTTGGCGAGATACATCGCTTTGTCCGCGGCCTTCAACAGGACTTCGCTCGACAGCGGCGCGCCCGGACCGGGCACCAGGACGCCAATGCTGGCCGACAACTGGATGACCGTTCCGTCAATTCGCATCGGCTGGCCGAGCGTTTGCAAAATGACTTGCGCAATGCCCGCGACCGCGTGTTTATCCGACCCGCTGCCCGTTAGCAGGACGGTGAACTCATCGCCGGCAAGACGCGCGACCACATCGCTGTTACGCACGCAGTGACGAATGCGCGCGGCGACTTCGACGAGCACATTGTCGCCGGATTGGTGCCCGTAGGTATCGTTGACTGCCTTGAAGCCGTCGAGGTCGATGAACATCACGGCGGCGAGACTGTCGCGGGACTCGCGCGAAGCAGTATCGAGCTTCGATAGAAACGCACGCCGGTTGGGTAGCCCGGTCAGCGCATCATGAAAGGCGAGATCCCGGAGGCGGTCGATCAGGGCCTGTCGCTCGGTTACGTCCTGCACAAGCAAGTAGTAGCCGCCAGCGGAGCGCCCGTGTATGTGGCTCGGGACCAGCAGTCCGCGCAACACGCGCCGGCCTGCTTTGATAGCAGCGCTGATTTCATACTCGACGCGCTCTCCCGCGAGCGCGCGCTGCACGTACGGCTCTATGGACGCCACATAGTCGGGGTCGAGCACTTCATGCGTGAGGCGTCCGAGGATCGCCTCGGGATCCAGCCCGAACCAGTCGCGGTAGGTAGAGTTCGCAAACCGGAAGCGCCGCTCGCTATCGATGTACGCTACCAGCACCGGCAAATTATCTGCGATGGCGCGCAGATCGACGCGGGTGGTGACAAGCTGATGCGCGGTGTCCGCGAGCTGCCCATAGGATTTGCGCAGATCTTCCGAAGCCGATAGCGCGGCCTGATGAAGCTCAGCTTCACGCGCATCGCGCGCGGCCTTCTCCTGTTGCTCGGCGTGGGTGTCGTGAAAGACGAACAGAAGCTCGTCGTCGCGGGATTGGGTTTCACGCTGCAGTGCGATCTGCACGCGCACACCCCTCTTGCGACCGTGAGGGAGGTGCAGCGTGACTTCCACCACAGTCACGCCAGCGTGATACGGTTCATCGAGGGCGTTCACGGCTTGCTGCAGCGCGTTGCGTTCCGTTTCATCGAGGAGTTCGGGCAGCTTCGTCCTCGTCAGGCTTTCACGCGAGCTGGCAAACAGTCTGACGCAGGCCGCGTTCATGCGCCTCCACGTCCAGTCGCGTCCAATATGGGCAGTGGCGACCGGGGTCTGGTAGAACGTATCGAAATAGAGCGCGTGCTGGTTTTGAAGCCGCTCGATAGTCTGTTGAATTGGCAGCCCCGAAGGTTCTTCCAGCTCCCGAAGCCGCAGTTCGTGTTCGATCATTCTGCCGAGATCCATCAACATCTCGCGCTGTTCGAACGAGAAGCGGCGCGGCACGCGGTCCATCACGCACAGCGTGCCGATCGCGATGCCAGAGAGCGTCCGTAACGGAATGCCCGCGTAAAAGCGGATTTGCGGCGCGCCCGTCACCAGCGGGTTGGCTGTGAAGTCCGGATGGGCGCGTGCGTCGCGAACGACCAGCAGGCGATCGAGGTTAAGCGCACGCTGGCAAAACGCGATATGACGCGGCGTGCTTTGGATGTCGAGTCCGACCGATGCCTTGAATGTCTGGGTTTGCTCGTGCAGAACCGACACGGCGGCAATCGGCATTTTCAGCGCGCGCGATGCAATGCGGGTGATCCGGTCCAGGACTTCCTCCGCGCCGCTCTCGAGCAGTCGCGTCGCACCGATGGCCGATTCCCGATATCGTTCATCGGCGGCACTCGCGGTATTTTCCGATACGACGGGCACTCCGTTCTGCTGCGCCGCCACGAGTTGACGCTGCATCGTTTCGGCGGATGCAAACTCCCGCAATTTTTTGATTGTCATTGGCATTCCATACCGATACCCCTGTGCCAGATCGATGCCCGACTGTTGCACGGAGCGATGTTGTTCGACGGTCTCCACGCCTTCCGCTACCACCTTCGCACCGAGCGCGTGGACGAGGGTGGCGACTGCCTTGAGAAAAACTGGGCGACTCTCGTCGTCGGTCACGAGAAACCGGCGGTCCACCTTGACGAGATCGAAATTGAAATCGCCGAGTAGGTCCAGGTTACTAAAGCCGGTGCCGAAATCGTCGAGAGACAGGAGTACACCACCCTGCTTTAGAGCACTCAACGCCGCGCGAACTTGCGGCGTGCGCGCGGCGCAACTGCGCTCGGTGATCTCCAGAACGGTCCGGTTAAGCATCACTCCTGCTGCCTGCCGGATGTCATCGACAAAACACTCGCTCGTCAGATGTCGCGCGCAAATATTCACGGAAATATGCCAGTGATCAACGCCCGGCGTCTGCCTGATATCGATGCTCGCCTGGCGCAGTACAAACCGGGTCAACGGACCGATTAGCGAGGTGCGCTCGAGATGCACGATGAAATGATCAGGGCCTTCTCCACCGAAGGTTTCGTTACGCCATCGGACCAATGCCTCGACGCCGACGCACGCGGAGGTGTTGACATCGAAGATGGGCTGGTACACGACGTGGAACTCGCCGTGACGCAGGCCCCTTCGCGCGGCGCGCAGGAGCTTTGCTCGCGAGAGAAAGTGGACCACCCGCGCGATAGTGCCGTGGTATACGCCAGATCCTGCTGCGAGCGTCGCGATGAGGCGTCTCATGAACATGACGAAGATCTGTTCAAACGAAATCGAACGTTCCGGACAATGCGGTCGCGTTGCCGAAGCGAATTCCTCGCACCGGGCGCTAGGCGCTGTTGCCTTGTCCACGCGGCGCCCGGGGCAATTGAACTGAGCAAGCCGATCAAGCCGTATGCAAGCGCTAGCGCGATCGTGGACTCGGCTGATAGTCGGCGAGTCCCGCCGAGCTGAACCTGGCGAGCGACGACCGTGGCCGTGTTCGCGAGAATGACGGCAACCGTTCCGTTTGCTAGTGTGATTAGGTTGCCGGTATCCATGACTAGCCCGACCCGTAATTGTGTCTCGGGAAACTGCGTGAAACGCATGTTTGTCCTGTTGCGGGGAACGAGCAGGAACGCGCCTGCCCTGCAGCGACTGTTTGCGGCCCGAGCTCACGCCCAGGAAGCGCACGGTTCGCAGAGGGGGTGACTATGACTGAGATCTTTTCAAGAAACGAGCATCACATGCACCGGAAAAAACCGGATCAGGGCGCGCTGTCGCAGAAATGGGATAGCACAAAGGGGCAGGCAGACACGCCAGTGATCTGCCGATGACGCTCCACGTTCCTCCTCAGCCGCGTGCCCTGGCTTTTGTATCGGCAGCCGGAAGCGCTTGATAGGGTAGATACGATCGGTCAATGACTCACAGGTTATTGTCGTAGTCGATAACCATATATGCGGACCCCAATGCGCGATCAAGAGACCGAGCAAGGCTACAACGCGCAGGCGGCGGTGGATGTAGAGACCATGTTGATGGTCGGCACGACGGTGACCCGGCACGGCAGCGACAAGCGCCGGATCGCACCGATGGTCGGCGTGCCGGGGGCTCTGCCCGAGCAATTGGGCCAGGCCGAGGCTAGTGACATTTCTCAATCCGTCGCCGTCCTTCATGCCACTGCCCGTCAGGGGTTTGCACCGCTAGCGAACGGAGTCAGTCAACCTCGTCAAGCCGCCGAGCACGCCCGCAGGCATGCAGATGTGCTTGATCTCCGTGAAATCGGCGAGCGCATCGTAGCCATGCAGGCGGCCGAGTCCGCTTTGCCGATAGCCGCCGGTCTCCGTTTCGGCGAAGAGCTTGTTGTGATCGTTGATCCACACCGTACCGTTGCGCAACGCGCGCGCGACACGAAAGGCGCGCGCGCCGTCGTGCGTCCAAACGCTCGCCGACAGACCGAACATCGTGTCGTTCGCTTTCGCGATCGCTTGCTCTTCGCTATCGAATGTTTCGAGCGTGACGAACGGCCCGAAGATTTCTTCTTGACAGAAGAACGCCTTCGGGTCGCTGTGTTCGACGAGCGTCGGCGAGAGAAACGCGTTGCCCGAGCGCCTGCCGCGCAGCAGCACGCGATCAGCCATGTCGCAGGCTCGGCCGATGGTCTCGTCGATCGCATCGCGTGCTGTACGGTGTATCAGCGCGCCAATGTCCGTCGACGCAGCGATCCCGGGTCCAACCCCAAGCGAATCGAGCGCGCGCGTCAGGTGCTCGCGCATCTCGGCCGCGCGCGATGCATGCACGAGCACGCGCCGCGCGGCTGTGCATTGCTGCCCCGAGATGATCGTCGCGGCTCTGGCGAGGCGCGGCGCGATGTCCGCGATGTCGCTGTCTTCGAACACGATGCAGCACGACTTGCCGCCCAGTTCGAGCGAGAGCTTCTTCATGCTGTCGGCTGCTGCGGCCATAATCTTCTTGCCCGTCGCGGTCGAGCCGGTGAAGCTCACGACATCCACGTCGTGCGACGCCACGAGCCGCTCGCCTGCTGCATAGCCCGTCTCGTTGACGAGGTTCACCGCGCCCTTCGGCAGTGAGGTCTCCTCGAAGCAGCGCAGCATGGCCGCCGTAAGCAGCGTGGTCTCCGCGGCCGGCTTGACGATCGCGGTGCAGCCCGCCGCGAGCGCGGGTGCAAGCGAGCGCACGAGCAGCACCGCCGGTGCATTCCACGGCACGATGATCCCGGCGACGCCCGCCGCTTCGCGCAGCATCGTCGAAAAGGTGCCCGGTTCGGGCTCCAGCGCGTGCCCCGCGATGTGCCGCGCGAGTCCCGCGTAGTAGCGCACTTCCGAAATCGCGCCCGCGATCTCGCCGCGCGATTGCGCGATTGCCTTGCCGTTTTCGCGCGTGAGCAGGGTGGCGAGCGATTCACGTTGCGCGTCGAGCGCGGTGGCCCATGCAAGCAGCACGTCCTGGCGCAGGCGCGCGTCCTGTGCCCACGTCGTGCGGTCGAATACATGCCGGGCTGCAGCAATGGCGGCGTCGGCTTCGGGTACGCCGCCATCGGCGAATTGGCCGATGGCCTCGCCGGTGGCGGGATCGATGCTGTCGACGGAGGGCATGCCCGCCCATGCGCCAGCAATCCAATGAGGTGCATTCATGCTGCTGTTCCTTTAGGAAAAAGAGGGGTGTTAATGTCTGACAAGCTCGACACCTGGCGAAGCTCGTCGGCGATGATCGCGATCAGGGCCTCGGCCGCTGCGCTCAATGGCCGGCGCGGATGACTGACGCGCACGATGTGGCGCACGATGCGCGGCGCGAGGATCGGATAGGCGCGCAAGGTGCCCTGCCGCACCGCGCGCTCGACGACGATGCGCGGCAGGATAGTCGCAAAGCGCGTGTTTTCCACGAGCTTCACGATCGTGCTCAGCACGTCGATTTCAAAGCGCGGCGCGAGCAGCACATCCTCGTGCTGCGCGGCGGTATCGAGCACGCCGCGCAAGCCGTGGCGCTTCGTCGGCAGCACGAGTTCGAGTTCGGGCAACTGCGCAAGCTCGATCGCGTGCGGAAGATCCGGGCCGTGCACGGTGCTGGTGGCGAGCACCATTTCCTCGTCGAGGAGCGGCTGCGAATCGAGCGAGAGACGCGCGCGCGGCTTGTTGATCAGCGCTGCATCGAGCTGGCCGCCCGTGACCCAGTCGATGAGGGTCGCGCTATAGCCGTCCGACACCGTCACTTCGACATGCGGATAGCGCGCGTGGAAGCGCGACAGCGAATCCGCGAGCACGCTCTCCGTCACCGAGGCGATCAGGCCGATGCTGACGTGGCCCGTGACCACCTCGTCGCGCTGCACGAGTTGTTGCCGCGCATGGGCCAGGTCGCGCATGATCGGCAGAAAGAGCCTGTACATCAGCCGTCCTGCGGCGGTCGGCGCCATGCCGTGCGCGTTGCGCTCGAAGAGCTGCTGGTGCAGTTCGTCCTCGAGCTTTGCGATCTGCATGCTGAGCGCGGGCTGCACGATGTTCAGGCGCTTTGCTGCCCGTGTGACCGAGCCGTCCTCGAAGAGCGCGATGAAATAGTGGATTTGTTTAAGGTCCATATTGGTAAGTGACGCATCAGCGAATCTAATAAAGACAGCATGCGCTATCAGGCTATCGAATGGCGCACCGACAGTGGCCTTTCGAAACTTTCGAAACTTTTCCCGCCTGCGGCTCCTTGCGAGCCCCTATTCATATAGTGCGGTGAAACTGGTGTCATTGGGGCTAACACGGATATCAGTATGAGTGATCGCGCGCATCAATAAACAGTATTAGAAGTTATATCGCGATGTAGTTACTCTCCATCCACCAACTTGCTGCGCCCGATTCGGGCAGCAGCCAAGCATTGATGGAGACACAGATGAACACCCGCGACGCCACAACGAACGGCACCTCCTCCTTTTCGTGGGCATCGGCTTCCGGCACCCTCACACTGCGCGACTGGCTCACGCATCTCGCGAAGACCGGCCGCGTTGCGACGATCGACCGGAGCGTCGCGCTGACACACGAACTCGCCGCGATCGCGAAACGCCTCGACGGCACGCAGGCGGCTTTCTTCACGAAGCCGGGCCGGCACGACGTGCCGGTGGTAAGCGGCTTCATGTCAAAGCGGTCATGGATCGCCGAGGCAATGGGCGTCGAAGAATCCGGCTTGCTCGCACGGTTTCGCGACGCCGCCGAGCAGCCTGTTCCGTCGAAAGTAATCGAGCCCGGAGCCGCCGCTTGCCAACAGGTCGTGCATACCAGCGGTATCGATCTGCACGCATTGCTCCCGATCCCCACGCACAGCGAACACGACAACGGACCCTATATCACGGCGGGTCTCGTGATCGCCCGCAATCCGCGTACCGGCGTGCAGAACGTGTCGATCAACCGCATTCAGGTGCATGGCCCCGACCGCATGGCGATCCTGCTGCTGCCGCGTCACCTGTACGCGTTTCAGAGGGCGGCGGAAGAAGCGGGCGACGCGCTCGACGTGGCGGTTGCCATTGGCGTCGACCCGCTGACGATGCTCGCCTCGCAGGCCATTACCCCGATCGATCACGACGAGCTTGAAATCGCCGGTGCGCTGCACGGCGCACCGCTGCCGGTCGTGAAGTGCGTGACGAACGACGTACATGTGCCAGCGTTCGCCGAGATCGTGATCGAGGGACGCATTCTGCCGAACGTGCGCGAACCCGAAGGTCCGTTCGGCGAGTTCCCGAAGTACTACAGCGCGCGGGAAGCGCGTGAGGTGATCGAAGTCACGGCGGTGACGCATCGCAATGATCCTATCTTTCATACGATCATTCCGGCTGAAATGGAGCATCTTCTGCTTGGCGCAATTCCGCGTGAAGCGACGCTGCTCTCGCATCTGCAACGCAGCCATCCCGGCGTGAAGGATGTGCATCTTTCCGTTGGCGGCGTGTGCCGCTATCACCTCTGGGTCCAGTTCGAGAAGAAGCGCGAAGGCGAAGCGAAGAACGTGATTCTTTGCGCGTTCGGCGCACACTACGACATCAAGCAAGTGGTCGTCGTCGATACCGATGTGGATGTACATGATCCGGCCGAAATCGAATGGGCCATCGCGACGCGCTTTCAGGCGGATCGCGATCTGGTCGTGATCGAGGGCGCACAAGGCTCACCGCTCGATCCTTCGACCACCGTCGGCCAGCCCGAGGACGCCCCGCCGCACCTTCAGGGGGTGAGCGCGAAGATGGGCCTCGACGCGACACGGCCGGTCGTGTATCCGGCGCACGTGTTCACGCGAGTGCGGATTCCCGGCCAGGACAATGTCGATCTCGACGCGCTCGTCGCGGAAGACAGCACGGCGTTCGACACATACCTGAGCCGCAGCCATGAATGAGCGAGGCAAAGAGCGAATCGTCGTCGGCATCTCGGGCGCGAGCGGCGCGGTGATTGGCGTGCGGCTGCTCGCCGCCTTGCGCCGGCTCGGCACGCACGAGACGCATCTGATCGTGTCGGCGTCGGGTGCGGTGACGGCCGCGCAGGAGCTCGGCCTCGCGCGCGGCGACCTCGACCATCTGGCGGACGTTGTCCACAATGTGCGCGACATCGGCGCGGCGGTGGCTAGCGGCTCGTTCCTCACAGCGGGCATGGTGATTGCACCGTGCTCGATGAAGACGCTTGCGGGCGTCGCGAACGGTTTCGCCGACAACCTTCTCACGCGAGCCGCCGACGTCATGCTCAAGGAGCGCCGCCGCCTCGTGCTGGTCGCGCGCGAAACGCCGCTCAACCTCGCGCATCTGCGCAACATGACGCTCGCAACCGAGATGGGCGCGATCGTGATGCCGCCTGTACCCGCGTTCTACGCGCATCCGAAGACCATCGACGACGTGGTCGATCACACGGTCGGGCGGATTCTGGATTTGTTCGGCATCGAGCATCGCGAGATCGCGTGTCGATGGAGCGGTCTCGCCGCCGAGTTTTCAAGCCGCGATGACGGAGCAGACAAATGAATCAGCGCGCTACAGCCTTCGCTGAGATCAACGCGCGCGTCTCCGGCGAAGTCGACGAGGCCCGTGATGCACGGCCGCAACGCCATGTCGGCCGCTCGATGGAGCGCCTGGAAGACCCGGCGATCCTCACCGGGCGCGGCCGTTACGGCGACGACATCGGTGTCAAGCCTGGCACGCTGCACGCAGCCGTCCTGCGTTCGCCGCACGCGCATGCCGAACTCGTTTCCATCGAAACGGATGCTGCTTTAAAGCATCGCGGCGTGCGCGCCGTGCTGACCCGCGACGATCTGCGCGCGTGGTCGCGGCCGTTCGTCGTGGGCGTCAAGTCCCCGATGGAGCAGTGGTCCCTCGCGATGGAGCGCGTGCGCTATGTCGGCGAACCAGTGGCGGTGGTGATGGCAGAAACGCGCGCGCTTGCCGAAGATGCGCTCGATCTGATCAAGGTCGAATACGCAATGCTCGATCCGGTCACGTCGATCGAACAGGCGGCAAGCGACGACGCGCCCGTGCTGCACGAACGCGTCGGCACGAACGTGATCAGCGACCGCCACTATCGATACGGCGAGCCGGAAGCGGCATTCGAAAACGCAGCGCATCGCGTGAAGCTGGTCGCGCACTATCCGCGCAATACGTGCGCGCCGATCGAGTGCGGCGTGGTGGTCGCGGAGTATCTCTCGGGCGGCGAAGGCTACGACGTTACGTCGAACTTCATGGGTCCGTTCTCGCTGCACGCGGTGATGGCGATGGCGCTGAACGTGCCCGCGAACCGGCTGCGCCACAAGGCGCCGCGCGATTCGGGCGGCAGCTTCGGCGTGAAGCAGGCGGTGTTTCCGTATGTCGTGCTGATGTGCCTTGCGTCGCGCAAGGCCGGCGCGCCTGTGAAGTGGGTCGAGGACCGGCTCGAACACTTGAGCGCGGCGACGTCCGCGACCGCGCGTCTTTCGACGATCGAAGCCGCCGTGCAAAGCGATGGGCGCATCACGGCACTTTCCTACGACCAACTGGAGGATTGCGGCGGCTACCTGCGCGCGCCGGAACCCGCGACGTTCTATCGCATGCACGGATGCATCACGGGCGCTTATGCGATTCCGAATCTGCTCGTGCGCAACCGCGTCGTGCTGACTAACAAGACGCCCACGGGTCTCGTGCGCGGCTTCGGCGGCCCGCAAGTCTACTTCGCGCTCGAACGCCTGATGCAGCGCATCGCGCTGGAACTGAAGCTCGATGTGCTCGATGTGTATCGACGCAACTTCGTTCCCGCCGATGCGTTTCCCTATCGTGCCGCAGCCGGTGCGCTGCTCGACTCGGGCAACTATCAGGAAGCGTTGCGTCGCTCGCTCGCCGAAGGCGGTTACGACGAACTCGTCGCGCGCCGCGATGCGGCGCGCAAGAAAGGGCGCCTGTACGGCATCGGTTTCGCGGCGATCGTCGAGCCCTCCGTGTCGAACATGGGCTACATCACGACCGTGATGCCCGCTGAAGCCCGCAAGAAGGCGGGGCCGAAGAATGGCGCTATTGCAAGCGCGACGGTGAGCGTCGATATGCTCGGCGGCGTGGTCGTGACGATTGCATCGACGCCGGCGGGTCAGGGACACATGACGGTCTGCGCGCAGGTCGTGGCTGATGTGCTTGGCCTCTCGCCGCAAGAGATCGTGGTGAATGTCGAACTCGACACGCACAAGGACGCCTGGTCGGTCGCGTCGGGAAACTATTCGAGCCGGTTCGCAGGCGCAGTGGCAGGCACCGTTCATCTCGCTGCCATGCGAGTGCGTGACAAGGTGGCTCGGATCGTCTCGAAGCAGTTCGGCTGCACACCCGATGACGTGTGCTTCGAGAGCGGGCGCATCTATGCACGAGGCGCCGAAGATGGCGCGCTGCCGTTTGCCCGCGTCGCCAGCAACGCGCCGCATTGGGCGCCCGCGCTCTTGCCCGAAGGCGAGGAGCCGGGCTTGCGCGAAACCGTGTTCTGGACGCCGCCAAACATGGAAGCACCCGACGAGCACGATCGCATCAACACGTCGGCGGCTTATGGCTTTGCGTTCGACATGTGCGGCGTGGAAGTCGATCGCGCCACGGGCCGGGTGCGCATCGACCGTTACGTGACCGCGCACGACGCCGGCACATTGCTGAACCCCGCGCTCGCCGACGGCCAGATTCGTGGCGCGTTCGCGCAGGGACTCGGCGCGGCGCTGATGGAAGAGTTTCGCTACGGCGCCGACGGCAGTTTCCAGTCCGGCACGCTCGCCGACTATCTGATGCCGACGACCTGCGAAGTGCCTGATCCCGTGATCGTGCATCTGGAGACGCCGTCGCCGTTCACGCCGCTCGGCGCGAAGGGACTCGGCGAAGGCAACAACATGAGCACGCCGCCTTGCATCGCGAATGCGGTGGCGGATGCGCTCGGCGTCGAAGACATTCGCTTGCCGCTGACGCCCTCGAAAGTGATGGCGCTGATTGGGATCGACGACCCGGAGCCGTCGCGCCCCGAGTTGCGCGAGGCGCCGGCCGCCAAGCCGCGCCTTCCCGGCGGCAAGGCGCTGACGGCGCAGGGCACCGTCGATCTGCCAGCGACGCCCGAAGCGATCTTTGCCGTGCTGCTCGATCCGAACGCGCTCGCCAAGGTCATCCCGGGTTGTCACGCGCTCGAAGCCACGGGGACGAACCAGTATCGCGCCGATGTGACGGTCGGCGTCGGGATGATCAAGGCGCGCTTCGAAGCGCGGATCGGGCTGTCCGAAATTGATGCGCCGCATCGGCTTCGTCTTGCGGGCGCGGGCATGTCCTCGCTTGGCAGCGCGCGCGGCAATGGCCTCGTCGAACTGACGCGGATCGCCAACGGCTCGCGTCTTTCATACGACTACGAGGCACAGGTGTCGGGCAAGGTCGCCGCCGTCGGCGGACGCATGCTCGAAGGCGCGGCGAAGGTCGTGTTGCGGCAACTGTTCGAGTCCCTTGGACGGCAGGCCGCGGGCAAGCCAGTGAGAACGGGCGGCTCGTGGCTCGCGCGTCTCGTTGCACGCTTCAGGAGGCATTCATGAAACCCGCGCCGTTCGATTATCTGCGCGCCATGACGACGCAGGACGCGCTCGATGCGCTGGCCCAGACGGGCGAAGACGCGCGCGTGCTGGCAGGCGGTCAGTCGCTGATAGCCGTGTTGAATATGCGGCTTGCCCAACCGCGTGTGCTGGTCGATATCTCCCGCACCGACGAGTTGAACTCGGTGCGCGTCGATAACGAAGCGGGCCTGCTGGTGGTGAGCGCGGCGGCGACGCAGGGCAGTGTCGAGTGGCGAAAGTCGCTGCACGACGAAGTGCCGCTGCTCGCGATGGCGTTTCCGCACATCTCGCACTTCCAGATTCGCAATCGCGGTACGGTCTGCGGCTCGATCGCGCACGCCGACCCTAGCGCCGAATTGCCTCTTGTGCTGACAGCCCTCGGCGGTGATGTCGTATTGCGCTCGAAGAAGAAAAAGCGCGTGCTCGCCGCCAAAGAATTTTTTCAGGGCATGTTGATGACGGCGCGTGAACCGGACGAACTGGTCGAAGCCGTGCGCTTCCCGTTGAAGAATCCCGGCGAGCGCTACGGCTTTACGGAATTCTCCGCACGTCACGGCGATTTCGCGATGGTGGCCTGCGCGGCGGTCGTGACGAACGATTCGATACGCATTGCCATTGGCGGTGTCGCGGACAGGCCCGTGGTCGAACGCTGGCCGTTTCTGCGAGGCGATGAGCTGCGAAGTGCATTGAATGATTTGAGCTGGAAGCTGGGCGCGCAGGACGACACGCATGTCAGCGCGAAATATCGCAGGCATCTTGTCCGGCAACTCGGATGGCGCGTGATCGAGGAGGCGACGTGAGCAAGACATCAACGAACATCATGCGGCAGGGCGAAGAGCAGCGGATCACGCTGACGCTCAACGGCCGCGAACGCAGCGGCCATTGCGAGCCGCGTGAACTGCTGTCGGATTTCATCCGGCATGAACTCGGCGCGACGGGCACGCACGTCGGCTGCGAGCACGGCGTGTGCGGCGCGTGCACGGTGCATATCGACGGCGTGGCGGCACGGTCGTGCCTCATGCTCGCGGTGCAGGTGGAAGGACGCCGTGTCGATACGGTCGAGGGCCTCGCGCCCGACCAGGCGCTCGGCGATCTGCAGCAGGCATTTCAGCGTCATCATGCGTTGCAGTGCGGCTTTTGCACGGCGGGCATATTGATGTCGTGCGCGGACTATTTGCAACGTGTGCCCGATCCGAGCGAGAGCCAGGTGCGCGAGATGCTCTCCGGGCACTTGTGCCGATGTACGGGCTATACGCCAATCGTCGCAGCCGTGCTCGACGTTGCCGCGCGACGTAACCACCGCACCGAAAGCCGGGAGTCCGCTCATGCTTGATCTCGGCCGCACCTTTCTGCAAAGCGTCGAGCGCAGTCCGAACGCGCTCGCCCTCGTCGACGGCGAAATGAAGCTGACCTACGCGCAGTGGCATCGAATCATTCTCGACGTCGCCGACGGCCTGTGCCAACTCGGTCTCGCGCGCGGCGACCGTTTGCTCGTCGTGCTGCAAAACCGTTGGGAGATGGCGACGCTGCATTGGGCCTGCCAGTTCGCGGGCATCGTGATCGTGCCGCTCAACTGGCGCGCCAAGCCCGACGAACTCGACTACTGCGTGAGCGACGCGGGCGTCAAGGCGATTGTCTATGAACCCGTGTGCGCCGATGCCGTGATTCAAAGCCGCGCAGCGCAAGACGTGCCGCGCATCGGACTGGACGACGCACCGGGCCGCACCACGACATTCGATGCGCTGCTCGTCGAACGCGAGCGTTCGGAAGACATGACGCACGCAAGTGCCGACGATTATTCGTTGATCCTCTATACATCGGGAACGACCGGCAAGGCGAAAGGCGTGCCGCGCCGCCATCGGCACGAACGCGCCGGCGCGCTCGCGCACGTCGCGCAGAACCTGTATCGCCACGGCGAACGCACGCTCGGCGTGATGCCGCTTTATCACACGATGGGCGTGCGCTCGCTTCTTTCAATGGCGCTGGTCGACGGCCTGTTCGTATGCGTGCGCCGCTGGAATTCGCGGCTCGCGCTCGAATCGATCGCAGAGTACAAGCTCACGTGCCTCTATCTCGTGCCGACGCTTTATCACGACCTGCTCGCCGATTCGGGCTTTGCAAGCGTCGATACGTCTTCGGTCACGAAGCTCGGCTTTGCGGGCGCACCGATGAATGACGGCTTGCTGAAGCGCCTGTCTGCCGCGTTCAGGCCGGAGTTGTTCGTCAACCATTACGGATCGTCCGAGGTCTACACGTTCAGCATCGACCAGGACGCGACCAAGAAGCCGGGCAGCGCCGGACGTGCCGGCATCAATACGCGGCTGCGCGTGGTGAAGCTCGACGCCCGCTCGCCCGAAGACTTCGCGCAGGTCAACGAAGAAGGCCAGATCATCGCGGACCTGCTCGGCGACGAAGCATTCGAAGGCTACTGGAACCGTCCCGATGCAAACGCGAAGTCACTGCGCGACGGCTGGTACTTCACCGGCGACACCGGCTACTTCGACGAGGACGGCGACCTCCACGTCTCCGGCCGCGTCGACGACATGATCATCAGCGGCGGAGAGAACATTTCGCCGGTCGATATCGAGTCGGTGCTCTCGCTGCATCCGTCGGTCGATGAAGTAGCGGTCGCGGGCGTGAAGGACGAGCGCTGGGGACAGCGTGTCGTCGCGTTCATCAAGCGGCGCGATTACGTCGACGCGGAAGCGTTCGACGCGTGGTGCCGCACGTCGGATCTTGTCAACTTCAAGCGTCCGCGCGATTACGTATTCGTCGACGATATCCCGAAGTCACCGGTCGGCAAAATCCTGCGCCGCAAGCTGTCGGCGGGCGAATACGAATGCGATGGCCGCGACGCTCGCGCGCCCATTGCAAAACACACCGAAACTACCAAGGAGTAACGGAAATGACTGACTTGACCCATCGCGGCCAGACGCTGCTTCAGGAACTTGACGGCTTCTCGATCGAGATCGACGCCGAACGCGAGCGCGCCGACATCATCCTGCATCGCCCGCCGTTCAACGTGATCTCGATGCATGCACGCGATCAGTTGCGCGTGGCGTTCGAAGCGCTCGATGAAGACGATCGCGTGCGCGTGATCGTGGTGCGCGCGAAAGGCGAGCACTTCTCCAGCGGCGGCGACATCAAGGGCTTTCTTGAAGCATCGCCTGAACACGTGTCGAAACTCGCCTGGAACATCGCGGCGCCCGCGCGCTGTTCGAAGCCTGTGATCGCGGCGAATCGCGGCTTCTGCTTCGGCGTGGGCTTCGAACTGTCGCTCGCGTGCGATTTCCGCATCGCGACCGATACCACCTTCTACGCGCTGCCGGAACAGAAGCTCGGTCAGATTCCGGGTTCGGGCGGCTCGGCGCGTTTGCAGCAGATGGTTGGAGTCGGCCGAACCAAGGACATCGTGATGCGCTCGCGCCGCATTCCGGGCAAGCAGGCGTACGAGTGGGGCATCGCCGTGGAGTGCGTGGCCGATGCGCAACTCGAAGCGGTGACGGATGCACTCGTCGATGAATTGCGCGCCTTCTCGCCACTCGCGCAACGCACGGCGAAGAAGCTGCTCAACGATACGGAAGACGCGCCGCTCTCGATCGCGATCGAACTCGAAGGGCACTGCTATAGCCGTCTGCGCACGTCCGACGATTTCCGCGAGGGCGTCGAGGCATTCCATGGCAAGAGAAAGCCGGTGTTTCGCGGCCGTTAAAAGGGCGCAAGTCAACCACACAGGAGACAGGCAATGGAGTGCTTCGATTACGTGATTGTCGGTGGCGGATCGGCTGGGTGCGTGCTGGCGCACCGGTTATCGGCGGTGCCGTCGCTGCGCGTCGCATTGATCGAGGCGGGCGCGGACACGCCGCCGGGCGCGGTGCCCGCCGACATTCTCGACAGCTATCCGATGCCTGTGTTCTGCGGCGACAAGTACATCTGGCCTGATCTGTTGGCGAAGGCGACAAAGGAAGCGGCGCCGCGCGTGTATGAGCAGGGGCGCGTGATGGGCGGCGGCTCGAGCATCAACGTGCAGTCGGCCAATCGCGGGCTGCCGCGCGATTACGATGAGTGGGCCGCGAACGGCGCATCCGGCTGGGCGTGGAATGACGTGCTGCCGTATTTCCGCAAGCTCGAACGCGATGTGAATTTCCCCGGCGGCGAACTGCATGGCAGCGATGGCCCGGTGCCGATCCGCCGCATCATGCCCGAGGACTGGCCGCCGTTTTGCCACGCGTTCGCCGACGGCCTGCGCGCGAACGGCTTCGCCACGCTGCAGGACCAGAACGCCGAGTTCGGCGATGGCCTCTTTCCCGGCGCGTTCTCGAATGTCGACGACAAGCGCGTGTCCACCGCTGTCGCGTATCTCGATGCCGCAACGCGCAAGCGGCCAAACCTGAGCGTGTATTCGAACCTGCGTGTCGAGCGCATCGTAATGGACGGCGCGACGGCGCAAGGCGTGGTCGCGGTTGCAGCGAACGGTGAACGCGTGCGCTTCAACGCGCGCGAAGTCGTGCTGAGTGCGGGCGCGCTTCAATCGCCCGCGATGCTGATGCGCGCGGGTATCGGCGCCAGGGACGAACTTGGCGCGCTCGGCATCGAATGTGTACGCGATCTGCCGGGCGTCGGACGCAATCTTCAGGATCATCCATCGCTCACGTTCTGTCATTTTCTGGAGCCGCGCTTTCGGATGCCGCTGTCGCGGCGCCGCGCGAGCATGACTGCGGCGCGCTTCACATCGGGCGTCGAAGGTTGCGATTCTTCCGACCTGTACCTGTCGAGCGCGACACGTGCCGCGTGGCACTCGCTTGGCAACCGACTCGGGCTGTTCTTTCTATGGTGCAACCGGCCGTATTCGCGCGGCCGCGTGCAACTCACTTCACCCGATGCAGCGAGCGCGCCGCGCGCCGATCTCAATCTGCTCGACGACGCGCGCGACCTTGAACGGCTCGCCGTCGGCGTGAAGATGCTGGCGAAGGTCGTCGCTGCTTCGGGGCTCGGGCGCGATCAACGCGACTTTTTCCCCGCTGCTTTCTCGCCGCGCGTGAAGGCACTGAGCCGCGTCGGCCAAGGCAACGCCTTGCTGACATCGATGCTCGGCGTCCTTCTGGACACGCCCGCGCCGATCCGCCGCGCGCTGATCGAACGCTTCTTTACGCGCGGACAGCAGATGTCCGCGCTCCTCGCCGACGAGCGCGCATTGGCGGACTTCATCCGCGCGAACGTCTTCGGCGTATGGCATGCGAGCGGCACGTGCCGCATGGGCGACGCGCGCGAGCGCGGCGCCGTCACCGATACCGAAGGCCGTGTGCACGCAACGCAGGGCCTGCGTGTCGTCGACGCATCCCTGATGCCGCGCCTGCCCTCGGCCAACACGAACATTCCGACCATCATGATCGCCGAGAAGATCGCCGACGCGATGCTCGCGAGGCCACGCGCAAGTGGAGCGTCGAACGCGACACCGCTTGCCGCGACTCACTGAACGGCTTACTGAAAGATTTCTTTAACGCCAACAAGAGCACGCCAACAAAACGTGCCTAAAACACGGGGTCGATCGAGAGACGGCCTGGTGACATTCAAGGAGATAATAATGTCCGTAGCAGTGCAAAATGACGCCGCCTTGCCCGTGGTCGACCAGCGACAGGTAATTGGCGCAGTCGCGGCCTCCTGTATGGGCTGGGCACTGGATTTATTCGACCTGTTCGTATTGCTTTATGTCGCGCCCGTCATCGGGCGGCTGTTCTTTCCATCCGAGCACGCGATGCTGTCGCTCGCCGCGGTCTATGCGTCGTTCGCCGTGACGTTGCTGATGCGCCCGCTTGGTTCGGCGTGGTTCGGCTCCTACGCCGACCGGCACGGACGCAAAGGCGCGATGATCATTGCGGTCGTCGGCGTCGGCTTGTCAACGGCGGCCTTCGGGCTGCTGCCGACCGTCGCGCAGGTCGGACTCGTTGCGCCGATCCTGTTCCTGTTGCTGCGTCTCGTGCAGGGCGTGTTCGTCGGCGGCGTGGTTGCGTCGACGCACACCATCGGCACCGAATCCGTCGCGCCGAAGTATCGCGGCGCGGTGTCGGGGCTGATCGGCGGCGGCGGGGCGGGGCTTGGAGCGTTGCTCGCGTCGCTGACGTTCCTCGCGATGTCGGCGATCTTCCCGGGTGATCTCTTCGACGTATGGGGATGGCGCTGCATGTTCTTCACCGGCATCATCAGTTCGGTGCTCGGTCTCTTCGTGTTCAGCAGTCTTGAAGAGTCGCCGCTGTGGAAGAAGCTCGCGGCGGAGAAGGCCGCGAAGACAATGCTGCAAAGCAAGAGCGCGCCCATCGAAGCCGTGCGCTCGCCGCTGCGCGCACTGTTCTCACGCGACTATCGCTCGATTCTGTTCGTCAATCTTCTTCTTACGATTGGCGGCGGCAGCGGTTACTACCTGACCTCAGGCTATCTGCCGACGTTCCTCAAGGTCGTGAGCCATGCGCCGAACGGCGCCGCCGCCGCGATACTGATGATCTGTAGCGTCGCGGTGTTGATCGCGTCGATTGCGGCGGGGCACTTGAGCACGCTTATTGGCCGCAAAAGCGCGTTCGTGTGGATAGGCGTGATCCGCCTGTTCGCATTGCCCGCGCTGTTCCTGATGCTGCCCACCGCGCAGAGCATCACGATGATCGGCGTGTATGCCGTGCTGTTGAGCGCGCTCGGCAGTGCGGGCTATGCACCGATCCTGATCTTCCTCAACGAACGCTTTCCGACTGCGATCCGCGCGACCGGCACGGGCTTATCCTGGAACATCGGCTTCGCGATCGGCGGGATGATGCCGACCGCCGTGTCGCTGGTCGCCAAGGACGCAAGCCAGTTGCCGATGACGCTCGCGATCTTCGTTGGCGCGATCAGCGTGATCTTCCTCATCGGTGCGTTCATCGTGCCGGAAACGCTCGGCAGGCTCGACAGCAGCGCCGCTCGCGAACCGGCCTAGCGCGCGCGGGGGGCGCCATCAGGTGCCCATCACCATCACCATCACATACAGGAGACATAGATGAAATACGACGAAGACGTCCGCGCACGCTCATACAAGTTTCGCGACGAGTACGTCGCGGCCACGCCCGCGTGGTACCGCGGGGAAATGCATCTTGGCTTCACGCTGCTCTTCACCGGCGGTGTGATCGCGTATTGCCTCATGCAGCTTCATGCGCCGACACTCGCCGAATGGCTCGCGGTCATTCCGCTCTTCCTGTTCGGCAACTGGGCCGAGTGGGCTGCGCATCGCTACGTGCTGCACCGTCCGACAAAGTACTTCACCATGATCTACAAGCGGCATTGCGCGGTTCATCACCGCTTCTTCACGCACGTCACGCTCGAATACAAGGGCCAGCGGCACTGGCGTGCGCTGCTGTTTCCGCCGTTTGCACCCGTGGCCTTCGTGCTGGCCGCAGTGCCGTTCGCGCTCGTGATCGGTTATGTGTTCTCGCGCAACGCCGGCTACATAGCGTTGTTCACGATGGCGGCGTACTTCCTGATGTACGAGGGCCTGCATACGCTCTCGCACTTCACCGACAGCCCGTTCCTCGACCGCGTTCCGTTCGTCAACACTGTGCGGCGCCTGCACGCCGCGCACCACGATCCTGAACTGATGGCGACGCAAAACTTCAACCTGACGTTCCCGATCTGCGACACGCTGTTCGGCACGCGCAGCGATGCGCCGCGCACTGCACGCGAGCCGCTCGGGCGTCGTTAATACGGCCATTCAGTCGGCGGGTACGCCGGTCGTCACGCGCCGGATACTCTAAGCCGGACGAGCCGGAACCAAACAGGTGGCGTTGTTGACGAAGGAAAATTTGAGCAAAGCGCCCCGGTGTTCGCTACTTTTCAGACTTTCACGGACACCGGCATACCGAGATTGGTCATTCTGTTCAGTACGGACACACTGATTCATGCCTCGGTTTTCTGCCGTGTGGCTGCACGACTGTTGTGCGCTGTTTCAGGTGCCGGGCGGTCCCCTGGGCTCGTCTGCTGGACGCGGGGTCAACTCCGCGCCCGGCAACGCTACTGAATCAGCGCGCCGCTGTTTCGGTACCCAGCAGCGCGCGGATATCCTCGGCAGACGTCGGCACCGCCGCGAAACCGTCGAACGCTCGCTGCGCCACGGGAATGATGTGTCTCTCGATGAAGGCGGCGCCTTCCTTGGCTCCTGCTTCCGGATGCTTTAACGCACACTCCCATTCAAGAACCGCCCAGCCAGGGAAGTCGTAGTGCGCCATCTTCGAGAAAATCACGCTGAAATCGATCTGGCCATCGCCCAGGGATCGGAACCGTCCAGCCCGGTCGACCCAGTTTTCATAGCCGCCATATACGCCTTGGCGACCACTTGGACGGAACTCCGCATCCTTCACGTGAAAGGCGCGAATGCGTTCGTGGTAGATATCGATGAACGCGGCGTAATCCAGTTGCTGGAGCAGCATGTGACTTGGGTCATACAGGATGTTGGCGCGCTGATGATCGTTGACAGTCGCGAGAAAGCGCTCGAATGTAACGCCATCGAACAGGTCTTCACCGGGATGCAGTTCGAAACAGACGTCGACGCCGGCGTCATCGAATGCATCGAGAAGTGGTCGCCAGCGGCGTCCCAATTCTGCAAACGCCGCATCGATCAGACCCGCTGGCCGCTGTGGCCACGGATACAGATACGGCCACGCAAGCGCGCCGGAAAACGTCACATGCGTGCTGAGGCCGAGACGACGCGAAGCTTGCGCCGCAAGCAGCAGTTGCTCGTTTGCCCAGGCTGCGCGCGCGTCCGGGTTGCCGCGCACCGCCTCGGGAGCGAAGCCATCGAACAGGCGATCGTACGCCGGGTGGCTGGCGATCAGTTGGCCCTGCAAGTGAGTGGAGAGCTCGGTGATGACAAGCCCGTGAGTCGCCAGCATGCCGGTGATTTCATCGCAGTAGGTCTGGCATTCGGCTGCGCGCCGGAGATCGAATACAGGTTCGTTCAAGGTGGGCAGTTGCACGCCGCGAAACCCCTGAGCCGCTGCCCAGCTTGCGAGGTGGGAAAGCGTATCGAATGGGGCGTGGTTGCCGATGAACTGCGCCAGGAAGATGCCAGGTCCAAGAAGTGTTTTCATTGTGTGGATCGTGAAGGTCAGGCGGAGCCGCGAATAATGAGTTCATGGTCGAGCAAGGTGCCGACCGGTGGCATGCCCGGGTCGCGCATCCGCTCGAGCAGCAGCAGAGCCGCGTTTTCGCCTAGACGAAACATCGGTTGTGCAATGGTGGTCAGCGCGGGCTGCACCATGGCCGCAAGCGGCACGTTGTCGAAGCCGATTACCGCTACGTCCTCGGGCACGCGCAAGCCCGCTTCGTGCAGGGCTTGCATGGCGCCGATCGCGAGCGTGTCGGATACGGCGAAGATTGCGTCCGGGCGGGTCGGGTTCGCAAGCAGGCGTGTCGCGACGCGCCGGCCATCGTCGAAGGTCAGGCCTTCGGTCTTGACGATAGCGCCTTCAAAAGGCGTGAGACCGGCTTGCGCGAGCGCGGCCATGTAGCCGTCCTTGCGTTGCCGCGCGTACAGGAAACGCTCGTCGCTATTGATGAAGGCGATGTTGCGGCGGCCGCGCTGGACGAGGTATCTGACCGCGTCCTGTGCCGCCTTCGCATTGTTGATGCCCACATAAGGAACCGGCCCTTTTGGATCGAACTCGCAGCAAGCCACCCACTGCAGCTTGCCCGTCTCCGAGGCCATTGCCCGTTGGGTCGAATCGGGATCGAGGCAGATCGCGCCGTCGGCCAGGCGGGTTCGCAGCATGTCGAAGTAAGTGCGCTCGGCGGTGAGGCTCGCACCGGTGTCGCACAGCAGCAGGTGGTAACCGTTCTTGCGGGCGACGGAGTCGATGCCTTTCACGATCTCCGCGTAAAAGGGATTGCTGAAGTCCGGAACCATGGTGAGCAGCAAGCGGCTTTCGGCCGTTCTCAGATTCCTTGCAAGACGGTTCGCCGAATAGCCTTCCTGCGAGATCACGGCTTCAACGCGCGCGCGCGTCGAAGCCTTGACCGAGGGCGAGCCGTTCATCACCCGCGACACCGTGGCCGTTGATACCCCTGCCTTGCGTGCAACCTCATCAATCGACATTTAACCATCCAGTTTGTAAACGATTGCAATTTAAAAGCAGTGCCCGAACCTGTCAACAAAAGATGCTTTTTCGGCGGGAAATTTCATTATAACCCCTGCTACACGAGGTGTTTACGTGTTAACCATGATGTTAAAAATGCACTTCAATACTTGACGATATATCGAATTCGCGAATAAAGTTTCGCAAAATGCAATCGATTACAAAATCTGCGGGCAAACTTGCGGGATAGCAGAATGATCATCAAGGAGACGGTGTGCGCGGTTTCGGATTAGGCGTAGCGATAGTGGGGAGCGGCATGATCGGCGCGGTCCATGCGCGGGCTGCACGGCTGGCGGGTGCGAGATTGATCGGTGTCGCCGCTTCGGACCCGTCGCGTAGCGCGCAGGCCGCGGCACGACTCGGTGCCGGGCGAGGCTACGACTCGGCCGAGCAGGCGATTGCCGATCCAGCTGTCGACGTGGTCCACATCTGCACGCCGAACGCTACGCATCTCGAGTTCGCGCTCGCCGCTCTCAAAGCAGGCAAAGGTGTGATTTGCGAGAAGCCCCTCGCCACCACCGCCGCCGATGCGCGGTTGCTCGTCCAGACGGCGCGCGAATCCGGGCGCGTCGCCACCGTCCCGTTCGTGTACCGCTTTCATCCGATGGTGCGTGAGGCGCGAGCCCGTATTCATGCCGCCGAACTCGGGCCGTTGCAACTGATCCACGGCAGCTACCTGCAGGACTGGCTACTCGATTCAAACGATACAAACTGGCGAGTCGATGCCGCAAAAGGCGGCGCCTCGCGTGCGTTCGCGGACATCGGGTCCCACTGGTGCGACCTGATTGAATGGGTGAGCGGCGAGCGCCTCGTGTCGGTGATCGCGGCGCTCAATACGACAGTCCCGCAACGTCCAGGCGGTAACCGGCAGTCATATACGAGCGCGGAGCGGGGCGAGGCGGGCGCACCGGTGCCAGTGACCACAGAAGACGTTGCCGGAGCCCTTTTCAAAACGCAGTCCGGCGTGCTGGTCAATCTCACCGTGAGCCAGGTATCGGCGGGCCGCAAGAATCGCCTGTGGTTCGAGATCGACGGGGCGCAGGCAAGCGTCGTGTTCGACCAGGAAGAACCGGAACGCCTGTGGCTTGCCCGGACCCGTTCCACTGAACTTCTGGTGCGTGATCCGAACACCGGCTCGGCGGAGCACCGCCGTCTCGCCACCTTGCCCGCCGGGCATGCACAGGGTTATGCGCAATGCTTCGAGGCTTTCGTCGCGGACACCTACGCAGCGGTTCGCGGGGAAACGCCCGACGGCCTGCCGACGTTCGACGACGGCCTGCGCTCGGCGAACATCGTCGAGGCGGTGTTGAAATCGTCCGCCACGCAACGCTGGACGACGATCGAACCTTGAACCTCACGCTGAATCCCGCCCGCGGTCGTCCGACCGGACGGCATGAAGTTCCGACCGCGCGCCGGTGATGAAGAATTGAGTTGCTTTCACTGAGCGAAGGCGCCTGCAAGACCACTTATCTTAAGAAAGCTTATGTCCAACATCGTTGCATCACATGAAGCCGAGGCACCTGTTTCTGCCGACGCCCAAAGGCTTGCGCCGCTTTTCGCGCCGCTCAGGATTCGTGAAGTGGAACTGCGCAATCGTTTCGTATTCCAGCCACACTTCACCGCGCTGGGTCATATCGACGGACAGCCGTCGGACGATCTCGCGGCGTACTACGAGGAACGCGCACGCGGTGGCGCGGCGCTGATCGTGACGGAAAGCCAGGCGATCCACATGACCGGCAAGATGTCGCGCCGCTTCATTCACGCATGGGACCCGGCGGTCATTCCGAACCTTCGCAAGATCGCCGATGGCGTGCATGCCCATGGCGGCCGCATCTTTAGTCAACTGACCCACGCGGGCCATACCTCGCTGGAGCATCCGCCGCATATCCTGTGGGCGCCGACCCAGATGCCCGAGCCGTCCAGCCATTTCAGCACCAAGGCCATCGACGAAGACGATATCCGCACGGTGATCGACGGTTTCGCGGCCAGCGCGCGCAATGCGGCTGAAGCAGGCTTTGACGGTGTCGAGGTCAAGATTGCCCACGACGGCTTGCTGCGCTCGTTCGCGTCGCCGCACTTCAACCGCCGCACCGACGGCTACGGCGGAGCGTTCGAAAACCGTATGCGTTTGTCGTATGAAGTGCTCGAGGCGATCAAGCGGGCCACCTCGGACACGTTCCCGGTTGGCGTGAGGCTTTGTCTCGACGAGTTCACGCCCTTCGGCTACGACCTCGAGTACGGACTGCAGATGGCGCGGGGGCTTGAAGCGACCGGTATGGTCGATTACTTCAACTCCGACGCCGGTTCCTTCTCCAGCTACTGGATGGAAATCCCGCCCGCGGCCGTCGCGGCGTCGGATTTTCGCCGATTGTGTGCAGAGCTCAAGCGCAACAGCAAGCTTCCCGTCGTGGCGTTTGGACGTATCAACGCGACCCAGCAAGGCATCGACATGTTGCGCGCCGGCGAGGCGGACTTGCTGGGCTTCGCGCGCCAATTGATCACGGATCCGGAAACACCGAACAAGATCAAGCGAGGGCGCGGCGACCTGGTTCGCATGTGCATCTCCTGTAACGACGCCTGCCTGCATCAGGTCAACCAGGAAAAAGGCATTCGCTGCATCCAGAACCCGGGGGCCGGGCGGGAACGCACGGTCAACGAGCGTTTCATCACGCCAGCAGACACGAAACGGCGCGTGGTGGTGGTGGGCGGCGGCCCGGCTGGACTCAAGGTGGCGGAAGTTGCAGCGAAGCGCGGCCACACGGTCACGGTGCTGGAGCGCCAGCGTGTGCTGGGCGGTCAGGTGATGCTCGCGGCCAACCAGCCTGAGCACGCGATCATCGGTGAAGTGACGTCTTATCTGGAGTCGGTGATCGCCGACCAGGGCGTTGAAGTGCGCGTCGGCGTCAGCGCCACGCCCCAACTTCTGCGCGAGCTCTCGCCGGACGTGATCGTGATGGCGACCGGCTCCGAACCCAATCTGCCGAATCAAGCCGAAGACAACGGCCGTCAGGCCCGCGCGCTAGGACGTCAGATCCTGCCAGAGATTCCTGGCCTGGAGCTGCCGTTTGTCGTGTCATCGGACCAGGTGCTTTCCGGCGATGTGAAGCTGAGCGGAAAGGTCGTCGTGATCGATGACAACGGTCATTGGGAAGCAGCCGGCACCGCGGAATTCCTGGCCGATAACGGTTGCCAGGTCGAGGTGGTCGCGTCGCACGCAGCGGTGGGAGAGGACCTCGAAAGTGGCACGCGCACGTTATTCCACCGGCGCGCGGCGATCAAGCGGATCCGCCTTCGCACCAGCACGATAGTTGCAGAAATCGCGCCCGGCCGCGTGCAGATCGCGCAGGTCTTTAGTTCAGGCGACGCCGTAGGCGTGGGGCAGTACCTTCTGCTACCCGGAGACGAGGAATGGATCGAAGGCGTCGACTGGGTGGTGGCGGTGATCGGACGCCGCTCGCGAGAGGACTTGTACCTTGAGTTGAAAGCGTCGGCCGATTTCACCGGCGTCCAAATCGAGCGCGTGGGCGACTGCCTCGCACCCCGGCTCATCCAGAGCACCATCGGCGAAGCATTCGCGCTCGGCCAGACGCTCTGATCATCGCACTCAAGCGAAGGAGACATTGATGAAACTTGCATTCAATACCTGGGTGTATTCCAGCTTCCCCGTCTGGGTTCCGTCGTATCCCCTCGATGAAACCATCGAACGGATCGCGAAGATTGGCTACGACGGAATCGAGATCGGCGCCGCCGCACCGCACGCGTATCCGGATTACCTGAGCACCGAGCGCCGTCGCGAAATCAAGCAGTTGCTGCAGGCGAACGGCATCGCGCTGTCGAGCATGTTGCCCGCGCCGGGAGGGGGCCCGGGCTTCAATGTGTCATCGCCCATGCCCGAAGAGCGGGCCGCTGCGATCGACCAGTACACGAAGGTCATTCGCTTGTGCGCAGAGCTGGGCGGCAAGACGGTCATCTACGTGGCCGGTTGGCAGATCTACGGCACGACGCGTGAGCAGGCGTGGGACTGGAGCCGGCAGGCGCTAAGCGCACTGGCGCCTATCGCACGCGAAGCCGGCGTCACGCTGGTGATCGAACCGACCTCGGCGGACAGCAATCTCGTCGACGATTGCGACGACGCGCTGCGGATGATGCGGGAAGTGAACGAGCCGAACGTCAAGCTGATGTTCGATACATACCACGTGCTGTACAGAAACGAGGTGGCGAGCGACTACGTGTATCGCTTCGGCAAGGATCTGCACCACGTCCATTTCGCCGATTCGAACCGGCTTCCGCCGGGCGAAGGCAAGGGCGAGTTCCCGTCGGTCGTGCAGGCGCTGCATGACATTGGCTACGACGGTTACATCGCGATGGAGATCGGCTACGACCGTCGCGACGTAAGCCCGGACGCCTTCGCCCGGCGCGCGCTCGAGAACGTAAAAGGTTTCCTCGGTTCGGTGCGCCGTGATGGGACCCGCGCATGAGCGCGAACCTGCAAACGGCGGGGCGCCGCAGTGAGTCTCGCGCCTGGACAGCCGGTAACCCGATCCTGGTCGCGCGAGGCATCGGCAAGTCTTTTCCCGGCGTGATGGCGCTCGACAACGTGGACTTCGAGATCAGGGCCGGAGAAGTCAATGCGCTGGTCGGCGAGAACGGTGCGGGGAAATCCACGCTGATCAAGATGATGGCGGGGTTTCACGCTCCCGACGAAGGCGAGATCAGAGTGGATGGCAAGCTGCTGAGCGCGAGTCCGGACGCAGCGCATGCGGCGGGTGTGGCGACCATTCACCAGGATCACCACCTCGTGCCGAACATGACCGTGGCCGAGAACATCATGCTCGGCCGCTGGCCTTCACGCTTCGGCATCATCTCGCGGCGCGAGCAGCTTGCCCGCGCCGAGGAAGTGCTCGCGCGCGTGGTCCCCGACTTGTCGCCGATGACGCTTGCCCGTCAACTGTCTCCCGCAGAGGGGCAACTTGTCGAGATCGCGCGGGCACTGTCCGAAGACTCGCGCGTGCTGGTGATGGATGAGCCGACCACCTCGCTGTCGCCGCCGGAAATCGAGCGGCTCTTCGAAGTGGTCGATGCATTGAAGGCGCAAGGGCTCGGCCTCGTGTTCGTGTCGCACTGGCTGGAAGAAGTATTTCGCATCTCGGACCGGATTACGGTGCTGCGCGACGGCAAGCTCGTGGACAGTATTCCCGCGGCCGAACTCGACCATGCGAAGGTCATCAAGATGATGGTGGGCCGCGATGTCGAGGAAGTCAGGTCGTCGCCGCGGGTGCCGGGAAAGGTCGTGCTGCAGGTCGACGGGTTGAGTCGCGCGGGCGTGCTGGACGACATCTCGTTCACTGTGCGTGCAGGCGAGATCGTGACATTGGCGGGTCTGGTCGGTGCGGGGCGCAGCGAAGTGGCGAACTGCATTGCCGGGATTGATGGATACGATGAAGGCATCGTGTCCATCGACCGCGTGCGCGTCGCGCCGGGCAGTCCGAAGAAAGCTATCAATGCGGGCATTGCGTTGGTGCCGGAGGATCGGCGCCATCAGGCACTGATCCCGCAACTGAGCGTGGCGACCAACATCTCGATTTCGGTGCTCGACCGAATTTCGCCCGGGGGCATGATCTCGGCCTCGCGCGAGGCGAAGATCGTGCAGCACGCGGCGCATTCTCTTTCGATCCGGATGGCCTCGCCGAGCGTGCGCATCTCGACGCTTTCGGGCGGCAACCAGCAAAAGGCGGTGATCGGGCGCTGGGTCGCGCGCGGGCCGAAGCTGCTGATTCTCGATGAACCGACCAAAGGCGTCGATATTGGCGCGAAGGCGGAGATCAGCGAAATCATTATCCAGCTCGTCGCAGCGGGAACAGCAGTACTCCTGATCAGTTCGGAACTGCCGGAGGTGCTCGCACTCAGCGACCGGGTGCTGGTGATGCGCTCGGGCCGTATTGCAGGGGAACTGGATCGCGACTCGCTGTCGCAGGAATCGGTCATGAACTTGGCCACGATGGGCTGACAAGGAACTCACATGAAGCAAGTATCGCAATCTCAAGCGCCAGCGCCGGGCGCATCGCAAGGCAAGGCGCCCGCCAGCCGGCTCTCGGTCCTCGATGCAATCCAGGACCTTGGCCTGCTTGCCATTATCGTGATTGGCGCAATTGCATTGGGCCTCCTGAGCCCGGTCTTCTTTACGCGGATCAACATAGAGAACCTGCTTTATTCGTCGACGATCATCGCCGTTGTTGCAATCGGTCAGGCGTTCGTCGTGCTCGTTGCGGGCATTGACCTGTCCGTGGGGGCGGTGCTGGCGCTGTCGTCCGTGTTATGCGTGGCGCTGCCGCTCAATCTCGGCTTGCCGGTCGGACTCGCCGCAGTGGCTGCCATTGCGATGGGGGCGGTCGTCGGGCTGGTGAACGGACTGGCCGTCACGGTGATCAAGATCCCGGCGTTGATCGCGACGCTTGCAATGATGAGCATTGCCCGAGGCATTGCGTTCATCTACTCTGACGGCCGCAATATCGCTCCGGTTCCGGATGTCTACCTCGACATCCAGGCGATGCGCGTCTTCGGTATTCCCGTCGTTATCCTGCTGACGCTGGCGCTTTTTATTGTCGCCCATTTTGTGCTCAGCCGGACCCGCTTCGGACGCTCGGTCTATGCAACGGGCGGCAATGCGGTCGCCGCTCGCCTTGCCGGCATTCGCACCAATCGGGTGATCGTGATTGCCTATGTGCTCTCAGGCGTGGCGGCGGCAGTGGGCGGCCTGATGATCACTGCGCGGCTCGAAGCAGGCGCGGCCACCGCTGGATTCGGTTACGAGCTCACGGTGATCTCGGCCGTGGTGATCGGCGGCGTCAGCCTCTTCGGCGGTGAAGGAAAAATCGGCGCCGTGCTTCTGGGCGTGCTGCTGCTCGGGCTCGTTCAGAACGCCATCAACCTGCTTAACGTGCCCGCCAATTACGACTATGTCGTGAGTGGACTGGTCATCGCGATTGCGGCCTCGCTCGATGTCTATCGGCGTCGCTATGTTGAAGCCGGTTTGCTGCGGCGGTCGATTGCGGGCAAGCAGGCAGAGAGAAGCCGTCAGGAAAACAAGCCGGAAAAACAGCATGCTTGATCAACACCCACAACCAGAGAACAAAGGAGACAATCGCATGAAAGGTTTTCGCTCAACCAGGCGCGCCATGTTGAAACAAGGCGTAGCGCTCGCAGTCGGGACTGCATTGCTTGCTGGCGGTATGGCCTCGTCGGGCGCGGCGCTAGCCGCCGGGCAGACTGCAAAGGGTAAGAGCGTCCAGTACGTCACCTTTGGCCTGCAGTTTGAATATCAGGTTGCGATGGTCGACGGCATCAGGAAGAAGGCCAAGGACGCAGGCATCAACTTGCAGATGATCGACGGCAAGGGCGATCCGAACCTGCAGGTGACACAGGCGCTCGACGCAGTGAGCAAGAAGCCCGACGCGCTGCTGATCGATCCGGTGGATGCGAAGCTCATCACGGCCGGCGTGAAGCGCGCAAACGAGAACAACATACCCGTCTTCATGATGGAGAATCCGCCGCCTGAGGGGAAATACGAAGCGTTAGTCGAATTTGACAACGCGGCGGCCGGAGCGATGGGTGCCGATGTCCTTGCCAAAATGGTGGATTTCAAAGGGACGGTACTTGAAGTTCGTGGCTCGGTCGGCTCCGAACAGGCGCAGGCGCGGCACACGGGCTTCATGGACCGGATGAAGGCGAAGTATCCGAACATTCAGGTCAAGTCCTTGAACACGGAATGGATCGCCGACAACGCGTACAAGATGGTGCTTGACGCGATGAGCCAGAATCCGGAAATCAAGGGCGTGTTCAGCCACAACGACGAGATGGTGCGCGGTGTTGTCTCGGCGCTCCGGCAGACTGGCAAGCTCGTGCCTCCTGGCAAGCCCGGTCATATCTATATTGTTGGACTCGACGGCACCCCGCTCGCGTTGAGCCGGATTCGGGGCGGGACACAGGATGCGTCAATCGGTCAGGATCCGATCGCGATGGGCGGGAACATTCTGGATGCCATCATTGCGGATTTCGAGGGTAAGCCGTTTCCCAAGTCCACCAGCATCGAGCCTGTTCTGATCACAAAAGCGAATGTTGATGACCCCAAGCTCTGGGGTAATTTCGGCAAGAAAAAATAAGGCTTATAGCGACGGCAATACCGGAGTCAATGGCCCGGTATTACCGCCGTCAAAGGAAATACGATGAAAATCTTGGTGCCAGTCAAACGCGTGGTCGACTACAACGTGAAAGTCCGGGTCAAGCCGGATGGCAGTGGAGTGGACATCGCGAACGTGAAGATGTCGATGAATCCGTTCGATGAAATCGCCGTTGAAGAAGCCGTGCGCCTGCGCGAAGCGGGCGTGGCGACGGAAGTGATCGCGGTATCGTGCGGCGTGACGCAATGTCAGGAAACGCTGCGTACGGCGCTGGCTATCGGTGCCGATCGCGCGATCCTGGTCGAATCGACTGAGGAATTGCAGCCGTTGGCGGTCGCGAAGATTTTGAAGGCGCTGGTCGACAAAGAGCAACCGCAACTGATCATCCTCGGCAAGCAGGCCATTGATGATGATTCGAACCAGACGGGCCAGATGCTCGCCGCGTTGGCCGGTTTGCCGCAAGCAACCTTCGCCTCAAAGGTCACGGTAGCCGACGGTCGAGTCTCGGTTGCGCGTGAAGTCGATGGCGGCTCGGAAACCTTGTCCCTGTCGTTGCCCGCCGTGATTACCACGGACTTGCGCCTGAACGAGCCGCGTTACGTCACGCTGCCCAACATCATGAAGGCCAAGAAGAAGCCGACGGAAACATTGAAGCCGGCAGACCTCGGTGTGGACGTTACGCCGCGCCTGAAGACGCTCAAAGTTGCCGAACCGCCGCAGCGCTCCGCTGGCGTGAAGGTGCCGGACGTGAAGACGCTGGTCGAGAAGTTGAAGACCGAAGCCAAGGTTCTGTGAGGGAGTTTCCAAAGTGACCATTCTTGTAATTGCAGAACACGACAACGCATCTGTCAAAGCGGCGACGTTGAACACCGTTGCGGCGGCTCAGAAGATCGGTGGCGACATTCACGTGCTGATCGCAGGCTCGAACGCGCAGGCAGCAGCCGATGCAGCATCGAAGATTGTGGGCGTAGCGAAAGTATTGCTCGCCGACGCTCCGCAACTCGCCGATGGCCTGGCCGAGAATATCGACGGAACGGTGGTCCAGATCGCGAAGAACTACTCGCATATTTTGGCTCCGGCGACTCCGTACGGTAAGAACATCGCGCCGCGCATTGCGGCGCATCTGGATGTGGCGCAGATCAGCGACATCACCGCAGTGGATTCGCCCGACACCTTCGAGCGTCCGATCTACGCGGGCAATGCAATCGCCACGGTTCAATCAAGCGATGCGATCAAGGTCATCACCGTGCGCACCACGGGTTTTGACCCAGTTGCTGCAGAAGGCGGCAGTGCTCCGGTGGAAAAGATCGAAGCATCGGCGGATACGGGCATCTCCAGGTTCGTGAGCCGCGAGTTGACGAAGCTGGACCGGCCGGAACTGACGTCGGCGAAGATCATCGTGTCGGGTGGACGCGGTTTGGGCAGCGGCGAGAACTACACGAAAGTACTCGAACCGCTCGCTGATAAGCTCGGCGCGGCGCTGGGGGCATCGCGTGCGGCTGTCGACGCAGGGTTCGTCCCGAACGACTATCAGGTCGGTCAAACCGGCAAGATCGTGGCGCCTAATTTGTATGTTGCGGTTGGTATCTCGGGCGCGATCCAGCACTTGGCCGGGATGAAGGACTCGAAGGTTATCGTCGCGATCAACAAGGACGCCGTAGCGCCAATCTTTAGCGTGGCGGACTATGGGCTTGTCGGCGATCTGTTCGAAGTCGTCCCTGAGTTGGTCGGGGACCTGCCCTGACACTGTCGACTGCTGTAGCCGAGGCACGGGCAGAAGCGCCGCGCGGCCTCGAGCATTGAGCGAATTGCATCACATGTCAGATATGGTTTCACTGCGGAAGGGGGATCGCTGATGGCCAGCCGTTTGCATTGGGGCGTGATGGGCGCTGCCGAAATCGGGCGCACCCAGGTCATCCCCGCTATTCAGGAGTCGGTCAACGGAGTCGTAGTCGCACTCGCAAGCCGCGACGTAGGGAAGGCCCGCGAATACGCGCAAGCGTTGCGAATACCGCGCGTGGTGGCGAGTTATGAAGCGTTGCTGGCCGATCCCGATGTCGATGCAATCTATATCCCGCTTCCCAATAGCTTGCATGCGGAGTGGGCGATTCGCGCGGCCGAGGCTGGAAAAGCCGTGTTGTGCGAGAAACCGCTCGCGACCAACGCGCAGACGGCGCAAATGATCGTCAATGCTTTTTCGCGTCACGGTGTAGCCTTGATGGAAGGGTTCATGTATCGCTTCCATCCGCAGCATCGGCGCGTACGCGAACTGATCGCGCAAGGTGCGATAGGCGAGGTCCGTGAGGTCCGGGCACATCTTTCTGTGAAATTGATGAACCCACCGGACCCGGCCAACGTACGCTTCCAGTCTGCGCTCGGAGGCGGAGCACTGCTGGATATGGGGTGTTACGTGGTCAACATTGCGCGGATGGTGTTTGGCTGCGAGCCCACGCGTGCGAATGCGACCTGGGTCGTCGACCCGCGCTTTGACGTAGACGTCGGGATGACTGGCATCCTCGAATTTTCCAACGGTCGCGTTGCTTCGGTTAGTTGCTCATTTATTGCCGGCGGCCAGGGGACGTACACCGTTATTGGCACGGAAGGTTTGATCGAAGTACCGCGCGCGATCCTTCCTGGAATGGGTTCGCGTGCCGCTGAGGCGCTGATCGTCCTGGTTGACGCGGATGGCAACCGCCGCGAAGAGCATTTCGCTCCGGTGAACCAGTATCGCCTGATGAGCGAAGCATTTGCGTCTGCGGTGCTGACTGCCCAGCCGGTACCCTTTGCCCCGGACGATGCGGTTGCCAACATGAGAGTGCTCGATGCGCTGGCCGCGGCTGCTCGATCTCCACGCGCGCAGAACATCGGCGTTGCTGAATAAATCGGCCCTAACGGGGCGTGTCGGCAACGACTGGATTTGTCAGCGTTCCGATCCCTTCAATGTCAACTTCGATTGTATCGCCGGGCTTTAGAAAGACGGGTGGCTGGCGCTTGAATCCGACGCCGCCAGGCGTGCCGGTCACGATTACGTCACCTGGCAACAATGTCGCGAAACGTGAGATGTACGAGATCAGATACGGAATGTTGAAGATCATCATGTGCGTCGTGCCGCGCTGCATTTCTTCGCCGTTCAGTCGCGTGACGACGCTGATTTCCGCGTCATC
>Ga0153932_1000118_pt1 | contig 40677 bp, 56 predicted proteins | sample TSNJ016MetaG_FD_102273 | JGI IMG/M metagenome (GOLD analysis project Ga0153932, IMG submission 102273) | Attine ant fungus gardens microbial communities from New Jersey, USA - TSNJ016 MetaG | ecosystem: Host-associated > Fungi > Mycelium > Unclassified | place: USA: New Jersey, Wharton State...
CGAAGCCCCAAGGGATCGACGGCTCGCCGACCGCCCCGCGCAGATGTCTCACAAATACCTTGCGGGAGATCTCCCGGCCGCCCAGCGACGCCAGATGCGACGTGTTCTGCTGGCAGTCTATCAATATCGGCATGCCTAAATCTTTAAAAATCAATTAGTTACCTGCACTGTTTTGGCAAAAAAGCAGCCGAACTGGTGACACAAAAGGTAACACGAAAATATCACTCGGGGATCCTGATGAGCAAGCTCAATAACCGCATCATCGAACGCGCCAAGCCAAGCCCGAAGGACAAGTATATTGCGGACGGGGATGGCCTGTTCCTTCGTGTGATGCCAAACGGGACAAAAACGTTTTGTTTCCGATTCACGCTTGGCGCGAAGCGCCGGCTGCTTTCCCTTGGTCCGGTTCCCATTCTATCGCTCGCCGAGGCTCGCGAACGGGCCAGTGAGGCACGCAAGCTTGTATTCGCGGGAACAGATCCGCTCGATACGGCGAAGCGGGACACTGGCGCAAGCGGTGAAACAGTCGCGAAGCTTATCGAGGACTGGAAAGAGCGTTATGCCAAGAAAACCTATAAGCGGCTGGCTACGCAGCTTCAAATGGTAGACAAAGACATCATGCCGGTCATCGGTGCGGTTCCAATCAAGGAAATGACCAAAAAGCACGTATCGGAGGTTATCAATCGGATTATCGACCGTGGAGCGAAGGTAAAGGCAAATCGCGTGCTCTCGCTCATGAAGACGATTTTTAGCTACGCCGCCGAGCACGGGTATATCCTCGAATCGCCAGTGACCATGACGAGAAAAGGGGCGGGAGGTCGAGAGAAACCGAAGAAACGAGTGCTCAGTCCTGACGAGATTTCGGTCTTCTTGACAACCATGGATGGACGCACTGGGTTCATGACTTGGCGCACCAAACAAATTCTGCGATTGGTCCTGCTTACTGCGCAGCGGCCAGGCGAAGTCGCTGGCATGCAGTGGGCCCATGTTGATCTTGTCGAGCGAATTTGGTGCCTGCCGGCTGAGATTGTCAAATCCGAGCGTGACCATGTGGTGCACCTGTCGCAACAAGCCGTCGACGTGCTTGAACTTGCGCAACGGCACACAAAGGGTCGTCGGTATGTTTTTGGAAGCGTGAGAGAAGACGGCAAACCCACCGGGACACAGACTCTGTCCACGGCTGTGCTAAAAATGTTTAAAGACGGGGAGCTCGGCGCAATGCGACGTTTCACTCCGCACGATCTGCGCCGAACCGCCGCCACACGAATGGCGGATATAGCGGTGCACGCCCATGTCGTTGAAAAGATTCTTAACCACAAGATGAAGGGTGTTATGGCCGTATACAACTACGCCGACTACCTCCCCGAACGACAAAGAGCACTTCAGGACTGGGGCGGCCGCGTCGAATACTTTGTGCGGCATTTGGGGCGCGGGCGCATTGCAGGGCAGCCAATGGCCCGAAGCGTGGCGAAAGCCGAACCACTGGGATCCCAGCTCTAGTCGAGAATAAACGGGCGCCTTGAGCGAAAGGGGCCCTTTCGGCTGGCGGAAGCGCCGCCAGCGACGCGGCTACTTACATAGCCGTCGATGAGATGCCACTATGACGACATGTTTATGGTGATCTGAAAAGCTTCTGTAAGTATTATCTCGCCCGAGCTGTAACCAATCCAGAAATTACTTGAAAAGAAGAATGGTGGAAAAACTCGTGACCTCCGAGAGCAATAAAGAGTCGACGTTCCCAGAACGGTTACGTTCGCTTTTGGAGGCTAGGCATGAAACCGCGGCCTCACTCGCGCGAGCGATACGCGTCTCTCCGCAGGCAGTGGGAAAGTGGCTAAAAGGTGGGGCGATTAACTACAACAGCCTCCGTGACGTCGCGCGATACCTGGACGTCAATTGGGTTCTACTGGGGTATGGCGAGGAAGCACTGCGTTCGGCGCAAGTCGCAGAGGCCAGTAACGAGTTCGGTCAACATCGACGAACCTATCTGGAGAACGCAATAGCCAACGAGCGCCGGCTTCAGACCGCTGTGGATCTATTGAACGCGGGGGTTGTTGAAGAAGACCTCATGACCGGCGCTTGCTATTGGAGCCCTCTTGCACGTGAGCACCTATGTGCGCCATTCGGAATGGAGGCGACGCATGAAAACTTCCGCGCATTATTGTCTGATAAAAATAAACCATTGGTTGATGCACTTTACAATGACACGCTTCGAGACGGCCTCACGCGTGTAGTTTTCAAAGGCGAACATAAGCACGACACCGACGTGACGATCGAGGCGGTATTTGAAGTTTTCAAGGATTCCGCTGGTCTACCCGTGCGAATAATAGGCGTCATTACTCGTTCAGACAGCCATGCACTATGGGGATGAGGCAGAAACGGTAAAATTGACAAACCTTTCAATGTGTTATTTTCGACACAGCGTCGAAACAGTTTCTAACATTTAACCAACTACTAGTTGTTTTCTGCCTGCAATCACCCTACAATTTCCTCACTAACACACCACTGTATGTATTCACAGGTTGACTCGAAATTGTGAAACGCCCAGGCGTAAAAAAAGCGCCCTAGAAGGGCGCTTACGTCGATTGCACGTGCCGTTATGAAACTGACTTCACTCGTTATCACCAACCAGCTTTGCAACCAACTCTTCAAACTTTCGGCCATTAGCGTCGTCTTTAAGTTTCGGGTTGTTCGGGTTCGCCGCGCGGATCGCTTTAATCAGATCCACCTCATTGCGCGTCAGAACGGGCTGGCTACCAAACGTCTCTTGAATCGCCTGCCAGTTTTCCGGTTGGTATTCCTCAAGCACCATCTTCATGAAGAACATCGGATCGACGCCCAGCGCCCGCGCGACGCGGCCAACGTGGATCGTCGGGAGCTTTGCGTGACCTGCGCGGATCATCGACAGCATGTTCGGCTTGAGCACGCCACCAATGTCTTTGCTCAGTTGAGCGAGAGTCATCTGGCGTAACGAAATCTGCGCGTCGAGATACTCAGCTACGGTCATTCCTGCTGGCTGCTGTTTTTTCGTTGTCATCTTGTTCTCCTTATTTGACTACGGGACGGCCCCGTGAAAGTTTTCGAGTCGATTATAGCGAGTGAGTTAGTAACAATTGACTCACTTGGTGGGTAAGCACCCATGTCTGACCGAGTGTCAGTGCTGACGGTGAACCCCTAAGTCTTAGATTCTATACATTTTGATCGACAGCGCAATCCCGCGTGGCTCGAAAAAAGACACAATGTTTGTGTATGTTAGTCAGTGATGACTATAATGTTTCAGCAAGCTAACAAAACTGATAACTACTTTCGGGAGTTCTTCACGATGGTGACGGGTAACAGCGCAGTAGCGCAAAACGAGGGGATTACGTTGGCACAGTTGGGCGAATTGATTGAGCTAGATCAGTATGCTGATCTTATGGGACAAGGCGCGCCGGTCGCACGACTGGATCTCGGAGTCGCCCTGATTAACAAGGTCAATCACCCAACGCTTGGCGTGATTCTGTTGGTCAGCACTGACTCAGGGACGTCAGCACTCATTCCTCTCGGCTGAACTCTCAGCCGCAGAACCAAAGGCGGCTCCGGTCGCCTTTCTTTTTGCCTTCATAGTTAGTCAGTATTAACTGTTGCGCGCCCTGAGAACGCGCTTTAGAATTACGTTCATTCAGTCACTATTGACACACACTCAAAAGGGGAAAACGATGAACGAGCGCGTTGTTGTAATGCGTGAGGCGGTTGTGAAGCTCACACAGATGCTCGCTGGTAAGGGCATCCATGTGACGCAGCAAGGAGTCCAGGCGTATGTCGAGCAAGGACCGGACGGCGAACCCAAGCGCGTGAACCTGCCGTTCATCCCCGACAACGCCAGTGACGAGTTGATCGCCGCGATCCAGGGCTTTCTGGACCACGAAGTCGCGCACATCCTGTTCACCGACTTCAAGGCTGCTGGCAAGATCACGGACGCGACGCTCCACAACATGTGGAACATCATCGAAGATGCCCGTATCGAAAAAGCGATGGCTCAGCGCTTCACCGGCTCCGGTCACAACATTTCGGTGACGGGCAAGTTCTTCCTGGACAAATACACGAAGCCGACCGTTGCGGCTGCGGCCAAGAAAGGCGACGTCAACGGCGTGAAGGCCGCGGTCATGGTTCCCGCGATCCGCGCACTCGCCGGTCAGCAGATTTTCAAGGAGTTCATGTCGAATCATCCCGACATGGAATCGGCGGTCGCCGACGAAGTGGCCAAGATTTCGCATCTCCAAAGCAAGATCGAAAACTGCTCGTCCTCTGCGGAAGCGGTAGAGGTCGCCCAAGAGGTGCTCACCGCACTCGGCAAGGGCGGTGGCTCCGGCGCCGGCGGGGCGAGCGCTCCCAAGAAAAAGAAGGAGAAGCCAGCGGGCGGTCCTGCCAAGCACGGTGAAAAGCCAAAGGGCGGCAAAAGCGGCGGGAGCTCAGCAGGGGAGGGCGAGGAGGACGAAGACGAAGAAGAGAGTGGCGCCGGCGGTTCGGGCGGCGAAGAGGGCGACGGTGAAGGCGAGGACGAAGAGTCTGGCGCGGCGGGCGCCGGTGACGACGAGGATGATCCGGCCGAGAGCGAAGAAGAGGACGAAGCGGCAGCCAGCGCCGGTGACGACGACGCGGAGAGCGAGGGCGAGGATAGCGAGTCGTCAACCGATGGCAGCTCTAGCGGATTCTTCGAGGCGCTCGACAAGGAGATCGCCAACGGGTTCGACGAAGCCATGAGCAACCTGATCACCAACGAGGCGATCGAAGCGGCCAAGAAGTCCGACTACCTGGTCTTTTCGAAGGACCGTGACCTCGTGGAGCCGCTCAAGATTGGCTCGAGCTTCAAGTCGGAGATGCTCAAAAACATGGCTGAGGCGGTCGATCACATGGTCGCGCCACTGCAGAAGGATCTTGAACGCGCCATTAGCGCGCGCTCGCTCGCGGTGTGGGAAAACGGCCGACGCAGCGGCCGGCTCCACAGTGGCAATCTCTCGCGCCTGGCAGTGGGTGATCCGCGCGTATTCCGCAAAAAGCACGAGTCCACCAGCAAGGATGTAGCGGTCGAACTCGTCGTGGACATGTCCGGTTCGATGGGCGGCTCGAAGATTCACACTGCAGCAAAGGCAGCGTATGCCCTGGCCTCAGTGCTCGATCGCCTGAACATCAAGTGCGAAGTGATTTGCTTTACCACTGGCTCGCTTGAGCCCGGCATTTGGGAGAAGCTCGAGGAGGAAGAGAAGCTGCTCGGTGGCAAGGCCGGTTTCTCGCGGGTCGAGAGCCTTTACATGCCAATCCTCAAGCAATTCAATGAGCGCATGACCTCCACCGAAGTGCGCAATCGCTTTGGCTGGCTGCCACACTCGGGCCACATGGCAAACAACGTCGATGGCGAGTCAGTCGCAATCGCCGCACGACGTCTCATGCTGCGCCGTGAGGCGGGCAAGATCATGATCGTCCTGTCTGACGGTGCGCCCGCGTGCTACAAGGGCGGTCCCGAGTTGCGCCACCACCTGAAAGACACCATCGAGAGCGTCGAGAAGGCGGGTGTGCGGGTCGTGGGCATCGGCATCGAATCGACGGAAGTGACGCGTTTCTACAAACGCCACATGGTCCTCAATGACGTGACTGAACTGCCGGCACGCGTGATGAAGGAGCTGCGCCAGCTCTTGATCGGCTAATTGTTGTTTTTGCTTGAGAACAGTCAAAACTGACTATCTTTCCCAAGCAAACGAATCTATGATTTCACTTATCGCAGCAACGTTGCTGCAGTAAGTAACGACTCACCACTTAAACGGAGAAGAATCCATGAGCGACGCCAAAATCGAATGCGAAATCTGCGGTGCGCACGTCCACGTCATCCAGTCGCATCTGAAGTCGGACCACCCGGAAGTGACCATCGACGATTACAAGGCGAAGTATCCGGGCAAGCCCGTTCTGTCGGAGCTGGCTCTGGCTCAGTTGCGCAAGAAGGCTGAAGAAAAGCAACGCGCCCAAGCGGCAGCCGCCGGCGAAGCTGCACCCGCTCCTGTCGAAATGGCGGGCACTGGCGCGCTCGCAAGCGTGACGGCACTGATGCCAAAAGGCACGCCGACGAAGGCCGCGTTCCACGAGGTGTTCGGTCTGGGCAAGATTCCGGCAGCACTGTCGTCCAAGAAAGAAGCCATTCCGATCAGCGTGATCACGGAGTCCGACCACCCCAATATGGTGCCGAAGGTCTCCGACGATTACGTCTATGACGTGGACGAATTGAAGAACGTGATCCTCGCCCTTGAGCTCCAGATTCCCGCATACGTGTGGGGTCACAAGGGCTCGGGCAAGTCGGAGCTCTTCGAACAGATTTGCGCACGCACCGGGCGCCCCATGATCCGCGTCCAGCACACGGTGAACACGGAAGAAAGCCACATCGTGGGTCAGTGGGTTGTGAAGGGTGGGGAGACGCAGTTCGAGCTCGGGCCGCTTCCGCTCGCCATGAAAAACGGTTGGGTGTATGCCGCTGACGAATACGACTTCGCGCTGCCAAGCGTGCTGTCGGTCTACCAGGCTGTGCTCGAGGGCAAGGCGCTGGTGATCAAGGAAGCGGACGCCGCAAACCGCGTGATCGAGCCGCACCCGAACTTCCGCTTCTGCGCAACGGGGAATACCAACGGGTCGGGCGACGAAACGGGCCTGTATCAAGGCACGTCGCTGCAAAACAGCGCCAACTATGACCGATTTGGCATGGTGGTCCAAAAGCAATACATGAAGAAAAACTTCGAGAGCCTGATCCTGCAAAAGCGCTGCGGTTTGCGCGCTGACGACGCCGACAAGCTCGTGGACTTCGCAGCACTCGTTCGCGAGTCCTATGACGGCGCCAAGATCAGCGATGTGATCTCGCCGCGTGCGCTGATCTACGCGGCAAAGATCGGGGTGAAGCGCGGCTCATGGCGCCAGGGGATTCAACTCTCCTTCATCAACAAGCTCTCCAAGATCGACCGCGAAGTGTGCGACGGTCTGGCCCAACGCATCTTCGGGTAAGCCGCCATGTATAGCATTGACGTATCCGAGTGCTATGCGGGCAACCTGGGGTTCGTCCACAAGGTGACACGCCAGTGTTACGGACGGCTCCAGGGGATGGGCGCCTCGCTGGACTATGACGACGTTCTTGGCGACGTGCGAGAGGCGTTTCTCGCTGCGCACGCCAAGTTTGACCCGGAGCAGGGGTTTGAGTTTTGCACGTATTTTGGCCGCGCCGCATACAACAAGATCGGCCGTGTCGCGGAAGTGGTGGAGGAGGAGCGCATCAAGAACGGCGTGCGCAGCTTTGAGGAGCTGACGAGCGACGATGACCTCGACGCCATCGAGCGGATCGCAAGCGACGCAAAGACGCCTGACGAGTTCCTTCAACAGCGCCAGGAAGCGGCGGTGGCGATCGACAAGATCACCGATGGCTTGAGCCCGCTCGCCCGCGTGATCGTGGAGTGGGTCGTGAACCCGCCGAAGCCCATGCTCGCGGAAATCGAGAAGCAGGAAGCGTATGCAGCCTATAGCCGCAGCATGGGTGTGCCATGCCGCAATAGCGCGGGCGTGAACATCGGCTTCATCTGCAAGTTCTTGCGTCTGGCAATGCCCGACGTGAGCCAGAAAGACATTGCCGCAGCCGGTCGCGAAGTGCGGCAGATCATCGATACATTGTAAGGAACCGAGCATGGAGCTTTTCGCCGAAGTAGCCGCACCGATTCAGGCGCCAGGATGTTACGCCGCTGCCAGCGTGTTTAGCCACGACTCGCAAATCTGCCGCCAGTGCGCCGTGTTCGACAACTGTGCCGGCGCCTCGTTCAAGACCCTGCAGGCGATTCAGACCACTGTCGATGTGAAGGATCTGTTGCGCCGCCACGAGGCAGCCCGAAAGCAGGTGAAGGGTTTGATGCCGGGGCCAGCACTGCGCGCCCAGGCTGCGGCCATCGTGGAACAGCGCCAGGCGCAGGTGTCTCCCATCGAGCAGGCGATGGCGGCCCAGGAGGATGACGAGGTGGTAGCGGCAGCACCCGAGAAGCGCACCGGGCTGCCGACGGCGCCGGTCGCCCGCACGACCAAGTTGGAGAGGGTGGATATGCCGGTGACGGGCGATGACGCCGCGGTGCTTGAGCTCCTGCCGAAGAAAGCGGCTGAGCACGCTGCCCGATTCATCAAAGCCGGATTGATCGACGCAATGCGCACTGACTTGCTGGCCGGCGTGAATACGTTCGCTCAGAGCAAGCCAGAATTCATGCGCATAGTCTGCGACGCACTGATAACCGGTGGCACGACGAGAAGCGGTTTGAAGCAGCGCTTTGTCCAGGAGCTTGGCTGGGGAGATTCGGCCGCGTCGTCGCACGCGAGCCAGGCGTTCCCGATCATGACGCGCTTTCAAATTGCCGTCGAAAACGACGGTCGCCTCGAACTAATCCCTGCGCGCGCTTGAAACAATAGACGCACGCGAAACAACACAGAGGAGCAACGATGAATCTCGGACACGCACTGGCCGTGCGGTCGGACTTCTCCATCGGTCGATCGATGCTGCAGGTCGATCAACTGGTCGCGAAAGCCAAAGAACTCGGCTACGAATCGGTGGCGCTCACCGACACGATGAGCCTGCACGCGATGGTAGATTTTGCCAACCGCGCGAAGAAGGTCGGCGTCAAGTCGATCATCGGCTGCGAGATTCGTGTGGTGGATGACCCCACGTATCGCAAGCCGAAGAAAGCGGAAGGCATCGCGGAGGTGCCCAATCTCGGCTATACCCTGAAGGTCTACGCGAAGGACGAGCTGGGCGTCTCGGGGTTGATCAAGCTGCTCTCGAAGGCGAACTCGCCGGAATATTTCTACTACGTCTCGCGCGTGGGGTTGGCCGATATCCTGGCGCTTGAGGGCGTCGTGGTGACGACGGGCGACACGGGCGGTCTCTTCCATCATCCTCAAGCGGCCGACAAGCTGGGCGAGCTGAAAAGCGCCTTTGGCGATGACGTCTACGTGGAGCTCGTGCCGGTCGATACGCCGCTCTACGACACGCTCAATGCGAAGGCGCTCTCTGCGGCGCTCGCTCATGAGGTGCTGCCGATCCTGACCTATCCGACGCTCTACCGCGAGGACGCCGATGCCGGCTCGCTGGAAGTGCTCGGCGTGATCGCCAGCGGCGACAAGATGGAAGACCAGCGCCGGCCGATCCAGTATGTTCGCGACTTCGGTTTTCACGAGCCTAAGCATCTGATCGACCGGATGAAGGCGGCGCACGCGCGTCTGGTCAAGTTCTACGGGGTCAATGAGCCCAAGCTCTGGCTCGCTGCGCTGCAAAACATCGAGCGCGTGGCTGGCAAGTGCGGCTATGAGTTCAAGAAACACCCGGTCTCGCTGCCGCTCATGGCCGAGAACGAGTTCGTCACGCTCGGCAAGAAGTGCATTGCGGGCTGGTCGCGGAGGTTCGACCGTCCGGTGCTCGGCTACATGCCACCGGCGTCGGCTATCCCCGAATACAAGAAGCGCCTAGCCTACGAGTTGGGCGTGCTCAAGAAAATGGGCTTCGCTGGCTACTTCCTGCTGGTCGAGGATCTGGTCATGTGGGCGAAAGAAAACGGCATCATCGTGGGTCCAGGCCGCGGATCGGTGGGCGGCTCGCTCGTCGCCTATCTGCTCGGCATCACCGATGTGGATCCAATCCGCTTTAATCTCCTGTTCGAGCGCTTCATCAATCCCGAACGTCTCGACTTGCCAGACGCCGACCTCGACTTTATGTCCAGCAAGCGCCACCTGGTCGTCGAATACCTGACGAACAAATACGGCAAGGATCGGGTTGCGGGCATCTCCAACTTCTCGACGCTCGCCTCAGCCTCCGCGCTGCGCGACACGGGGCGCGTGTTTGGCATGCAGCCACTTGATCTGACGGCGACAAAGCTCGTGCCCAAAGAACATGGCCAGTCCTTCACGCTCACGGACGCGGCGAAGGCGGTTCCTGAGCTAGAGAAGTTCCGCGATACCCACACCGAGGTCTGGGGGCATGCGCTGAAGTTGGAGGGGGCCATGCGCTCGTTCGGTCAGCACGCTGCAGGCATCGTGGTCGCAGGTGAGCCGCTCGTGAACCGAGCGGTGGTCGAGACGCGCGGCGAATCGCCGGTCGTGAACTGGGACAAGCGGGTCGTTGAGGATTGGGGCCTGGTCAAGATGGATATTTTGGGTCTCTCGACGCTCGACGTGCTGGAGATCGCCAAGACCTACATCGAAGAGCGGCACGCGAAGAAGATCGACTTTCTGGAGCTGCCGCTCGAGGAACGCGACGTGATGGATGCGTTCGGGCGCGGTGACACGACAGGGGTGTTCCAGTTCGACTCGGGCGGCATGAAGGCGCTGCTCAAGAACCTGGCGATGGGCGGGCCGCTTACGTTCGAGGATGTGACTGCCGCGACCGCACTCTACCGGCCCGGCCCAATGGATTCGGGGCTGATGGATGACTTCATCCAGATCAAGCAGGGCGTCAAGACGCCGAGCTACGACCACCCGAACATGGAGCCGGCACTCAAGGACACTTACGGCGTCATCGTCTACCAGGAGCAGGTCATGCAGGTCGCGGTGGACCTCGCCGGTTTCACGAAAGCGGAAGCGGACCACCTGCGTAAAGCGATGGGTAAGAAAGACAAAGACAAAATGGCCGAAATGCGACAGAAGTGGGTCGACGGCTGTCTGTCTACGTCGGGCATGGAAGAGGAACAAGCGGGGCGCCTGTTCGACAAGATTGAGGCGTTCGCAGGCTACGGTTTTAACCGCTCGCACGCGGTGGAGTATTCGCTGATCTCCTACTGGTCGCTCTGGGTGCGGGTGCGCTACCCGGCGGAGTATTTTGCCGCCTGTATGTCGATCGTGGACGACGATCAGAAACTGCCCAAGCTCGTCGAAGAGGCGCGCGAATACGGCATCGAGATCCTGCCGCCCGATATCAACCTGTCGCGCGAGCGCTTCACGATCCCCGACGACAACCATCTGCTCGCACCATTCTCGGCGGTGAAAGGCATTTCCGAAAACACAGCCAAGCGGATCGTTGAGTTGCGCGCTCTGCAGGGCGGGGCGTTTAAGGACGAGAAACACTTCCTGGACGTGACGACGGCGAAGGGCTCGAAGGTCAACGTGAAGGTTCGAGAGGTGCTGGAGAAAGTCGGCGCGCTCGCACCGATCAAGCCCGGATCACTCCCGCCTCGACACCTGGACCGCCGGCGCGACCAGACCGAACTCATGGGTGGTTTGATCATCGACGCGGTGAAGGCCGATCGCACGACAGACCTGAAGGAGAAGTTCCTGCGGGCGAAGGTGATCAGTCTCGTGCAGGAATACAAGGCGTGCGAGGGCTGCGATCTGGCTGGTCAGCCGCACCCGACCGTGCGGGCCAAGCACACCGTCAAGTTCATGGTGGTGTCCGACTGCCCGAGTTGGCAAGAGGAGAAGGCTGACAAGATGCTCGAGGGCGATGCGGCTGACTTCGTGAAAGAAGCCATCAAGGCAGCGGGCCTCAACCCGGCAGAGGGGTATTACACGTCGCTCGTGAAGGCCAAGAAGAACGACAAGTTCCTCTCCAACGGTCAGATCAATGGCTGTAAGGGCTTCCTGCAGCGCGAACTGGAGCTGATCAAACCGGCGGTAATTGTCGCGCTCGGCTCAGCGTCGATCAAACACTTCGTGCCGGGCATCAAGGGTGGGACCGCGGAGCTGGCCGGCAAGGTCGTTTTCAACAAGGAGCTCGACGCGAGCATTGTCTGTGGCATCAATGCGCAGCAGTTGCTGTTCGACCCGACGAAGGCCGACATTCTCGGTGGCGTGTTTGAGAAGGTGGCCGAGTGCTTGTCATAGCTGGCAACAGTCAAAACTGACTAGTAATCCCACCGACTGATCGATATGATTACGCTTAGTCGGTGAAATCACACAAACGAGGAGCAAAACATGGCAAATGAAACGCCCGTATCGGATGACGAACTGGAATCGTTGATGGCAGAACTGGAGGAGGCGACCGGCGTCTCGGCTGTGGCCACACCGCCGAAAAAGACCGTTTCCCCCGCAACCACGCCAGAGCCCGAAGTAAGCGACGAGGATCTCGCTGGCCTCGAGGATGAAGTCGAAGCGTCGGCACCCACACCAGAGCCCGCAATCGTGCTGCCTGACGATCCGAACGAGCCGGTTGTGCTGGATGACGGCGAGAACACGATGGTGCTGCCCGCGCCGTCGCATCCGGTCGAGCCCAATGTCGATGATGAACTGGCCGCCCTGGAGGCCGAAATCGCGTCAGGAACGGTCGCAGCGCCCGAGACGCCGCCCTGGGAGGAGCGTCAGGCTGACGGCGCACTCTCGACCCGCATTGATACGGTCGTGGCAAACACGGCCGACAATGCGGCTCTGGTGCAGGCCGAGAAGAAGGCGCGCATTGATGCCGACCCGGCGCTTGCCACGCGCATTGAAACCGCGGTTGCGGATTCGCCTGTGCTCCCCGAGCCCACTGCGGCAGCGCCCATATCGAAGTCCGTCCCTGCGCCAGCCGGTTTGAGTGCCGAAGAAGAGGAAGCACTCGCGGCAGCCACGAAGAAAAAGGCGAAGGCGTCGCTCGACTACTACATCGACGTGGACAAGTTCAAGTCGGAAATGCAGGTCACGGAAACGAACCTGGACAACTGCATGATGCAACAGGCGTCACTGCGCGCATTCCACGGTGCCCAGGCTGCCCGTGCGGAAGCGCAGGCGTCGAGCATCAAGGCCCGTTTCGAAGTGAAGGAGGCACAGCTTTACCACAACCATCGAACCGCTCTCGTTGGAGCAGGGGAGAAGGTGACGGAGAAGGCCGTCGAGAACGCGGTGAAGATGGATCCGAAATGGATCGCCATGAAGATCATGGTCATTGAAGCCGAGTCGATCGCGGCGGTGGCTAAGTCCTGCGTGAACTCACTCTCGGATCGCCGCGACATGATCATCCAGTTGGGTGCGGATCGCCGTGACGAGAGCAAGGGCCAAGCGCGCGTGATGCAGGCGCAAGCCGATCGCGAGTCGCTGACCAACCGGGCAGTGAGCGCGGCACGGGTCGCAAACGGCTAGAAATTGCCTCTGAGTGTTAGTCATTCTTGACTATAATTTATTTGCTGAAACGACAACGCGGTGAACCTCGCCGCGAAGTCTAAAAGGCATCTCTCTACTACCAAAACGCAAAAGGAAACAAGATGGATACGAGCAAGCTGATGAGCCTGATGAAGCAAAAGAAGGCCGCATTGAAGCCGAAAGAAAAGACGGTCAAGCCGCGTCCTGGCACCAACCGCATCGTGGTGTTGCCGGGCTGGCGCAAGGGCGAAGAGCAAGTGTTCTTCCACGAATGGGGTCAGCACTTCATCAAGAACGCGGCCGGAGAAATCCAGGCTGTGATCCCATGCGCTGAAGCAACTTTCGGCAAGCCGTGCTCGGCATGCGATTCGCTGAACAAGGCGATGCGCGTGACGACCGACGACGAAACCGTGGAGCTGCTGAAGCAGGCGAAGTCGAAGCAGGGTTTCGTGTTGAATGTGATTGACATCGACGGCCCGACGAAGGACGACCCGGTGATTTACGAACTGGGCCGGATGGCGTTCACGCAGTTGGTGGACACGATCGAGGAGTGGGGCGATAAGCTGTTCGACCCGTCCACGCCGCAGATCATCGTCATCCAGCGCGACGGCAAGGGACTGAACACCAAGTATTCGGTGCAAGTTTCGCCGAAGACCTACACGCTGCCCGCCGGCACGCTGGCGAAGCTCCACAACCTGGACGAATACGTCGCTCAGGAAAACGAGGAGCAAACGCGTCGTGCACTGTCGGCAATCTCGACGGTTGCAGGTCTGTTGCCACCGCCCGCACGCGATGCGGACAAGCCGAAGTCTCTGGCTGCACCGGAGCTCGACGGCGACGACGAACTACGCGAGCTGGAAATGGGCCACGAGAAGGTCGAAGCAGGCCCGTCGGCAGCAAGCGTCGCACTTGACGCTGAGCTGGACGACATCCTGGGCGATCTGGAACGCACGGGCACGTAAGCCTTCACGCAGCCCTGTTTGGGGCTGGCGCTTTCGGGTGCCAGCCCTTTTTCTATCGTCATCCGAGTATGGAGAAAGAGTGTGAGCAAAACGATTTTGGTGGACGGCAACTCGGTCGGTCATGCAGCGCACCGCGGAACCAAGCTTCGCGCAGGCGACCTCGAGACCCAAGCCATTTACGGAACGCTGCACACGATTCGCAACCTGAAGCGCCGCAAGCCTAACTGGACCCCGATGGTTCTATGGGACGGTCGCGCTGAGTGGCGATTCGAATTGCACCCTCCGTATAAGTCCAACCGCGAGAGCGACTCAAAGAAGCGCGCCGAACGCGAGTCGTATAAGCAGCAGCGCCCGTATATCGCCACCGCCTTGCAGCACTTGGGGGTGCGTCAGGTCACGGCAATGAAGCACGAAGCCGACGACATGGCCGGTTACTTCGTGGCGGAGCTCACCAAGAAGCCTGAGAACGAGATTGAACTGGTCACGGGCGATGAGGACTGGGCACAACTGGTCCGGCGTAACGTCGCATGGCAAGACCACCGCGACGAGGACAAGCGCATCACCCTGGCGAACTTCATGGACATGACGGGCTACCCCGCACCCTACGCCTTTCTCGAAGGCAAGTGCCTGGTGGGCGATACGTCCGACGTGATTCCCGGTGTCGGTGGGATCGGTGACGGGGGAGCGCCAGAATTCATCGCTGAGTTCGGATCGGTGCGCGAGTTTTGGCGACGCTGTGAGAGCGGTGAATACGTTCCCAAGAGCAAAGCGCACCGCTCGCTCTGGCAAGGTCGGTCAGACAAGACCCGCGAGGAGTGGGCGGCAGACTTTGTGGCGCCTGAAGAGGCGACCGAAAAGGAGCGGGTGAAGGCGCTCAAGAAGCACATGGATGCCTACCCCGGCCAGGGTCGTCTGATCTTCCCGCGCAATCTGCGGCTCATGCAATTGCTCAAGGTCCAGAAGCCCGACCCGACCGATATGCGCGTTGTTGCCGGCAAGTTCGACTTGGACAAGTTTTCTGAGGTGTGCGAGGAGCTTTCTTTCCGCTCCATTCTCCGAGACATAAAGGGCTGGACAGCCGCATTTCAGTAAATCACGCAACAGTCAAAACTGACTACCCAAAGGAAATACATCATGAGTGCATTGGACGACCTCTGCGAATCGCTCGACAAAGCCATCGGCGAGAACGCCGCGGACCAGGCAGTGACGCGGTTCATCGATACAGGCTATCCGCCGCTGAATCACGCCATCTCGGGGCGCTATGACGGCGGGCTGCCGTTCGGTCGCATGGTTGAAGTGTTCGGTGGCTCGTCGTCGGGCAAGACGGCGATGGCAACCGAGTGGATGGTGCAAACGCAGCGCATGGGCGGTTGTGCCATTTTCGTGGACTACGAGCGCTCGTTTGACGTGCGCCTCGCGGTGCAGTTCGGCCTGAACACCGCTCGGCCGTTCTGGATCTACGTGAAGCCGCGCACGTGGGAAGAGGGCAACACGATCGCAGCGAAGGCCATTCACGCGATCCGTTCCTCGAAGGCGATTCCCGATGACGCGCCGATCCTGGTCATCTCCGACTCCATCGCGTCCGCCATCCCGAAGTCGATGCTGGTGGACAGCAAGGGCAAGGAGCGCGGCATTGACGAACTGACCATGAACGACACGTCAGCGCTCTCGCGCGTGACGTCCACGACACTCAAGGTGATGGCGCAGCATGCAGAGGACACGGACTCGACGCTCGTCTACCTGAACCAGATTCGCACGAAGATTGGCGTCATGTTTGGCGACCCGACGACGACACCAGGCGGAGCCGCGATGGAGTTCTACGCAACGGCCCGTCTGTCGCTCGCACGCGAGAAGATCATGGCCGAAGTGAAGGGCGGCAAGGAGTTCATCGGCCAGAAGGTAAAGATCCACGTGGTCAAGTCGAAGCTCACTAAGCCGTTCAAGAAGGCGGAACTGCGAATGATGTTCGATGAAAACGACGTGGCGCGGTTCGACCCGATCCACAGCACGTTGGAGTTCCTGATCGAGAACAAGCTGATCACGGGCGACAAGTCGTGGGTGACGTGGGTCGATGGCAAGAAGTATCAGCCAAAGGCGCTCGCTGCCAAGATCAGTGCGGAAGGTGCTCGCGCCGATCTGCTGAAGTTCCTGCCGGAGAAGGCGATCGAGACTGAGTTCGAAACGCCCATAGCGAAAGCTGCCTGACGGCAGTTAGTCGACCCTGACTAAGATTAAAGCATCACAACTTAGTCGGGGTCGTCCTCATGAAAACGCGCGTCGTTGATTTTATTCCGCCGGTTGTCGGCGTCGAAGGGCAGTTCAATACGTTTCGAATCGGCGGCTTCTACGCCAAGCACCTGCAACCGGGCGAGGAAGTGTTCCTCATGGACTCGAAAGCCCGCGAGGTCTTTGGCAAAGCAGTCGTCGAGAGGGTAGAGGTGGGGCGCCTGGCTGAAATGTGCGCTCAGCACGCCGCGATGAACCACACCGAGCTGGACACGCCGGATGGGAGCAACGCCGAGCGGCTGATGAGCCTGTTGCAGAAGATCAACGGCCCGCACATCGCCACCCCGACCAAGAAAACCACTGTGATTTTTATGCGGAGGATTGAATGAGTGAAGGAAACACGCTCAGCGAGAAGATCAACTTCGGCAAACATAAAGGCAAAACATTCGCCGCGATAATGAAGACCGATGCCACGTATCTGTGCTGGTTGCGCGATGACGTGGCAAAGACCAAGCGTCAGTCGTTCTTCGACAAGGACGCAAACGACGCGCTAGACCGGTGGCTCGAGCGTGCAGCCAAGTCGGTGGGTGGGAAGTATCGGAACTGGACGACGAATCCGCCTGACTTCGCCGCAATGCGTGCGCAGGTGGAAGTCCAGATCACGGGTGCGGCCATGCAGACCCAATCCGTGATTGCCCAGGCGCTGCCGGTTGCGTTCGCCGGCTACGGAGACGAGTGGGGTGCGTTTTGAACCTCGAGCCTACTTACCCGAGCAAGCTCAAGAATAAACAATATCGCGTCGTGCTTGGCATGGACAGTTTCGTCGAGTTCGGCAAATACAAAGGAACGGACGTGAAGTTCCTGCTCTACAAGCACCCGGCATATCTGTGCTGGCTACTCGACAAGCACCTCTTGGATCACCCCAAGAGCGAAATGAAGATCGAGTTCAAGCCCGAGCTCCTGACAGCCATCCTGGACAAAATCATTGACGACCCCGCGTGTGCGCAATGGAAGGGCTTGCTGCCGGAGGAATACACGGCCGAGAAGCGGGAGGCCAAGCGTGCAGCGGAACGCGAGGCGGCTGAGAAGGCCGCAGTCTATGAGTCGATGGACTGGGGAGCCTTCTGATGTATCAGGATCAGTTGCGCTGGAGCCAACGCGAGGCGCGCGAGCGCAGGCAGGGAGCGCGTGAATTTGACCGCGATTGGCGTGAGATGGAGGAGTTCACGTTCGCGCCGCGCGCCCGTGAAGATAGCTTTATCGTGCTCGACTCGGTGATGGCCGATGAACCGTCAAGGCGGATCACGAAGGCCGATGCCAAAGCGCACAAGCGCGCGCGGCAGCAAGAACGGCGTAACGCCGAGCGTGAGACGCAGCGCGCAGCACAACATTATGACCAGGCCGGCTGGGGTGGGTTCTGATGGCGAATCGTTACTTCCACACCGTGCACGGCAGATTTTACGGGTGGTGGCACTACCTCGACAGCGGACGCGCCTGCTACATCGCCTCGCGCAAGAGCCGCGAGGTCTACCAGAAGATGAACGCGTGGTGCATTGACGTGATGACACTCGAGGAGTGCAAGGCGCGCGGGATCAAGGTGATCGGTGTCAAAACGACGGGCAAGGCCGGCAAGCTTTACCTGACCTACGTGGACGATTTCTACACGTCGCCGTATTCGTTTGCACACTGGGGCACGACGCGGCAAAGAGGGTTGCCATTGTCGCGTTTTCGCCACCATCCGGGCAAGACTGCGAAGGGAATTGCGTCGGCAATGTCGATGCGATAACAGTCATTCCTGACTAGTCATTGTATAATAAGTTTCATGAGCAATTTAACGAGGGACCGATGATATTGGCGAGTGCTTTTCTCTGCATGGCATTGAACGTTTTTCACGAGGCTAGGGGCGAGCCTATACAGGGGCAACTGGCAGTCGCAATGACGACGATGAACCGGGCAGAGGGAGACCCCGCGAATGTCTGCAAAGTGGTGATGGCGCCCAAGCAATTCTCGTGGACTAACCGCTTGGTTGTTCGCAAGAAGGACCACTGGAAGATCACCAACCGCGCGCTGCCACGTGACGAGAAAGCGTGGCAGATGGCCCGAGCGGTTGCGTATGTGACGTTAAAGGGCAAAGCGCGCGATTTCACGCGCGGTGCGACCTACTATCACACGCGTGCAGTTCACCCGACTTGGGACCGCGGCATGGAACGCGTCTATGCAACCGGAAACCACGTTTTTTTTAAATAGTCGTATTAGTCAAAATTGACTGTGAGAAAGAGAATGAAGCCATATGGCGTGATATCGGACACGCACAACCACGGTTGGTCCGCGTTCGCAACGACCCTGCCAAGCGGCGTGAACAGCCGCCTGCAGATGATCCTCGACGAAACGCTGCGCTGTGCCCAAGAGGTCAAGAAGGCGGGCGGAAGCGTCATGTATCACGGTGGGGACCTATTCCACGTGCGCGGCTCGATTGCGCCCTCTGTGCTCAATCCGACGATGGACATGTATCGGTCGATCATCACCGACTTGGGCGTGCAGATCGTGATCCTCGCAGGCAACCACGACCTCGAAGGCAAGGAATCGACGCGCATCTCCAGCGCGATCACCGCACTCGAGGGTATTGGCTGCAAGGTCGTGAACGACTTTGGCTTCCGGGGGCTGGCTGCGAGCGACAACGTGGCGATGATCCCCTGGAATCCGTCGATTGCGGGCCTCAAGACGCAGATCGAGTCCATCGACCCGTCCGACCGTGCAGAGTGCGACCTGATGATCCACGCGCCGGTAGATGGCGTCATCCCCGGCATTCCCGATCACGGGCTCGACGCCGGTTATCTGCAGTCGCTCGGTTTTCGCCGCGTCTTCTGTGGCCACTACCACGCACACAAAGACTTGGGCGGTGGCGTCTACAGCATCGGATCACTTACGCCTCAAACATGGTCGGACGTCGGCGCGAAAGCAGGCTTTCTGATCGTGTCGGAAACGGACGTGCGCTGGATGAAGTCACGTGCGCCCGAGTTCGTGGAGCTCGACGCGAGCACGGACCCGGATGACGTGCCGCTGATCGTCGATGGCAACTACGTGCGAGCCGCCATTCACACCGCGAAGGTGGAGGAGGTCGAGGGCTTGCGCGAATTCCTGTTCAAGCACGGCGCGGCCGGCGTGGTGCTCAACGTCCAGAAGAGCCCGACAGCGATCGTGCGCACCGGTGGCGGGATCAAGAAGGGCGCGACGCTCGACCAGTCGGTCCACGACTACGTGAAGGGCATCGGGCACGCGCGAGAGGCAGACGTCGCGAAGCTGTGCCAGGAAGTGCTCGACTCAGTTCGCGCGGTGGAAGCATGAGCGCCCTGAGCGACGCCGAGAAGCTCTCTCAGCAAATGGGGCAGTTCGAATCGTGGTTCGGGAAGCTGTTCGTCTACTGGAACGCCAGTCTGGGATTCCGCTACGTGCGAGGGCTGAAGCCGTGACGGGCGAGCAAATGACATTCGAGGACGAAGCTCGTTTCGCCAAGCGCAACCGGGCGCTCGCGGAGGAAAAGATCCGCGAGGAGATCCGAAACGCGGTGCGCGCGGAGATCATGAGAGACGGTCTCTCCCGGAGCGCCATCGAGAAGGCTGCTCGCGAGACGCTGGCTTCGATGGTGGATCAGCGGGTCCGAGCGGCGCTTCGCGACAACGTGATCCAGAACAAGCTTCAGGCAACGATCGACGCCGCGATCAAAGAGGCATTTGGCGGGCAGGACGTGTCGAAAACAATCAAAAACCTTTTGGTCGAGCAGGCGCGTGTCGCTGCGGCCAAGTTCGTCGAGGAACGTGTGTCGATTGACGTTCGCGGCGATGACTTCGGGAGCTTCTAATGGACATCAAATCACTATTCATTCGCAATTTTCTGACCATCGGTTCGGCGCAACTGGAGCTCGATAACCGCGGTCTCCTGTTGATCCAGGGCGAGAACCACGACGACCCGTCCGCCAAGTCAAACGGTGCTGGCAAGTCGTCGATCGTGGATGCGATCTTTTGGGTGCTCTACGGCGAAACCGCGCGGGGTGTCTCGGGCGATGACGTAATCAACGACGCCGCTGGCAAGGACTGTCACGTGAGCACGATCATCGAGGACGGTGTTGACGTCTACGAAATCGCGCGTGGGCGCAAGTCCAAAGAGATCAAGAACGCCTTGATCGTCAAACAGAAAACGCCGCTCGGTTGGAGTGATCTCTCGAAGGGCACCGACAAGGAGACGCAGAAGGTGGTCGACAAGATCATCGGCTCGTCCAAAGAGGTGTTCGCCGCTGCCGTCTACGCGGGTCAGGAGAAGATGCCTGATCTGCCAGGCATGACCGACAAGAACCTGAAGGCGCTGATCGAGGAGTCAGCCGGCGTGGAGATCCTGACCGAAGCCTACGCAGAAGCTCGCAAGCGCGCGCTCACCGCCGAAGGTGCCGAGAAGATCGCCCGTAGCGAGAAGGCTAATGCCGAAGCCGCGCTTGTCGCGGCGAACGACGAACTGACGGCTGCCGAAGCACAGAAGGCACTGTTCGAGTCGCAGCGAAAGGATCGCGCCAAGCTGGAGCTTGCCAAGATTCCGCCGATCAATGCGCAGATCGTGGAGAACACCGCAAAGCGTGACAAGTTGCCCGACGAAGCGGAGCTCGAAAAGCGCATCGCTGGTTGCCAGTCGCGCCTCGATGCTCAAAAGGGAGAGGCGAAGACGCTCGCCACGCATAAGACGGCCGTGCAGACCAAAGAGCGCGAACTGGCGGGAAAAATGGCACTGCTTTCCGCTGGCCGCGCAGGTCTCGAAAGCGCACAGAAGGCGCTGACGGAAATTGAATCATTGGTCGGCAAGCCGTGCGGCGAGTGTGGCAAGTCGTATTGCGAGCACGACCTGGAGACCGCGAAGGCTGCGCGCACGAAAGCCATCGAAGAAAGGAAAGCTGAACTCGTGCCGGTGGCGCAAGCCATTCGCACGTTGCAGGACGAGCTCAAGACGCTGCAAGCGACCGCCACCACATTTGAAGCGTCAATGACTGACGTGAGCGATGTGGTGCGCGAGCACACGGAATTTAGCAATGTCCTGAATGAAGTGCGCACGCTTGCGCGACACAGCACGACGCTCGGCCATCAAATCAGCGCGCTCAAGGATGCGGCGAGCGCACACCTGAAGGCGGAAAACCCCTGGGTCAAGATCGAGGCGGATCGGCGCGAGAAGCGTCAAAAGGCCGAGAACCGCGTGGCTGATGCGGAACTGACACTGAGCCGTGCGGTGGAGGCGTGCGAGATGGCCGCCACCGTGGTGAAGGTGTTCGGCCCCGCCGGTGTGCGCGCCCACATCCTCGACACTGTGACGCCGATCCTGAACGAGCAGACCTCCGACTACCTGGGGATTCTGGCGGACGGGAACATCCACGCGACTTGGAACACGCTCGCCAAGACGGCAAAGGGCGAGTTGAAGGAGAAGTTCAACATCGAAGTAACCAACGACAAGGGCGCCAAGTCGTTCGCGGGGCTCTCGGGCGGTGAGAAGCGCAAGGCCCGGATCGCGTCGTCGATGGCGCTGCAGGACATGGTGGCCACGCGGGCGACCAAGCCGATCAACCTCTGGATTGGTGACGAAATCGACCACGCACTGGACGAAGCCGGTCTGGAGCGTCTGATGACGGTTCTGGAGCGTAAGGCGCGCGAGCGCGGCACTGTGCTGGTCATTTCTCATAATTCGCTCAGCGATTGGATCGACTCGGTGATCACGGCAGAAAAGAGCGGTGGCATCACCAAAGTGACGGGAGCGACCGCGCGTGGCCTCTAAGCACATCAAGGACATTACTGGTCAGCGCTTTGGCGCCTGGCTAGTGATCCGCCCGAGTGTTTTGGCGGACAACGGTGTCATGAAGTGGTGGTGCCGATGCGACTGCGGAACGGAGCGCAACGTCTTTGGAACCGCGTTGAGGGCGGGTAAATCCGTGTCGTGCGGCTGCGTCGCGCATGCGAAAGCTGCCGTTGATCGCGCGACGCACGGTCTGTCGCGCTCGCCTACCTACAAGTCGTGGCGGGCGATGTGGGCGCGTTGCACGAATCCTAAAACACATGGCTACGCCGAATACGGTGGCGCCGGGATCGTCGTCTGTGAGCGCTGGAAGGATTTTGCGAACTTCCTAGCGGACATGGGGGAGCGGCCCGAAGGTTTGACCCTGGACCGTTTCCCAAACAAAGAGGGCAATTACGAGCCGGGAAACGTTCGATGGGCAACGCCAAAGGATCAGGCGTTCAACCGCTCGTCCACGGTGACAGTCATGTATGGCGACGAAGTGATGAACCTCGCGGAGTTTGGGCGCCGAATCGGAATGGACCGACGCAACGTGCGCCACTGGATCGTCACCCGCAAGCTGAAGCCAGAAGAAGTCGCGGAAAAGGCGGGGGCGGAACGTGGCCTCTGACCTGTTGAATACCTTCGCGGGTGATGAGGAGGCGATGAAGCGGTTCACTACCACGATCCTCAGCACCCCTTTGGGCGCACCAAGCTTCTTGGACAAGATCATGGCCTCGAAGATCGCGCCTCAGCCCGCAACTGAGTTCGATTACGTCTCCGGACGTCGGGCGGGCAAGAACACGCTTTTGCGTGGCGTGGTGCGCGCCGCTGACGTGTCCATCCCAGGCTTTAACAGCGACGAGGCGAGCCGCTTTCCGGGAGGGCCGGACGCCTACCGGGAAGAGCTCCATCGCCGCAACGGCACCACGCCTCGCCCCAACAAGACCAAACCCATTATTGCAACCCCTGAAGACTTCGAGAGGATCGATATGCCAGCAGAAGCAGTAACCCCGGAGGAAGTCGAGCTCCAGAAGCTCGTCGACCAATATCACGAAGCATTCAAAGCGACGCCCCGAAGCTTCATGCTCACGGCGCCAGCCAAGCACACCACGCTCACCGGCAAGGAATACAAGATCAAGCCGTTTATCGGTGGCGAGGAGTTCGAGCCCTGGCGCGCCTATGTGGGCAAGAAGCACGGCACGATCATCGTGCTTAAGCCGAAATACCCGTGTGACTTCGAATTCCTCGAGGTGCCCGAGAAGCAGTGCAAGACCGCGTTTGGCGCTGCCTTCCCGATGTATATGCGCGAAGTGCTCAGCGACGTGATGGACGCGAAGGAAGAGCTCGCCGCGCAGGCGCGAAAGCTTCAGGAGATGGAGCGCAACGCGGAAGCGGCCGCTCAGTATTCGGAGTTCGGCTCATGGTGAAACTTTTAAGCAGGCTGTCTTTGGCGCAGCGCTACGTGCTCGGCTGTATCGCGTTTCTATGGCTGAGCGCCGCGATCTGCGGAACGGCAACCGCGTGCGCGCTGGTTGCATTTCTCACTGCGGTCATCCTGGGCATTGCCGGGCCGACGACCGCATCATCAAGCAGAGGACGATATTAATGAACGGCATCAAGATCATCGGCATGGACCCGAGCCTGTCCAATTTCGGCTTCGCCAAAGCGACCCTCAACCCCGCTACCATGCTCTACACGGTGGATGAGCTCGCGCTGGTGAAAACCGAGAACGAGAAGGATAAGAAGCTCAAAAAGAGCGTGCGCAAGAACTCGGAGGATCTGGAGCGAGCGCGTGCCCTCTACGAAGGCATGGTTGAAGCCTGCAGGGGCGCCACGCTGGCGATTGCTGAAGTTCCCGTGGGATCGCAGTCAGCGCGCGCAATGGCGTCGTATGGGGTCTGTGTGGGCGTCCTTGCGGCATGTCCAATTCCGCTCATCCAGGTGACGCCTTCGGAAGTGAAGCTCGCCGGCACTGGCTACAAGTCGGGCACGAAAGACGAAATGATCGAGTGGGCGATGGCGAAGTTCCCCACCGCCAACTGGCTGCTCACGAAGCGGGCAGGGCAGATGGTGCCGGTAGCAGCAAACGAGCACCTGGCTGACGCGGTTGGGGCGATCGAGGCTGGCCTGAAAACCGACCAACTGAAGCAAGCAATCGCGCTCATGCGCGGGTTGCGGGAAGCCGCCTAAATTTATCAGCTTATAAACAGTCAAAACTGACTATACTTAACATGTAGTCAGTTCTTTTCTGGAGAGTCAAATGGGCGCCGTTGCCAAGAAAACGCTCGCTGAAGCACCCCTCAAAATCAAAGTGCCGTCCGACCCCTTTCGCGCGCCGAATGTGCATAAAGTCGAAGGCTTCGCTCGTTTGATGGTGGAGGTGGCCGACGAGTGCGGCGGGTGCGAGCACGTGGATATGCACCACTACCTCGACGCGATCACTCAAGACGTCCATTGCGGTCTGCGCTGCAAAGTCGCCAACCGGCACGGCAACCGATGCGTGAAGGAACTCGAAGCTGAAGCCGCCGAGCGACGTGAGAGGGAGCTGAGCGAGTCAATAGCGCCCTTTAATGGAACGCTCGCAATCGATTCGCGAATGATCAGAAACGGCTCTATCGACTGGAGCAAGATCGAGATCAATAAGGAGCGGCCCTCCGCGAAAGATTGGCCTTATCAATACATGACGAAACCGGGAGACTTCCTGCCGATTTCCGTTCGCGACCAAATGATCGACGCCGCGAGCAGGCCCGCGCCGATCCGGTCGAACCGCGACAAACCAATGACCGTTGCCGACGACGCCTGGTAATTCCCTGTTCATATAGAGCAACAGTCAAAACTGATTTATTATCCTCAACCCGCCAACTGCAAAGAGAAGGTAGAACATGGAAGTCATTAAGCGCGACGGATCGCGCGAGCCCTTAAACATCGAGAAAATCCAGAAGTGTGTGGCCTGGGCCTGCGAAGGGCTCGACGTCTCACAATCCGAGCTTGAAACGAGCGTCGGCGATATGTTCTTCGACGGCATGACGACCGCCGAGATCCACCGCGCGACCATCCTGTCGGCCGGCGGCTTGATCAGCCCGAGCGCGCCTGACTTTACCTTCGTCGCCGCGCGCCTCTTGAAGCAGCAGATTTTCAAGGAGTCGTGGGGCCAAATCGACTATCCACACCTCGCGCAATACCTCGCGGCCGCGGTGGATCTGGAGAAGCTGACGCCGGAATTGCTCGATGGCCGTTTCATCCTCGAGGATCTGAACGACGCGATTCGTCCGGATCGGGACTACCAATTCGACTACCTGGGCCTGCAAACGCTCGCTGACCGCTACTTCATTCGCGAGACGCCGGACGGCCGCATCCTGGAGATGCCGCAGCACTTCTTCATGCGTGTCGCAATGGGCTTGGCGATTCGCGAAAGCAATCCGACGGCACGCGCCATCGAGTTCTACGAGGTGCTATCCAGCTTCGAATTCATTAACTCGACGCCGACGCTGTTCAACTCCGCCACGCTGCACCAGCAAATGTCGTCTTGCTACGGCAACCAGGTGGGCGACTCCATCGTGTCGGACCCGGGCGAGCACCCTTACAACTCGATCTATGGCGCGATCACGGAATGCGCGCTGCTATCCAAATACGCCGGCGGCATTGGCACCGACTGGACCCCGGTTCGCGGCAAGAACGCGCACATCAAGGGCACGAACGGCAAGAGCTCGGGCGTTGTGCCGTATCTGAAGGTCTACAACGACACCGCGGTGGCGGTGAACCAGGGCGGCAAGCGCAAGGGCAGCTTTGCGCCGTATCTGGAGACTTGGCACCCGGACGTGCCGGCTTTCCTGCAGTTGCGAAAGAACACGGGCGATGACCACGAACGCACGCACGACATTTTCCCGGCCAACTGGATTCCCGACCTTTTCATGGAGCGCGTGAAAGAGAAGGGCAAGTGGCACTTCTTCGACCCGCACTCCTACCCGGAACTGCACGAGCTTTATGGCGACGCGTTCAAGGCGCGCTATGAGGAGCTGGAAGCGGCCGGCGCATACGTTGGCGAAGTCGAAGCGCTGTCGTTCTGGCGTGAAATGCTGGTTGCGCTGTTTGAAACGGGAAATCCGTGGATGACGTGGAAGGACGAGATGAATCGTCGGAACCCGCAAAGCCACGTCGGCGTGATCCACAACTCGAACCTTTGCACGGAAATAGCCCTGAACAACTCGGCGGACGAGACGTTCGTGTGCAACTTGGGTAGCGTGAACGTGGTGAAGGTCAATCCGTTCTACAACCCGTCGCGCTTTCGTCAGGTGGTCAAAACCGCGATGCGCATGTTGGACAACGTGATCGATATCAACTTCTACCCGAGCGACCGGGCGAAGTCGGCGAACCTGCGTCACCGCCCGGTTGGTCTGGGCCTGATGGGGCTGTCGGACCTGATGGCGAAGATGGGCATCGACTGGGAGTCGGAAGACTGCCTGAAATTTAACGACGAGCTCCTCGAGCACCTGTCGTTTGAGGCGATTCAGGGATCTGTGGATCTGGCAGTCGAGCGGGGCGCCTATAAGACGTTCGCGGGCTCGAAGTGGAGCCAGGGCATTCTGCCAATCGACACGGCGCGTGAACAGTCAATGACGATGCCGCTGTCCTGGGATGAACTGCGCCACCGCGTGATGACCTATGGCATGCGCAACAGCAACACGATGGCCATTGCACCGACCGCGACAATCAGCAACATCATTGGCGTGTCGCCCTGTATCGAGCCGAACTTCGAACTGTTCCACTCGAAGAAAAACATGGGCGGCAAGTTCCTCGTGATCGCGCCAAGCCTGCGTTACGCCCAGCCGGGGCAGAAGGTCAAGACCGCCTTCGAGATCGCGCCGGTGTGGATTATCGACGCTGCGGCCCGGCGCCAGAAGTGGATCGACCAGGCCCAGAGCACGAATATCTGGATCAAGGCGGGCACGAAAGGCAAGGATCTGTCCGAGCTTTACATTCGCGCGTGGGATAAGGGTCTGAAAACGACCTACTACCTGCGCACCGAGTCGGCAAAGGCGAAGGAAGAAGCAGCGCCGGCGGTTGCGGCGCCCGCGGTTGACGTAATGGAGCAGGACGTCACCGCAGGGCTTTGCTCGATTGAAAACCCCGACTGCCAATCTTGTCAGTAAAGTAACAGTCAGCATTGATTATCTCCCCGCCCCACGCGGGGAGTTTTAACAGGAGAACCTCTATGTCTGGCGAAGTTTTGCAGTTCCGCCCGCGCGCAGTGAGCACCGACGTGCTGCCGAAAGCCGTCAAGGCTGATGGCGCGCCGTCCGCACCCATTCCGATGCCGCCCAGCAAAGGCGAGCAGATCATTCTCAAGAAAGTGCCGGTTATCCGCGACCCGCGTGCTCGCGTGGAAATGCCGCTGTCGGTCCTCGAGGAAATGACCGACACGCTGATTTTCTACAGCCGCCAGGGGTTCGACCACGGTGTGCGCGCCACGCGTGCGCTCAGCGTGTTCACCCCGCCACAACAACCCTCCGGAGACGTTGCATGAGCAGCCACGCGCAGATTATCAATGACCGGCGCCTCGCGTTCGGCCCACGCAGCGACCTGATGGCGATCTCGCCGGCAAAACACAAATGGGCGCGCGAAATCTGGAAGCAGATGAAGGCGAACAACTGGGATCTCCACGAGACCGATCTGACTGAGGACGGCCCGTGCTACCGGAACCGTCTGACGGAAGGCGAGCGCTTTGCCTACGACAGCGCGCTCGCGTTCGCGTCCAACCTCGACGGGTTCCAGCTCCACAGCCTCTCGAACATTGAGGCGTGCATCACGTCGCCAGAAGTGGAGATGTGCATCAAGCGCCAGATGTATGAAGAGGCGTTGCACGTGGACGCCTATAGCGAAATGGTCGAGACGGTATCGGCCGATCCGATGGCAGTCTATATGCGCTTTGAGCGCGACGGCATGCTCGCGGCCAAGAACGAACACATCCTCGAACAAGTGCGCTTGCTGGAAGGGGATAAGACGCCGGCGCAGTTCGCTCGCTCGGTGATCGCCAACATCGCCCTCGAGGGCATCTACTTCTACAGCGCGTTCCTCGTGTTCTATGCGCTCGCACGTAACGGAAAGATGACCGGCAGCGCTGACAGCGTGAAACTGATTCACCGCGACGAGCGCACGCACTTGGGTCTGTTCAAGCAGATGCACAAGACGATGATGCAGGAGCGCCCCGAGCTTTACGATGCGCAGTTCTGGCAGGACGCTGAAGCGATCCTGCGTGGCGCTGTGGACCTCGAAGGGAAGTGGGGCGGCTACATCGTCAGCAAAGGCATGCTGGGTGTCACGGCGCCGATCGTGCGGGGATTCCTTGAATCGACAGCTAACGAGCACGCGGCAGATATCGGTCTCTCGCCGCTCTATCCAGGCGTCAAGAATCCGGTGCCGTGGTTCAAGCCGTTCTCTGAAGGCGAAGAGGCCAACTTCTTCGAGGCGAAGGTTGGCGACTATGCCGTCGGCACGCTCAGCGACTGGGATTAAGTCTCAAAAACAGCCGGTCGATATTAGTCAAAGCTGACTATAATTTGTGTGTAAGCAGTCACGCCCCGGTCACACCGGGGCAATCTTTCCCGCGTTGAGGAATTAATGATCGAAGCCAAAGTTATCGAAGATTCAATCAGTGAAGCAGGTGCGCGCCTGACGACGCTGCAACTGAAATATCCGCGATTCATCCACGCGGAAGCCAAGACGCACCGGATCGTTTCGCAGTCGATCGAGGAAATGATCCTGCTCACGCAGGACGACGGGTTCATGAGCGACACGAACCTCTCCCGCAACGCCAGCTCCTCGCGTGCGATTCCAGTCGCCAAGATGATCGAGCAAGTGCGTAATAACCCGGCCATGCCGATCCACTGGGGCAAGAATCAGTCGGGCATGCAGGCGCGCAAGGAACTGACAGGCCACGACTTGCAGCAGGTGCAGAACGCCTGGCGCGTCGCGGCAGAGCATGCAGCGGACCTCGCTCAACGGATGCTGGAGCACGGCGCCCATAAGCAGGTCGTCAACCGCATCCTCGAGCCATTCCAGTGGATGCACGTCGTGGCGACGGCGACCGAGTGGGGCAACTTTTTCGAGTTGCGCGATCACGAGGATGCGCAGCCTGAGATCCACTATCTGGCCAGGCAGATGCGCGCGGCGATGGATGCGTCATCGCCGGTTCCGCGAGTCCTCGACCGGAGCTCCGCCTACAACTGGCACTTGCCCTACATCAGCGCAGACGAGCGATTCGAGCGCCAGGACGAGCCCGAGCTGCTGGCGAAGGCATCGACCGCGCGCTGCGCCCGCGTCACAGCCCTGAATCACGACGGCACGAACCCCGTGCTTGAGAAGGATCTGGTTCTCTTCGACAGGCTCGTCGGTGCCCGGCCACTTCACGCCTCACCGACCGAGCACCAGGGCTATCCGATGCGGCTCGCAACGGCGCAATCCAAGAACTTCCGCGGCTGGCGCCAGTGGCGCGAGCGCGTCGAGTTCGACCACCAGTTTTAACCCCTCACACACAACGCACACAACGCACAGGAGCAAAACCATGAGTCTCATTTCCGCAGTTTTCGGCACCGAACTGGCCCTGAAACCCAAGACAGTTGCGGGTGTCATGGGTGCCTTCCACAACACCATCCGCCAACTGCGCGACGTGCAGGAGCACCACGAAACGCAGGCCGACGCGCACGCCCAGAGCATCAAGGATCTGGAGTCCAAGCGCCTCGCCTCGCTGGCTGAGTCGAAGCAGGCTGCCGAAGTCGCGGCAAAGATGGCTGCGATCGTCGGCGAGCCGGTCGCATCGCAAAACATGGCCTTCAACTAAACCACAACCTCGTTCCACTGTAGGAGAAAACGCAACATGAATTCCAAGCAATACACCGATCAGGCAGTCCAGACCGAAAGCCGTCCGAGCCATATCGCTTTCGGCACCGTGGGGCTGCACGCAGTCTTGTCGCTCGCCATCCTGAGCACCAAGATTGCTGATATCGCCAAGCGCAAGATTTACTACGGCACGGCGATGAACCCCGAAGAAGTCTCGGCCATCCTGCAATCGGTCGGGGCGACCGCGCAGTTCCTTTTCAGCCACAACCAGGCTGGGCAACTGGACAACCCGCTTGACGTCGATGCGCTGCCATCGGACGCGCAAGTGCCGGTGGGCATCCTGCGTGCGAAGCTCGCGAACGTCAACCCGCGCATCCTGCACGCCGGTCTGGGTCTGTTCACGGAAAGCGGCGAGGCGCTCGAATTGATCTTGAAGGCGCTGGAAACCGGTGCGTTCGATACGGTCGGTTGGGGTGAAGAGGTGGGCGGCGACATTGGCTGGTATCAGGCAACCGGCATGGATGCGGCCGGTCTGAGCATCGACGACGCCCGCGAGAAGAACATCGCGAAGCTTCGCAAGCGCTATCCGGACAAGTTCACCGCCTATGACGCTGAAAACCGCGATCTGGCAGGCGAGCGCGCCATTCTGGAGGGTCAGGCGGGCGGTGCGGCGCCGAACGTGACTGCGGCCCCTGGCGGTGGTCTGGTGGTGCCGCCGGCTAACCAAGCGAAGGCCGCGTAATGATCGGGTTGACGGGCGCTCATCGCGTTGGAAAGACCACTCTGGCGAAGGGATACGCCTTGAAGTCCGGCGCGTCCTACCTTAACGCATCGGTCAGCGCCATCAACCGCGATCTGGGCTTTGACTGCACGAAGGAGCACAGTTTCGCGGAGCGGCTGAACCACCAGGAGAAGCTGCTGGCGCGTGTGGATGCTATCTACGGCGAGCATGCGGGCGAGGAGATCATCACTGATCGAACGCCGCTCGACATGCTGGCATACACGATGGCTGAAGCGCACGGCGACCGTGTAGCGGCGGAGGACCAGGAGCGGTTTCAGCGCTACGTCCAAAACTGCATCGACGTCACCAACCGACGCTTTGGCGTGCTGTTGCTAGTGCAGCCGGGCATTCCGCTGGTGGAGGAAGAAGGAAGCGGGCAGGCGAACGCGGCCTACATCGAGCACTTGAACACCCTGATCCTGGGGTTGACGGCAGATGAGCGTGTGAAGCCGATCCACTTCTACATTCCGCGTCGAACGCTCGCAGTCAATGATCGGATTGAGGCGATCGAGTTTGCGGTGGGTCGCGCTCAGGCTCGCACCATGCAGATCATTCAGGCGGAACGCGGCGAAGGAGCGCTGTTGCATTGAAGTAGCTGGAAACTTGCTCGGGTGTTGTAAATAACAGTCATAACTGATTGTTGTCCCGAGCAAGTATCTGTAATATTCGGTTTGTGCGCAGCGTTGCGCTAACTGACTAGAGAGAAGAAGCGATGCCTTTATCGCTAGTAAGCGCTGATTTACCAACCCTGCAGGAAGAAGTCGATCGCAAAGCGTTTGAGACGCTCGAATGGCTCACGTATTCGGTCGCACAGGGGCGCATTACCGCGCACCAATTCAGCACCGGGGTAGACGTGCTTTTCATGACGGTTTCGGGGCTGCTGAAGAACGATTTCATTGGGCTGATCACCGCGGCTCAGGAGCTTTGCCCGAAAGAGCCGCTGCGCCTGAAGCGCTCGTTCTCGGATGGCTCGGCGGTGATGACGGTGGAGTGGACCGTAGGGTCCGAACAGGTTTGGTTTGGCCGCTTTGGCGGCAAGAGGGCGGTGAAGGATTTCGACACCGCAAGACAGGCGCAGGAGTGGTTTGCAGCTGCGGGAAAGCCGCTTGAGACCAAAGGATTCAAGGAGATTTGACACATGAGACCCAATTTCGAGCTTTTGCGTGACGCGTTCGCCATTATCGACGGCATCCCGGAAGCTGCTTTCAATCTTTGCGCCTGGACGTCCAAGAAGGGAGAGTCGCTCTCCTGCGGAACCATCGCATGCGCCGGCGGCTGGATCGCCCGCCACCCGACATTCACGCGAATCGGCGTCTCAATTGACGCAGAGGGTGACGTGGTTCTGGATAACGGTTGCTCCAACGGTGCCTACGCGCTGGCTGAAGTGTTTAGCCTGAACATCGCGAAGGACGAGGAGCTGATCTTTTCGTCGCGCGGCTATCACCTGGGTGGATACAAGGACTATGACCTCACTGCGCCCCAGCGCCGCATGCTCACTGACAAGCAACTCTGGAAGCGCCGCGTGCTGCGCTTGTTCCAGGAATACGACGAGCCGTTCGACGCGACCGTAGGCGAGGGGCTCTTGCTGGACGTGCGGCAATGATGGACGAGAAAGAACAACGCGCGGCGTGGTTGAAGTCGCTCCAGGCAGGGCAGCACGTGGCGATGCTTACAACGCATCACGGCTATGAGCTCCTGAAGATCGAGCGACTCACTGCCACCTTGTTCATCCTGAAGACGCCATCTGGCCACGAATTGCGGGCCAGTCGTGATCATGGCTACTTCTTGGGGCGTAGCCGGTATGAGCGTATCGTGCCGGTCACGCTGCAGGTCAAGGAGAGCCGCGAGCTGGCCAAACTTCAATCATGGCTCAGTGCTTTGTCGTATCACAACACGCCCGTCAAGCCCACTCTCGCGCAGCTTCGCGCCATGAAGCGGGCGCACGACAAAGTAGCCTACAAACAAGGCGTCGAGGACGCGCTCAACAAGGGGGTAACGATCCAATGAAACTGTTTATTCCGCCATTAGGCACGATGGTCAAGACCGCTGCCGACTGGTCGTTCACGCTCCACGACGAGCGGCGCAACGATGGCTTTGTTGAGGCCGCGGTGCCGCGCAAGACCAAGCGCGTGAGCTACTACGACAAGATTTCCTACCCCGTCACGCTGCCGGCGGGAGCGGTCCTCAAAGTCGAGCGCGTTTTCATCCGTCGCGGCATCTCGGACTTCGACAGCGTGACGTTCATTTTGCAAGGCAAAAAACACCCAATCGAGCTGGCCAACGGCCGCGCGATCAAGGCCAACAAACGCTTCTGGGTGAAGCTGCCCGACGCCAACCAGATCGACGTCGCAAGCTTCGAAGTTGCCGATCAGCAAGCGTAGAAACCCCTGATTTTTCGCGTCACAATTGCAACACTCAAAACTGATTAACACTCACAGCTAAGGAGAAACACATGAAGATTCAACGCGTCGCGTCCTACCGCACCACCGACGGCAAAACCTTCAACGACAAGAAGGATGCGCAGACGCATCAGAAGACGCTGGATCGCCTGGATAGCCTCAAAGTTCTGGTCGCAAACGGCATGGCGAACGACGTCACGGCGCCGACCGACGAGCTGGTGGACGAGATCGCAACATTCATCCTCAACCACGCGGACGACTTGCGCTCTATCTTGCCGCAGCGCGCGAAGCCCACCGAACTGGACGCCTTCATCGCCGAGCAGCAGGCCGGACTTGGCCAGACGCCGGCGACCGTCCAGTAACCCATGCTCGCCCGCGCAGTCCTCTTCGCGGCGCTCCTCGCATCGACGCTCTACGGAATCGGGTGGGTCGCCACGACCACACCGTATTTCAAGGACCGCCAGCGCAAGCGCCGCATCTTTCTCAGAGCCACCCTGGTTCTTGCCTCCATCGTCCTGACCGTGACGACGCTGGCAGTAATTGTCACGGTCGAACGACACTAAGGAGCTTTACACATGCAACGCACTAAACGGCTTTTCAGCGGCGTCATTGCCGCACTCGCAATCGGCATCGGCTTGTCGGGCTGCGGCGGGGTCATCGAGACGGGCTCGGTCGGTGTGCGCACCACGTTGGGCGACGTGAGCCAAACCGAAGAGGGGCAGGGCATCTACGCGGCGGTGTTCTCGCACGTCGATCACTACACGGTCAAGGAAACCTCCATCGACCTGAACGACCTCACGCCGCGCGCCAAAGACAAGCTGACGGTGAAGGATCTGGAGGTCTCGATCTACTACCGCGGCGTGCCGGGCACGATCGCCAAGTTCGTGTCCACGCATGCCGGCGCTTCGGCCAAGTTCGAGGGCGAGGGATTCGTGCGACCTGGCTATTACCTCGTGTCGAATCTGGCGAAGGGCGCGATCTACGACTCCGTGACCGAATATGACAGCCTCGCCCTGAACCAGAGCCGCACGGAGCTCGAGGGCAAGATCCTCACGCAGACGCAGCGCCTTCTTGACGCCGATCCGTCCGTGAAGGGCACGTTTGTCGTGACGCGGGTTGTGGTGCGCAAGATCCAGACGGACCCGACGATCGATCAGGCGATCCAGCAGACCGTCCTCGCTCAGCAACAACTGGCGCAAAAGGAGAATCAGGCACAGGTCGCGCATAAGGACGCTGAAATCCGCCGCATCAACGCGGAAGGGCAGGCCAACGCGAACACGGAGTTGCAGAAGACCCTGACGCCGGCGTTCCTGCAGCACGAATACAACGTGGCGTTGCAGTCCTGCGCCTCCAATGAGAAGTGCACGATGATCATTGGCCAGAGCGGCGCAACGTTGATCCAAGCGAAGTAACGCTTCACTTTCCTGCGTCGAGCTTTTAACATAGCGTAACAGTCAAAATTGATTGTTACGCTAGATTAAGAGTTCAACCCCGTTTGAGGAGAATATCGATGGCAACGTTGCTGATCGAAACGAAAGAAGTCCGCGCACTGGAAATCCAATTTGACGACCTGGAAAAGCTGCTCAAGGCGGTCCATAAGAAGGCCGTGTTTGTGGTTCGCAAGACGATGCGTGGCGAAGTGCTGGTTGACGCCGGACGCTATACGCAGGGCAAGCTGAGCGCGGACAAGGAGGACGCGCTGTGGGAAGAACTGAACGAGCCCACGCCGTTCCTTTCGCTCGAACTCGCCATCGAGGACTTGGTGAACCGCGGCGAGCTGCCCGAAGGCCATTTCCTGGTCAATCTGGGCGAGAAGGTCGATGAATTCGCCAGTGGCGGCATCGTGCGCCCGGGAGTGTTGGCGCTGCAGAAGGCACTGGCTGGGGTGCCGGCATGACTCTCCTCGTTACCGGTTTCGACACTGAAACCACCGGGCTCGAGGCGGAGAAGGGCGACAAGGTGGTTGAAGTCGCCCTGCTGACCTACGACTTCTACTCGCGAAAGCTGGTCGACAAATACGTCCAGCGCGTGGACCCGGAGCGGCCCATCACCGCGAAGGCTCAGGAGGTTCACGGCATTGCCTACAGCGATCTCGTGGGCATGCCCAAGTTTCGCGACATCGCCCATGAAGTCGAGAGCCGCTTCGCCAAGAGCGACCTCGTGATCGCGCACAACATCGCCTTCGATATCGAGTTCCTCTATCACGAGTTTCAGGCTTGCAAGATCGCGCTGCCTGACGTCGATGGCTTCGACACGATGAGCGAGAGCCGGTGGGCATGCGCAGACGGCAAGTATCCGCGTCTGGAAGAGCTGTGCTTCGCGTTGAACGTGCCATTCGATCCGTCAGCGGCCCATGCCGCGGAATACGACGTGGAACGCATGATGACCGCGTGGTTCGAGGGCATGAAGCGCGGCGTCTGGACCATGCCGGAGGGGTTTGCCGAGAAGCTGAAGGTGGCTGCATGACAACGCTGAGCGAGATGGCGGAGTCGTGCACCGATTGCGGCGATGACCTCGAAATCGGTCAGATCGGTAAGTGCGACGAGTGCCAGGACGCGGGTGAACCCCAAAAGCTTCACTACTTCATTGCCTATCAGTGGAGCGCTGAACACGGCAGTGGTTTTGCCTGCATGGACATCTCCCGCACCCACCCGATTACCGACTTCGCGGAAGTGGAGGGGCTGTGCAAGTTCATCGCTGAATACAAAAACTTCCAGACGGTGGTGATCACCAACTGGAAGCGCTACGAGGAGGGGTAATGAAGCTGCCGAAGGTCCGCATCTGGCGCGACCCGCGCTCGCATCTTTGGGTCTGCATCCGATTGGACATTCCTGAAGGGTGGCTTAACCCACTGGCGTTTGGCAGTAATGCGTGGGACGCCTATCAACGATACAAGGAGATGCTCTCGTGAGCAAAAGCAAAACAGATTTGATCGAGGAAATGCTCGACTCCATGAGCAGCGAGTTAGGCGCGGAACTGTCGGAATGTGAAACGACCGAGTTCAACGGCCACTCGGTCGTGCTCGTCGCGGCTCGAGACATTGGCGTTCCCGGAAGGCGCGGCGTGCTCTATGTCGATGGGCTCGAACGTGCTCACGCCGACGCGGTGTCGATCCTCGCGGTCCCGAAAGCGCGCGCCGTCAGTGGCCAGCCACACGACAACCTGCGCGACAACATCGGCCAGGCCATCAAGGACGTATTCGACAACTACGGGCTGAAAGTCGAAGGGTTCGACATCCATGACGCCCGCGAGATCGACCTCTTCACTGATGCCGTCATGAAGGTGGTTGAGAGCGCCAACTCCCAGCCCGCATCTCCACCGGCCGCCGAGATGGACGTCAACGACCTGCTGAATGCGATGGACGATGCGGGGTTCACGCAGAGGGAGCGGAACAATGATCGGTTCCGCGCCATCACGTTGAAGCTGCTCGCCACGCGCGAGGCCGCGCCAAATGCCGAAGCGGGTCTTGCGTCGGCTGTTGCCACGATGAAGTTCGCGATTGAGACCCAAATGGACGATGGCTTTGCGTTCCTTGAGAATTGGTTCAACGGCAATTTTGATGCGTGCCGTCGCGAGTGGCCCGAAGCGCCTGACGAATGCTACATCGGCGCCGATCCCCTTTTCCGCCCCAGCCAGGCCGCGCCATGCTGACCTGCCAGCACTGCGGATCCAAAGGTCGGATCATGGTCCAGACCGTGATCACGGCGCCGAGCGACCTCTACCGCCTCTTCTCCAAGAAGAACCTGCGCAGCAAGGACGTCCGGACGCACGGCACGCTCTGGGAGACCTGTGACTTCATCTGCGGCAATGAGGCGTGCGGCCGCGTCACGAATGGCTACGGCAACTACGTCACGAACATGAAGAAGGAAAACGATCGGCTCAGGGGCGCCCTGAAGGACGTTGAGAGCTTCTTTTCCATGCGGCGAAGCGAGCTTGGCTCTTTATCGAGCGAGGCGGAGGCGTTGGTGAAGACGGTGCTGGCGGCAACGGCAACAGACGAGGAGAAAACACAATGAGAAAGGCTCAGATTCGCGACATTTTCATGCGCAACGGCTTCACCATCAAGGAAGGCCAGGCGGACCTGAAGCCCTACGTCTACGAGGCCGCCTACGAGCTTCTAAGCGCTCGCGACGAGCAGACGCTGGCAAAGCCTATCGCCGACCGCCTGATCGACGCTATGGGCGCTTATCTGCGCGTGTGCGGCAGCGGTGGAATGCCAAAGACAACGCGGCTCACGATTGAGAGGGCGTTCTCGGAGGCACTCCGTCTGGGCTATTTGGACGAGACGCTGCTCGCTGTGAGTGATGCGGCGCTGGACCGCGCGGCCGCTACATGTGAGCGCCTGGCCAACCAGGCTGCGAAGTTCGCCAACGGGCCGCAGCAAGGCGCTTTCCTACGCGGCGCCGAAGAGATCAGGGAGCAGAAGGGCACGCTATGAACGGCTTCATCCTTCTACTCTCGGTGGTCTACACGGTGGGGCAGGGCGGCACGTCTAGCGGCCCAGCAGCAAGTTATGCCACCGCTCAGTTCGCTGACTTTCGTGCATGCGCTGAGGCTGCGGACGTGGCGCGTAAGCAGGTGTATGCCAGTCTTTCCGAATACGGCAGCCGACCCCGCGTTCACGCAGTTTGCCTTCCCCAAAGCAGTAAGTAGCCAGGAGCAGCCTTCGCGCTGCTCTTTCTCATTGCGCACACGTCGCGCAACGCACGCAGGACACGCATTAAAACGCGCTGTAAGCGAGCCACTACAAGCAACCGTTACCGCACGACTCGCGCACGCAACGGCACGAAAAATAGCGCTTGGTGAACAGTCATCACTGACTGTATTATCCAGCGGTGTTAAGTCATAATTGACTATCGAAACAGTCGTTCTGGAGGTGCAATGTTCAAGGCTCTGAGTCTTACCGATTCCGGTATTAAAGCAGCGCGGTGCCACGAGGCTATCGCTGGCAAGAAGGTGATGGCGCGTGGCGCGTTTTCCGCTGTGTTTGACAACGGCAGCACAGTCCACAAACTGACGCTCGACAAATACGCCTACATGCTCGGCACCGACCAAGTGATCGGGTGCTCAAGCCGGCATTTCACTCAAGTTTTGCACAACTACGGCGACGTCGGCGAGGTGGACGGCGAGCCCGTATATCTGTTCGAGTGCGAGAAGCTGGAGAAGCTGCCGAAGGCCGGGCCGCTCCGCGCCCTCGCGCGCCGCGTCTGCCGGCAGGCCACAACCCATGCGAGCAACCACATTCGTTTCCACCGGCAGCACGAGGGCCTGGCGCTTGCAATTCAGGAGCTCTCGATGGACGAGTCGCTGCCGGAAACCCTGCAAGAAGGCTTCGCTGATCTACACAAGTTCGCGAGCAACGTCGAGGAAGGGTGGGGGCTTGATCTGCATACGGCCAACCTCATGGTGCGGCCATCTGACAGCACATTGGTGATCTCGGACCCGCTCGCGGACGTAAAGACCCGGGACGCCCTAATGATCCAGCGTTATAAGCGCAACTTGCACTGAAAACTCCCGACACGTTTCCTATAAAGAACAGTCAAAATTGACGCATCGAAACACACAAAACGGAGAGAAAATGCCACGCCCATACAACGTCATCAACATCAACGGCCACATTGTGCCGGCGACCTTGCACGACGGGCTAAAGAAAATGCGCCATCAGATCCAACTGGGTCGCGTCATGAACAAGTCCAGGCGCCGTTACGTGACGCATCGCGCCAATGGCTTGGGCCGGTGCTACTGCCCGCTTGGCGCCATGCTGAGCCCGGCGCAGATCGACCATATCTTGACCCAAGAAGGCGGCCGCGACTTCGGCAACAAAGGAAACTGGCATTGCCTCGCGACGAGAAAGATCGGGGTTCCCAATGCGGAGGCTGTTATGGGCATGCGCCTCGACGACGCCGACACGATCCAGATGGATTTCGACAGCGGCGGCTTGGAAGCGCTGCGAACCCGACTGGATGCGATGCTGCGGAATCGCAACTATCCCAACCCCGCCACCGCTCATACCGGCGCCTGGCACTTCCCGGTGAGCGGCCAATGAGCGCGCTCCGTCAAGCCATCAACTTCGCCGACAACCCGAAGAACGGCGGGGCTGCCTACAGCCTGAGAATCCGCACGAAGACCGGCTTCGAGGTCAAGGGCGAGGTTGTCGAGTTCCACAGCGGCGCAGCCCTCATTCGGGTGACCGAGCGGCAGATCGCCCGGATCGGCGAACGCGGCATCGAATACAAGCCCGATGAATTCCGCGACGTGTTCGTGGACGAGTCGGCGGTCGAAACCGTCGAGGTGGTGTGGTGAACGCGCACCTCGATGCCATACGCCTGAACGCCCGGGCCAACGCCAACAAAGCCGACGCCGAGCTCTGGCGCTGGTATGCGGACGCGGTGGAAGAGCGCCAGATCAAACACGTGTGCAAGGGCCGTCACTTCGAGGTGACGCTTGGCACGCACCGCACGGAAGCGCCCTCGTTTGACGAGGCGGTCCGACTTATGAAGGAGATTGTCGATGCTCAACGCCTCGCAGCTTGACCAGATCCACGCGCTGACCAAGAAGGTCTTGAGCACGAAGGCTGATGACCAGCCGGCGCTCTACGCGAGCATGGACGCGATCATGAACCCTGCGCTCACGGCCGCCGCGACGGCGCCGATCGCACAGGTGGAAGACCTGATCGTCAGGCTCCCGCTCGGCTACTACCGGCAGACGTTGCGCGTAACGGTGATCGAGCGAACGCGCCCGAAAGAATGACGCCGATGACGCCGATGCGCATAGGCACGAACGGGCGGAGTCCCTGGAAGAATCAGAACCCCCGTTACGTCGCCTACTGCATCGCGCATGGCGCTGACTCACCGCAGGCGCAAAAGTCCCTTGATTCAATGCTGCACGGCGGGCGCTGGACCCGGCCATACGTCGCGTGGATCGACCAAAAGACCGCGGACTGGTGCGAGGAGGTGGGCGTCATTCGCTTTTCGATGGGGTGGGCCGATCACCAGCGCTTCGATGCGTGGCTTGCCGAGAAATACCCAACAGGCTTTTAAGGAGAAGAGGATGAAAACTTTTACCGTGTTCGGCATCTACGCCGACAACATGCAGCGCCACAGCGACAACACGATCCAGGCGAACAACCCCGACCAGGCCGAGCAGAACTATCGGCGTCGAATGAGCCATGCCGGCCACGACATGCTGGTTGCGGCCGTCTTGCCTGGCTCGCACACCGCAGTGGAATCGTTCACGCACGCGGAGGCGCAGTAAATGGCGGTGACAACCTACTACGATCGCGAGGGCGAGAAGATCAGCCTCGCGGCCTGGAAAGCCAAGCAGGCTGACGAGTCGTATCGGCAACTGAAGGCATACGACAACGGCACCGTGCGCGTGACGCTCGACTGGACAGGTCGCGTGCGTGACGCCGCTAATAGTTTCCAGGACACCTGGCCCATGTTCGTGCTGACCGTCGCCAACTACGGCAGCGATGGCGTGTTGCGCGCGGACCCGATCGAGGATGGCAAGACTTTCCCCGATGAGGCGACGGCGCTCAAGGCTTACACGGCGTTTCTCACGCGCTGGACCGAGAGCCACGTCGAGA
>Ga0153932_1000119_pt1 | contig 40660 bp, 37 predicted proteins | sample TSNJ016MetaG_FD_102273 | JGI IMG/M metagenome (GOLD analysis project Ga0153932, IMG submission 102273) | Attine ant fungus gardens microbial communities from New Jersey, USA - TSNJ016 MetaG | ecosystem: Host-associated > Fungi > Mycelium > Unclassified | place: USA: New Jersey, Wharton State...
CAAACGTCGGCAACGACGCCTCGGAAAGCTCACACCGATCGAGTTTGAGACAATCACCCAGACCGCATACGCGGCCTGAAACTATCAACCCCACAAGTCAACCGAAGTGGGGGCAGTCCCTTCAGGATGACTGCCGTGAGGGAATGACGACTGATGTTGCTGGTGAGTTGGTGTCTGGAATGTTTCCTTGTGCCTGCCACAGGCGTGACGGTTCACCGCGATGACGTCGTTCAGCAGACTAGTTCATTGATACGGCGACCTCTAATCCTTGACAGCTGAGCCCGACTTGCAGCTCGAATCGACTATCGGCGAGTGCGGCGCCGATGAGCAGCGACGAGGAGTCGTCAAAGCGGGACACCGTCACAGACTCGTCGGTCGATTCCTCGATCCATATCTTGTACCGAAATGATAGTCGCGCAACCACACCGAGCCGGATCCCGGGGTTTCTTCCCAGACGACTTTGGGATCGACTCTTCGTAGAGGGCCCCGAGGGGCGACGCCATTGCGCCGGAGTTGCGGAAGTTAGAGCACAATCCGAAGGTTGGGATTTGAGATGTCTGTGAGATTATTTGTGCGAGAGCATTATTAAGCATTTATTGAGGGTCCTGCGGGCGAAGAGCATGCTGCCGCCGATGAGCATTGCCATAGCACCTCGACCATAGTTGAGGGGTGCAGGTTAGCTCCTGCTGTCAGAGGCGAAGTGCCTTGTATGTACCCATCGCGCACAGGGTGTCGAATGTTTCGAGAGACGTCGGAAAACATTGGAAAAGAAGGGAACACGCTTGATCTTGATCTGCTTCCTGGTCTTGCATGGTGGGAGTTTCGCGGTGACTCGGCCCCGACACCGAGTTTTGAGCCGATCACCTGGACATGCAAAGTAGGCGGACCGTTATTCGTCCAGGCAGTCGAGGGTCATCGTGACGGCTTGCCTGGACTGCTCGAGTGGGAGAGGCCTGGGCATGATCTGCATCAATCACGAAAGGAAGCAGTATCAAACCTGACAGCTCAGTTTGACTGGAATATGTTGGGGTAGTGTCGGTCCCACGAGCTTGTAGTGGGTTCCAGTACGAGTACTGACCTGGTGACGTCGTGACAATAGTTCCCGAATTGCTTGCTGCAGTCGGTAGATGAATGCATTTCTGGAAACACCTTGCAGCACTTCGTGATCGGAATGCTCGGACCACGACGTTCTCGTAGTCGTAAGCAGGAGGTCTTCTGGCTGTGTAGCCCCTTGCTGTATCTAGTAGACAGGGCGTTGCAGCGTTCTTCTGGCCGGAGTGCAATTTGGCAGTTTGTCCCGAGCGCCGAGAGGGCGCACTGGGTGCATTCGTGAGTTCGTGCAGGGGTGCACGGTGGACGTCGAAATCCCGACGCGAAGGTATTGCCGCGAACGCAGTCGGTAGAAAGTCGGGAGGCTGGGCGAGCGGCTGGAAACCGTGACTGACTTTGGCAAAAGGAACGCCATAATAGATGGTTGACGTAGCCTAGTCAACTAGGCGGTTAGCCCTTCGTTGGCGCCGTCCTTGCAGAAAGCGTTTCCGGGCCGCCAAGGTGCCAGATGGGCTATGTTTTCCCCAGTGGAGAAGTGACGAAGATCACACTGGCTCGAAGAGCGAAAACGCTTACTTTGTCTCAAGATTGTCAACACCGAACATCCACCAGGGAGAGGAAACAAATGTCTGTACCGAAGGAACTCGTAGGAGCGTGGCGGCGGAGCGGGATTCTCGTCGACGGAAATCGAGTGGTCGACTACAGCGACGTCATCTGGCTGCAGACGCCCGAGGTGTTTGCAGATATCCGACTGCCGATTGATCCGAATCTTGTACCCCAGCCTGGCGTTGCCGTTCCAGACTTCTTCTATGACTCGTTTGCGTTTGCAGGAACGACCGACTGGGAGACTCCCACGATCACCTGGAATCACGCGCTTGACTCGAACCCGGATTCGGGTGCCGATTCGAATCGAATCGAATGGGCACGCGGCGTCGCCCTCGAGCATGGAGTCGCTCCATCTGGAGACGTCGATGTGCCCTTCACTGAAGAGTGGCTTCGTATGACCGACGACGACGTGACATGGTCGGCCGTCCTGGAATCTGACTTCGCAAGGGTCGAGGTCGGCAACTGGGCAATCGAGGTCCGCGACGAACGTAAGAGCGGTGGAAAGTTTCAGGCGGAAAGGTTTGAAGCGATTCGAGGTGATTGGAAAAGTATTGGGACTGTGCAACTTTGATCGATAGGGTCAGTTTGTACATCGCAGTAGGGAATGTAGGAAACGTACATCTGGGAAGTTGCAGCATCGATCTGCAAGGTCGGTGCAGTCAAGGCGCGAGATAGTTTCGCGCATCTGCTGTGACTGCAGTGGCGGACGCCGGCGGTCATTTGGTGCACCTCCAGTGAATGTCGTGCCCCAGCTGGTCTCGTCGCTGCAGAGACGAAAAGGCAAGACCCGCAGCACTTTTCTGTGCGGAGTTCTTGATCTTTGGAGGTTCGGCGAGACCAGCTGGCGACATCTAGTCGATAGAGTTCACGAACGATGAATTGATCAGCTTTTGATGGATGCGCGGCGATTTCAGATGTCGATGAGCAGGTAATCAGTGCAGTCGGTGTGGCGGGAGTCACGGTCGAACTAGATGAGCTCCGGGCGCAGCGCCGCGCCGGTTGCTAGGTGAGGCTTCGGGTCATCTCGGACCTTCAGCGAAAAGCACGAAGGCAAGTTGAGAGGGAATGGGTTGTGAAGAATTTAGGTCGTCGAACCCTGCTGTGGCGCGGGATGGTGTTGCTCGTCGCACTCTGCTTGGGAGTGGCTTTGTCGTCGTGTACTGCGGCGCCATCGAAAAAGCTGAATGATTCGTCGCTCACCGTAGGCTTTCTGAGCGAAATGCAAACGGTGGATCCAGATGTCTACTACGGTGCCGAAGGCTTGATTGTCACCACGGCGGTATACGAGGGGCTCCTCAGCTATGAGCCAAACCCGAAGAATTCCCCCGCGTCGTGGCTGCCGGAAGACGAGCGCCTTCGTCCGGGCCTCGCGGATAGTTGGGAAATCTCTGAAGACGCTCTCACTTATACATTCCATCTTCGGGACGGAGTGAAATTCCACGATGGGACGGCTGCAGATTCGGCGGCTTGGCAAGCGTCGTTCGAACGACGAACGAAAGTCAGCCAGGGGCCGGCCTACATGCTGTCTCAGGTCGAGTCGACAGCTACTCCAGACCCTCTCACCTTCGTTGTCCGACTCAAGGCCCCCGTCAGTCCGTTCCTGGACTATCTGGCGAGTCCATATAGTCCCAAGGCGATAAGTCCGACCGCAGTTTCCGAAAACACGGTCAGTGGCGACTTGGCTCAGGAGTGGCTGTCCACTCACGACGCAGGTACGGGGCCGTATACCGTCACCGAATACGTACCAAATGATCACTACGTGCTGGAAGCCTCACCTCAGTACCACGGTCAAAGTCCCGACTTCAAGAAGATCACGATCAAGATCGTTCCCGACATGCAATCGCAAAAGGTGTTGCTGAAGAACGGACAGCTTGATCTCATCACCAAAGGCTTGACGGTCCAGGATATCCAATCCTTGCGCAATGACCCGAATGTGACTGTTACCACTTTCGGTTTGGCTATCAATACAGGTATGTTCATCAACCCCGATGGGGTTTTCTCTACCCCGGAATTGAGAAAGGCGCTTAGGGAGGCAGTTGACCGCAAATCGATGGTGGAACCGGTCTTCGGTGATACTGCCACGCTCGCGACGGAGTTTTATCCTCGTGCCACCTTTCCTGAGGGAAGGGCACCAGACACTCCGGTGAATGACAGCGCAGCCCTACGCGATATGGTGGACTCTTTACCGTCGAAGCAGGTAGACATTGCGTACGCTGAAGCGAGTGGTCCGCCGATGGGCCAACTGGCTGGTCTTCTCCAGATTCAGTTATCCGCGATCGGTCTTGAACCGAAGGTCCGGCCGATTAGCAGCGCACTTGAGTACAATCTGTATGCCGCTCCGGTCGAGGATCGCCCCGACATCCTGGTTGATTTGATCGGCACCGATGCCGAGAATCCTGACACAGTCGCCGAGATCCTATTTCGAACCGGTGCGGAGCCGCTCAATTGGTTTAATTATTCAATTCCCGATGCCGATAAGTCGATGGACCTGGGCGTTTCCGCATCCTCCGAGTCGGAAGCAACGAGTCACTTTGCGGATGTCGCCCGGTCAGTAATTGATTACGGGGCAGTCTTGAGCTTTGTCAACAACTCGGACGTCATTGTCGCCAGGGCGGGAATCGACAATATGGTCCATGAACCAGTCGCGCTGTACTCGGTGAGGCTGGCCGACCTTCGGAGAGTGTCTTAGATGTCCACAGTGCAACAAGAAGCATTCGCTCCGCGAGCGCGTATCGAAGATTTGTCAATCACGTTCGACTCACAAGGTGCGGACCTGTACGCGGTCCGCAACGTATCCCTTGACATTCTTCCGAACGAGATTCTTGTGATTATCGGTGAGTCTGGATCTGGAAAGTCGGTCCTCGCTTCGGCGTTGATGGGACTGATTACCGGACAAGGTCAGACACGGGTGAACGGATCCGTTGAGGTTTGCGGAGTCGACATGATGAGTGGCAGCGTGTCAGCGAAGCGCCGCACTCGCCGACATAAGATGGGTGTGGTTTTTCAGGATCCGATGTCGTCCCTCAATCCGACCATGACCATTGGGCGGCAGATGTTGGAGGTCGCCAATTCGGTCGAGGCGGTTCGAGCGTCACTCCAGCTTGCTGGCATTGCCGATGCAGACTCGCGGCTGAAGCAGTACCCGCATCAGCTGTCGGGTGGGCTTCGTCAGCGAGTGATGATCGCAATGGCGGTCTGTCGAAATCCGCAACTCATCATCGCTGACGAGCCGACGACAGCTCTCGACGTTACAGTTCAGGCCCAGGTTCTCCAGTTAATTCGGTCGCTTCGCGACAAGCTGGGTGCTTCGGTCGTACTGATAACCCACGACTTTGGTGTCGCAGCCCAAATCGCTGATCGGGTCGCCGTGATGTACGCAGGTCGAATTGTCGAGGTTGGTTCGATCGGCGACGTAATGAGTTCTCCCAGCCACCCATACACCGAGGCACTCATAAGATCGCGCGTCACTCTCGATACTTCGCGAGATACAAGCGTGGTGACTCTTCCTGGTGAACCGCCGGACCCCCGTGTGCAACTCGATGGATGCGCCTTCTCCGATCGGTGTTGGAGGGCTATCGATTCCTGCGGCGTCACACGGCCACACCTCGGCTCTGCCGCTTCCCATCCAGGATCTGCTGCGTGTTTGAATCAGCTCGGCCAGGGCTCCACGATTGTCAAGACCTCCGAGACTCTGACTTTGGCACCGACGATGGTCTCGTCGCTTTTGGCAATCGAATGCAAGCAGGTATCGGTTGAGTTCGCTCTCGGTGGGCGCTTCAAGAACAAGCGGATACTTCAAGCAGTCAAGTCGGTGAATCTTTCTGTGCGAATGGGCGAATCGGTCGCCATCGTTGGCGAGTCGGGATCCGGCAAGTCCACTTTGCTTCGGGTTCTGGCCGGAATGCACCGTGAAACTGCGGGGACGGTGACTCGGCCCGCAGATGCACAGATGATCTTTCAGGACGCCGGATCATCTCTGACCCCATGGATGACGGTTGGGGAGCTCGTGGGCGAACGGCTTCTTTCGGATCCAGAATCCAAGAACATGAATGGGTCCGAAAGAAGGGCGCGTGTCGCGGAGACGCTTCGCAAGGTCGGTTTGCGTTCGGATATTGCAGGCATGCGGGCCTACCAACTGTCAGGTGGCCAGCGTCAGCGCGTTGCGATAGCGCGCGCGATCATCGTGCCACCCCAGGTGCTGCTATGCGATGAACCCACATCGGCCTTGGATCCGTCCTTGGCGGCGGCGGTGCTCAACCTCCTTCAGGAACTGCGGAGGGATCTGGGGATGTCGATCGTCTTTATTACACATGATCTCGCTGCGGCTCGGTATATCGCGGATCGAATCGTGGTGATCTATCTCGGTGAGGTCGTCGAGAGCGGTGCGGCTACCGAGGTCTGTGACGCTCCGACACACCCGTACACGAAAGCCCTCGTCGCATCAGTCCCTAGTTTCGACGACCCGGTTCACGCTGTTGTTCAGCGAATGGAGGTCGAGGTCCCATGATTCAGACAGGACCAACCGACGAGGTTGTGCCATGGCTTTGCTAGCGCAAATTGAGCAACCATCTCAATCTCGAACTCGTCGGCGACAGCTTTCCATACCTGATGCGTTGGCTATCGTCGCAACTGTGATTCTGCTGGCGGTCGTCGTCATCGGCCCGCGCATCTACAGCGTCGACCCTCTGACTCCGGACGGACTTCCGCTTACGCCGCCCGGTCGGGGCAATTTCTTCGGTACGGACGAGTTGGGACGCGATGTCCTTGCACGTGTGATCGATGGAATGGGCCTGAGTTTGCTGGGGGCGTTGTTAGTGATTGTTTCCGGTGTCGTGATTGGGGGAGCGGTGGGCACCATTGCGGGTGCCGCAAGTGGTTCCGTTGACACAGTGCTCATGCGCATGACCGATATCTTCCTCGCAGTCCCCGGCCCAGTTCTTGCGATCGCAGTCGTGGCAGCGCTGGGTCCAGGTTTCGGCAACACGCTCCTCGCTCTGTCGATCGTATGGTGGCCGCTGTACGCCAGAATCTTCCGTGGCGAGGTTAGACGTATTCGATATTCACCACACATCGAAGCCGCGAGGATCACGGGGAATTCGAGATGGAGAATCTTGACTCGCCACATGATTCCTGGAGCAATACCAGCAGGGATCGTTGCCGCAAGCCTCGATGTTGGAGCAGTGATTCTTAGCTTGGCTGGATTGTCCTTTCTAGGTCTCGGCGCGCCCGCACCAGCGCCGGAACTAGGTTCGATGACTCAACAGGGGCTGACGTATCTCGATACAGCCTGGTGGGTTCCGATAGTGCCAGCTGTCGCTGCGGCGTTGTTGGCGCTGGTAGCCAACTTCCTCGGCGACATCGTTCGCGACCGTATGCGCTTCTTCTAAGGACCGCCGTGAAAATTGTCATTCAGATCGCCAAGAGAGCGCCATCTGCGCTGCTCGTCCTTTTGGTCCTTTTGTTCGTCGTATTCTGTCTTCAACGACTCACACCGGTGAATCCCGCCCGCGCGCTTGCAGGTGATCGGGCGTCGGAGTCGGCACTCCAATCAGCCTATGAGCAGCTTGGCCTCGATGAGCCCTTATATGTTCAGTTTGTCAGATCAGTTACTGAAACTTTGCATGGTAACCTTGGGATATCGGGCGTAACTCAAAGGCCAGTGTTAGACGATCTTTCTGTCTATCTACCAGCTTCATTGGAGCTACTATTTGCAGCGCTGCTGGTCGCAATTCCAATCGGCTTGATCCTTGGAGTAAGCAGTGCTCAGCGCTCCAGAGGTTCGGGGTTTCTTCGATTCTCCCTTGTGCTCGGATCGTCAGTGCCGATTTTCTTGACGGCGCTTCTTTTGATTATCATGATGTCGCAACAGCTAAGGGTTTTGCCGGCCGCTGGTCAATCGAGTTTCACTGACGGTCCAATCGGACCAACCGGCGTACTTCTCCTCGATGCGCTATTGGCAGGTAGGTTCGACGTTTTTGCCGATGGATTTTCTCACCTAGTCCTGCCAGCGCTTTGTCTTGCCATCGCGCCTGCGGTCGCAATTGGGCGGGTACTGCGAAGTAGTCTCTCCCACACCATGCGGGCTGATTACATACGGACTGCGCGTATGAAGGGACTGAGCGAGTTCACCGTCCTGCGGTCACACGGACTGCGGAATTCCATCAACGCTCCGTTGTCGATGGCAGGTATTCAGATCGCAGCAATCATCGGAAGTCTCGTTGTAGTCGAGGATGTGTTCGCTTGGCCGGGAATTGGACTATACGCGGTACAGGCACTGGATCGCGGTGATTTCACCACCATCTCGGGTGTCACGCTTGCCTTAGGATTGATTTTCGTGCTAGCCAACGCTGTAGTCGACGGTTTGCAAATGATGGCTGACCCGCGGATTGCGTCATGAAGCACACAACAAAGCGGCTGTGTTCACGAAATGATGTGCCCGGGGTTTCCGTAGACTATTGGTATCTTTGGGGATTTGATTCGCCCGAGAGGTTCATTATGCTGTGACGTTGTCTATCTTCGGTTCGCCGGAGAGTCTGTGACCTGTTGACGTCGGGTTGGAAGGCCGGCGAGTCGCCTCGGGTCTTGACATCACAAGCACACGCCACTGATAGCTGGCATGATCATGAGTTCATCGATAGTGATCAGAATCCGGGGCGAGTTCGACAGGGAGCGGACGTTCTCGTTGCCGCTCGACGTTATTGCGGAGTTGGAGACTTATTTTGTCATTGTCGTGCCGAGGACCAACCCGTCTACTTCAATCCCGCGTCAGCACCCGCGTCAGCAACGTCCATAACAACAACACCTAGTGAGATGCTGAAGTTGGTGGCGGCCTGGCGCTGCCAGCGACTGTCAGGCATGTCTGGCTGAGAAAGCTGATTACCGAGGCGCAATGCGGTATCGAACGGAACCCACGGTGTTCGCCCGGTTCGCGGAAGGACATATCCTTGGCCACGGTATTGCGGGGAAATCGCTGTGTCGAAGTGTTGATGAGAACCGTTGGTGTGAAGAAGATTTCCGGCAAGCGAACGGCACCGTCCGTAGAATTGGGCCCTAACCGTAGGCGATCTCGTGGACCGTCGATGCCGCGGAGACAAGCTGAACAAAGTTGTGGGTCACGAACAGCCCGTGATCTTTTCGATGGTCCTTGAAGTTGAGGGCTGCGGTCGCCCCTGCACCATGGTCTATTACAAGCAGCAAAGAATGACGAGCACCGATTACGTACTGTGTTCGACAGGCTTGCAGCTCACGGAAAGTCCTTGACCATCGTCGATCAACCCAACACGATCGGCGCTCTGCTGGTCACCGTCGCATGAGCATGTGGACACCAAGTTGCGTACCTACCCGGTCTGTCGATGAGCTGAATCGCGGATCTGTATCAGCGCAGGCCAAGACCGCTGCGCGCGATGCATTCACCAACGCCGACACTGAACGGACGATGCCTCACATGCGCTAGCGAGTCGACACCGGTGACGGCTCCCTCGCCGAGCTCGGTGTGCTCGTCGGCTTCGATGACGATCTCTCTGGCGAAGCCACCCGGATCAGCAACCAATCCGTTTTCTGCTGAACAGCATTCACCCTGCCCTCGATTGTGTCACTCCACTGACCCGCACCTGGACGATCCTGGTCAGTGGTGAATGGATCTACCTCTCGTATGCACGCGTAGCGCTTGGCGGTGAGTTGCAGTAGTCGATGATGGATCCGAGTGATTCCAAATTCTTGCGACGTGACTCCTGCCTCCCGGGGCCGATACCCCAGAAGCCCTGGTGAGGCTGGAGGTGGCTTCCCACTAGATGCAATCGATGCAACTACCAGACCAGTCGCCGATGTCCGCGGATCGCAACAACGCGGAGCGCCCACGAATATCTGTCGGGACTGCCGGCGACAAGTCGGAGATTGTGAGCTGCGCTGATTGGCTGAATCCATAGTGAGGCTGAACCGGAGGAGGCGATGAACCGTCAGCCCATGCACCGATGTAAGCGTTTTCTTGATGTTGTGCGCATCACACGATACTGTGTTCTATCACGAGGTCAATGGTGATCAGAGCTTGGCTATGCCGCAAGAAAACACTTACAGGAGATGATTATGCGGAGAGTGTCGACAGCCGCCGAAGCAGTGAACGCGATCCCTCGCGGCGCCACCGTTGCTTTGACCGGATCCGGAGGGGGCATTCTCGAACCAGATCTTTTGCTCGCCGCCATCGAGCAACGATTCCTCGCTACTGGCGAGCCTATGGAACTAACGGTGGTGCACGCGCTCGGGATCGGTGATCGGATAAGTAAGGGGACGAACCATCTGGCGCATAAAGGTTTGGTCAAGCGCGTGATCGGCGGCCATTGGACCTGGTCGTCCACGATGGTCGAACTAGTTCGTAGTGGTCGTGTAGAGGCGTACGCGTGGCCGGCGGGTGCCATCAGTCAGTTGTTAAGAGAGATCGGGGCCCGCCGCCCCGGTCTCATCACGCAGACCGGGCTCGGTACGTTTGTGGATCCGCGGCAAAGTGGTGGCAAGTTCAACGACGCAACCACTGAGGATCTCGTTGAGATGATCACTCTGGATGGTCGAGAGTATCTGCGTTACAAGCCATTCGATGTCGACGTCGCCATTGTCCGCGGCGACACGATTGACGCACTCGGCAATATTTCCTGTGCGCGAGAGGCGGCACAACTCGACGCATTGGCCGTTGCCCAATCCGCGAAGGCGAGCGGGGGACTGGTCATTGCCCAGGTAAAGAACATTTCCGACACTCCGCTCGACGCTCATCTGGTTCACATCCCGGGTGTGCTGGTAGATCACGTCGTGATCAATCCTAATCAATGGCAAACCTATGCAAGCGAATACGATTCCGAGCTTTGCGGTGACAGCAAGGTGCCGTCGAGCGTACCGGCCGAGAATGATCCGATTCGGATGCTCATCGCGCACCGGGCGGCGGAAGAGGTTCGTGACGGTGACGTGCTCAACGTCGGATTCGGCGTTGCAGCGCTTGTGGTGAACGCGCTCGCGGAACAATCTCGTCTCGATACCGTCACGCTTGCGATCGAGCAGGGCCTCATCGGGGGCATGCCGGTATCAGGTGACCTGTTCGGTGCGTCACGCGGTGCCCGTGTTGTGCACTCGTCGACAACGCAATTCGATCTGTTCTCCGGGGGTTTGCTCGATGTGTGTGCGCTCGGCATGGCGCAGGTCGATGCGAGCGGGGCTGTGAATGTCAGCAAAATCGCCGGCGGGATCGTCGGTCCTGGTGGCTTCATCGACATCTCGCAGAACTCGCCCCGGGCGGTGTTTTGCGGGACTTTCACCGCACGGGGCCTCGATGTCGCGGTCGTCGGCGGTGAACTCGTGATCCGAAAGGAAGGTAGTGTTCCTAAGTTCGTCGCCGAAGTCGACCAGGTGACTTATTCCGCCGAACTTGCTCTCGCCCAGGGGCGCTCCGCCGTCTATGTCACTGAACGCGCAGTCTTCGAACTGACGGACAACGGCCTTGAGTTGACTGAAGTTGCGCCCGGCATCGATATCGAGCGAGACATTCTCCCGCACATGGGTTTTGTGCCAATTGTGCGAGAACCGAAACCGATGAACCCATCCCTCTTCGCGGCTCTTGCCGCATCCGCTTAAGGAGAATGCTCGATGACTACAGCACAAAGCGTCATACCGTCGATCGTACTTGGCGCCGAAGAGCGCTCGCTTGTTGCCGAGTTCGTGGACGAGCGAATTCGGCCGGTGGCAGAGGAACTCGACGAGACCGAACGTTTCCCTGACGACATCTACACCGAGATGGGCAAGATCGGCCTGTTCGGGATCACTGTGCCCGAGCATCTTGGCGGCGTCGGCGGAACCGCATTGGACTACCTGTTCGTGATGGAATCTCTGTCGTACGGATATGCCTCGGTGGCCGATCAATGCGGTCTCGTCGAAATCCTCGGGAGTCTCCTCGCGGCCTACGGCACCTCCGAGCAGCAAAAGAAATACCTCACGCCGATGCTCACCGCCGAGAAGCGATGTGCCTATGCGCTCACAGAACCGGGCTCCGGTTCGGACCTCGGATCCATCGCGACACGCGCACGCAAGACCGTCGATGGCTGGGAGTTGACGGGAGAAAAGATCTACATTCACAACGCACCCGTCGCGGACTTTGCTGTCGTCCTTGCGGTCACTGATCCGGAACTGGGCAAGCGTGGCGGAATCTCGGTGTTCGTCGTCGACATCGACCAGCCTGGCGTCAGCCGGGCATATCACGAACACAAGATGGGTCAACGAGCCTCGCAGGTCGGTGGACTGGTGTTCGATCACGTGAAACTCTCGGCCGACTCGATCCTCGGAGAGGAAGGAAAGGCCTTCAGCTATATGATGAAAGTGCTCGCCAAGGGGCGATTGGGTATTTCCGGGTTGAGCCTGGGCATCAGTCGTGCTGCTCTCGATGCAGCAACGCAGCAGTCGGTTGACCGTCACCAGTTCGGCAAGCCGATTTCGGCAAATCAGGCAATCGCTTTCTCCCTGGCAGATATCGCGACCGAACTCCGCGCCGGTACTGCACTGTGCGTCGAAGCAGCTCACGCGATCGACAACGCCACAGCCGATGCGGAGACCCTGTGCTCGATGGCCAAGCTTTATGCATCAGAGAGCTGCGTTCGACACACCGACAAAGCTCTACAGGTGTATGGCGGCAACGGATTTATCCGCGGATACGAGGTCGAAAGGCTCTATCGTGATGCGCGAATCACCAAGATATACGAAGGAACCAGTGAAATTCAGCGGCTTATCATCAGCCGTTCGCTTTTGAAGGGTGTCAGCAAATGATCAAGGATCAGCTTCAGGATCTCGATGGCAGGACGGCTGTCGTGACCGGCGCGGCAGGTGGCATCGGATCCGCCATCGCGCGGGCTCTCGCTAGTCGAGGCGCCTTGGTCGTCGCACTCGACACCGATCCAGCAGTGGACCGTGTCGCCGAGCTCATTGACGGAGTCGCCCTGTGCGGTGACCTCACCGACGCCGCTGTGACGGCGCGCGCGGTGGAACTGGCGCAGGAGCATTCGGGGCGGTTGGACATACTGATCAATTCTGCAGGAATCCAATGTCGAACGGCTGCAGTAGATATCGCGGAGAACGACTGGGCGAGGTTGATCGACGTCAATCTCACGTCTGCTTATCGCCTGACTCGTCAAGCGGCGAAGTCTCTCATCGAGACGCGCGGTAGTGTCGTCAACATTGCGTCACTGTCCGCTGATCGTGCGGTACCCGGCATCGTTCCTTACGGCTCCACTAAAGCTGCTCTGACTCAGCTGGGTAAGGGGCTCGCAGTCGAACTTGGACCGCACGGTGTGCGCGTCAACACGGTTGCACCTGGTTACATCCAGACCTCTATGACGGCAGAAGTGCTCAACCGAGAGGAATTCCGTAATCGCGTGCTGTCACGAATCCCACTGCAGCGGCTCGCTGACGGTGATGATGTCGCTGATGTCGTGCTTTTTCTTGTCTCGGATGCAGCGCGGTACGTCACCGGTGTGGTGTTGCCGGTTGACGGTGGGTACTCGATCACATGACAACGACACAGATCCCTGCGGTCACCTTGAACAATGGTGTTTCGATGCCGGCGTTAGGATTTGGGCTTTTCAAGGTTGACGATGACGCGATCGCCGGCGTAGTCGAGACGGCGCTGACTGCGGGTTATCGCCTGTTCGACACGGCTCCGATGTACGGCAATGAGAAGTCCCTCGGCGATGCTTTGCACTCGAGTGGCCTCGATCGGCGCGAGTTCTTTGTGACCACGAAGATTTCGAACGACGACCAGGGGTATGGAAATACGTTGGCGGCGTTCGAGACGAGCTTGCAGCTGCTTGGGATGGACTACGTGGATCAGGTTTTGATCCACTGGCCGGTCCCGAATCGGGGACTCTACGCCGAGACTTGGGCAGCATTGTCCGAGGTGCTGAGCAGCGGTCGCGCACGTTCGATCGGTGTGTGCAACTTCGACGCCGCGCAGCTGAGCGTTCTGATTGAGGCCACCTCGGTGGTGCCGTCCGTCAATCAGATCGAGATTCACCCGTTGTTACAGCAGCCCGAGCTTCTTGCACACATGAGAACTCTGGGTATTACTGCGCAGGCGTGGGCGCCACTGGCACGCGGAGAGCTTCTAGAGAATCCTGTGGTTGAAGCCCTGGCGCGAAATCACGGTGTAACGCCGGCGCAGATTGTCCTTCGCTGGCACGTACAGAGTGGTGTAGTACCGATCCCGAAGTCGAGTAGTGCGAAGCGTATTACGGCCAACGCGGACGTTTTCGAATTCGAGTTGAGCGTTGAGGACATGGCCCGCTTGACCGAGCTGAACATCGACCATCGCACCGGACCGCACTCCGATGACGTCCGATAGGTCACTGCGTGTAGTGGTTGCGCCTGATTCGTTCAAGGGGTCTCTGTCGGCTGTGGACGTTGCCGAGTGCATTGCGGATGGATGGCGGTCCGTTCGGCCCGGCGATTACCTCGAGTTGATACCACAGGCAGACGGCGGTGAAGGCACAGTCGATGCTGTTTCGGGGCGGCACCCGGACGCGATACGTCATTACGTTCCCGACGTCACTGGACCGGATGGTCGAATTGTCGTCGGGGAATGGCTGTTGCTCCCCGATGGTACGGCAGTGATTGAGTTGGCGCAGATGAGCGGATTGCCGCTGATGCGCGAGCTCGATCCGGGTAGGGCGACGACGTATGGGCTCGGGCAGGTGATCGCTGCGGCGCTCGATGCCGGTGTTCGGCGAATCGTGATTGGGCTCGGAGGGTCTGCCTCGACCGATGGCGGTGCCGGAATGCTAGAGGCTCTGGGCGCAGTAATTACCGACGAGAGCGGTTTGTTGGTTCAACCTGGAGGTCTCGGGCTGAGTATGCTCGACAACCTAGATCTGAGTGGGCTGCGTGAGCTCCCAGCGGAGGGAGTGGAGGTCCTCACAGACACCACGGCTCCATTGCTAGGCCCGAACGGCGCAGCTGCGGTTTTCGGTGCACAGAAGGGAGCGTCGGCGGCGATGATCGTAGACCTGGCAGACGCTTTGACTCGCTACGCCGATCGTCTGAAACATATAGATCCGACGGTTCCAGGAGCCGGCGCGGCGGGTGGTACGGGATTCGGGTTGCTCGCATGGGGGGCGAGCCTGGTATCCGGCGCGGAATCGATAGCCGATCTCACCGGTCTATCCGAGGTGATCGCACATGCGGATGTCGTTGTCACGGGTGAAGGTCGATACGACGTCACGTCGGGCACCGGCAAGCTTGTAGGAGCGCTCCTGGAGCGTTGTGGACGGAACGGCGTTCGTTCGGTGGTCATTGCCGGCCAGCTTGCGGCGACTCCCCCGGATATCGCTGTCTCCCTTACTGAAACGGCTGGATCAGTCGAAGAAGCGATGTTGAATCCGCGACGGTGGCTGGTTGAGGCGGGGATGTCGTGCGCCGCGCGCTTTTCATCGTAGCCATGGAATCATTCGTGGCTTGACATGTGATTGCAGGCACGATAGGAAAGCGCTTACAGACTTACGTCGCGGACGTGATCTTCAAAGGTGCGGATCCTCATGAGGTGGTCGGCGTTGGCGCAGTGGCTGTACTGACTGTTGATCGCAGCAAATTGTCGGCAAGTAGCTACATCAGAAAGATTTTAGGAGAATACCGATGACCGTACAGGTGCGTGGCGCCATCATCAACGAAGTTGGCGGTAAGTGGACAGTGGAAGAACTCCGACTGGCCGAGCCCGGACCAGGTGAAGTACGCATCAAGATCATGGCGTCTGGCCTCTGCCATTCCGACGACCACCTCGTCACCGGCGACATCCCCAACACGTTGCCCCTCGTCGGCGGGCACGAAGGTTCCGGCATCATCGATGCGGTCGGACTCGGCGTCACCAACCTGAAGGTAGGCGATCACGTTGCGACGGCGTACCTTCCTGCCTGCGGCAAGTGCGCATGGTGCGCGCAGGGAATGCAATATATCTGCGATACCGGTGCGGGGATGGAAGCCGGAATGATGCTGGACGGCACCCCACGCTTCTTCCGTGCCACCAACAACATGGGCGTCGGTGCGATGCAGCGTCTGGGCACGTTCGCCAACTACACGGTGACGTCCGAGGCGCAGGCGGTAAAGATCGACAACGACATCCCATTCGATGTCGCATGCCTCGTATCGTGTGGTGTAGCCACAGGATGGGGCGCAGCCGTCAACGGGGGTGGTGTCAGGCCGGGTGACACGACGATGATCGTCGGTGTCGGCGGAGTCGGAATCAACGCGGTGCAGGGTGCACACCATGCGGGGTCCGCTTACGTCGTAGCCGTCGATCCAGTCGACTTCAAACGCGAGCAAGCACTGAAACTTGGAGCGACGCATGCCTTTCCGTCTATCGCTGACGCCATGCCGTTCGTCCAGTCCAAGACCAACGGCCAGGGAGCGGATTCCGCCGTCGTTACGGTCGGTGTGGTCGACGGACAGCTGATAGCCGACGCATTCGCGGGTGTCCGCAAAGAAGGTACCGTTGCGGTTGTTTCGATCGGTCAGAACGCCCCGGGTATTCCGATCAGTCCTCTTGAACTCGTCGTCTACGCCAAGCACCTGCGAGGTGTGTTGTTCGGCAATATGAATCCGACGCGCGACATTCCGGCGTTGCTCAACTACTACAAGGCCGGTCGTCTCAAGCTCGACGAGCTGATTACTCGGCGCTACACCATCGATCAGGTCAACGAGGCGTACTCGGACATGCACGCGGGATTGAATCTGCGCGGAGTGCTCATTCACGAGCACTAGCCGCCACCGCACGCACCACACCAACAAGGAGAACTTCACGATGACCACCGTCAACGACGCCACGATCACACAGCATGTACGGGTATACGGTCACCACATCAATGGGCAGAGCACGCCCCCGTCGGACCGGTTAATCGATCGGAATGCACCCGCTGACGGATCACTGTTGGCGCAATACTCAGCAGGTACTCGCGCTGACGCAGAAGCTGCCATCGCGTCGGCACGAGCTGCCTTCGATTCCGGTCCCTGGCCGAAGATGACAGCCATGGACCGCGCACGGGTGCTCCTCGAGGTCGCTCGCCTCATGCGTGAGAATACTGATCTGCTCAGTCGTATCGACGCGGAGGAGTCAGGCAAACCGCTCGTGTTCGCTCGTGGCGACGTTGAGACCAGCGCCGAACTGTTCGAATACGCGGCCGGCGCTGCCATGACGTCGCATGGAGAAGCACACACCGGACTGGGCGAAGACTGCACAGCTCTTGTCGTCCGCGAACCCGCGGGAGTCGTCGGAATGATCATCCCGTGGAACTTCCCGCTTCTCCTTCTCTCACAGAAGCTCCCGTTCGCACTCGCAGCCGGATGCACTGCCGTAGTAAAGCCATCCGAATTCACTTCTGGCACTGCGCTGGAACTCGCGCGAATCGCTGAAGAAGCGGGTGTGCCCGCAGGGGTGATCAACGTGATTACCGGATTCGGGATAGAGACGGGTGCGCCGCTCGCTGAGAGCAAGTCGGTGGACGTTCTCTCGTTCACCGGTAGTACCGAGACAGGTCGCCGCATCACCGAGGCATCTGCGGGCAGCGTCAAAAGACTGTCTATGGAACTCGGCGGCAAGGCAGCGAGCGTCGTATTCGACGATGCCGATCTCGGTGACGCACTCGACGGAGTCCTCTTCGGCGTCTTTTTCAACAACGGCGAGTGCTGCGTCTCCGGGGCGCGGCTGCTGATCCAGGACACTGTCGCCGATGCATTCATTGACAAACTCGTCGCCGCAGTCTCACGCATTACCGTGGGAGCTCCCCTTGCTGACGGAACTGAGGTCGGACCGATGATCAGCCCGGAACACGCGGCCAAGGTGCTCGGCCACATCGAGCAGGCACGTGCGGACGGGGCAGTGGTTCGCGCCGGCGGTGCTGCCATTGAGGGCGCCGGGAATTACGTGCAGCCGACTGTCCTCGACGGCGTCGGAGAATTGACCGCGGCGTTCACTCAGGAGATTTTCGGTCCCGTTCTGTCGATCACTCGATTCAACGATGTTGCCGATGCAATTCGGCTCGCCAATGCTACGGAATACGGTCTGGCGGGATCGATTTGGACGAAGAACATCGACAAAGCCCTCACCGTGGCGCACGGGATGCAAAACGGTCGAGTATGGGTGAACACTACGATCGACGGTGGACCGCAGTTGCCTGCGGGTGGAATGAAGCAGTCCGGTTTTGGCCGTGAGATGGGTCTCGCCGGGTTCGAGGAGTTCACCGACGTCAAGACCATCCAGATCCGCACGGGTGCGCGCAACCGCGTATTTCCGAACTGGGTCGGTGGGGGAGAGTGACGGCGCAGATCGTCACGATCGCGTCGTTGAAGGTCGGTGACACGGCAACCCGGCGATTCGTCGTGGACGCCGACGCCGTCGATTCCTACGCGGATCTGTCAGACGACCATAATCCGATTCACGTCGACGCGGAGTACGCGGCCTCCACGCCGTTCGGCAAACGCGTCGCACACGGAATGCTGGTGGCCGGCTATGTTCAATCCGCGCTTACCTCACTCGCCGCGCCCGGGGGAGTGTCGAAGAGTTACTCGTTCGAGCTGCACGCGCCCACCCACGTGGATGCCGTAGTCGATGCCAAGGTGACTTGCACAGCCATTGATCCGCCACGTGGGCGTGCTTATTTCGAGCTAGGTATCACCGACGTGGAGAGCCAAACTGTTGTCATCACCGGGCAGGCGGTTGTGGCGTTCAAGAAGATGTCGACAACGCCCTGGCGCAGGTCCGCTGCACGTTAGCGGTCCACAGATTGCGACCCGGGCGAGCTTCCTGCTCGCCCGGGGTCTTTTCGTCCCATAAAATGTTGCGCGACAATGCGCACGATGGCGATCGGTTCGTAGCGTTCCGCGGCCAAACGCGACGGCATTCGAGTCAGGCTGCACCTGATAGGACTCCTGTGTCTCTCCGGAGCGCTGGCAGCGCTCGCCGGCTTTGTGAACATCGCGCACCTTGGAGGAACCACAGTGAACGGCCACTCACAGGCCGCGCTCGCTGCCTTCCGCCGCCGTCATCGGCGGGACGTAGCTTGAGGAGGATGCATCAGCATCGTCAGCACGGTTTGGGGAACGGCACTCGCGGTGATCCTGCAGGGCGGTCTCATCGTGATCGGCGTGCAGTCGATCTACCAGCTGATCGTGCTCGGCGCCATTCTCATCGTCGCTGTAGTCCAATGCTCGTTGCAGGCGACAAATCACGTCCGTACGAGCTGTGCTCAAGTATCGGGCACCGGGGCGCGACGACTTAAAAACCCGCCAGTAGATCGCACCTCGCCTGCCGGCCGAGGTGCGATCTACTATGGCACGAAGTGCTCGACGGACGGCTCGCCCGCCAAGTACGGTCCCAGCGCCTCGACCCAGGCACCGAAAGCCTCTGTACTACGGAATGCTTCGTGTGCGTCGAGACTGACCCACGTGACGATCAGGACGAGATGATTTGGCAGCTCAATGCTGGCCCACGATGCGAAGGCAACATTTCCTTCTGCTTCGGCGACCAAGTGGCTGCGCTCGGCGATTACATCGATCAGCCCGGCACGGGCGCTCTCGTTCGATGTCCATAGGTCAGCGATCTCGACTATCATGGCGGCCCCTTGGGTTGTCTCGTTTTTGTAAACCCTTACTTGACTACAATAGGTGAGAATCCCCTTCACATTGCGTAATACGCACTAGACTGTAAGCGTTATCAAGTTGCCTTGGCGCCGAATGTGTCGATGTTCTCGGCAATAGATAAGGAGTGAATTGTGGTCTCCGATGTACAGGCTATCGATCGCGCCATCGCGGACTATGCATTCTATTTGGACACGTTCCAGATCGAGAAGGTCTTGGAAATCTGGCACGATGATGCCATATTCGCCCTCACCCCAATCGGTGAGGGCATTTTGAACTCCAAGAAGGAGATTGAGGTAGCTCTCCGGGAGTTCTTCGCGACCGTAACGCAGTGGGCTCATACGACTGGCAACCGACGGATTGACATGGACGGTGATGAGGCCACAGCCACGTCGCACGTTCACTTCAACTACATCCACCGAGACGGTCGACGGCGTGAGGGTGACGGCTACTGGTCCGACGAGTGGATCCGGACGGAATCGGGGTGGGAGATGATCTTCAAGACGTACTTGCCGTTGCTCACCGACAACGAGAACCTGATTCGTATCGCGGAGGCACAGCGTCGCGGCATGGCGGTGCATCCACTCGGAGCCGACCGCCCGCAGGTTTAATCCGATGGCGGGTGACCCGAGTATTCGCGTCGCCCGCTACTGACACCCCACAAGGAAGAATTCAGATGAATATCACGACTCGTCGCTCGCTCGGCCGTTCAGATGTAGAGCTGACCGCGCTCTCCTTCGGTGCCGCTCCGGTAGGAAACTTTCGCTATCCCATGACCAACGTCGAGGCCGATCGCCAGATCGACAATGCGTGGTCGGCTGGAATCCGTTACTTCGATACGGCACCTTCCTATGGTGCTGGTATGAGCGAGCATCGGCTGGGCCATGCGTTGTCCGAGCGCCCGCGTGACGAGTTCGTCGTCTCGTCGAAAGTCGGATATGTGTTGCAGCCCCTGCGAGGGCGCGAGGTCGACTTCGGCCTGTGGGCTGCGCCGGGTCCGTTCGATCAGGTCCACGACTACTCTCGCGATGGCACCCTGCGCAGCTTGGAGTCCACGTTGGACCGCATGCTGATGGATACAATTGACATCGTTTTCATCCATGACGTTGACCGGTACACGCATGGGGGTCGTCAGGCGGAAGTATTCCGGCAGGCTGTTGAGGAGGCCTTTCCGACGCTTGCGGAGTTGCGTGATCAAGGTGTCGTGAAGGCCATCGGGTTCGGTGTCAACGAGGCTTCGGTCTGTGATGACGCTTTGTCCGTCACCGATCCCGATTGTTTCCTGTTGGCTGGCCGCTACACGCTCTTGGAGCAGGAGCCGCTCGACTCGCTGTTGCCGCGGTGCGAGGAGCGGGGTGTCGGACTGGTGCTCGGCGGTGCCTTCAACAGTGGTGTTCTCGCGACGGGTGCGGTCGATGGTGCACACTTCAACTACGGTCCAGCCTCGGTCGAGGTTCTGGACCGTGTCCGAGCGTTGGAAGCCGTATGTGCCCGCTATGAGGTGCCCTTGCCAGCCGCGGCGCTTCAGTTCGCAATCTCCCATCCTGCGATAGCCAGCGTGTGTATCGGTTCGAGAAATGTGAGTCAGCAGGCGCAGGCGTATGAATGGTTCGGAACGCGGATCCCCGCCGAGTTTTGGGAGGATCTGCGCGATGTCGGCCTCATTCGGTCCGACGCGCCCACGCCTGTCGTGGAGTCCGCGAGCGATGGGGTGGTGTGATGACCACGGTGAAGCTCAATGATGGCCATGAGATTCCGCAGATCGGCATGGGTGTCTATCTATTGGACCCGGACCGTGGCGTTGCTACCCTGCTCCGCGCGATCGAGATCGGATACAGACACTTCGACACTGCTTCGGCATATGGCAACGAGAGCAATGTCGGCGAAGCCATCCGACGTCAGCGGACTATCGCGTCGTGAGTTCTACGTGGTGACCAAGCTGCCGAACGGCGATCAGGGTGAGGATTCGGTAGTCGCTTCACTTGCTCGCAGTCTTGACCAGCTCGAAACCGACTACGTCGATCTTTACCTGATCCACTGGTCCGCGCCCGACCTCGGCTTGTATGTCAAGACATGGGAACGGCTGGTTGTCGCGAACGAAAGCGGTTTCGCCCGGTCGATAGGCGCGTCAATTTCGAACGTGAGCATCTCGACAATATTATCGTGGCCACCGGTCACGTGCCAGCAATTAACCAGGTTGAACTGCACCTCGGATTTCAGCAGCGGGAGCTGTGTGGGGCAAATGAGAAGAACGGCATTGTCACGGCGGCTTGGAGTCCGCTCGCTCGGGGCGCAGTGTTGGAGGATCCCGCTATCGCGGCGGTGGACCAGGAGCACAGCAAGTCGCCAGCACAGGTGATCCTACAATGGCACCTTGAGAAAGGGCGAGTTGTGATTCCGAAGTCGAATTCTATCGATCGGCTTCGTGAGGACTTTGAGATCACAGACTTTTCGCTCGATGCTGCACAGATCGCGATCATCGACCAATGTGAGCGGTGGCAAAGAACTGGTCCGGATCCTGCGACGCATCATGGCTGATCCACATGTTAACGACTCGCCACTGCGCGTTGACGGCTAGCTTGCGAAAGGCGCGACAGTCCGCTCACTGAGCTCGTCATTCCGGAAACATCCGCTAAGCGCCATCAAGTTAGTCATCTCGGCCGGGGGAGACCACGGTTTCCGATCCCCCGGCGCTCGATGGCGCGCTGGATTCTTGTCTCCGACTGCTTAAACTGGCTTAGCGTCGCGCTTGTTGTTGCTCGGCGGGGAACTTGCAGAGGCTTCGTGGCCTACATCGTTCGGGGAGGTGACTACCTGAGCAGCACTGCTCACTCAGGCGTCCTCTTTTAACAACGGTAGGTGTTCGTTGCCTTCAGATCGATACGACGGGGCAGCTGGTCCACGCAACGGATCAGAGATCGTTTCGGCCCTCGACTACGGAGCTGGTGAAGTCTCCATGAGCACGCGCCGCGCGCCTGTGGAACTAGGCATCAGCCACGAAGAGCAAGAGGCAATGGGCCTCCGGCCACATCCGGGCCAGTGACTGTTCTGTCACTGGGTCATTGCTCCGATCACGTTGTCGGCGATTCAGTGGAGAGTGTCTTCAAGGTTGTTGTCGAGCAATGCGGCTCGTAGTCGAGTCGTTTTGTTTGTCCGTGCACGAATGACACGCTCATCAGTCGCCGGATGACGATGTGTTCCAACGCGGTTGCCGGATCAGTCCACTGCTGATTCGGTAATGGCGAGGTTGGAGTCGATAGCCCGGCGTGCGGCTTCGACCTTGTGCTGGGTCGTGAACGATCGCATGCCCTGGAAATTGCAACATCCTTTCATCGGTATTGATGCCTTTGCTATCTCGGTGTACACCATTCGAAGGGAGCATGAATCTCTTCTGCGTTACAGAGCATTCGCTGGCTTCCTGATTTGCCCTTCCTTGCTAGGCATCGCCGATGCGGCAACTGGAGGCCTCTGGGGCGGCCGGGCGGCAGAATTCTGCAGCCCGGCCGCCGCACTTACACCAGGCGAAGGTGAGTTTTCAGGTCGGCTATCTGCTTAACCAACTTGAGCCGATTCTCGGAGAATCGCTGAACTGCTTCGTCGTCACCTGTGAGCCGGGCTCGCGCTAGCAGGTACTTACAAATGTCCAGTCGATTCTTGAGAGCCATCATCGCAATCACCTCCGATCGCCATGTGTCGGTGCTACTTCACGGTCCCAGCACAGTGATTTGTACGCATGGGTCGAAGTACCTGGAGGGGTACTTGTTTTTTTCGGGATCAACGCAAGCGGAACCTCTGGCGTCTTCGCCCAATGCAGAGGGGTGAGTGCCTAAATTGTCTGGCTCGAGATCTCGGTTTGAGCTCGGGGCGCGGTGTTCGGTGGATGCCCAGGGTCTGATGTGGGAGTCATCTCGGCACCGATCGAGGGAGACGCTGAGGACCAAATCTGAGGAAAAGGGCTTGCCCTCGGCGGTCCGAAGGTGATATGAGCGCCATATCCGTTCTCGGACGAGAGGGCCAGCCTTGTGGCATATCGTAATGGAATACAACCACTTTCGGTGACATGAACTGCCTCAGATTTGTCACCGCCGCCTCTGAAACCTTCTCGGACGGGTGTGCTCTCGAAGCGAAACGTGCTCGATCTGGACGACCTGGTCGGTTCGTCAAAGTGCCTTGGCGTGGCTAAGGAGATCGCGATCTCGGCGGATCGGGCACTGGGCTGGTTGGCCGATCCCGAAGCGAAGGGCATCATCGAACGCAATCTCGACTATTTTGAGACCTTGTTTCTGCCCGGTCGTTCGTTCACCAGGCCGGCTGATTTCAACCGGTAAGTTAGCGATCGTGAACAGCCGTCGCGAACGGGCCCTCGGTTGTGCCCCGCCCGATCGCATCAATGCCGACCGCGCCCGAATGCTCGAGTACTGCCATCCCGTGCCACCGGTTACGGGATGGCAGTACTCGATCAGGCTGGCCCGCGATCACTTTCGTCCGACTCAATTCGAGGCGGTCGAAGTTGCCGACCGCTGGCATCTTTGGCACAACTTCGCGGAGGCGGTGGAGAAAACGGTTGCAGCCCATCACTATTGCTTGAGGAAGGAGCCCGAGATTGAGTCAGAACCCTCGACCGAACGCACGACATCGGAAGAACTGCTCGATGCTCGCCGTCGCCGCGAATCTGTAATTCGAGCGGTCACTCTCAAGAAAAGAGGCAGGGGAATCGATGCGATCGCCCGACAGCTCGTGTTGGCAGGGGAAACCGTTCGTCGTTTCTACTATGCAAGCAGAGTCGATGAACTACTGGGTACGCTGCGGGCGGGCTGCCTCCCTTTGGCGGATGAGTTCGCCGTGCGACTGGATGAGCATTTCAACGACGGATGTACCTCTGTCGCTGCACTTTACGAAGAATTCTTGCGCATTGGGATATCGCGGTAGCTGCTCCGTCCGCGACTACTTGAGACCGCTACGTGACGTGAAGTTGGACGGAGGGGGTACGGATATGCGGGCCGGGATCGACGCGGCGAACTCGGCCCCGCCCGCCCCGCATGTGGTGATCGTGTTGACTGACGGGGGATACGCCGTTGCAGCACCGCAATCGGGAGTAACTGAGCAGGCGAAGTCTCGTTCGGTTGGTGCAGTCCGAATCTATTTTCTTTCACTCGTGAATATTTTTCTCATAAGAATTGACTTCGATCTGCGTATCCTGGCACGATAGCCGGGTGTACTCGACACGACTGACCCGAAGGCGCCACGTTGATTTGGCGCGCCTGCGGTTCTGTCGATGTCTGTGAGTTCGCTTCGCCATCGTTGAAGCCACCATTCTGCTATCTACCGCGAGCGCTTCGCGCGTGTCGTTCCGCTTGAGAATCCGCGGGCGCCTCGACGCCTGCTCGTCATGCAAGAAACGGGCATCGCCCACTACCTGAATTCACGCACTCCAATGTGTGGATATTCGAAGGATTGACAATGACGGACGCTTGTTCCGCCACCTCCTCACAGGCTGAACTGTGCCTCGATAGAGGGTTCGGTGGCGTGCCAACAGTTGCTTCTGATCCCAGTGTTTCGCTGGAACTCCTGGGTGGCTTCAGTTGTCATGTGGACGGCGTGCGCGTGGCGGACACTGTTTGGCGATTGAAGAAAGCGCGCGATCTGGTGAAGGTGCTGGCACTGGCCGAGTCGCACACCCTGCATCGTGAGCAACTGATGGACGCATTGTGGCCCGATCGAGATCCGACTTCTGCAGCGAACAATCTCAATCAGGCCGTTCATGCGGCCAGGCGAGTGCTCGGGCGCAATCGCCTGACGCTCAGAGATCAAGTCCTGCGCTTGGATGCTGTAGTCGATGTCGATCAATTTCGGATCGCCGCAGATAGGGCCGCGGACCAGGGAACCCGAGAGGCCTATCGTTGTGCGTTGGCGCTGTACTCCGGCGATTTGCTGCCGGAGAATCGTTACGACGACTGGGCGCAGGATCACTTCGACACTCTTGCAGCCATTCGGCTGAGTGTGCACAACGGTCTGGCATCGCTTAAAAAGCATGTGAGACCGGACTTTCCGATTGAAACCAGCTCGTTCATCGGGCGGAAGCGTGACATCGACGAGCTTCGCGAATCTGTCAGACATGCACGGCTGATCAGCATCGTCGGTGTCGGTGGTATCGGAAAAACTCGCCTTGCCATGGAATTGGGTCGAATTTCGAGCGGAAAGCATGCAGTGCATATCGAATTATCTACTGCTGTAGGAGATTTAGATGTGGTCAGGATTCTCGCGAAACCCTTCGACGTGCGAGCGCGGCCCGACCTGTCGCTGCTAGATTCGCTTCGAAGTCATTTGAGAGACCAAGACATCATGCTTGTGCTGGACAACTGCGAGCATGTTCTGGAGTCGTTGCCAGGAATCGTTGAGAGCCTGTTGAAGTCTTGCGTCAATCTCACAATAGTCGCGACCAGTCGTGAGGCGCTGCGAGTGCCGGGCGGTGTAGTTCTCCAGGTCGCCCCATTGAGCGTGCCGCCAGAGGGCGCCGACCGCTCGCCGTCCGTGCTGTTGAACTACGAGTCGGTGCAACTCTTTGTCCAGCGCGCGGCAGCTGTGCGACGCGGATTTGAATTGAGCGAGTCCAACTGTGCGGCTGTTGCGAAAATCTGCCGCCGTCTGGACGGTCTTCCCCTCGCGCTCGAGCTCGCTGCCAGTAGGGTGACAGCTCTGCCACCAGAGATGCTCGCAGAGCGAATCGACGGCAGGTTCCGGATCATTCGTAACGGGCAGATCAGCCAACAGCGGCATCGTTCGCTCGAGGACAGCTTCAATTGGAGTCACGAGTTGTTGGCTCGGGATGAACAGGTTCTATTTCGGCGGTTGTCGGTGTTTCACGGGAGATTCGCGCTCGAAATATCCGAAATAGTCTGTGCAGATGATGATTTAGACAGTGTTGTAGTTCTGGAAGTCTTGTCGGGTCTTGTCGAGAAATCGTTGGTGACTGTAGAGGTGAAACAGGGGGCAACCCACTATCGGCTTTTGGAAACCGTCCGATGCTATGCCAGGGATCGACTCCGAGATGCGGGTGAGGCAGATCGATTCGAACTGCGATATGCGCAATGGATACTCACTGCCACACGGCACGAGGCGAGTCCCCTGTCGCTCGAACTTCTGCCTGCCGAGTTCGGCAGTGCGTTCGAGGCACTCCTTGCCGCCACTGTGGACGAGGCACTGGAGTTCTGTGTCGCTATGTGGCCGGTGTGGCTAAGGACGATCGATCTTGTCAGTGGTACAAGGTATTTTACTAGGGCGCTCGATGCCGCCACTGCGCGTACGTCGCTTCGGGCGGAAGCGCTACGTTGTGCCGCCATGCTGTGCATCCGTATCGGTGATCTGAACGGCGCCAGTGCGCGAGCTCGGGAAAGTCTCGCCATTGCGAACGAAATCGGTGATGTGAACGGGCAGTGGCGGGCCATGCAATTCTTCGGCGAATACGGAATGGCCGGTGAAGGCGTATTCGTTGCCAATCAATGGTTGTTGGCTAGTGCCGATCTGGCAAGTTCATCGGGTTTTGCTGCAGGCGAGTCGATCTCGCTGTACACACTCGGTGTGAATGAATGGCTCCTCGGTAACACGGCGAGTAGCGACCGGATCATCCACCACGCCCTTTCGTTGCTCGAAATTGCGAAAGTGGCAGACCCTGCAGCTCGGATTCCGTGCCCGATCAATATTTCTGAAACCTGGCTCGATCACGAGTTGTTGCGGCAAGGCTCGCGGATCGTAATCGAAGACACTCGGCAGCCGTTCTTCGACGTGTATCCGGCCGACGCTGCCGCCTACATGAAGTCGAATTTGGCGGTCATCGCCCGCGATCGTGGTGATTTACACTGTGCGCGAAGCCTTCTCGATTCAGCAGCGGAGTATTTTGTCGGCACCGGCAACAAGCGGGGGCAGACAGATCTCCTGGTCCGTAGGGCGTACCTCGAGTTGGAAGAAGGCGATCTAACTCAAGCCCGAAAGTGCCTCGACGATGCTGTGGTGTTTCGTACTGCAACCTGCGATAGACGCGGAGCTGGTATGGCTTTGGTTGGATTGGGCATGATTGACACCATCGAGGGCCGGACCGGCCAAGCGCAGTCGTACATTCACGACGCAGTCGCCCTGTTTCAGGAAGCCGGCGACCCGTGGGGGCTGATCAGTTCGCTCTGGCGGGCGGCAGATCTCCATGTCGCGCTCGGTGATGCACAGGCTGGGATGGCAGTTTTACAGGAAGCGAGAGATGCTCTCGCCCACGTGGATTCGCACCACTGGAACGCATATACGGCGATGCAGATCGCGGAGTTCTGGGTCACGTTGGATCGACCGGATCTGGCGGCTCAGTTGCTTGCAGATGCTCGACGCCGATACGCGCATTGTCAGGGCTATCAGGGCAGTGCGCGGATCGACAGCGCGGTCTATCTCACCAGTCAAGCTTGTTGACAGTTGCGGCCTGTCCCATCAAGGCCCTGAACTGGCATTATGCCGTTCTTTCACGGATGCAAACCGGGTGCAAATTGCTGGTTTCTAGAGTTCCCTGCGACGGCGCTGAGAGCATCACCTACGGAATGAAGACTGAACATGACAGCGAAGAAAGAACCAGCCGGCCGTCTGAGTCGGCGCGGATTTCTGCGAGCAGCGGGGGCAGGGGCAGTCATCGCCTCGTCCGCGGGCATACTCGCGTCCTGCAGTGCCGGTGTCGGCGGGACCGCTGGATCAGGCAGCGTACAGAACCTGGTCCTCCTGACAAACGAGTGGAACTCGGTGATGAGCGATGCCGCCACCCGCGCAGCCAAGGTGCTCGGCCTCGGTTACGGTGAATCGAGCTTTAATACCGATGACACGGTGGCCTTCAAGCAGGCTCAGGACGCGGTAATCCGTGGTGCGGACCTATTGTTGTTGCAGCCCGCGGATGGAAGTGCAGTTCCAGCGGTTGCCCGACTTGCCAGGCAAAACGAGGCGTATCTCTCGGTCATGATCAACGCTGCCCCGTGGACGTCGCCCTTCGAGTACGGACCGAACTACGTATGGTTCGTGACGTTGCAGGAAGACGTGAACCACTACGAGGCCTCTAAAACTCTTGTTGCGGAGGTGGCTAGGCGGGGAAACGGTACCGGGACAATTCTGCACGTCTCCGGATTTCCTGGTAGCCCGATCGATAATCAGCGAACCAAAGCGGTTGAGAAGGCACTCGCGGAGTACCCCGGTGTGCGCCTGCTCGGGTCACAACCGGGCAAGTGGAGTCCCGAGGGCGGTCAGGAGGCCACCGAAAGTCTCATCGCACGTTTCGGGGTGCCGAACGGAATTATCGCGCAAAACGATGGTTCTCTGACCGGGGTGCTGGCGGGGTTGGCCGGGCTTAAACTGACCCCGGGTAAGGACGTACTTCTGTCCGGAGCCGACGGGGCCTCGGACATCTTGCGGGCAATTCGTGACGGCAAGGTACTCGCGACCTCCTTCACTTCGCCGGCCTACTTCGGTGTCGCGGCCGTCGCGAGGCTTTACGATGCGCTCCACGGGTACGAGTTCACTGCACCGGAACGTCAGATGGGTGTCACTGGATTCACGGCTAACGCAGCCAATATCGACGGCGTCCTGGCGCGGTACGTCGATACCGACAGGCTTCCCTTCGATCCTCGACTGATGTCGCGCGTTGCAAGTGGCGTCGACTGGGATCCGCAAACCGGTTTGGCTCCATTGCGCGTCGATGACTATTACGACAGTCAAGGTGCACCGAAGCCGGACGGCTACCAGTACCCGACCGAGTACAAGCAGGCCCTCGATAGTGGCTTGTTGGATGTAATAGCGAAGGAATATGTCGCCGCGAACAAGATCAGACTCGACGACTTCTCCTACAAGGGGATCGTCGAATGACAGATCGGATTGTGAAGGGCATACCAAACCTGGAAAGGCATAGGCAATGGCGTTAGAAATCCATTGGTTCCTCCCGACGAGTGGTGATTCACGCACGGACGTCGGGACTGGTCACCAGGCGGTGCTCGAAGTGAACGACGGCGCCGGGTCAACCCCCGGTCGCAAACCGGATATCCGCTATCTGAATCAGATTTCCACTGCAGCCGATAGTTTCGGATTCGGGGCAGTTCTCACGCCGACGAACTTGTTGTGCGAGGACGCATGGGTGATCAGTGCTGCGCTGGTGCAAAACACCGATGCGCTTCGATACATCGTTGCCTTTCGCCCCGGTCTGGCTTCGCCAACCGCCGTGGCGCAAATGGCCGCGAGCCTCCAGCGCATCTCATGTGGACGTCTAATGCTCAATGTCGTCGTCGGCGGGCTCGAGGACGAGCAGCGGGCCTTCGGCGATTTTCTGCCGAAGGCAGAGCGTTACGACCGCGCCAGCGAGTACCTGTCTATTCTGCGAGCGCTGTGGACTGGTGATTCGGTGAACTTCCGCGGTGAACACGTCGAGGTCGCCGGTGCACAGATTCGGCCGTCGGCGACAATGCCACGAGTCTATCTAGGTGGATCCTCGGCTGAGGCGATCGAAGTCGCAGCCAAGCATGCCGATGTCTTCCTAACCTGGGGCGAGCCACCAGAGATGGTGAGAGAGAAGATCGCCCGCGTGCGGGCTCAGGCCGATTCCGAAGGTCGGGCCATCTCCTTCGGCATCCGGATGCATGTCATCTCGCGTGACACCTCGGAGCAGGCGTGGCAGGTCGCGCAACAGTTTCTGGATGCAATCGACCCTGAGTATCTGGCGAAAGCGCAATCGAATCAACAACAGTTTGAGTCTGAGGGGCAGCGGCGAATGCGCGCACTCCACGAGGGCACCGCAACCGGGCTAGAAGTGGTGCCCAATCTATGGGCCGGATTTGGGCTTGTCCGCGATGGAGCCGGAACCGGGCTGGTCGGTAGTCATGCTGAGGTTGCCGATTTGGTCGCCGAGTATCACGAAATCGGAATCGACGAGTTCATCCTGTCCGGCTTCCCGCATCTGGAAGAGCTCTACCACGTTGGTGAGGGTTTGTTGCCGGAGCTTCGGCGACGCGGCCTGCTCCGCGGTGGAGACCAGTTCGCGAACCAGTTCCGAGCCGATGCCGTGACGCTCACGCTGAATCGGGTCCAGTCATGAATACGAATACTGCGGATTCACTCCGCATCACCTCACATGATGAGGCAGTCGAGGCTGCTGGTCGACTCGCCGAACAGCTTGCTGTCGAGGCGATTTCGCGAGATCGTACTGGCGGTGTGTCGGAATCTGCGAGTAGTCTCCTCGACCTCAGCGGTTTGCTGAGTCTGACGATTCCCCGTGAGCTGGGTGGTGCCGACCTGTCTTCTGTGACTATTGCAGCGGTGGTTGCAACAGTCGCGGCAGCGGATCCGTCGACCGCTCAACTGTTGCAGCCACACTATTCGATGCTCGACGCATTGCGAGCAGCGGGGACGCTGGAGCAACAGGAGTACATTTTTGCGGAGGTGTCGAAGGGCGCACGGATAGGCGGTGCTGTCGCCGAGCGGGGCGGACAGCACGGGCATGCCTTTGCTGCCCGTTTGAGTACGGGGCCTGCCGGTCTGACTTTGGACGGAACGAAGTATTACTGTACCGGGGCAGCCACCGCAGGATTGCTTGCTGTGGTGGCTCATGACGAGCGAGAGCGACGTGCCCTCGCGTTCGTCCCCACCTCAGCGTGTGGAATCGAAATCCTTGACGACTGGGCGGGTTTCGGACAGCGGGGCACGATGAGCGGGACGACTGTCTTCACTGGCGTTGGTGCCGATCCGGATCTCGTCCTGGATTACGAGTCGATTTTCGCGCGCCCGCAGGCAGTTGGTGCCCGCGCACAGTTGATCCATGCAGCGATCGAGGTAGGTATTGCACGGGGGGCGCTGACCGATGCTCGGGACTTTGTGCGCACCAGTGCCCGGCCCTCCTTCGAAGCGGTTCGAAGTGGGTGGGCGAAATCGGCAGCGGAGGACCCGTACACCGTTGTCCGAATCGGGAAGCTGTCTTCCCATGTCGCTGCAGCAGAACATCTTTTGGCTGCTGCTGCTGCGGAGGTCGCGCACACCCCACTGCTCGTCGACACCGAGTCGGTGGCCGCCCACACTTCCGTCATGGTTGCGCAGGCCAAGTCGTTTGCCTGCGAGGTGGCGGTATCGGTTGCCAGTGAACTGTTCGCCCTGTCAGGGGCCGGGGCCACCGACGGTCGGCACGCGCTTGACCGCCACTGGCGGAATGCATCCACCCACAGCGCGCATGACTCGATCGACTGGAAACACCACCACATCGGTGCATATCTGCTGTCGGGCACCGTCCCGCCCAATCACGGACAAATCTGAGGAGCAATCAATGGCATACAACCCACCGCGGTTCGGGGTTTGGGCGAACGTGCACGGCACCTTCGCCTCGACGCACCACCCTGAAGATCCAGTCGATGCATCCTGGAATCGGGTGAAGAACCAGATTCTCCTTGCCGAGAAGCTGGGCTTCGACTCGACTCTCATCGCGCAGCACAATATCAATGTTTTCGGTGAGGAACTCGACGAACTCGAAGGGTGGACTGCGGCGGCGGCATTGGCGGCGCTCACCGAGCGAATCGAAATCATTGCGGCGATCAAGCCTCTGCTGATCCATCCGGTGCCCTTGTCGAAGTTCACGCTCGGCATCGAGGAGATCAGTGCCGGTCGGTTCGGTATTAACCTGGTCAATGCTTGGTATAAGCCGGAGCTGGAGAAGGCCGGCATTCCCATGCCGGAGCACGACGAGCGCTACGCCTATGGCGCCGAATGGCTAAAGGTCGTACGGAGCCTGACTGCCGGTGAGCGAACTAACTTCTCTGGCAAATGGTTTGAGATCGAGGACTATCTGCTACGGCCGGCATCGCGCACCCGTGCGCGACCGACAGTATATGCTGGCGGCGAATCGGAGGCTGCTCTAGCGTTGGTCGCGGAGCAGGCAGATGTGTGGTTCATCAACGGCCAACCGGCCGAGGACGTCGAACGCCTCATTGCGAATGTTCGCGCTCGACCCCGCAGTCTTCCGAATCCGCTTCGGTACGGCTTGTCGGCATTCGTAATTGCCAGGGAGACGGAAGAGGAAGCCCGCGAGGAACTGGCATTTCACTGGGAGCTCAACGCTTTCGACAAGGAACACGGCGGTGACCATGCCGCCCGCTTCTACAAGGATGCCGACCGGCAGGCCATCATGTGGCAGACGTTCGAGCGCAATCCCCACATCGGCGTCAACGGGGGCACTGCCTCCGGGCTTGTCGGCAGCTACGACGCTGTCGCGAGGAAGATTGATGACTGGAACCAGATGGGAATCGAGACATTCATGCTGCAATTCCAACCGTTTGAAGCGGAGATGGAACGCTTCGCGGTCGAGGTCATTCCTCGCGTACGCAAATTGGCGCAGTCATGACGACACTTGCCACGGCAGATCCAGTGGAGATAGCTAAAGACCTTGCTGCGAGAATTGCGCCCACTGCCGCTGCGCGGGACGCCGATCGTGAGCCGCTGGATGCCGAGGTACAGCTACTGAAGGACAGCGGACTGCTGTCGCTCTTCGTTCCCCGCCGTTTTGGCGGACTCGATGCGAACTACCGCACAGCTTTGACTGCAATCTCGATCGTCGCCGAGGCCAATCCGAATATTGCTCACATACCGCAAGCGCATCATTGCGGTGTGGAGTTGCTGAGGTTCGCAGAAGCGGTACCGCCGCAAGAATACTACTTTCCGCGCATCGTCGCTGAGGGCCTGCTGATACCGAGTGCCTACAGCGAGATCGGCACCAGAACAGCGACGGACTACAAGACTGTTTTGACCCCGAAACATGACGGTTCCTACACACTTGACGGCGAAAAGTTCTATGTCACTGGAAGCCGTTGGGGCGATGCGTTCTTCGTTCCAGCGCTGATCGCGGGTTCTGATCTCACCGATGGTCAGTCTTCCCTGGCCGTATCTTTCGTGGACGCGGATGCTCCTGGAATCACGGTGGCTGGCGACTGGGATGCCATGGGGCAAAGAGGTACCGCAAGTGGATCCGTCTCGCTACGTGGTGTTCCAGTCAATCCGGAGTTCGTGCTAACTGGGGATTTGGGTGGGGCCTCCGCCTACGATTACACCGGGGCTCACGCGCAGATCATCTTCTGTGCAATCTATCTGGGTACAGCGCGAGCAGCTCTACGCGACGCGATCGGGTACGTCCGTGAACGGGCCCGCCCCTGGATTCACAGCACTGCAGAGACGGCCGCTGCGGATCCGTACATCGCCCATCATGTCGGTTCCCTCGATGTAATGATTGAAGCTGGCGAGGCCTTGCTTGACCGGGCGGCCGATGCGCTCGATATCGCCCGGGCGGAGTTGACGGCAGAGGCGAGAGAGGCTGCTGCTGTCGCGGTATCGCGGGCTAAAGTCGCATCGTCGGAGGCCGCAGTGCGCGTGACCAACGACATCTTCCAGATCTGTGGGAGCGGATCAACTCGTGCGAAATGGGCTTTTGACAGGCACTGGCGAAACATGCGCACGTTGACGCTGCACGATCCAGTGGACTATAAGTATAAGATCCTCGGTGATTACCGGCTGACCGGGGCGCCGCCGCCGATCTCTGGCTGGTCATGACCGTCGAGCGGCTTAGCGTAGATGATGTCGGTAAACGGTTTGCCTCGAATGTGGCGCTGGACTCGGTGTCACTGGCCTTGAAGGTCGGCGAGGTAGTCGGTCTGGTAGGTGAGAACGGTGCAGGTAAAAGCACGCTGTTGAATATTCTCAGTGGTGTGATCGCGCCTGACAGTGGGACACTGCGGATTGACGGAGCGCCTGTTCACGTACACTCCTATCGGGATGCCAACCAGCTCGGCGTATTCCGGGTGTTCCAGGACCCGGCCCTTATCGAGAACCTCTCGGTCTACGAGAACATATTCTTCGGCTGGGAGCAGCATTTCACGGCCGGTGGCACGATTCGTCGTCGGCGCCAGCAACGCCGTGCTGAGTCAGTGTTGGAGGCGATAGGCTTCGGTGATATCGACGTCCGCTACCCCATTTCACTCTACGGCGCGGGATCACGGCAGCGGATCGAGATTGCCCGAGTGTGTGCGTTGATCGAACTTCTCGAAATCGAGTACCCAGTCATACTTTTCGACGAGCCGACGGCAGCTCTTGACAGTGAGCAGGAGGAAGTATTCCTCGGTCTTCTCGAATGTCTCCGGCCGAATTCGGCGATCATGTTCGTCTCGCACCGACTGCCGGAGATTCTGAAAACGACGAACCGAATCCTCGTACTCAAGGACGGTCGGACGACGGCTGAGCTGGAGACGGGTGGGGCGACCGAGCAACATCTTCACCGATTGATGGTCGGGCGCTCCCGCACCGCGAACTACTATCGGGAAAACGCTCAGGAGCCGGTCCCGGCGGAGGCCGCTATGCATCCGCGCCTCGGTATCCGAGACCTGACCACGCTTGGAACGCCCTTCGATGTCGGCATTCGGAATATCACCTTCGACATCGCGGCAGGTGAAGTCTTTGGTCTTGCCGGAGTAGATGGTTCAGGTAAGCGAGAAATCGGGAAGGCGATCGCTGGGGTGCTCGCGACGGCGGACGGAATCATCGAAGTGGATGGAACGCCGGTACATGGCTCCAGTACTGTTGACTCCGTCACAGCGGGGATTGCGTATGTGCCGGCGGATCGCCTGCAAGCGGGGGTTGTCCGGACGGCCTCGTTGGTCGCCAATCTCCAACTACCCTCGCTGCGAGACCTATTCGCCAGTAGAAGGATCGGTATCTGGCGCGAGCGTTCTGCGCGTGCCAGAACGCTATCCGTTGTCGAAGAGTTGACGGTGGCTGCGCCAGGTGGAATCGATGCACCTGTGAGTTCGCTGTCTGGTGGCAACCAACAGAAGATCGCCATCGCGCGGTGGACGGTCCGGTCGCCGCAGGTTGTTATCCTTGATTCCCCGACGCAGGGAGTCGATTCAGGCTCCCGCGAGGCGATATACGAGCTTGTACGGTCGCTGAATCAAACTGGGGTGGCAGTACTTTTGATCAGCGACGACCTTCCCGAACTGATCGGCCTATCGCATCGGATCGGCGTGATCACCCGGGCCGAGCTTTCAGCAATCATCGAAACTGCACCCGGCAAGAAGCCGGATGAAGCACACATTCTGGCAGCGATGCTCGCTTACCAGCCCATCATCGAAAGTGCACCGGTATGAGTACCACATCACATCTTCGCAGGGCGGTCGGCAAAAGACGATCGAGTTCGGTTGCGGAAGTCGTTGGCGAGCTGGAACGTCGCGGCATTGGAACAAAAGACGCTGTCGCCCGACTGCTTCCCCCTGCTGCGCTCCTTGCAATGGTGATGTTCTTCAGTGTCCGAGCGGATTCCTTCCTCACGGTGAGAAACTTGACGCTACTTAGCGGCGATTCTGGAATCTTGTTGCTGGCGGCACTCGGTGCAACATTCGTGGTGGTCATGGGTAGTATCGATCTGTCTGTGGGCGCAGCGGTAATGTTAACCGGAGCTATACTGTCCGTGGTGATTTCGGCCGGTGTGACCTCTCCGCTGGTGGTTGTATCGATCAGCGTGGCAGTTGGCTCTGTGCTGGGCTTGGTCAATGGGATGATTTTCGCCTACGGACGGGTTCCGTCGTTCATCGCGACCCTCGGTACACTGTCGCTGTTTTCCGGCCTTGGCCTGACCATCTTGAATGGCCAGGCCCGCATGATCGACGCTCCAGGCGTTCAAGATCTTGCGGTCGGGCAGCTTATTCCGCATGTACAGAATCCGGCGCTGATCGCGCTTGGTGTCTTCGTTCTGTATTGGTTCATCGGGTCGCGGACGCGGTTCGGTTTGTACCTCTATGCAATCGGCGGCAACGAGCATGTCGTGCAGCTTTCGGGGGTGCGGGTGAACCGGTACAAGGTGCTGGCGTTTGTCGCCTCGGGCGTTACTGTTGCGCTTGCGGGCCTACTGCTGATGGCTCGGTTAAGCTCAAGCGGTCCGACTGCCGGTTCGACGACGTTGCTGGATGCCCTGGCCGCCATAGTTGTTGGTGGAACTGCTCTCTCGGGTGGCGTGGGTGGGGTCGCACGGACCGTGCTCGGCGTTCTGATTGTCACAGTCCTGGCGAACGGACTCAATCAGATGGGTGTGGACGATTTCATTCAGTCTATGGTCAAAGGTGGTGTGATCGTCGTCGCTGCCGTTTTCACGATGGCAACTCAACGGAAGTTGATCATCAAATGATCGGTAGGTCGCCAGCGGTCGCAGCGACCGAGCGACGCTACTGAGCGGGAGCGAAAGCCTCCCGGGCACGCTCGAACCGATACGCACGCAACGCCTTCACCACGAACACCCCCGACACCACATTCGCGGCCATCGCGAAAATCTGAAAACCGGACAGCCCGGTAGCGAGACAAAATCCTCAAGTCCTCACCATGCTCTTCGGAAAAACCGCAAACGCCACAGCCGTGAAACACCAATGACGTTCAGAGCGCTCGGACTCCGCAACCACGTCGTCAATCGCTGACGGTGCGCAACTCGACCACAAATTCTCAGTTCGCTATGGGCTGCCGGCATATTTGGGTGCTGGCGGGGGTTTCGGGCTTGGTGGTGCGGGGGAGTGGTGCGCGCCGGGCGGGGGTGCTGTGGGCTCGATTTTGACAGTTTTGAATGTTGTTGCGTATCAGTACGTTTCGATTTTCGTTTGGTCTGGCGTGAGTTTCGTCGGTTGTGCACTGTGTGGGTATCAGCAACTTCGAATGTTGGTGTTGCACAGCTTATTTTGTTGTTTGGGTTTTCAGGTTGTTTTGCGGTTTGGTGCGGTGCAGTGCGCACGTTGGCGACCGCTCCGCTGGCCAAATCAGCTCGGTTGGTCCTCTATCCAATATGTTCGGCCATCCTCTGGATCGTCCTCGTCGAACAGTGGCCAGCCTGCGAAGGCGGCGCCGGGTAGCGCGAGAATTGCGGTGAAGAACTTCTCCAATAGTGGCAAGGAAATCTGCTTTCTGTCTCGGACGTGTCTGTGTCGCTCCCGGCAAGATGCGCTACTGCGCATGCCGCCGCGACGATTCATTGGAGTGTGCGCGGGAGTTTCATTGCCCGTGCGGTTTCCAATCGCGGGCTACGCTGCGCGATTGGAAGGCTTTGTCATCGGCACCAGGACCGAGTAGACCCCTGTCGTGCTGAGCATCTGGCGAATCGGGCCGCCCTGGTACAGCTGGGAAGACAGCATTCGCTGGCGGCATTGCTCCGGATTCGCCGTCCTCGGATCGATCGGAATCCCAATCAGAATCTCGGCGTCCGCCGCACAGCGGCTCGCATCTACCAGTAGGGACTCCTCGTCGACCATGCGGATCGGTACGTCTCGTCGTCCGTGAACCGAGCCGATTGTCAATACGACGTAGTCGACTCCGCCCTGGGTGGCGGTGATTAATCGGCATTGGCGGCCGGACACCACGAGACCGATATTGAGGTCGCGTTGTGGCAGATCGCCGGCCGTGTCACTGTGTGTTCGTGGCAGATCTGGGGTTGCGGAGGCTTGTCGGCCGTTTTCGATGACGGCTCGCCGTGTGGTCCAGCTGAAGAAATCGTCCGTCGCGTACATCGGTCACGCCTCTTCTGTGCTTCCAATCGCCTTGCCGGGCCTGCGCCCGGTCCCAACATTGTGTTGCGGATCTCATTATCGTACGAGTGAAAAAATCATGAGTCAATTATTATCTTGATAGTCTTTTCACGTCTGAAGTATTCCAGCGGGTGGATACTTGCCGAGCGAGGCTTAGCCGGCGCAGCGCTCGGATTGCCCGGTCAGTTGGCCGGCAATGTCGGGCAGTCGGCCTCCGCTATGGGTGCACTCAGTGTGGACAGATCGACTCTCAGTAGGTCACAACTGGCTGAAACCAGACGGGACAGGAAGGGAAACAGTGATGGATGAGTTCGAGACGATCCTGCTCGAGCGCAAAGGCCGGGTCGGTACGATCACGATGAACCGGACCAATGCGCTGAACGCCCTCAACTCTGCGATGCTCGCGGACGTCATCGTCGGGCTCGATAGCTTGGAGAATGACCCGGGGATCGGTGCCATCGTCCTTACGGGCTCAGAGCGGGCCTTCGCGGCCGGTGCTGACATCAAGGAGATGCGCCCCCGAACGTTCGTGGATGTGTTCACCACGGACTTCCTTGCAGGTTGGGAACAGTTGGCAGCGGTGCGGAAACCGATCATCGCTGCGGTAGCCGGTTTCGCTCTCGGCGGCGGCTGCGAGGTGGCGATGATGTGCGACATGGTCATTGCGGCTGATACGGCGAGATTCGGCCAGCCCGAGATCACGTTGGGGGTGATCCCCGGTATCGGCGGCTCACAGCGCCTTACACGTGCAATCGCCAAGGCCAAGTCGATGGACCTGCTGCTGACCGGACGCACTATGGACGCAGACGAGGCCGAGCGTGCCGGCCTGGTCAGTCGTGTCGTCCCCGCCGATCAACTTCTCGACGAGGCGCAGAGAATGGCCGAGACGATAGCGTCGATGTCGCTACCGGTCGCGATGCTGGCGAAGGAAGCAGTCAATCGTTCCTTCGAGTCCACCCTCGGCGAGGGTTTGCGATTCGAACGGAGGGCTTTCCATTCGACGTTCGCACTCGACGATCAGAAGGAAGGCATGTCCGCATTCATCGAGAAGCGCGAGCCGACCTTTACACACCGCTGAGGGGTGACGGTGGGCGGGGCTGCAGCAACTTGGGCTCGGCGCGCTTTCCTCGTCTCTCTGCCGACGGGCCTCGCGCAGCATCTGCGCGACCGGTCGTCGCGATGTCCCGCCGGACGCAAGGATTCCTCTGATCGGTTGCAGATCCGCGCGAACTTCCTCGAACCTTGGTCAAAGCCTCGTCGCAGTTGTGTATTCAGTGCCAAGGGATGTTCCAGACCACGGTAGTTGCCGCTCCGTGGAACCTCGGCCGGCAGCCGACGACAACTCCCACGATGACCCACGACCCTGCTCTCGGACACACCTGCAACGGACTCTCAATGACCGCCGACGACTACATCGACCACCCCGCCGAAAACCTGCTCCGCGAGATCGCCGAGGAGGAGCGTGCGGAGTTCGCTGCCAACGGAGTTGTACGGCTCAAAGCCATGATTCCTTCATCGTGGGTCGACTACCTCCGTATCGCGGTAGATCGGCTGATGATGCACGTATCCGCCACGTCCCAGAACTACACGTCCGCAGGGCAGCCCCGCTTCTTTTCCCAAGCATTCCCTCGCTTTGTCGACCCCGCATTCGACACCTGGGACTGCGCGGCCGACCAAAGACATCGCCCGCCAGATGCACCCGTCGGTACGGGCATTGCGGTTCTTCAATGACCAGGTTTCGCGCAGGACATCGGGATCAGGCAAGGGCGCGCCCTTCCATCAGGATTACCCGTATCTGTCTATCGATGGCGATCAGTGCTTCCGGATCTGGGTGCCCCTCGACGTCGTGACGACTGAGAACGGGGCTATCCACTACTTGAAGGGCTCACACATCGGTCCGGTTTACCGACCTCGCAGTTTCAGCGGTAATCCGGACATCGCCGCGGTCTATCAGCGTTCACCCTTTCCCGAACTACCCTATTTTGCCGACGACTACGACCAGCATCAGTGGTTCATAGGTGAGGCCGAACCAGGGGATGCGCTCCTGCACCACCCGAAGACCCTCCGCGGATCACCAGCCAATCCTTCCAGTCGCCCTCGGCGTGCTGTCACGACGATCTTCACAGGAGATCAGGTCGTGTGGGATCCGTGGCCGGGTACAAGCTTTGACCGCCTGCCCAGTATCAGTGGGTTCACTGTCCTGACAATGACTCCTGGCGCCCCGATCGACGGCGACCTGTCCCCTGTGGTGTGGCGAGAAACCCCTCGTCACGACTGAGGATGTGAGGACAGAATCATCACAGCTGTTCCCAGCGTCGCCCGTAGGGGCCGATTCCGGGGGAGTTCGCGAAGGCGGCGATAAGCAGTGGGCCTATCTTGTTGGCTACATCCCAGCGTAGGTTTCCCGGGCCTGCAAGATGGCTGATGTTGGCCTGTATCGACGCAGTGTTCGTCATCATCCAGGTTCCCTCGCGACCTCGGTGCGCGTAGAAACTCTCCATTGCGCGGTATCGGGGGAGGTCTAGAACTCGATGAGGCGGACGACGATCGTCAACGGCGAGGTCGGTCGCAACCAGGTCATGCTTTGCGAGGCGGTGATGAAGCATAGCGGCGTCTTCATCGATTGCGCGCACCGCGTCCGGTCCCGACGCGGTTGGTTGGCCGGATAGTTCGATCTGTCCTCCGGGTTCGATCGTGATACGACTGCCGTTAGGCAGAGGGGGGTTCATGACAAGCAGGAGATCATCGACTGTTGGCCGAACAACGCTGCCGTG
>Ga0153932_1000120_pt1 | contig 40492 bp, 45 predicted proteins | sample TSNJ016MetaG_FD_102273 | JGI IMG/M metagenome (GOLD analysis project Ga0153932, IMG submission 102273) | Attine ant fungus gardens microbial communities from New Jersey, USA - TSNJ016 MetaG | ecosystem: Host-associated > Fungi > Mycelium > Unclassified | place: USA: New Jersey, Wharton State...
CAGCCAATGCACGCTTTGGTTGATGAAGAATTAGCCCACATCGAGGCGATCATTCAGCATTCGCTGTCCGAAATCGAGATCAATCCTTTCTTAACGTCGCCCTACTGGCGCCGCCGGCTCGCCAATCTGTTGGACTGCATCAAGCGGCTGCCCTCCCAACTGCGACGTGCTGATGCCCTCATCGTCGCACTTGACCGATTCGATGAGCAGTGTGCGTTGTCGGAAAAACCGTAAAGAGTGTCCTAGAATTTATGGGTGGTCACATCCATAATTATTAAGCGGACACTGAGATATGCATGCCATTCCCGTTCCATATAAGGGCTGGACACTGCTTCCATTGGCCGTCGGTTCTGCAGGATCGTTCGCTTCCATGTTACTGCTCCGCGGACCGGACGGCCAACGCCGCGCTCTGGGGTCGCTTGGAGATTTCGCCACTGAAAAGGAAGCCTGCAAGTTTGCGATCAAATACGGCCGGGCGGTAGTCGATAAGCATAACTACCGAAAAGTTTGCCTGGCCCGAAAAGTGGCAGCCTGACAGCCCTTCTCACCGTTGTGCCACGTCAAGGCAATTTCTCCGCTTTCAGCTGTCGCTGTCTTAGCCGCGCCGAACGATCGCGGGGGCGCCCGCAGGCATAGCGATGCCTCGAAGAAGAAGAGCTGTTTGATAAATTGCCTTCCGCTGTTGAGCCTTTCGTGGTCGCGCGATACTTACCGCCCCGATAAAAATGAACAGGTCCTTAGGCGGTGATGCCCGTCTCGGCATCGCAGGTTGCTACTACCCGTTAAACCGCGGGATTTTTTCGCCTGTGCTCGCTAAGTTGCGCCGCAAATGAAAAACCCGCCCCGATTGCTCGGGGCGGCCTTGCTTGTCAAGATGTCCTTAGATCCGTTTCATCGCAAACGTAAGCCCAGCCATTTGCTCGGGGAAACGGAAAGGCGTCAGATCTTCGCCAGTTGATGAAAAACGGCTCACCTCACGTAAGTGATAAACAGCGAGGACAGCATTGGATTGTTTCGCAATGCGTTTGCTGCTGTTAGGGCCGGAGCTATCGCGCTGGGCCCTCCGCTACGTTACGATAGTGCGACCTTAGGCTGGTACCCGCAGCCGTGCTTTAGCGTCCGTATGTCACGGCAGGATGCAGCGCACTCAGCCGCAGGCCGCGACCGAACAGCTTGTCGCGAAAGGTTCCGGGCACGTAATCTAGCGGGTATACACCCCGCGCCTGGCTCGGAAACAACGAGATCGACGAAATCGCGAAAGCCTGCGGCCGTGACGGCATACGAGAGATTAAAGCCGTCAATGCCCGTGTCGACACCCACTTCCTGCAACGGATCGGCGAACGCGTTCCGCAGATTCTGGACCGTTCGTTTCGATGTCAGTTTCGACGGCGCTCCAACGAAGATGCACTCCGCATGTCGTGGCGCACATGAGCAGTGACGCGTCTCAGCAGACGTTAAGTAGTTTCAGGTCGCGGCCCTACTCCTGCGGCCGGAATTCACGTCGTGCTGGATGCGTTGACGAGCGCGAAACGCGAAGACAAGAGTGGCTCGGACTCACATGTAGCTTCAGCTTCGAGTTCGACACGACGGGTTTGCCATGTTGCGACCGAGTAAATCGCGGCCTAAACTTGAGAAGGGTTCGATTGGCTATTCGAGCGACAGCATATTGCGGGGCAGTATACGGAGCGGAAATGGACTTACCCCACTACCTGGACGCAATGGAGCATTTACAAGCGGTCGCTGCCGGCATATCGCGAAACGCTCCGCACCCTTACGACAGACAAGCACATCATTACCAACAGATGCTCGACGCAATTGGGGGAAGTCTGGTCGAATGGGGCCATCCGTCACTGACGGAGGACGAGCAAGCCCAGTTGCTCGAGGCGAGCGAGTCTGCGGGGCTCTCACATTGCAGTCATGCGGAGTCGCTTCACTTCGTTAAAGTCGCTATCGACATTTTGCATCCCAGGATGCCGAAGCCCAAAAGTGCCATCAGCAAATCATCTTGAAGTACCTGGCTCGAACGAAAAGCCCCCGCAAGGGCCACGGCCCAGGTGGACTCAAGCGGCCTCTCCTAACGCCGGTGTTAGGGAGTAACTGTGAGAATCACGCAAAGCAGCTGCTAGTTCTATGGGTCTGCCCTCATCCCACCGCACACCAGCGTTGAGCTTGCCCCTGAAGTGTTGAGCTAATTAACGTGCGGACCTTCAGTGGCCGTCGAACACCGTCCATGGTTGGGAGGGCCGACTCTTCAGGTAGCCCTGCTGCCAGCTCCACTGCGGGTGTTGCTTCAGAAATTCCTCGGCATCGAACTGCACCCCATCGGCACGCCCAAAACGCGCACTCAGGCTCAAGGTCATGGCTAGGGCCGCGAACGTCACTTTCCCATCAACCGAACCACCGGGAAAGTAAGGGATGTTCCACACGGCGTTCGGATCGCTCGCGTAAAACATGGGGTCCGCGTCATAGTGGGCGCAGATCGTTCGAGAAGGATTAGCACACATCAGGTCCAGAGTGCTCTGCCCCGCCGCAAGGTGGATCGCTCCGACGTGCTGCGCCAGCAACTAGGGCCAGCGCGTTCGCCGTGCCCCAGTCTGCTGCCTGATGTCGGTATACCTTGTGTCGCTGCATTCCAGATGTGAATGCGCGGATCTTCAGGGACGTTGTCGCTGAAGATCCAACCGTCATTCTTCTTATTGAAGCTCTGGAAGCGCAGCCCCTGCTCGTAGCGGGCAATCTCGTTGCGGCGGATGTCCCCGATCTGTCACATGATGGCGTAGCCGCCGTTGTTTCCGGCAGGTCGGTTTTCGCCCACTCAATCTCGCCGCCCACGACGTGCGTCGCTCGCACTAATGCCCTTACGCTCGCCAGTCGCCAGGTCGTCCAACGGATTCTCCGACTCGTGATGCGGCAATTTCTTCCTGTTGAACAGCCACCGTCCGATCCGATCGGCGATGTCTTGAAGAGAGGTCTGCATGTACCGGGGCCACCAGGCAAGGTGGTAGAACATCAGGCAAGCGCCTCGGTATCCTCGCAGCCACTCCCGCCGGACGCCGTCTGTTGGAAAGCTCTCCAATGTCCGGTGCCCAAGCGATATAACGCCGATTGTCATCCAGGCGATAGCGATCAGCAGGGTGGGAAGCGACAAGGTGCAGGCAGCCACGAACAGGGCAAGTGGCAAACAGATCTCAAGTGCCGAACGCTTTTTCATTATCTGTTCTGCCCGGCAAAAGCGAACTGACATTAGCTTACTCCTCTGTGTACGCAGGGGACGGATCATTTGCACCGGCCGGGATAGCTGAATTCCGATATTCGGTCGGACGGCCCTCCTTGGAGGCCCGCCATTTTAGACAAGATTTACAATCAACTCTCTGTCGGCAGGCGATGGCGCCTCAACGTCGGCCTGCGCAGAGCTCATTCCACTAAAGCCAGGGGCGAGGATGAAATACAGGGCCACTGTTCTGTGTATTCGAGACAACCGCATTCTCCTAGTCGCGATGGAAAGGTCACGATGGGCGCTACCGGGGGGAAGAATCCATCGGGGTGAAGCACCGCATGAAGCCGCGCTGCGAGAATTGGAAGAAGAAACCATGCTCGTCGCTAACGAGCTCATGTACCTTTTCCAGTTCAGCGGCTTCAACACGCTGCACAAGGTCTTTTTCGCCGACGTAGCGGATTAGCAGTTGCACGACTCAGCAACGAGATCGCAAAGTGCAAGTGGTTTGTTCCCGTCAAAATCACGACGTTTTCCGCCGGTGTCCCCACTCGCGGAGTTGTGGAGTTTTTCTTCAAGCACATTGGCGTTCTGAGACCTGACGACGCACGCCAGCCGTTGCAGTACGTGGACCGGGTAACCCAATGAAGCAAACTTATCTGTATCACGGATTCGACATTGCGGTCGCCGTTGAGACCGACCTCAGTCGGAAGGACGCGAGCGGTGCGCCGGCCAGCGCGGGATACGTGGCGATCGTGAGAATCAGCAGGATCGGAGCCGCAGTCGCTGTCTTCTCCCCGCTGCGCTTTGGCGAATCAATAGGCAAGCCATTTACCACTGAAAACGATGCGCTTGTGAGCGGCTATAGCGCGGGGCGACGCGTTGTCGATGACTTGTTGACTTCGTGACACTGCCGTCAAAGCGACTTTGCAGGCCGTCGTCATTCCTATTGATTCAATTACCTATCGCGATGAACCATCCACAGCAACCGATCCGCAGATCGTAGCCGACACCGCTCGTTGCCGAAACGCCGTTTGAGACCCATCTTTGCCGATAGATGTCCCGTCAGGTGATCCGCAGCTTTCGAGGTGTAACCGTCGTTCATCTGCCTGTGGCGACAGCCGGCAAGTTCCTAGGCGTCGCGCAGTTTCACTCACGCTGGAGATACTGCATCGCCTGAATCAAGCAGACAAATTTGCGGAATCGCGTGCGCTGCGATCGCCACAGCGCACGCGTGAGTTCGTGGCTTGGCGCAGCTGGGACCGTGCGGAAAATCCCCTTGCGTTGGCCACGGGCAAAGGATCCTTGCGCGCCGACCCTTACCGCGTTACGTTGGCAACTATCCGGCTTGCCAATAGGAGGTGGTGCGGTGCAAAACCTCGTTCGGCTCGCATGCTCAGTCTGCCTGCTCATGGCAAGCGCCGCGACGGCGCAAACTCCATCCTCACAGCCCTCCGCGGGCGGAACGCCTGACAAGATGCCATTTGACATTCCCTATGGCACTACGATTGATCTCGACACTGCGAAGAAGCTGCTCACGATTGCGGAAGCGGAAGCCAGGAAGCACGACTGGAAAATGAACATTGCCGTCGTCGACACGCATGGCGACCTGCTCGCGTTCGAACGAATGGACGGTGCACAGTTTGCGTCGATTGCGATATCCCAGAACAAAGCGCGCACGTCAGCAAGATTTCGGCGGGAAACCCGGATCTTCTACAACCAGTTCGAAACTGGACACGCATACGTGAGCACGCTGGATGCGGGGGTCGTCGCATCGCCGGGAGGGTTTCCGCTCGTAGAAGGAGGAAAACTTGTCGGCGCTATCGGCTGTAGCGGCGGTACGGGCGATCAGGACGCGATTGTGTGTAAAGCCGCCGCCGATACGATCAAGTAGTGCGACGCCAATGTACGCGGTAGCCGACAACCCAACGGAAGAATTGGCTGGTGAAGGTCTGCTGTCCGAGCGAACTCGACGTTCGAACGCCCACGCGAAACGGCCAGGTATCGGCCGAAAGCCCCCGCTGCCGTCGAATGAGCGTGCACTACGCCAGCACTGAGCAATAGTCCGCCGATGCTTTGGAGCGATTTTCGCGTTCTACAGATTTGCTATAACAGCGAGCAAAGGTCTTGTCTGGCAAGGCTCTTGTCTATCGTTCCACCCCTTAAACTATCGCCGCCTTCGAGCCAGCGGGCAAATCGGCTTTGACCGTCTCAGTTCGACTCGTTCATGTCATTCAGCCCAGGCAGGCGGATGTCGAAATATGCGTCCGGATGCCGATATACTTCCCATGCGCCAATCGTCGCTCCGGCTTTTTCTGCAAAAGGAAACTCGCTGGCCCGCTGCTTCGAAAGCAGTCCACGGAGAACTGTTTGATTTTGAATCGACCATCCATTATTTGGCGTGCGATAGCCTTCGTTGCAATCGTCTGCCTGTCTCTCGTTGTGCTCGATGGCTGGCGGAGTTGGAACGCGCGATCAGTCGAGCTGGGCGAAATGGATGCCGCAACGTCGAATCTCTCGCGGGCAATGGCTCAACAAGCGGACGACACGTTCAAGGTAGCGGACACGGCGTTGCTTGGCGTCGTTGAGCGCGTGGAGCGCGACGGGACTGGCTCGGCTGCACTTAAACGACTGCACGATGTGCTGGCGATGCGTCGACGGGAGCTTCCTCAGCTTGATGGTCTTTTTGTATATGACGAAAACGGAAACTGGATCATCAATTCCACGTCCGCGCCACTCAGTCGATTCAATAACTCGGATCGCGAATATTTCATCTTTCATCGATATGACTCTGGTGCTCTTCCGCACATCGGCGTGCCAGTAATAAGCCGATCAAGCGGAAAGTGGGTTATTCCTGTTTCAAGGAGAATCAATAAACCGGATGGTAGTTTCGGCGGCGTTGTGCTGGCAACCGTCGATATCGATTTCTTTAAGACGTTCTACGATAGCCTGCAGATCGGAAGCGCGGGAGCCGTTGCCCTCGTCCTGAATAACGGCGTTATGCTAATTCGTCGACCATTCGATGCAAAAGCGATTGGCAAAAACATGCGGAAAAGCGAGCTGTTCCGCTATTACACGACGCAGGGTCCTACCGGAACGGTCTTCATCAAGTCGGCGCAGGATGGCGTCGCGCGGCTAAACAGTTATCGTAGTCTCCAGCATTACCCCGTTTTTGTAGCAGCGGCGCTATCCAAGGATGAGATTTTGCATGAGTGGTGGCGCGACACGATCTGGCATTCTGCTGGCGTGCTTTGCCTTGTCACTGTGGTGGGCTTGTTCGGCTGGCATCTGATCCGCCAGATCGAACTGCGAACGACTGCCGAGGCGGAGCTGACAAGGACGCATGCTTCCCTTGAAAAGCTCAATCGGACCCTTGAACGACTTGCGATGCAGGACGGCTTGACGGGGCTCGCGAACCGCCGCCAATTCGATGTCACGTTGCATAGCGAATTCAGCCGCGCGACGCGCCACGCGAGTGCGCTGGCACTCATCATGATGGATGTCGATTGCTTCAAGCAATACAACGACATCTACGGGCATGCTGCGGGGGATGAGTGCCTGCGAGCGATTAGTCATCTCATCAGGGACCTGACAGCCCGGCGTCCGGGCGATCTTGCCGCCCGTTATGGTGGAGAGGAGATTGTCGTGCTTCTTCCGAATACCGAGGTAGCTGATGCCGTCGCGATCGCGGGCAATATCCGCACCGCTATTCGTGGTCTGGAAATTGAACATTCTGGCAGCCCTGCTGGCTTCGTCACGATAAGCGCGGGAGTTGGCGCATGCGTTCCGACGCGAGACGCGTGCGAGCCTACGGAGCTGATACTGGCTGCTGACAAGGCGCTGTATGAGGCGAAAAAGAACGGACGCAACCGAGTACTAGCCGCTAGGGATGATTTTTCGTCTTCGACAATGGCTTGACATGGTAACTGCTCTCCAGGCCCGTGGCGTTTTGCAAACACCGCGTCACGAACAGGTCAGTTGCAGGAACGGATTAGGGTTCTTGTCAAACAGTACCGACGACGGCAATTTTTATGCGTGACCGATCAGCGACTTCTGATGTCTCAACCTCGCGCCCCGACGCCGTTCAGTGATCCGGTTACTGACATTGCCGATTCCTATGTCATATCTGACGCGTCGATGGACGGCGACAAATGCCTTGCCCTTATTGGAATGACGGCGACACATTCCGGATATGGCGGCTAACGGGATGTGGCAGTGCAGAGCCAATCCGCTTCCCGTGTGTCTGTGACCGTGCACCACCACATCCGCCCGAGTTGACGAGGAGATGCTAGTCTTCAAAGACCCCATGAACCGAGCTTTGATAGGCGCCACCGTTCATTGGCCCTCCGCCTGCCACGTGAATGCCGTCCGCAAGTACCGCTTCGGCCATACCGTGACGCGGCGTCAGGATGAGCCCATACGACTGCCATGTGTCCGTACCGGGATCGTAGGCCTCGTTCTGGCCGAACACCCGGCGCGTGCCTTCGCCTCCTACACAGAAGAATTTGCCACGCCAGGGAACGCCACTATGACCCGAGCGCGGAGTCGGCATGGGTGCTCGCTGGTCTGCTTGCGAATCGTAGGCGACATGCATGCCCGTGTTGAAGTCGAAGGTATCCATTCGCCCCCCTGCGACCAGCAGCAATCCGGACAACATTACGGCAGCTGCGTGATCGCGTGGTCCCGGAATGGGAGCGAGCGTGCGCCAAGTGTCGGTGCGCGGGTCGTAGGCTTCATGCCAGTCGACCATCACGTGTCGCGCCCGCCGATCGCATGAATCAGGCGGTTGCCCGCAACGATCGAAATTGCGCCGCGCGAGCCTCGCGACAGCGGGTGAATCACATGCCAGCGATCTTCGGCCACGACATACGCGTAGCAGTCAGGCACCGCGATCCTGTTCTGTTCGACGAAGCCGCCAAACGCGTAGACAACGCCGTCCGCCGCAGCCACGCCGACGTGGTTGGCGCCGCGAGGGATAGGCACGGCATTGAGCCATTCGCCACGTGAAGCTTCGAACACATGGTGGTAAGCACGCGCCACTTGTCCCGCGCCGTAACCGCCGATCACGTGCATCCGGTTCCCTTCGGCAGCGGCCCATGCCATCTCGCTGCGCGGCAGTGGCAACGGTGGGGCGTTGGTCTGCGTTAGGCGCGCGACGAGTCTTACCGCGAAGATGTCGCAACCGGGCAGCAGACGCCGCAGCGCGATGCGGCAGACCTGTGGCGCAACCTTCGCGCAGGCGGCGAAACCGGCTGGGATTTCAGTTCGCGCTGGTTCGCCGATGGCAGAACCCTTGCATCGATCGGCGTGACCTCGCTGGTCCCCGTCGATCTGAATTGCCTGCTCGTCGATCTTGAGCGGGCATTTGCCAGAGCGTATCGGCTGCGAGGCGATGCCACGCATGCGCAGAACCTAGAGCAGCGCGCCGCCACGCGCGCCGATGCAATCCGCCGCGTGCTGTGGGACTCGTCGCTACGCGCATTCGGCGACTTCGATGTCGTCCACCACACGTTGACGCATCGACTGACCGCAGCGACCGTCTATCCGCTTTATGCGGTGTCGCCAGCCGCGACCAGGCCCACGCTGTCGCGGATGCCGTGCGACGCGGACTCCTGCGACCAGGCGGCATGGCGACGACCCAGGTCGCAACAGGGCAGCAGTGGGACGAACCGAACGGCTGGGCGCCGCTTCAGTATCTCGCGGTGATGGGACTGCGCCGCTACGGCGAGGCGGAGCTCGCGCAGTCCATCGCGACGCGCTGGATCCGGACCAACGTCGCGTATTACCAACGCACCGGCAAGCTGGTCGAAAAATACGACATCGGCGCGGCCACTGCCGTCGTCCCGGCAAGCGGTGGCGAGTACCCGCTGCAGGACGGTTTCGGCTGGACCAACGGTGTTTTGCGTGCGCTGCTCGCGCTTTACCCCGGCGCCGCGCAATCGACACGGCCCGCTGACATTCCGGAAAGACTGGACGGCGTGGCGGCCGCTGCCGCATCCGCATCCGCAGCGGAGTCGTCAAAGCCATCGCATCGGTTCCAGGGTCCGTCGGTAGTTCATCCTTGAAATGGTGTCGACAGACGCCGGAGCGCGTTGGGGCCGGCTTCAAATGAGCATCAGGCGGTACCCTGTCGGGCGTAAGCAGCTTGCACGCAGGCGCCCGCTCCTCGAACCAGCGATGGTCGCTGCCGTCGAGCTGGATCTGCTCGCCTAGGCACGCACGGCGGTTCCTCGGCTGGTGGATCTTGGGCGGGCGTTGCCGGCGCGGCGCGGCACCCACAGCCTGGCATCGGTCATCAGATGCCGCACCGTTTCCTTCGAGAGGACTCGGCCCGGCTATTCGGCCGCCCACGAAGAGCGAGCTAACGCTCGAGATCATTTAGTTAGGATGGCAAAGACGCGCGCCGAAAAAAAGGCTGCAAAACCATCGCTCGCTTCGTTGGGTCCATATCACAGTACTGCATGTGATGGCTCGGACGCAAATCCGTGGGTTCGGGTGGCCGGATATAGACGCCTAGAGAGGATGTGACGGGTCACTTGGCTTAACTCGCCCGCTTGCGGTCGATAAGCTCGCGCGCCTCGCGAGCGCAGTCATTCAAAGCGCGCTCAATGGTCACGGGTGCATCTTCCATCGCTTCGACGCGTCGGGTCTCGCTGAGAAGAACCTGCCCGGTGGCAACTTCTTCGATCGACATAGCTACATCGACGTGCGGCGGCTCGCCGTTATCTTCCTTTTTGATCGCGTTCATCGAGACCGCACAGCCTCGATGCATGAACGAATTTTCCATCGTTGCACTCCTTTTGGAGGAGATCCTAGATGAACACACAGACCCTGTGACATGCGCGCCGACTATCGTTTCGTGCTGTGTTGGAGTTCGTCAATTCTGCTAGCCATATCCACAGGCGCGCTAATACCACCCCTTAAATTACCCCTTGATTTTGCCAGCGCTGAGAAGCGGCCTCGGCCGTGAACGTCGCATCTTCCGACAGCACAATCGGTGGCATTTTATCGCTCTGCCGTATCCACCTTAAAACTACCTCTATTTAGTCGCTTGAGCACAAGCACGGTCCGTAGCCGCAGACACGAAAGCCCGCTCCTAACTGAACAAATTTTTCCACGCGTACACGGTCTAGCCGGCCGCGCCGAGCGCGGTACAACTTCGGCCGACTTTTGCCTTCTGAGCAACATCCGCCCGGGGCAGTCGCTTCCTGGTTGCTTCGTCCAATCGCTTCCTGACCACGCCGAGCACTTCCAAACATTTGGTTTATATTACACACAAGGCTAAAAATGATTGTCGCGATTCACGGAAGTATCAAATAGAGGAAACCGGCTGAAAGTATCAAAATTTGATCGACGGCAATTGGCCGACAAGCCGCCCTACTTCTTCGCCATGAAGGCCAGATCCGAAGGCGGACGCAACGTCGATGCGGCGAACGGCATGGGGGTGTCCTCGGACGCTCGACGCTCACAGCCCGCCCCAATCGACGTCACTGACGCAAGCGGCGAAATCTCGGCACGCAACGCCTTCAGCACATGCTCGGAAAGCCGCAGCGTCATGGCCGCGATCGTGATGGTCGGAAAATTCGCTCCAACCGTCGGAAACACAGAGCTCCCTGCCACGTACAGATTGCTCATGCCGTGCACCTGGCAGTTCCGGTCGACCACGCCTTGCTTCGGAGAATCGTGCATGCGAGTCGTACCCATGTGATGCCACGTACCCTCCAGCTGCGCCGGCCACGGCTTGCCTTCCAGCGGCTCGTCGAGCCGCACATCGGCCACGCCGGTTCGCTGCATTTCTTCCGCGAGCAAGGTCACGGTCCGGTCGAAGGTGCGCTTCGCCAGCTCGGTCAACTGCCAGTCCACCTTGACGCGGTTCATGCCAAGCGCATCCTTCTGCGACGACAGCGTCACACGGCTATCCCGGTTCGGCTCCGCTTCAACGATGGTCTGGAACTTGACGTCGGTGATCAGCGGACGCGGCTGCAACAGACGCGCAAGACCAAAGCAAGCCGTGTCCATGGGATGCATGGCCATGGTCAGCAAGTCCTGCGAGAAGTTCCAGTCCGGCTGATCCTTTTGCAGCACCGCCTGCTTGCAACGCACGAGCGCTTCAGCACCCTCGGTGTTTTCACCTCGAAACACCGAATAGAACCACACGCGTGCATTGAGCAACCGTTCACGCTCAAGGACCTTCTGTGTCAGCGCGAACTGCGACGAGATGAACTGCCCGTGCGCGGACACTGAAGCATTTTGATAGTGATACTTGATGTCGTATAGCTTGTTACGCGCCCACGGCTTCTTGAACTTGATGCTGCCCTGCATGGTGCGCGGGTGGTCCATGAAATAGCGGCCCACCAGATCGTTGCCATTACCAATGCCCGCGGCTTGCACCTTGTTCGACGCAAGCAGCAGTCGCGCGTTTTCAATCCCGCCTGTTGCCAGCACAAAGATCTTCGCGGCCACGGTGAAACGCCGGCCGCTCAGCGTACCTACGTCGATATGCGTGACATGACGCGCTTCGGTGTCAGTGTCGATGTTCATCGCGTTGGCGTTAAGCAAAACGCGCACATGCGACGAACGCTCCAGCACCGCCTTGTACACCTTGCCGAACCGCACCGGCGGGCTGAACTGCGAGATCGTGTCGCGGATGGTGCCGCTTGGCAGCGGATGGCGCCTGACGTCGTCGCGGCCAATGGCGGCTTCCCAATAGGCAGGATCGAAGTTATTTTCGCCCAGCTTGAGCAAGCCATGCGTGCGTACATAGTACGGACGCAATTCGTCGAGCCCGAACGGCCAGCCGCTATCGTTCACCCAGTCGCGTTTTTCAAAGTCCCACGAATCGAGCGGACGGCACCAGCCACCCCAGCAGTTGCTGCTGCCGCCCAGAAAGCGGCTGCGGCTGCCATCTGCGTATGTGTAAGGAATACCGACGTTCTCGCCGCGATACAGATCGCGCGTGGCATCGTCAGGCTTGTAACCACCGCTCTCCAGCAGAACGGTGTCTATCCCGTGCTTATCCATTTCGAGCGCCAGCGTGATCCCGGCAACCCCTGCCCCGATGATGCAAACCGTGGTTTCAATTACCGCGCGCTGCTCAACATTCCGGCTGTCAATGAACATTCCCCGTGCTCCCTCTCGTGTGCAGCGGTTCGCCCAATTGTTGTGTTCGGCTTATCCGCTGCTCGGTCGACAGCGGGAAGGTCAGCCCTCCAGCATCAGTAGAAGCCCGGCGCCCTCTCCAGGACAAAAAACGATTCGTGTCGCCGCTGCTTTTCTTGTCAGATTAGATAGCGAAGATTGCCACGCAGCAGACTGTGATGCTCTCGTAGTCGTTGTGCGTGGTATATGCGCTACCAGACATTCGTTTCGCTAGCGCCCGTTATTTAAAAGATGCCTTTCCCCTTGGCTGCGCTTGTTTATTTGCTGCAGCGCCTAACGCCGCGAAATTTGACAATCCGGTCCTTAAACGGACTGAGTACCAGGTGGGGAGTCGACGTAGCGGACGGACCAGCGCGGAATGTTATCTATATACAGGTCGATGGCGTTTGGCGGGGCCGTCATTTCGGCATCGTGGCTTTGACAAGCTCCAGCGCTTGGAGCAACTGATCGATCGTATAAGGCTTTAACAACGAGGCGTACACATACTCAGCGCGTTCGAAAATCGGTGACTCGGCCCCCGACGCGAAAACAATCCCGGTGCCAGGCCGCATTTGCGCGATCCGGCTTGCCAACTCGGTTCCGGACATACCGGGCAAGGTGATGTCGGTCAACACCAGGTCGAAGGGCTCTCGACCCACGGCTTCGATCGCTTCTTCTGCCGAGCCGGCCTGGGTCACGGCATGGCCCAGCGTTGTAAGGAGTTGGCAGACCGCTTCGCGCGAGTCCGAATCGTCCTCAACCACGAGAAGGCGATAAACCGGCGCCTGCGCTGGGATCTGAGTTTGCTGCGGCGCGAGCGTACCGAGTTCCGGCGGCGATTCGCGCCCTTGCGGTCCGAGCATATGCCGTATTTTCTGTGCGAGCTGCTCGCGGCTGTACGGCTTGCTCAGCAACTCGACACCTGGATCGAGGCGTCCGCCGTGAACGATCGCGTTCTGCGTGTAACCTGAGGTGAACAGCACCTTGAGATCGGGCAGAATCTTCACCGCCTGCTGCGCCAAATCAGCGCTGCGCAACGGACCCGGCATGACCACGTCGGTGAAGAGCAAGTCAAGGTGCACGCCGCTCTGAATAACGATCAGGGCGTTATGCGCATCGTTTGCCCTGAGAACCGTATAGCCCAAATGTGTGAGCGTATCGACCACGGTCGCCTGTACCTTAAGGTCGTCCTCGACGACGAGAATCGTCTCGTTACCGCCCGTTAGACGTGCAGGGCGACGTTCCTGCGGCGCCTCCACAGCCTCCATCGAGCGCGGCAAATACAGTTTCACTGTCGTGCCATGACCGACTTCGCTGTAGATCCTGATGTGCCCCCCGCTCTGCTTGAGGAAACCGTAAGCCATGCTCAGGCCCAGACCCGTACCCTGCCCTTCCGGCTTCGTCGTGAAGAACGGCTCGAACGCATGTTCGAGCACCTCGGGCGACATGCCCGTGCCTGTGTCCGTGAGTCCCAACATCACGTACTGGCCGGCCGGGACGTCGGCAAGCGATATCACGTACTGGTCATCCAGCATCGCGTTGGCCAGTTCGACGGTCAGTTTGCCACCGTCGGGCATCGCGTCTCGTGCATTGATGGCGAGATTCAGAATGACGTTTTCGAGCTGGTGTAAGTCGACCGAGGTATTCCAGAGGCCGCCCGCCACGACCGTCTCAACCTCTATCATTTCGCCCAGCGCGCGACGCAGAAGGTCGTCCATTCGGCGCACTGTGCTCGCCAGATTGACGATCACGGGCCGGAGTGCCTGGCGCCGCCCAAATGCGAGCAGTTGCGATGCGAGCTTGGCGCCTCGATCGACCGCTTCTATCGCCTTGTCGAGCCGCTCGCGGCTCCATACATCTCGCCCGTAGCGTGTTTCCAGTAACTCCAGGTTTCCGCGCAGAACCTGCAGGACATTGTTGAAGTCGTGCGCGACACCCCCGGTGAGCTTACCGATCGCCTCCATCTTCTGCGCCTGAAAGAGCGCCGCCTGAGTTTGCTGCAAGAGCTCCGCGGCCCGCCGCTGCTCGGTGACATCACGGGTAATCTTCGCGAAGCCGACGAGCGTGCCATCGTCATCGCGAATCGCATCGATCACCACATGCGCCCAAAACCGTTTGCCGTCGGCGCGCACCCGCCAGCCTTCGGTCTCAAACTTGCCGTAACGCTCCGCGGTATCCAGACCACGTTGCGGAATCCCGGCGGCGGCATCTTCCTCGGTATAGAACTTCGAGAAATGCATGCCGATGGCCTCTGCCGCCGTGTAGCCTTTGATGCGCTCGGCGCCCTGATTCCAGTTGGTGACGCGGCCCTGCGGAGAGAGCATGAAGATGGCATAGTCGGTCACACCCTGCACCAGCAGGCGAAAGCGCCGTTCGCTTTCGATGACCGCCTCGTGTACGGTTTTCTTGTCACTGATGTCTCGCACGATTGCACCGAAGCCGGCAAGACGCCCATCGGTATCGTGCAAGGACGTCAACACCAGACTGGCCCAGAACGTCGTGCCGTCCTTGCGCTTCTGCCACGCTTCGGTACCGAAGCGTCCGCTGCGCCGGGCGATCTCGAGCGCACGCTCAGGCGCACCTTGCCGAACGTCTTCCGCAGTGAACACCCTAGAGAAATGCTGACCGACGGCTTGAGCGGCATCGTAGCCGTGAATGCGCTCGGCGCCCGGATTCCAGGTCCGGACCAAACCGTCGGGCGCAAGCGCAAAAACGGCATAGTCGACGGTACGACTCGCCCATCGCTCAAGCCAGATCGAACCGAAATCTCGTTGCGAGCCTGCAGAGTCGTCCATCGTATATGTCATGTGTCGCGGATCGGCGAGCGTCTAGCCCGCCGTCTACGGGTTGCCGGTGACCGGACGTCGAGATGCAGTGCACAACAAGCCGTCGGTGCTATACGCGGTGCTGCGGTTCAGCGGTTCTCCGATGTGGTGAGTCTCGTAGCAAGCACGCCAGATCACCGCTGTACATGAACGTGCCGTTGCTGATCCGGACGTCGACTCCATCTTAAAGACTACTCGCGGAACCGACGAGCCCAGCGTGACGGCAGTAGACTGGCTGCATGCCTTTCGAAGGAGAACGTCATGCGACTCGTCGACTGGAACATACAGTGGGGACGCGGCGTGGATGGCCACGTCGACCTTGCCCGCATCGTGCGCGAGGCAAGGGCGCTGTGCGATTTCGACATCCTGTGCCTGCAGGAAGTCACGCGCGGTTTTCATGACGGAGAAGCCGCGGGCGGACTGGCAGGCGGCCCCTCCGCCGATCAGTTCGATGAGCTTGCCACATTGTTGCCGGGCGCGACCGTGATCGATGCGATCGGCTCCGATCTACCCCCCGTCGGAGCGGGACTTCAGCGGCGCCAGTTTGGCAATGCAATCGTGAGCCGGCTGCCTGTCAGGCAGGTGCTGCGCCATTCGCTGCCCTGGCCTGCTGACGCTGCCAGGCCGTCGATGCTGCGCGTGGCGCTCGAAGCGGTGATCGAAACCGATGCCGGTGCGATGCGCGTCGTCAGCACGCATCTCGAGTTCTATTCGGAAGCGATACGACTCGCGCAAGTGGCGAGGCTGCGCGAACTGCACAAGGAAGCATGCGACCATGCCCGTCGTCCGGCAAAGGCGGAAAACCCTAACAGTCCGTTCGCCGACACCGCGCGCCCGATGAGCGCCATTGTGTGCGGCGACTTCAACAGCGCGTTCAAAGACTCCGCGTATTGCAAAATGCTCGCGCCAATTCCCGAGGCGCCCGCGTTCGCCGACGCGTGGACCTGCGCGCACCCGGACGCACCGCGCGCCGCGACAGTCGGTCTGTACGATTGCGACCAATGGCCCGACGGGCCGTTCGCATGCGATTTCATTTTCGTCACCGAAGACCTGAAGCCGCGCATCGTGGCTTGCGAGGTGGATCAGAATAGCCGGTCCTCCGATCATCAGCCGATGTGGCTTGAGTTGCGCTGAGCCATGAACACAGACGGCAACGAGCCCGAATGGCAGTCGAATCCGGCCAGGCGCTTGATATCGCACTGGATCGCCGGGGTCGTGGTGGCACGCGACTACAGGCTCGCTTGGCTGCCGCACGACGCGATGGCAGGCGTTAGCCTGAGTGCCGTCCTCGTTCCCGCGGGGATGGCTTACGCGGAAGCGGCCGGTTTGCCCGTCGTCTCGGGACTCTATGCGTCGTTCGCGGCCCTGCTCGCCTAAGCGGTGTTCCGTCCGAGTCGCATCCTCGTGACGGGTCCTGACTCTGCGCTCGTCGCGCTGATCGCGGCAAGCGTCATACCGCTCGCACACGGCAATGCCTCGCACGCGCTCGCCCTCGCGGGCGCGCTCGCGCTTCTGTCCGGTGCGATCTGCATAGTGGTCGGTGTGCTGAAGCTCGGCTTCGTCACCGACCTGCTGTCCGTGCCAATCCGCTACGGATATCTGAACGGCATCATGCTGACGATTGTCATCGGCCAGACGCCAAAGTTGTTGGGCTTTCAGGTGCACGGCGAATCATTCCTGCAGGAAATGCGTGAACTCGCAAGCGGCATCGTTTCCGGGAAGGTCAATGAGGTGGCCGTTGCGATCGGCGTTTCGGCGATCGGCGTTTCGGCGATCGGCGTGATCGTCGCTTGCCGGCAATGGATGCCGAAAGTGCCCGGCGTGCTCGTCGCGGTCTCCGGCGCGACGATCGCGGTGGCGGTGCTGGATCTCGCAAACCGATTTGGGCTGACGGTCGTCGGCAGCGTGCCGCAGGGCCTGCCCGCGCCGCGCATTCCGGCACTTGCCCTCGATGAATGGCTCGCCCTGCTTGGGGGCGCCGCAGCGATCGCGCTCGTCTCGTTCACCGATATCAGCGTGCTGTCCCGTACCTACGAATTGCGCAGCGGCGCTCCCGTCGATCGCAATCAGGAGTTCGTCGCGCTTGGGCTTGCGAACATCGCCGCGGGCATCGCCCAAGGGCTGGCCGTGAGCGCAAGCGGGTCGCGCACTCCGGTCGCGAAAGCCGCGGGCGCGAAGACGCAGGTGACGGGTGTCATCGCCGCGCTGATCGTCGCGGGGCTGCTGCTGTTCGCGCCAAACGCGCTGCGAGACATGCCGCAAGCCGCGCTCGCGGCAGTCGTCATCGCCGCCTGTCTCGGGCTGCTCGAAATGGTCGCGTTGCTCGGTGTCGTCAGCGGGATTGGCATTGCGCTCGGGCTGGCAATTCTCGCGTTCCTGTGGCGCGCATGGCCTCCGTACTCCGCCGTGCTCGGGCGGGTCGAGCGGATTAAGGGCTATCACGATATCGTGCGCCACCCGGAGGCGCGCCGCATTCCCGGGCTCGTGCTGCTGCGCTGGGACGCGCCGCTTTTCTTTGCGAACGCGGAGATTTTTCGAGAACGCGTGCTCGCGGCGGTGCGCGAGGCACCGACAAAAACCGCGTGGATCGTTATCGCAGCCGAACCGGTCAGCGACATCGACGTAACAGCCGCCGACACGCTCGCGCGCCTTCACGACGAATTGCGCGAATCGAGCGTGACGCTATGCTTCGCGGAACTGAAAGGGCCGGTGAAGGACAGCCTGATGCACTACGACATCTTCGATCTCATCGGCGAGCAGAACTTTGTTCCTACCATCGGACAGGCAGTGGATCGTTACCTGGAGTCGCATGCGGTCGAATGGCTCGATTGGGAAGACAAGCCGCAGCCGTGACGCGCTGCTGAACGGGGCTGACGTGGTGCATTTGCGCAGCTCGGAAGGGGTTTCGCTACAGCAAGGTGGCCGGCGATCCGGCTATACGACAACGGATCGAATCGTGTTCATTCGGCACGCGGAGAAACTAGAGGTCGATGTCGCTATCGGACTCGAGGACGATGGCACGGCGGACCCGGAAAGTCTGACCGTTCGTGGCTGGCAGCGCGCCGGTGGCGTCAGTCGAGGTTTTCACCTCGATGTGTTACGCGTGCAATGTCGCGGCCGCGGTGAGCATGATGAAAAACGTAACACCATTCGACACGGCCATGCCAACCCAAGTGTCGAGGTTAATTCTCTTCAACCGCGCGGCGGCCTGCATCGACGCGCGAAGTAACGCTTGCTGGTGTGGCGCGGAGCGGATCTCTTCAACTTCCTGAGAGGCCTGCCAGAAAAAAGATACGGACTGGTCGTGGTGCCCAGCACCGCCGCCACCGTGGTCATGTAGGTGCCTGACACAGAGATGCGCGGCATCAGTAGGCTGAGACGGACGTCTTTCCATTGGATGAGGACGACAAAGGCCACCACATATGAAAACAAGGCCAGCGTGAGGCATTTCAGGAATCGGGCGTAACGCTCATATGTGCGGTGACGGCAAATGGAGATGTGCAATGGCAAGCGCGCCATTCTCCGCCGGTTGGGAAAAGGTGCAAGCGCGCGGCACATCCCGGTCGCGCATCTTCTGATCCCAGGATCACGTTGTCATCGATATCACGACAGGGCCTTGGAAGAGTTTTGATGGGCGCGCCAGCGGGACAAGCGCTGGCCTGTACTGCTCGAAACCGATCGGCTCCGCAAAGAAGACGCTCATATGCCGTTGGGCGTGCGCCAATTTCCTTGATTGTTCGTCGAGTTCGAGTGCCCTCGACTTTTGCTTCAACTTGCGATCTGAGAAACGTAAGTCACGGGCCCAAGCGCGGCGCATAACTGCTGCGGCCAGATTGAGACCTTCCCTGGCGATTCTTGGAATGACGGCTTTCCGACGACAGAGCGGAAGGTCGGAAAGCCTCCGCCGGATGCGCCGCGATCGATCGGAAGTTGCTTGGTTGCGGAAGAGGTTAGTGTGCCCGTCCAGCGTCAACACACGCGCCTCTGGAGTGCAATCAGAATTGATAGTTAAGCGAAATGTCGCACACGCCGTTCGTCTTCGTCTGGGTGATAGGACTATGTGCAGCGCTGCCGAGCAGTCGCTTGAGCGCGCCGTCCGCGGTGACGAACCAGTGCTTGTCGACGAACCAGACTAGCGTCACGCCGAAGCCGGCGGACTTTAGTCCGGCGCCCGCGTCATATTGCCGGTACGCGGATGCGGCGGCCTGCGTCGCATTGACGCCGAACCAGTGGTTCATATAGGTCGAATCGGCGAAGGTGACCGACGGACCGGCGAACCAAAAGAATTTGTCCGAGCTGCCAGGCATCGGCATGTAAGTGCCGAGGTCTGCGGTCCACCCATTGGAACCGCCAAAGCTACGAGTAACAGCCGCACGGAACACAAGTGGAAACTGCTTCGACACGATGTATTCGCCGGCCAGTTTTAGCTCTGGCGCGGGATTGATGTTACCGAGGCCATTCAAACGCGAAGGGTCGTCGTGTCCGCGTCGGCCAAGGTCGTAGCCGGCGGAAATACTCGCGCGCCAGTTCGGCCCTTGAATTACGTTGACGCCAACACCCTCGCCGGTCGACGCAAAGGCCAGATCCCGGTAACGGATGTCTATGCTTGGGCCCACGAGCATGTGATAGCGATCTGAGCCGTCATAGCGTGGCTCGAAAGTGGACCCGACGCCGACACGCACTCCCCACTCCGGAAGGTTTGGCTGATAAAGTTTTTCGAGCGCAATCCCCGCCGAGTATTGCCATTCGCCGAGCGGCGACGGAGTTTGAGCGACGGCAACCGGCGCGGTGAAGAGCGCAAACGCGGCGGTCACTCTCGCCAATAAAATTGACGTGCCAACTACAGCGATGCCGCTCGTTTTGCAGGGTCGCTCGGTGCGGGTCGTTGACGCCACAACGCCTCCATTTTTGTTGAATGAGCATCGACCGCAGTTGCACCCCGCTTGGATTCGCAAGGCAAGTTCGTCGCGCACGAGCAGCACAACAAGCCGGAAGCCGACACCCATGGCACTTGTCGCCATGCTCAAGCCATTCGGTCGCAATGGCCTACGGCGATTGCGACGATGAGTAACTACACTCGCGCTCGGTATTCAACGACCTTGCCGCTATTGACCTTCATGTCGAGCTTGGTGACTTCGGGGACGCGCAAATCACGCAGCGATTTGGCGGCCGTTTCCAGCGCCACAGTCGCCGCATCCTCCCAGTTGTAGTAATTGTGCGTCGACTTTCCCCACGTCGCATCTGCCATCGACGGCCGGTGGTCCTTGTCAAAGCCTGGATCTTCTTTGAGACGTTGCGCTGAAATGTCGACATTGAAGCACTTCTCGGCCCTGGCGAGAGTCAGCGCACTCCACGAGATGGCATGCAGTTTAGATCTTATGCCGAGGAAGCCTCCCTCCGACAGGACCGCGTGGGCGATGCGTCCGCCGGGGACATCCAGCATAATGTCTGAAATTTCTCCCACATGCTCGCCGTCTGACGACATCACCTTGTCCCGGTCAAGCGTCGCTGCTGCCATGATGTCCGGCCCTGTGTCCGGCCCTGTGTCCGGCCCTGGCCCTTCGGCAATACCGCCGCCACAATGTCAGTTCCGCCTCGGGCGGCTCCTTGTGGGTTGATTGAGTCCATGATTCACTTCCTCAAAAAATCTCGCTCTTCCATTGTGCAAGCAGCGTACCCGAGCTATCAGCGTTACGAGATACCGAGCTTAGCGTCAGCGCGTGCTGGTTGAATCCGTCGATGTATCCCACCGGTCTGTTTCCCTTTGCAAGAAAGATGCTTCAAGTATTTGTTCCCTTCTAAGCGGTTTAAAAATCCCGCGGTGTTCCTGCTCAGCCGTTCCTCAGCCGTTCCATTCCGCGCTCCTCTTTACCTGCATCATTAAGATTCACCTCAGCCACAACCATGTGTGGGTCAAGCGAGACCGTTTCCGTGCAGAATCAAGTCCGTTGACTTTAGCTTGGCAGAAGCGACAAACGTCGACAAGAGTTGTCCCGACCTTAGCGGAGGTGCCCTCGCGCTTTGGGCCGTGGTGGCATGTCGATTGCGGCTGATTACAGGATGCGAGTTTCGACAAAGGGATTGATGGTTTCGGCATTAATTTTGGGCTTTTACGGTGCCGCTCACGCGCAGGGTGCAGGCGGTGGTGGCGCTGGTACCGGCGGTGCCGGTGGAACTGCGGGAGGCAACGGCACTGGACAGAGTGGAACGGGGATGGCGACGCCAAGTGCAAATAGCACTACCAGTGCAACGTCCGGGGCGTCAGGTCCGAGCACAATGGGAACGTCGTCAGGCAGTTCGCAGACGAAAATGAATAAGGGGACGATGGACTCGCCTGCCTCAGCCAGCGAAATGAAGAAGCCCTATTGACAGCGGTTCTCGTGATTAGGCGCCCGTCGGCATTCAGCACCTCGCGGAGCTTTCCGTGTTGCTAGCATCAGGGGGCTCGCGCCATCCGCGTTTATTCGCTCATAGAAGGACGGCGCCGAGCGTTATCACAACGTTTCGAACGCCGCATCAATGATCGAACAAAAACTGCGGCGCGCGCGGCCGCGTGCACTGCGCGCGCACTGGGGCGATATCGCCACGCCCGTAGTTGCGAAGCGCGGCGGGCCGCTTTCGCGAGCAGATGCTCACACGCTCGTGCAGGGGGTATTGAGTCGCCAATTCGATGTTCTGGAGGACACCATGCGTATCACGATCAAGCTGGACCAGCCCGCAGACCCCGACGCGTTTGCGGTGCTTTGGCTGGACCTGGAATCGCGCCACTGGTCGCGGGAAATGCACAGCGGCGTTGACATTCCGTCTTGGGGCCTCATGCGCACTGCGCCCGATGCAACGCTCATCTGCGACCCCGATTCACCTCATTCGCACTGTGCGTTAACCGGCCTCGACCTGGAAGACCGGACCCGTCTGATCGCAGGACAGTCTGGGCAGGTGTTGTGGTATTGCGACTCAAACTTGGGGGCGCGTCCGGATCGCTGGCGTGTGCAATGCATCGAGTCCAAATCGACTGAAGCAGAGAACGAGGTGTTCGATGAATAAAAAGGGCGTGCTCATGGATGCCAGCGGCGAGTGCGACATTTTCACCGGTCGTGCGTAATCTTGCCCCGAGTCATGAAGGTCTCCTGAAATGCCTGAATCAAAACACTTCAGTTAAGCACGAACCGCGCCATGCCGGATGGCATACCCGGAACGGACTCTCACTTGAAGTGAGGCTATTCGGCAAGTCAAGTGTGTATGTTTTTTCCTCAAGACCATTGCTCACAACTCTTCGAACGGGAGCGTGCTCAATCTCTAAACCTGATTTAGGATGCGAGCGATACCGGGACAAAGATTGCCGTGGAACTGTTCGACGTCGTACGGCGGTTCGCTCCTGATGTTGTAGTTCATCCACGCGTAGAATCGGGTTAATTTCGGCGCGTTTCCCCTTACATTCGGTAATATTTCGAACTATAACGATATTCAGATCGCGGACATCCCGGGGCTCGATGACGTTCGCCGCGCGCTCGCAGAGGGCGACGAGCTGACGATCGAAAATGCGACGCAGGGCCGAACGTTTAAGGTCCGCCATTTTTATGGCGCCACGACAGGTTGACTGCGTGTTGCGAGGCGAACTGGTGAACTGGATGAAAGAGCGGCTTGCCGGGTCCGACCGTGCGAACTAGAACTCCCCCTTCCGATGTCAAAAATGTGCCGCACTGGCCGATGCGCAAATCGAAGTACCAATGGGCGATCTCATTGTGCAATCCATGTCCGCGCGGTATAGCACTTCAGTCCAGACCAGTCGCTACCGGCTCACCGTGCGTGCGAAGACCGGCGACCTAAGGATTGTCGCTGTCTGGAAGGTGCTTGGCTGCGAAGCCCGTCATGCCGATCATGTTCGGATCCGCATCGATCGCCGTCACCACTTCGAAGAAATGTCCGTCACGTTCGCCGCCGTGCCGCCCGACGCACTCATCGATATGGTGGGCCGCCTGGTCAAGCTGCCATGGGTCCTCGATGCGTGCTTCTATCCCTGACTTTTATCTATTTGTTGTCTTAAATGTCGTCGAGTGAGTTGGGTGCACTGGTTCGCCGCGATGTCCGCGCGTCATGTCGAAGACGGGTTGGAGTCGGGTCTACGGCCTCATCCCGAATTTAGCAGAATGCCTCACATTGGCGCTGATAAACGCTATTCGTAGGCGGCGTGGTATGCAATGCCGCGATTGCGTCCGGCGCGAAGCCATGTATCCGACGCACTCGCTCGTCTTTAAATCGTTCAAGCGTATGCAGTGCGAGCTCGGTTATATCTCGTCCTCGAACGCGCAGCGGGGGTTCACGAACCTCAAGCACGCACAGTCGAAAGAAAAGGTCTCCTCTAAAACGGCCCTCATCAACCGCAGTTTGCATGTCCAGATGCGTCGCTGTTATCACCCTTACATCGACGTCGACAATCTCAAGACCGCCCAACCGCTCGATTTTTCGCTCTTGAAAAAACCGCAGTAATGCGGCTTGACTCTCGGATGGAAGGTCACCAATTTCATCTAGAAACAAGGTGCCGCCATGAGCCTGCTCAACACGCCCTATCTTGCGTTGCGTAGCGCCGGTGAAGGCGCCGCGCTCGTAGCCAAACAATTCCGAATGCAGGAGTTCATGCGGAACGGCGCCACAGTTCACGGCGACGAAGGGCATATCGCGGCGCTCCGACCTCGCATGAATCATCTGCGCGGTCAACTCCTTTCCTGTCCCGGACTCCCCGGAAATGAGGACCGTAGCATCTGTCGCGGCTACCTTCCCAATTGTTCGATGAAGGTCCCGCATAACCTCAGACGAACCTATGAAGTCGTCAGGTAAGGCAGTGTCTGGCTGCGTCGGATCCACCTTGATGCGGAGCAACTCCATTCCAATCGCATCACTGACCACGTTCATAATTCGCTCGTTTGATGCCGGCACCGTTACAAAATCGAAGCAATGTGTCGCGATAGCGCCTCGCACCGCTGAGAACTTTCGTGTCTCTTGCGATACCAACGCGACCCAGGCTACTAACGCTGAACGCGACAATTGTTCGACCAGCGAATTTAGACTTTCATCAATACCATCTGTCATATCGAGCAAGCCGGCCATTGGCATGCCCTCTAGCATCACCGAAGTGTTAGCGCTCGTTGCCAGTACAACTCGCCAGGCACGTTCACCGAGACGCCTCAAAAGCGACTCGTTTGGCTTACCACCAATGTATAGAAGCGTGCGATGTGCGCTGTCCATGGCTGTAAGAGATCCTGTCGTGGGTCCCTTCTTTACCCTTCAGTGTTAACGGCTTCCATAATCGCGGCGCCTTCACGACCGCTCGTCACAGCCTGCTTTCCGTCTCGGCAAACCCTGTTTCAGCTTCATGGAAAACGCCGATGAACCGACGACATAGCTCTAAACGCAGAGCCAGCCACACAAAGGGATCTTTCTGCTTTTCGCGGCCAGGAGCTGATATTGGAAGCGCACGTAGTCGGAAATATGAAAGCTGCGGTGGTCACGTCGACACCACGCATTTCTCACGGCCTCGCAACGTCACCTACCGCTGTCCGGCAGGACGGTGCAATCGGACTGTTGTCAATTTGCATCCTAGCGATGCGAGCACCCTACTGGTGAAACCAAAAGTTAGGTTAAGTTTCCGTCGACGAAAAAAAGTTGCTACGTGTAACCAACGTCGGTGAGCCTCCGGTCTGAATATCTGGATGCTTCGGATGTTTTGTGAACAATGGTATCAACGAAAATCGACGAGTACAGATGAGATCTGAATGGGGCACTAAGGGCGGTATTTCTTTACCTCGAACGGAGCTACCGACTCGTTTAAACTAGGTCGTGTTCACACTACCTGAGCCCATCGACGATAAGCGCGAAATTGATGAAGGCGATGAACATCACATCCAGTTTGTCGAATCGCGAGAAGATGCGGCGGAAGCCTTTAAGTCTTCGGAATAGTCGCTCCACTTCGTTTCGACGTTTGTACATTTCCCGATCGTATTCCCATGGTTCAAGGCGATTGCTTTTTGGCGGGACAACGGGGATGAAGCCCAGGTCAAGCGCGAGTTGTCGCGTCTCGTCGCCCTCATAGGCCTTGTCCATCAGCAAGTGCAGTGGCCGATTCGGCGGCCCGAGGCTTTGTAGCAAGGCTCGTCCCTGGGGTGCATCACCGGCTTGGCCGGGAGAAAGCGCGAACGTTATGGCTGTTCGAGCATCCGCGGCAACCATATGAATTTTGGTAGTCCATCCGGCTCGGCACTTGCCGATGGCTTGAGGTCCGTTTTTTTAATGCGCCAGTCCCATCTGGATGCACCTTGACGATCGTGCTATCCAGCGAGACTGCCTCGATCCTGACACGAACGATCTGGGCACGCTGCAATTCGGTAAATACGCGATCCAGCACGCCGCTTTTGGACCATCGGTTCATCCGCGTATAGATCGTGTGCCACCGACCAAAGCGCTTGGGCAAACCACGCCACTTGCAACCATGCTCAGCAACATAAAGAATCGCATTCAACACTTGAAGTGTTCGACATGCTGACGTTGCCACGTTGACGTGGCAAACAATGTTCGACCTTTTGAAATTGGGCTTTGGTGAGTTCCATTCCCGAAGTTTACAGGTAAAAACCATTAGTGTGAACACGCCCTAAGCATTCCGTGATGGCAGCCTACATATACTCGACCCGATTAAACTCAGAAATTCCTTACGCGTTAGATGAAGTCTAGGGTTTCCTTACAACTACGTGGCGCGAATAGAAGCTGTATGGTCCTTAAGTGGTGAGATTCGGGTTGGGTCAAAAAAAGCAGGGCGTTCTAAATAATGTTGCCGCTTCATTTTCTCAAGCAATCCTGATCGTTGACGAATCTCCATCTGGTTCCAGCCGCCTGAACCTGGCAGTTTCAAAGGTCAGCGTCGCAGGGAAGTCCTCCATCGAACCCTTGCGCGTTGTTACTGCAACGAAGCCACCATATATCGGACGAAATCTGACCAACCTCGACATCCGCTGCGGCCAGTTCGCCTAAGTCTCAGGTGATGCGCGGCTCAGCTTCAGCCGTTCATGTCTATGGGCAGGCCGGAGGACAACCGGCTCATCGGAAGAGGCCGCGCAGCGGAAAGAACATACGGCGCGGCAGCTACAACCTGCGTGGCAGGGCGCAATGCGGCCAACTTTCGCCTGTCGGCCGTAGGCGGAAACACGCACCAGTTGCCGTCATCGTGCCGAAAGAAGAACAATGCGTGGGCTCCGTCTGCAGACGAGGTCTCGACGCACACATAGCGTCTGCCGCCAGAACGTGTGCGACTGAATTCAGTTACATGAACCGGTATCGCAGACGCTGGAGCGAGCCATTTTTCGACCTGGCAACGCAGAGACTGCTCATTCGTGTTTTTCATGTTCTCCTCCAGCAAGTCTGAGAGCGACCGAAGTTGGATGGAGCGCAGGTCTCGATCGATGGTTTTCGCCACCAGATCGTACATTCGCAACGCGAAACATCGACGCGAGTCGTCTCCATGCCGGTTAAGGGGAAACTTTTCGCTGTTCACCTCCTCAACGCCGCGGATGAGCACGATGTTGACCCCGGACTTGTGAGTTCTGAAACCGAATATTTCATGAGTGCGCCCCCGGGTGGCAACCTTTGACGTCGTCTTCGGTTACGCGCGGGTCGTGTTCAGGCACCGCCTCATCAATTAGAGACACCCATGCTGGTTGATCGCGGAATACGAGCGTCTCAGCGCCGGCTCGAAAGAATTAGCCTCTAGTCATTCCGAACGGCTAACAGACCGTCATTTAAAATTTGAGGCCACCCTTAACTACCGCCTGCGATTGTTTATCACAGCATGGCGCGCCGGCGCGGCGCCTCGGGAGTTCCCCTGTTAACTCGTTCGGACTCCACGTAAATTGTCACTCGACTGCCGCTCACGGCGGAAGTTTTCAGAAGAAGGCCGAGCACACAGCGCCTCGGCACGCCGTTTGCTGAGTGTTCGCCAATGACTCTTGAAGAGGTTCGCTGTGAAGGCAACCATCCTGTCCCACTCCCCCGTGCCGGACGGGGAATCCGAGCAGATTTATCGATTCGGATTTGTCGTCGAAGCTGAGAATGGTGCTCCTCCCTACACGGAATCAGTTTCCCTTCGAACGGCTCGTGTATTGGTCGCTCATTTAGAGGACGGAAACGCGTTTGTGGAAATGTTGAGAGCCATCGTTGCAACCGGTGCGGCCGATTACGACTCTCTTGTCGGGCGCACATTCGATGACGATTTTGCTTTACCAAAAGCCGCGCCGGCTGCCGATCGCAGCTAGCAAATTAGCGTCATCAGGCGACGCTCGGTCTGAGATCCGCTGAAGCCGACCGCGCATCGGGGTGCCTCCTCCTGATGACACTCGACCAGACATGCAACGGCCTCGTACCTTCGCGGCAAGATAACAATGGTACTGACGTTGTAACCTCACCATCGATATTTTACGAGATTTATAAGGGACACTGCGCGCCACCGCCGTACGGATCGAGGGCCATTCGACTGAACTGACGCTTTATTTGTCCATCAACACCAATCCGTCCAACACGCCCGATACAGAAATGCAATCGTGGCTCAAAAGCTGAGGACCGGCGCACAGTTCGGTTTCAACATGCTGTGTACCGTCATCGTCACCTACCCGTTGATGGTGGCGATTCAGGTGACCAGCGCAAGATTGGGCCGGGTGAGCAGGCATGGGCTCGCCACCAATATCCGACGTTACTATCCGGCCTGGCTGCCATACGGCTCTGTCGTTTTACTGCTCATCACCAACACCATCAACATCGCACCTGATCTCACCGCGATGGGGCTGCGGTCAACCTGGTAGTGGGCGGGCCGATTCGTCTCTATACCATCGGGCTTGGCCTCCTGTCCATGGTACTGCAGGTCTTCATACCCTTTCGCAGCTATGTCCGCGTGTTGAAGTGGCTGACTCTCGCGCTCTTTGCCTATGGCGGGACAGTGTTTGTCGTCCAAATTCCATGGCACAGCGTTCTCGTTCGGACGATCGTTCCGCACTGGTCCTGGAAAAGCGACTACGTCGCGACCGTGGTCGGCATTGTCAGGTCGTTGAGTCGGTCACGTAAGATGGCGCGATGAAGAAATCGAAATCGCTGTATCAAAGTCATCGTTTCCCGGCTGAAGGTTGAAAATCGCCTTGCGGTTGCCCCGGCAGTCGTCGACGCCGTCCAGGCTGACCGTTGAGCCTTGCTGGTCCATGCCTATGGTGCGGGCGATGTGGTTCAATCTGGGAAGCGCCTCGCGCAGCAGCGGCGATTCGTTGCGGTTACCCGGGGCAGAAACGAATGAGGCGATCACGTTGCAGCGGCGATCGCAGAAGGCGAGCACCTTGTCGCCTTTCAGGTGGTTGTGGCCAATGTACCCCAAGTTGTCGCCGCCCTTCTTCGCGGGAGTGCTCGTGCCGTCGCCGTGGATGACCGTGAGCTCAAGCCGCCCGTCCTGATGCAGCTGGCGCACCGAGCCGGCAAAAATGCTGTCGATGCAACCATCGGGCTGCCACCGCCGCAACGCCGGGTAGATACGCGTGTAGTGGATTTAAGGGCGATCTTCTGCATTCTTCTCGATCGGTAGCGCCTTCCACTGATATCCCATGTACAGCAACTGCAGGATGCAGTTAAAGATCTGTGCAACCCGAGCGTCGGTGCCGGACTATGCCGACCCGTACTTAGAAGCAGCAAGACAAACCGCTCGAACTGCGCAAGGCTCACTTTCGTCGGAATCGTTTGCCAGCATTGGCTTGCAGCCATCAGTGGCATCCACAAATCTGGACTTTAACCGATCTGGCTCCGCCGATCAAAACTCCAGGTCTGGCGCGGCTCGCAGACAAATTCAGCTGCGTCATAAAACCCGCAACCAGTTGCATTGTATTTATGTAGAATCGTATGGATATGCTAATGATCGAACCTGCAGTACGAACCACGATATAGTTTCAGGGTGCCTGACATTGCGCGGGTTGGACATCGCGGCGACCAAGAACCGCGCGCCCCATCCGATCCTGCAGCGCTTCAACGCGAATACAGACTGGGTCTCTGTTTGTTCCGTTGATCGTCAATGCTCGATCAACAACCGCGCCGCGTGCGCCAAGTCGATGATCAGTTGTCTCTCAGGCGCGGGTATCGCGCACCGACTGCCCGGACTTGGCGCTATGATCGAGCCCTTGATCCTGTTCCACATGCTTTAACGCGTGAAGGAAACTGGAACTCCACCAGTGGACATCGTGCTTGCGAATCCGACTCATGAGCGCTTCGTGGCGCTGGATGCGCTCTTCCAGCGGCATCGACAACGCCAGCTGGATCGCTTTTGCTGTGCCCTGTGCGTCGTAGGGGTTGACCATCAGCGCTTCTTTCAGCTGTTCTGCGGCACCAGCGAAACGCGAAAGCACCAGCATGCCAGGATCGGCCGGGTCCTGCGCAGCGATGAATTCCTTCGCAACCAGATTCATCCCGTCACGCAACGGCGTGACCAGTGCGACGCGGCTCGCGCGGTAAAGCCCCGGCAGGCGCTTGCGGGCAACATTGCGATGGATGTAACGCACCGGCATCCAGTCGAGTTCACCGTACTCGCCATTGATCGCTCCGCACAGGCTGTCCATCTGACGGCGTAAGTCGTCGTAGGCACCCACGGTCTCGCGGCTGGGAGAGGCAATCTGGATCAACGTGGCGCTGCTGCAATTCTCCGGGTACTGCGCGAGCAGCTCGCGAAAGGCGTGGATCCGCTGCGGTAGTCCTTTCGAATAATCAAGCCGGTCGACGCCGAGCAGTAAACGACGCCGTGAGTATTCCTCTCGCATGCGTGCAAACGTATCACGCCCCTCTTTCGCCTGCGCAAGACTGACGAACTCGTCAACATCGATACCGATCGGATAGGCGCCAATGCGCAGGGTGCGATTGAAGGCCCGAAGACGATCGGGACCCAACTGCGCCGCATCCGCCTCAGACTGGACGTAGTGAGTGAAATGCGTAACGTCGGTTTCGCTCTGAAACCCAACAAGGTCGTATGCGAATAACGAGCGCATCAACCATTCGTGCTCAGGAACTGCCGCCATGATCTGTGGCGGAGGCATCGGAACATGCAGGAAGAAACCGATCCGGTTGGCGCAGCCCATGGCCCGCAGTTCGGCCGCAAGGGGAATCAGATGATAATCGTGGACCCAGATGAGATCATCGGGCTTAAGCAATGGCATCAGTTTCTGCGCGAACAACCGGTTCACGCGCCGATAGCCAGCAGCAAAGTGGACATCGAAATTGGCCAGATCGAGCCGATAATGAAACACCGGCCAAAGCACATCGTTGGCATATCCGAGATAGTACGTGTCGTAATCGCGTTGACTCAGGTCGATCGTGGCCAGCGTCACATTGCCGAGCGTTTGCATGCGAAGATCCTGGTATTCCGCAGTAGCCTCCGCTTCCTCACGGATTTTTCCGCTCCAGCCGAACCACAGGCCGCCAGTCTGCTGCAAACTCTCCTTCACCGCGACAGCCAGCCCTCCGGCCGTGGCTTTGCGCGGATCAGCGGTGCGATTGGAAACGACAACTAGACGACTCACTGCGTCTCCATATTGATGAATGGGTTCAGATCACGCGCGGGTAGCTTCGTCGGCAGGATCCATGAGCTTGAATTTGTCCTCACGCCACGGGACTAGCGGACTCGACACGTGACAACAACAATTCCAACGCGCGGCAAATCGCCTCACAAAGAAATCCCTGACAGGCTCAGTCGCTCGCACTCAGGTTGTGAGAATTCACAACCCCGCATCCCTGGTCACTCGCCGCTCGGAGAGCTTCCGCTTCCGGTGCCCATTCAGGATGAGCGGTTTCGGGTTACGACACGAGCACGATGACACCATCCTTGACGAGCGTGATATCGGGGCAAAACCTCGGAGCAAGTTCTGGAAGCAGCTTGATTTACGTGTATGGCCGCACGGCTGCGACCGGAGAACAACTGGCCCGCATCAGCGGGCCTTTCGTTTCCTGCAATCAACCGTGCTGCAACGTGTTATAGCGGCGTGATTTTCGAGGCTTGCTTACCCTTCGCGCCCTGTGTTACTTCAAACGAGACCTTTTGATTTTCCTGCAGCGACTTGAAGCCGTTGCCTTGAATCTCGGAAAAATGCGCGAACAAGTCTTCGCCGCCGCTGTCCGGCGTGATGAACCCAAAGCCCTTCGCATCATTAAACCACTTCACAATACCCGTTGCCATTTGCTGATTTTCCCAGAAGAAACGTAATTTCGGTCGGTAGCGCCACCTGCCGTCACTCCGTCAAGCGGCGCGCCCTCCCCTTTTACCACACGAAAATGACCGTCGCCAATCCGTTGGACGTCTTGGTCCCTGGCAACTCAAAGCCGCATCGCTAACGGCCCGCCTCGGATAGGCAGCGAGAAACGATGTTTTGCCTAAAATTCGGTAACCTGACTATTTTATCTGCCTACCGACATGCGTCGCCGTCTATTTGATATCTCCCCAAGGCCGCTACTGACCGCTGAGGTTCGCGCACGGGGACAGGAACGGCGACCGCAGCAATTTCGGCGCCGCGCCGGTTGATGGGTAGATGAACGCAGTTCGCTCATTTGCGAGCGCAGACCGGAATCCAGATATCAACATCGCCCGACGTTCGCCGGCGGGACCCGCTAGGTCGAGGATTTGCCGCAGGGGCTCGATATTCTCGTCGAGACATCCCATGGCAACTCCGTCGCCCTGCGACTCGCACAACCCGTAGGCCGACGCTCCGGTGGGATTCGCGTGACCCTCTTTCAATTCAACCCGTGCGAGCTATAACAGAGTGTGAGGCGGCGGAGTTGTCCTCGACCATAATTCGCCAGTGTGACCGAACGTATTCTCAGGCAAAACTTGCGCCGCCGGACAGGAGGCCCGCTATTCATCAGAGGTTTCAAGCCGTGAATGCGAGACGCGCTTAGGAACACGGCCGTTGGCATTCATGCGGTCAGTATGTGCGAGGGCAACGTTCACCTTGTGATTTGCCGAGAAAAGGACTCAGGCAACGGAACCTCACGCAAGGAGTATGAAAATGAGATCAGCTTTCGTTTCAAAGACAACCGTTGTCATCGTGCTTGTGTTCGCGGGGATTGCGAACGGGCAGGAGACACAACAAACCGCCCCGCCATCAGCGCGGGCAACGATGGAAGAAAACGCCAATGCTTCGGCTCAGTCCAGTACTGATGTGTCGTATGGCGGCGTTCCAGACACGCGTAGCGCAACCGGAAGCAAACGCTCCTATAGCTCACCTACGTTGTGCGCTAATAGGGTTCAATGCGACTCCCCTTCCAAACACTGAACAGTCGTGGAGTTCGAGCGAATAAGAAACGCAGGAGGACATCGCCGGAACCAAACACGATTGATGTGGCCTCGGCTGGCGGCCGAAATCCTTCGCCGGGGCCACGTCATCGGCCCATGAGTCAATCAAGTCTACCGTCGACGCACTTAGCGCGACGTTGCGGCTAGTTTGTTACCATCCTCGCGATGGGGTTAATTACCGGCATCGATACGACGCCACGACACCGCGACCTATTCGTCATCGGGTCGAATCGAACGGACTTTTCGATGCGATACGTTCGCCTTTCCCAACTTCACGACAACCTGCGTACCGACTCGTTATCGGAGAGGTTTTGCCGATGTATTCTTGGGCCAATTCCTGGGCCATAGAAATGGCATGCTTATATATCGTTTGCATCCCCGTCGCCGAGTTCCGCACAGCACACACTTGTCGAATGACTTGATGTATCCCGATAATCGGATTCCTTTCACAAGGAAAACGTTGACCGATACATGCCGGTGATGCCCCCAGTTGCGGCGTAGCTGGTCAGCGTCAGCAGTTTTGTTGCGGAGCATCGCGCTCGCGGACGAAGCAGCTGTGCAAGTTCAAGGCCATGCCAGGCATCGTGATATCAATCAGGGCGACGTCCGGAGTAAATGACTGCACTATCCGAAGTGCGTCGGGCCATTCTCCGCCCGCTTTACCTCGTGACCCTCCAGTTCCAACAACGTGCCCAGTGCTTCCGTGGCGTCTGCGTTGTCGTCTACGAGAAGGATGCGCATCGGTGCCATCGTACGTGCCGCGGTGATGGCGTATGAACAGATCCAGTGGTTAAACTGAATCAAACGGCCTGCATGAGACCTCGATGTCGTGTCGGACTCTCCGAGCTATACTCGTCCCCATGGATACGAACCCGACCTCGCTGAACCTGCTTCGTTGGTGGCACGCCTGAACCCGGCGGCCCGTTTTTCCACGTGCATTTGAAATCGTGATGCCGCCAGCTATTGGCGGCTTTTTCGTATCTGTGCGCTGGTGGCTGGTGGTGTCGAAAAACACTGAAGACCAGACCATGACACACGCGAACCAACCCACCATCCTCACCGGCGACCGCACTGCCGGCCCGCTGCCTTGGCCATTACATCGGCTCGTTGCGCGCTCGCGTGCAGTTCTAGCATGAGGCGCAGCAGTTCCTGCTGCTCGCCGACACGCAGGCCATGACCGACAACGTCGGCCGCCATTAGAAGGTCACAGAGAACGTCATCGAAGTGGCTCTCGACTATCTCGCGGTGGGTATCGACCCGGCGAAGTCGACCATCTTCATCCAGTCTCAGGTGCCCGAACTGGCGGAGCTGACTCAATACCTGCTCAACTTGGTGACGGTCGCACACCTTGAGCGCAATCCGACCATCAAAGCGGAAATCCAACTGCGTGGGTTCGAACGCGACATTCCCGCGGGCTTTCTGACCTATCCAGTGAGCCAGGCGGCCGACATCACTGCATTCAAAGCGACGCGCGTGCCGGTGGGCGACGACCAGCTCCCAATATTGAGCAGACCAACGAGCTGGTGCGGCGATCGACCGCGAGGTGCTGGTCGAGTGTGATGCGCTACTTTCAAACGTCTCTCGCCTTCCCGGCACTGACGGCAAAGCCAAGATGAGCAAGTCGCTGGGCAGTACCATCGCATTGGGCGCAAGCCCAGATGAAATCACGAAGGCAGTGAACCACATGTGCACCGACCCGAACCACCTGCAGGTGAGTGACCCCGGCCAGGTCGAGGGCAATGTCGTGTTCGCCTTCCTCGGTGCGTTCGAGCCAGACGTACACGCGGTCGACGAGCTCAAGGCGCATTATCGCCGGGGCGGACTGGGCGGCAGCGTAGTCAAGCGCATGCTGAACGAGCGGCTGCAAGTGATGCTCACGCCAATTCGCGAGCGGCGACGCGAGCTGGAGGACGACCGCGCCGTGGTGCTTGAGATTCTTTGTCACGGGACGATGCGCGCTCGCGAGGTGGCGAGCGTAACGCTATCTGAGGTGAAAGGTGCGCTGGGGTTGAACTACTTCCAGCACTGACCGCCCTACGCCCCGTCCGCCAATCCACCCGAAGCGCACATTACGCGACCATGATGAAATCACTGAAGCATGCCTTGGCTGGATAAGTTATCAACTTCGAGGACTGGCAATGGAACGCAGGCCGGATTTCTCGAAGTACATGCCGTCGAGAGATAGTGCTATCCCGAAAGTTGAAGTCGGTCGCCGACCTCTGGCACCCCAGAATTCAACCTGTCCAAAGTGGTCCACAACGATTACCTCCGTCGCACCGCCTTCCAAATAGCTTCTGACTCTCCGGGCTATGTCCCACGTCCTGTCGCTATCGAGAAGCACTTCAACGCAAAGCTCGGGGACGAACGGTACCGGGTCGTCGCGGTCGAAACTTTCCCACCTGTCGCACGGCATCCAGACGACATCTGGGACTCTGATGCCAAATGACGGGGTCGTAACGGGTATCGACATGGCGGCCAAGTGACCAATCTGCTCGGTCAGGTGACAGTAGACATCCGTGAGCACTATCTGTCGCCTGCCTGATGGGGAAGGATTCAGTATCGCTTCGCCGAGTTCGTCTAGCTCGTATCGATGCTGTCCGGCAAGTTCCGCCTCCGGAATGAGGTGATGCCACGCGGCAAGCAGTTCGAAGCGGTCCAGAAGAGCAGGCGTGCCCATAGTCGTCTCGCTGGGGAGTCACTTGAGCGTAAACCCTCCCATAGCAGCTTGGCAATCTTTATGTATTTGTGCGTCGCACCAATCGCGACTATGCTAGCTAGCATCCGGCAGCAAATGCTTCGCGTCGGCGGCCTCGCCCGATGCACTCCATTCCTTATGTTGGGGGCAATCGCAGCCTGATGCTCACGCGGTTTCTCACGTTTGCTGTGCAGTGCGATACCAGCAAGAGCATGAGGAGCGCAATTCGGTCTCACAATCAGATGTTTTATGATGTCAGGCAAACCACTGACTGTAAGGTGCGCCTCTGGACAGCACCATGAATGCCATGTGTGCGCGCCAAAGGATGCGTCGGGCCCGAACATACGGCCCAGGGGGCGCCCAACTACACTGTGCAACTTTTTTGGCGCGTGAGCCGCGAACCTTGGCGTATGAATTTGCTCTACCCACCTGCCCGGATGTTAGCGTCCTTCATCGAGAAATCCAAAGGTCTCTTGCGGCCAGGCCAGCAGGTCCGACGGGCGGGACGGGCAGACGTGCCAAAGCTTTGATGTAGGTCGGTTCCGCATGGCTCTACCGGCTAACGAGAGGAGGTCCAACATGAAACTTGACGACGCCACTTTCCGGCGATTGCGTCGTCTCGCTCCGGTTCTTGATGACGTACTCAACGCAGGAGAGGTCGAGCACGCAGACCAGGCCGTAGACCTGTCTTCACTTGCTCAGTTATGCTCACAGTTGTTCGACGCGTACCGCGACCAGCACCCGGGCGAGATTGCGGGACCGCGACTCGACGCCGTCGAGTCGCGGTAACAAGACGCGCCCCAGTTCACGTTCAAAGGGCACACTGCTGGAAAAAGAATAGTCTGTCGTCCGACGCGGCGACCATTTTTTGAATGATAGCGAATGCGCGAAGGTATCAGACTGGCTTGATGTTAGCGGCTTGCTAGGGGCCGGCGTTCTCGGGCCGGTACGAAAGCAGCGCCGGGACATTGATATCTTCGTCGATTTCCGGCCAGAACAACTGTTGGCCATCCATAGAAACTGCAAAATTTCCGCGCTCCGCCGATGTGGCCGCCTGCAGGATAGGAAACCAGTCCAAAGGGAACGGGGCGGCCCGACCGTCGGACAGGTCGAGAAACAGGTGCCCGCTGTCGAAATGCATACTTACCGCACCGCAGTCCATGGCCGTCTCCTGAATGAGAAGCAACTTAATAAAGATAGGCCCCCGCAAGGCGCCATACAAGAAAGAATGCTGGAGAGCAGGGCTGCGTCCGGGGTGGGACTGAAGCGATGCGTTTCTTCATTTTCAACGCGATTTAAGACCCTGGCGATGCGGCACTGGACCTGTGCGGCGCCGGTAGCGCCGGCATTGGCCTGGCCTATGCGGCGCCCTAGACGCTTTACCTACCTGCTAGCCTTTGCGGCTAATAAGGCTTAGCTGCTGGTTTTCAATGCTCGAGAGGTCTGCCGGCGGGGTCATCCTCCACCACGTCCTTGATCGCTTGCCAGTACGGCTGCCGGTTGTAGTAGCTGTGCGTCGACATTCCCCATGCCTCATCTGCCATGGACGGCCAATGATCCTTATCAAACCCTGGGTCGTCCTTAAGACGCTGCGCGACTATGTCAACATGAAAGCATTTCTGCGCCGTGTCCAGAGTCAGGGCATTCCATGGGATGGCGTGTAGCTTAGACCCCATCCCGAGGAAGCCTCCCTCGGAGAGGACTGCATACGCAATGCGTCCGCCGCGAACATCCAGCATGATGTCTGAAATTTTTCCCACATGCTCGCCGTCCGAGGACATCACCTGGTTCCCGTCGAGCGTCGCTGCCGCCATAATGTCCGGCCCCGGTCCTTCCCCGATGCCACCGCCGACAATGCCAGCTCCGCGTGCGGTGCTGCCTTGCGGGTTGATTGAGCCCATGATTCACCTCCTAAAAAATGGTGCTCCCTCAATGTGCAAGCAGCGTACCCGAGCCACTGGCGGCCTTGCACATTTTGCGGTCCTCTTTATTTGCATTATTAACCCAGCTCGCCATGGCTGGTTGTGACAACGCTACACTTTCGTCGGGTATCGAATCCACGATATATGCGCCGCAGAAGCGCCGACACCGGAGGATGAGAAGATGACCGTCCCGTTGGCGGAGTTCAGATGGGCCGATTTTTCCTTCGGTGCGAATCGCTCAAAAAATGACAGCTCTTCTGAGCGTCGCACCTTCGCTCACCTGGGTGCCGTCCGCCGCGGGTGCGCTAGAAGTGTCTGCATCACGCAATCAGGGGCGAGTCGTCACATTTGCGTAACCTCGCTCTTCAGCAAAGCACGCACTCCGAGCACGCTCCGCCGCAAACGCTAAGGTTTAGTTTTTCGGTGAGACGCGGACGGGTCCCACCGAGGGAAGGAAACGCGGGATAAACGTGCTGTCCCGAAATTGGCGTGGCAACCTCCGATCTATTTGCCGTCTGGGTCAATTTCCAGCCTGCGCCGCTGTTAGTAGGAGGCTGTATCCGAAGCAGCTGCTGCATTACCCTTCTTCTGCGTTTTCTTTGGTGACATATCAGAGGATTTTCCCATGGTGCTCGAGCCTGACGCTCCCGATGTTGATCCTGTGACCCCATTACTGTTCGGAGTACTCATTCCGGTTCCACCTTGACCTGCTCCGGCCCCACCAGCGGTGCCACCCCCGCCGCCGGCACCACCTCCGCCGCCGGCCCCTTGCGCGCACACGGTCCCGGATATGGTCATCACCAACGTGGCTACCAAAATACGTTTAATCGTTGCTCGCATGACAGTCTCCTCAAGTATAAAAGTCGCCATCGGCCGCCTCGCTGCGTGATGGCATGGACGACAGTGCAATCCTCGTTCCTCTGACTCACTCTCCGGTGTGCGATCCTATGCAGGGTCCCGAATTGCTTAAGGAAAAGCGGATTTACATCCGAACTTCGTCAACGCCCAGTTCGTGCATGTACCCAGATCGCCGTCGTGCCGGATTCCCCGCCAGCGGTCGTTGCTGCGGTACACCCAGGACCCGCAGGCCCCTCGAGGTGGTGAACCGGCCACCTCGACAAGCGTGTGTAAGTGAACATTTTTCTCAACTTTGCTCAGATACGCGAATGGCGGGAACAAAACGGAAAACCACCCGACCGGGCGCCAACCAAAAACCTCGGAGCAAGTCACTGCTTCTGCCGATGTCGGCGCCGTCGGCGCGCGAGATGTCACTCGCCCACCACCTCGCGCTGGCTGCTTGCCGAGGCGAGAGCGCGAACCGGCATCAGCGCGACGAACTGGTCCGTTCGGTGTATGTGGCCTATTTCCTTCAGCGCATGGGCTTTGGTGATCTGCCGTTTGAGTGTTATGAACGCGCTGAGGCGGCGTCCGAGAACGCCTTTGGCGTGGCAGCGAAAAGTGGCAGGTGGATAATCAGCGAGCAAGACGCGCCCGTGATCGAACGCTTGCTTGCGCGGCACGACCAGCAACTGAGCGAGACGCCGATGCATCGGGTGGTGCAAGCCGAAAAATAATTGCGCCAATTTTTGGCCGGCACCGATGCGTCGCCGTTAGTACGCCCGAAATTGGATTAACGACTGGTCTGCCTTTCAATGAACGTCTTCACTTTTCTGCCATGCCGCGCACCAAACGCGTCAGCGCCCGCGCCCGCCTCCTGCTGAAGACGCGCCCCAAGCGCAGCGCGCTGGTGCGCTACGACGACCGAATTGCGGAGGTGCTGGGTGTGAGGCACGGGGCGAGCGCGTCATGATCCGCTCGCTGCAGGCAGATGGGGTCAAGCGGCGCAGCGCGGTGAAGTGGAAAAACCTGAGATTGCTCGACGATCAATTGTTCTAATGCGAGCCGGCAGGTATAAAGCCGAGTTCAGCGCAACCGCCTGCGAACCGAGCAGGCGGAATTGCGTTTTAACACCTTACTTGTTCACTGCGTCCTTGAACGCTTTGCCGGCGGTGAACTTGACGGTCGTCGACGCCGCAATTTGCAGCGCCTCGCCGGTCTTCGGGTTGCGACCCGTTCGGGCGGCACGCGCACCGGTACTGAAAGACCCGAAGCCGATCAGTTGAACCGCGTCACCCTTGACCACCGCGTTTGTGACCGTCGCCAAGAATGCGTCGATCGTTTCTGCTGCAGCGGATTTCGCGACGCCCACCTCGCTTGCCACTGCATCGATGAGTTCCTGTTTATTCATGTTCATGTTCTCCAGTTTTAGCAATAGACAGCCCATAAACCTGTCTGGCAGCGAGGATACCGCATCGAACGGACCTCATTTGTTTGGGGGAGTCGCCGGGTGATGGCGACACGACGGTGGCTCGGCGAATCTGTGTTTTCGACCCGCGTACGGACACCGTAGAGTCAGAGTCATCGCATGATTCGCGGACGAGCAAGATCGCACTTCACCATCGATCGGGATTTCGCAAATCACCCGCGGTGATTTTCATCGCCCTGGTTCTTCGGCCGCCCTCACTGCCTCAATTCTGGTACGAAATGGACCAATCGTCGCGGCGCCTTCCAACGGAAGGAAGTTGCGCACGCCTGATTTCGCTTAACCATGCGCAGTCCCGTGAGGCACGCCGTCGCGCTTGTGCGGACGCGTATCCAAGAACGGACTGAACAGTTGTCCGAGGGAAATGTTCCGGGTGAGCGGCGGTACCCATCAGCCGGGATGGCGAGGCCCGAAATCCTCGCGTGGCCATTCTCGCCTTTTTCGCGCCGCGGCATGTTCCACGCGCGATGTCGGCTCGCGTGCGCGTGCCGAATCCCGTAGAACGAGCCGGCAGAAGTGTTGGATCATTCCAGCCCCTCATGGTTCAGCGCAAGTTGCACAGCCGGGCGCGTGCGCATGCGCTGCGCAAAGTCCGCTAACCCCTGCGGCACTTCAAGCCCAACCTTATTGGCCCAGAGCAGCATGGTGAACAAGTAGGCGTCCGCCACGCTCGCGTCCTGCCCGAACAGATAGTCGCCCTTCATCAGGCTGCCGATCAGTTGAAAACGCTGACTGATCTTTTCCCGTGCCGCAGCGGCTTCCGCATCGGACGTCGGCCTGAAGACCCGGCCAAATTGCTTGTGAATTTCGGTCGATATGAACGCAAGCATTTCCAGAAGCCGCAGCTCGCCTTGCTCGCCGGTTGGAGCGAGGAGTGATTTCCGACGCGCGATCCACGAAAGGATTGCGACGTTTTCCGTGAGTATCTGACCGTCGTCCATTTCAACTGTCGGTACATAACCCTTCGGATTGATCTCTTCAAACTTTTGGCCGGTTTCGGTCAGCTTGGACTTCAGGTCAACACGAACCCG
>Ga0153932_1000121_pt1 | contig 39744 bp, 37 predicted proteins | sample TSNJ016MetaG_FD_102273 | JGI IMG/M metagenome (GOLD analysis project Ga0153932, IMG submission 102273) | Attine ant fungus gardens microbial communities from New Jersey, USA - TSNJ016 MetaG | ecosystem: Host-associated > Fungi > Mycelium > Unclassified | place: USA: New Jersey, Wharton State...
CTCCGACTGCATCGGGGCACCCCGCGGTTTCCTCCATCGAGGCTCGTTCAACGCCTGCCAGCAACGCGCGGTGGTGCATTCACATTCCTGCGGACGATGGCAGGCATCGAACAACCCTAAACGGATGTCGCCATTTGCTTGATGAAATGAAGCCAGCCGGCGCAGCAGCCACATAAGTCCAAAGCTCGGACTCGAGTGAATGCGAAGAATTTCGATGCCCGACTGGTTAGACGCCCTCTCCGTCGCACGGCTTAAATCGGCGAGGGATCCGGTGACATCACCTAGATATTGCTGACCTGTTGGGGTAAGTACTAATCCCCGTCCAAGTCTCGTGAACAAAGGCTTGCCGACGATCGTTTCGAGATTGGCAATCTGATGACTGACCGCCGATGGTGTTAACCCTAGTTCATCGGCTGCCCGATTGACGCTCTTCGTGCGGGCGACACTCTCGAATGCGATGATCGATTTTAATGGGTGGGATGCGCATTTTTCCTTAATGCGGAAATCACGAGCCATAAAGCTTATGGGTCGTCAAACTCCGCGATTGGCGATTCCAGCAATGTCGCGCATTCGGGCGGTAAAAACAAGCCAAGGTTTAGACGGCAGGCTATTGGTTCATGCTGGCGCCAAGCCTTGTGAGAATTCAAGGGTGCCGTGCGACCAAATGCATGGGTTGTGGTACAGCACCGCCCCTCGTAGCGATAGCGATTCCGATAATGCTGCCATCGCGCATCTTCTTGCCTACCGCCATTAGGCGCTCAAAGGATCGGCGGCATTAACGCTATTGTATCCAGAGAAAACGGTCGCTCTCAGTTGACGCAATCATGCGTATATCTGGCGTCCGGGGACCCGTTTGCTAACGAGCATCGGCGTCCAATGTTGCGCCGGTTAGCAAAGTAGCAGCAAACAACAGGACCGACGCCCATTCCCTCAAAGGAGGCTCTTCAGCTTGACGTTCAAATCCACGAGTATTTCTGGCGCTGGCGACATGCCACGCTCGACGAGCATCCGCGCAAGCCTCATCTCTTTCGCAATGTTGCTGACAGCCCCGAACCCGCTTGCACCGACGAGTCTGCCAGAAGCATCGAAATAAAAATGTATCTCTGCCACGCCTTCTAGTACGCGAGTCACCGAGCGCTCTCCAAGAGCCGGCTCACCGGCAACTTGCAGTTGATGTTCGTATTGATCCGACCAGAACCACGGCGGATCTTCATACGTTTCCTGCGCGCCGAGCATGTTGTGTGCGGCAATGCGCGCCTGGGTTTCGGCGTTGTGCCAAGTTTCCTGACGAATAAGCTGACCCGAAAAGCGGCTTGGAAAGACGGCAACGTCTCCGGCCGCATAGATTCCCGGCACCGAAGTCTCGAGCCGCTTGTTCACGATGACGCCACGTTGCACTTCGAGGCCTGCCACGCGTGCAAGCTCGTCGGCCGGGTCAATGCCGATGCCGACGATTACCAGGTCAGCAATCAGAACGTCCCCGTTTGCCAGCGTAACGGCCAGTGCTTCGTCCGGCATCTGTTCGATCGACGTCGGAGCGGCGTTGATTCGAACGTCTACGCCGTTGCGCTCATGTAAAGCTTGGACACGCGTCGCAATTGACGCCGGCACTGCGCGGCCTAACAAACGTGGTGCGCCTTCCAGCACCCAAACGTGGCATCCGCGAGTCCGCGCAGAAGCAGCAACTTCGAGACCAATGAAACCACCGCCTATGATTACAACTCTCGCAGCCGGGGTGAGGCGCGGTGCAATCGCCGCTGCATCGTCCAGCGTGCGCAGACCGACGACACCTGGGAGTTCGGCCCCAGGGATCGTGAGACGTCGCGGGTGCCCTCCTGTTGCGAGCAGCAGCGCCTTAAAAGAGATAACGCGGCCGTCTTCCAGCCGGATTTCGCGTGCGCCTGAGTCGATGGTCTTTACCCTGGCGACGAAATGTTCTATGTCATCCTGTGCCCAAGCTTCGCGTGGCCGCAATGCACACTGCGTCGCGTCCCGCTCGCCGGTCAGCAACCCTTTGGATAACGGTGGCCGTTCGTACGGTAGATGAAGCTCCGCGCCAATCAGCGCGATGCCGCCCTGCCAGCCATATTCGCGCAACTCCTGCGCTGCGCGTCCGCCGACGTGGCCAGCGCCGACGATTGCCATGAGACGGTCTATTGCCATTGCGTCATACCTCGATCAATATGCGGCCGTCTTCCACTTTTGTGGGGTATATCTTGAGCTTTTCGCACACTGGGGCGCAGAGCGGGCGCCCGTCCCGGATGTCGAAACGGCCGTTGTGCTTCGGACATTCGATCACATAATCCATCACCAGCCCGTCGCTCAAGTGCACCTGTTCATGCGTACACAGTCCGTCGCTTGCAAAGACCTCGTCATCAACTCGGTATATAGCGTAGGTATGGCCGGCGTAGTCGAAACGCATGACGTCTTCATCTTCGATATCATCCAGCGCGGCTGTGTTGACCAAGTGTGCCATGGTGGTTGTCTCCAGTTTTTATGTGGGATTTTCAGGCTTCGGTGGCTGGCGGCATCGGCCGCACGACGTGGAAGGACGGATCACGTGTCTGGCCTACCAATGCCGGAACGATTTCAGCATAGGCGGCCAAGCTGCTGCGATACGGCAGTGGCATATCGGCCTTCACCGTCTCATGCAATTGCGGCAACGCATGGAATGGAACCATCGGAAACATGTGGTGCTCGACGTGATAGTTCATGTTCCAGTACAGGAACCGGAATACCGGATTCATCATGACGGTGCGGCAGTTCTTGCGGTGATCAAGCACATTCTCTGGCATGCCTGCATGCTGGGTGAGGCCAAAGTACACATAAAGCCACGCGCCGTACATGCTGGGCAGTCCGATATAAAGAAGCCGCAGGATGGTGCGGAAGTAGATGCACACGCCTATCGCGGTGGCATAGATGGCCAGGCTGATACGTGCTTCGCGGAATACCTTCGGCCACTCTGAAGCCGGTACAAAAGTCTGGTCGTCCGCGTTGATTCGGCCAGATGCGGCAGCGATCATCTTTGGCCGCTCGCTTGACACTTGCTTCAGCGCGATGACACTCAACGCAATGCCGACCCAATCGGTTGGCCCCGGCACCGCAATCTCTGGGTCGCGTCCGACCACCAAGGTATCCGTGTGATGACGGGTGTGACTCCAGCGCCAAACCGTCGCCCGACGAAAAACCTGAAAAGAAGCAGCTTGATACAACACCTCGTTCATCCACCGCGTCTTGAACGCAGTGCCATGTCCGGATTCGTGCCAACGTGAATCGGCCGGGCTGCAGTAAAGCGTGCCGTAAAGAAAGAAGGTGGGGATCGCCCACATGGAATGAGCGTGCCAAGCGAACCAGGCAAGCACGCGGCTAGCGACAATTGCGGTGTACCAAAGCAACGTGTCGAGCGCTGCGCGCGAGTCATTGCGCTGCATCAGTTGCTTCATCACTGGGCGGGGTACCGGGCATTTGTACCAGGCTGCATTGACAAGGCCGGCAGCCTTTGCGCGTTCACCTGCTCCGCCGACGAGGCGATATTCCCGATGTTGCGCCGACGCGCAGGGTTCCTTCATATCCGACATCTGCGTCTCCTAGGTCTTATTGGATTGCTCTCAGTAAGTCGCGAAGAGCCTATGAGTCAAAGATAAGCGGTGTGCGCGCATCACTCAACGAGAGGATTGACGATTTTTCGTCAATCCGTTAGCGTCGGCTGAACAGCAAGATAAATGCAGTTCACAAAAGGACACAGCCGTGGCGCCCCCAGCCGTTCCTCTCCGACGCAAACGCACGGCCCGATTCATCGAGATCGCCGAGCTTGCTGGCGTCAGTGCATCGACCGTCGACTGTTCTGAATGAACGTGGCAGTGTCTCGGCTGCCGCGCGCGAGCGCGTTGTTGCGCCCGCTCGCGAACTAGCATTGCCGCGTGTATTCCCGGAGACGCGGCACGGGCTTATCCATGTCGATGTGCTCCTGCCGGAGAGCGAAGCTCCTTTCTTCAGACGCTTGAATCAGGCACTGCAACGAGCCACGCAGATGCTTGATCGGCGCGTTGTCGTACACCGCACATCGCTGCCGCCAGCAGACCACAATCTGATTACCGCTGCCATCGCGCAGCCGCGTTACCGCCCTCTGGACTGATCGTGCTATCGCCCACGAACCCTTCTCTGCGTGGGAAGAAGCTGGCGGGTGGAGTCGCCAGCGGATCAAACCCTTGTCAGCAGACTAATGGCAAAAATCCCGGCTTCGCTCGGGAGCGACGTCGCTCACGAGCGAAGTGATTGCCCGCGATCCCGATGATGCCATTCGCTTAATAGACAACAACCGAGCGGATTGATTCACCCTTCTTCATTAGATCGAAGCCTTCATTGATGCGCTCGAGCGGCAGCGTGTGCGTGATCAGGTCGTCGATATTGATCTTGCCTTCCATATACCAGTCGACGATCTTCGGCACGTCCGTACGTCCGCGCGCGCCGCCGAACGCCGAACCTTTCCACTCGCGGCCCGTTACGAGCTGGAACGGCCGCGTCGAGATTTCCTCGCCCGCCGCCGCCACGCCGATGATGAACGACTGCCCCCAGCCCTTGTGCGTGCATTCGAGCGCCTGACGCATCACCTTCGTGTTGCCGATGCATTCGAACGAATAATCCGCGCCGCCGTCGGTGAGTTGCACGATGTGATCGACCACGTTCGGCACTTCGTTCGGGTTGATGAAATGCGTCATGCCGAATTTCTTCGCGAGTTCAGTACGGCCCGGATTCAAGTCAACGCCAATGATCTTGTCCGCCCCGACCATCTTCGCGCCCTGGATCACGTTCAGGCCGATACCGCCCAGCCCGAACACCACCACGTTCGCACCAGCCTCGACCTCCGCCGAATACACGACTGCACCCACGCCCGTCGTCACGCCGCAGCCGATATAGCAAATCTTGTCGAAGGGCGCATCTTCACGCACTTTCGCCACCGCGATTTCCGGCACCACGATGTAGTTCGAAAACGTCGACGTCCCCATGTAATGAAACAGCGGCTTGCCGTCGATGGAAAATCGCGACGTCGCGTCGGGCATCAATCCACGGCCTTGGGTCGAACGGATCGCCTGGCACAGATTGGTCTTGCGCGAGAGGCAGAACTTGCACTGGCGGCACTCGGGCGTATAGAGCGGAATGACGTGATCGCCCTTTCTCAACGTGCCCACGCCCGGACCGACATCGACCACGATACCCGCGCCTTCATGTCCGAGGATTGCCGGGAAGATGCCTTCCGGATCCTCGCCCGACAGCGTGTAATAGTCGGTATGGCAAATGCCCGTCGCCTTCACTTCGATCAGCACTTCACCGGCGCGTGGCCCTTCGAGATCGACTTCTTCGATCGTAAGTGGCTTGCCCGCTTCCCATGCGATGGCGGCTTTTGTTTTCACCTTGCTGTCCCCTGGTCATGCGTATGTTGTAGAAATCCTGCGCTACCCGGTTGCACGCCCCGCCAGATCTCTCGAATCCAGTCGCGCAACAGCAGCGACTCGGCCCACCGGTCCGTCGTGTCATTGCCGTCGCGCCCAATGATCGCGTACGGCTTAGGCCCGAGTTCGCAGGTGAAGGCGAGCGTGTCGTCTGGGCCGGCCCGTTTGCGCCACGATGCGAATCCGTAGCGCCACCACTCGAGGAACAGGTCGACCCACATGCGATGTGGTCCGAAGGAAAGCTCGATCTGCACCTGCTCGCGGCTCGCTACGCGTCCGTGAAACGCCCATGAATGATCGAGGATGCGATGCATCAGAGCGTGGTTTTCGTCCGATACTGGCCAGGCGAATTCGCGACCGACGAGATAATGCGAGATGTCTCCGAGCAGCCTCATATCCGGCCGTGCGTCGAGCAGATCGAGCGTGAAGAACAAATCGGTCGTCATCCGATCGCGATGGGTTTCGATATACACCGGAAAGTCGACCTGCTCCGCAAGCCGCTGCCAGCCATCGATCAGCGCGACACATTCGCGCACCGTGCGAGGCCGCACATCGGGTTGCAGATCGATGTGATGTACGCCAAACTCGACCGCATTCTCCAGCGCCGGCTGTAGCTCGTCGATCGTACTTGGGAAGCATTGGCCTTCCGCACCAAGTCCGTGTTCGGAACGCAACCTCGTCAGCCTCTGGACGAACACGCGGTCCATGTAGTGCGCGCTCACGCCGTCGAACCCCGCGTCGGCGATCGTTTGCACGTTGTCTTCCAAGGAGCGTTCCTGGCTATCAGAATGCCGACGCTCCATCGCCCACAACGATTGATACACAACGAGGCTCTGGCTCACGGCGCCTCCGTGACCGGCACCGCACAGATCGTGACACTATCGGTGGGCGCCCACGGTTCGACTCTTTCGATCCGATGATTCAGGTTCACGGTCGGCTCCATACCGGGGTCACCGGTAACGCCCTGCCATCGACGATACCTGCTCGATGTTTTGCGGCGTGATAAAGCCCGGACCGGAACTAATGTTGCGCCCCTCGTAGACCGGCTTCAGTCCGTAGTCCTTGAGCACCTTGGCGACCTTCGGATCCTTCTCGAGCTCGGCGCGGGCCTGCGCGACATCCGTGTTGTGATTCTTGTGCATGATCGCCAGCATCGCGACGGGGATGTAGCCTTGCAGGTACGGCTGCTGATCGGTGCAGAACTTGATAGTGCCGTCCTTGATCGCCTTGGCGACGTCCGAATCGATGTCAAACGTCGCGAACCAGATCTTGCCCGCCAGACCCAGCTTGGTCACTGTGCGAATTGTCGGATCCGCGGAAGTCGGCCCCAGTGTCAGGACGGCCTGCGTGTTCGGGTGAGAGCGCAGATAGGCGCTAACCTTCGCTTCTATGTTGGTTGGATCCGTGCCGACATCGAGCACCGACGTCTTCGTATCCGCGCCGATTGCCTCGGCAAATCCGCGGCAACGCTCGAACGAAAGAGGATTGGTTGCGTAATGATTCACGCAGACGAAGGTCTTGATACCGTCGGCCTTGGCGCGCAGTCCCGCTTCTTTGCCCGCCAGATATTCGGGCTGCCCCACGTGCATCAACGCACCAAGGTCAGCGCTCTGCTGTTCGGTTCCCGTGTTGGACGTGATGAACGGTATGTGTTTCGCCTTGAGCTTCGAGACGGAGCCTTTGAGCAAGTCGAAGTCCGCTATCGTCATGACCACGCCGTCGTAGTTGCGCGCGGCTGCCTGGTCGACTAGCCGGACCATATCGGCGATATCACCGTTCGGCGGATTGCGATAGTCGGTCTGGACGTTGAAATCTTCGTCGGCCTGCTTAATGCCATTCTTGACCGTATTCCACCATGCGTCGGAGTCGGGCGCGTGTGTGATGAAATCAAAGTGTGCAACGGGCTCTGCGTAGACGCCCGTGCACAGGCTCAGGCTTAAAACTGCGGCGGTTAGGCGAAGCACTTTTCCGATCGGGGATTTCATGGTTGTCTCCTTGATTATTTATGGTTTGTGTCTAGGCCAAATACAGATGTCCTGCAATCGGCCGTGGTCGCTTTGCCCCGGTGGCGGGGCGCCACGTTTAATCCGCCGGCAAACCGATGAGGACTTTGCCGTCTTCGGTTTTTACTGGATGCGTAACGAGGTTGATGCACACAGGTGCACCCTTTGCGGCACCCGTCGGAATATGAAAGCGTCCCATATGCATCGGACACTCGATGACGTCTCCAAACACGAGGCCTTCCGTTAGGCGTGCCGTTTCATGGGTACAAAGACCGGCCGACGCGTAAAAGCCGCTCGGCGTGTGATAGACCGCATATAGCTTGCCGTCGTGCTTGAATTCGATGACGTCTTCTTCGTCAATGTCATCGCAAGCGCAAACGTGATGCCATTGGAGGATGTTCATGGCGCGTCTCCTTGTGGCTAGTGAGCTTGTGCGGCACATGGGGTACTGTCGGTTTGCTCTGCCCCGACGGCCGATGATTTTCCTGGTACGTGCGGCGTCACCATGTAGTCGGGATCACGCCGCTGCATCCTGAAGACGTGCAGAATTTCGCTCCATGTGCTGAACAGACCGTCATAGGCAGGTGCCAGATCCGCTTCGATCGCCTTACGCAGTTGCGGTAGCGCGTGAAAAGGCACATTCGGGAACATGTGGTGCTCGACGTGATAGTTCATGTTCCAGTACAGGAACTGCAGGACGGGGTTCAGCTTGATGGTTCGCGTGGAGTAGCGGTGGTCGAGCTCGTTTTCACGCAGCCCGGTGTGCTGGGTAATCGCAAGCAATTCATGAAGCCAGGCCCCGTAGGCACGTGGCAAAAGGAGAAAGACGACCGGCAACCAGCTGTGAGCGACAATGGCCCAAGTGGCCACGCCAATGTATAACGTCAAAATCACACGCGAGTTCCTGCACATGTCCCGGTATTCGGAAGCAGGAACCACGGCTTGAGCGCTCTTCGAAATAATGCCGAAGCTATGCCGGACAATGTTGCCCAAATGATGGACGCCGTGCGAAACGCGCAGAAAATCGGTGGCAAGCTTCAGGTAGCTGGGCGGGCGCTTGACGGCGATTTTAACGTCCGATGGTACGGTAGCCGTCAGGTGCGTATATGTGTGATGTTGCGCGTGGGACCAACGGCTGTAAATCTGCTCGCGCCACGTCATGAAGCAGATCAACCAATGCACCGACGCATTGAGCCATTCGCTTTTGAAAGGCGTGCGATGGCGCAACTCGTGTTCCATTGCTTCGGCAAATGCGTAGAGCGTTCCGTAAAGCAGGAACGCCGGTACGCACCAGAGCGTGCCGAGAGAAAACCATGCGAGCACGCCGCTTCCCACTACCAATCCCATGAAGCCGCCGAAGTGTAGGAGCGCATCCAGGTCGTTGCGCCGCGTGACTTCTTTAAGCACCTTTCTGTCGAGCCGGCATTTATACCAGTCGTCCATGGTGATTGCTTTCGTGTTGCCTTGCTGTACCGACATGAGTTGCACCCCAGTGCTTGAAGTTTGACTGATCGATGAAACACGTGAAGCATTGATCATCGATAGATGCATTTAAGACTCTTAATGAGCACACGTCAAAGATTAAAATGACTCATTTGGAGTCATTTCGGGTATTCCACTAGATTGGATTCACGCTCTGTTTTTGCATAAACGCGAGCAAAACCTCGAAAGTCTCAAATTGAGGCAAAATGCTGATTGCGCGGGCTGCCTCGGCCCGCACGACGCTCTGGGGACATACGATGAAAGGCAAGCCGACGCTCAAGCAACTGATGGAAGCGACACAACTCAGCCGCGCGACGATCGATCGTGCGCTGAATGACCGGCCGGGCGTCCATGCACGTACGCGCAGCGCCGTCGAGGCGGCGTTGAGGCAACTGAGCTCCGGCTCGTCGGCGCGGACTTCGCCTCGTGTGAGGCAGAGTACCTATGAGTTCAGGTTGTTGGCCCAGGCAGGAGACGCATTCACGGACGAGTTGGCGCGCACCGCCGGTGAACTCGAAGCGGAATTCGTTGCATCCGGGGCGCACCTGGAAATCGTGAGTTGCGTTGGAGCGTCCGATGACGAGGTTGCCGCCAGAGTTCGTGAGACGGCTGCCGAAGCCGACGGCATCGGCGTCATCTGCACGAACACTGCCGCAATCACGGCCGCGCTTCGAGAATGCATGGCAGCAGGCAAGCCGGTCGTCACGCTGATTACTGACGTCGATGCTGATGCACGGCACACGTATGTCGGGGTCAACAACCGGGCTGCCGGACAGTCAGCCGCATTCCTCATGGGGCGCCACCTGCAGGCGCACACGTCCCCGGACGTGGCGGTGGTGGTCGCGACGTTTTCGTACACGTGCCATGAGGACCGTGAGATCGGCTTCCGTTCACTGTTAAGGCAACGATTCCCGAACGTGAATCTGATTGAAGTGATCAAGGGCGCGGATTCCGGCGCCGCGACCTACGAAGCGACCATGCGCTTTCTGGACGAGCACAAGAAGCTCGATGGCATTTACAACGTCGCGGGAGGAAACGAAGGATTGTCAGCGGCCCTGCGCGAACACGATCTGGCGGGCCGGACGATCTACGTGACCCACGAAGTCAACCGGATAACGGAGCCGCTTTTGCGCTCCGACGCAATCGACTATTTGCTGACGCAAGACCTTCGGCTCTTGCTGCGTACGGCAGTCGAACAATTGAGATCGGCGCATGAAGGGCATCCTCTTCTCGCGCAAGCGATCATCCCGATACAGACGTATTCCCGCTATTCGCTGTATTAGTATGCGTAGACCCGTGGGCTCGTTAAACGCTTGAGTTGAGGCCTTTGGTACAACGCTCTCATCGCCCAACCAATCTTGAGGTGAACCGCCCCGGGTTCCGTGGAGGCTGTTGGGTTTAAGTTGCGCTGCCATTGGGACAGCTTGATTAGAAAGTTGCCGGTAGTAGTTTGCTTCCGCTTCGGCAGGAGGGATGTAATCGATGGGTTCCGGCAGTCGATGGTTGTTAAACCATGACACCCATTCCAGCGTGGCGAACTCGACAGCTTCTTTGGTCTTCCAGAGCACTCGACGACGAATCAGCTCGGCTTTGTAAAGTCCATTAATCGTTTCTGCCAGGGCATTATCGTAGCTGTCGCCCTTGCTGCCCACTGAAGGTTCGATGCCGGCTTCCGCTAGCCGCTCGCTGTATCGAATCGACACGTATTGGGCGGATTCAACCGGTCGTCGCAACACTAGAATGTTGAACGGATTTTAGGTATGCGTCTAGGGTTTCCGCAGGCGTCTTCCAGCCGAGCATTTTCCGGGGCCTGGCGTTCAACCTGTTAGCCACTGCTTGGAGCTCTTTAACACTCCACCGAGACAGGTCCGCGCCCTTTGGAAAGTATTGTCGCAGAAGGCCATTGGTGTTTTCGTTGGTACCACTCTTCCATGGGCTGTGCGGGTCAGCGAAGAACACTTTCACACCAGACTGTTGGTTTGCACTGAATCCGCACCCCCGCAGCATTGAGCGCGAGAATGTTGGTCTGGAACGCTATGCCGTCGATGACGCTAATGATTGCATCGATTCGGCCCGACGCTTCCTCGATTTCTCCCATTGTACTGACCGCATTGGACGCGATCTCACCACCTTGCGTCGCGATAGTGGATTGCTCGTCAGCCTCCCGGGCCGCCGCGGCCGAACGGTCTACGGTCCCGGAGATTTGCCCCATAGATGCTGCAGTCTGCTGCAGGCTCGCAGCGGCCGATTCAGTGCGGGACGACAGGTCGGTGGTTGCCGCAGCAATTTCATTTGCGGCGGCAACCACCGATTCGCTAGCACCACGGATTTCCAGCATCACGCTTTGAAGTTTGGCGACGAACTGGTTGAACGAACGTGCGATGTTGGCCACTTCGTCCCTGCCCTCGTCCGACAGGCGTTGTGTCAGGTCTCCCCTGCCCGAACTGATCGCTGCCATTGCTTGACTAACCTGCCCAAAGCGGCGGAACGCTTTTGTGGCAATCGCAGTCCCTAAAACGGATACGATACCGACGATAACAACGAGAGACACCAGTGACGCGCTCAAGAGCGAACGCATTCCAGCCGTCGTCGGACTCGTCGAGCGCGACCACAACATCCCAATCCGTACCCGGCACATCCTGCGCGCGTACCAACTTAGCCTTTCCGTCAACCGAAAGTTTCATCGTCGCGTTCCGCGACCTAACCGACGCTGTTCTGAGCGCAGAGAACTCTGCCGAAATATCACTGATTGGCTTGAGCCTCAGCTTTGGATCCGGATGCGCAACAATGCGACCGCTTTGGTCAATCAGCATACCGAACTTGCCGCAGTCGGATGGATCGATTTTATGTTCTCAACCACGCTGTCCAATGCGACGTCGCCCACCAGTACAGCCTTCAACACGCCATCGCGTATGACCGGAACGGCCAAAGCGACCAACAGCGCCCCGCTCGTACTAACATAAGGGATAGTAACCGGTTTGCCGGCTTGCACGGCACCTTGGTATTAAGGCCGGCTAGTCGGATCGTAGCTGGAAGGAATGTTCGGCCAGTCGGTGAACTTGGCGGTTCTGTCCGGGTAGCCGACCCCGACGTCAAAGAATCCACCCGCAACGGCGTCTGTTTTAGCATGGGCCCCGGATCAGCAGTCAGCACGACATCCTGCAGGGATGAAACTATTCGAGCCTTTCCAGCGATCCACTCGCCGATTGCTGCGGCATGGTCGTTGGCGGACGACGTCAAGTCATGGTCGATTGCTGCCTCCATGCTCGACTTCGCGATCGAATAGTCAGTGGCAGCACTGGAGACGACAGAGAAAACGACAAGCGCTACACACGCAAAAACAACGCGTGCTCGAATGGACGATAGCATCGGATGGTCTATGGCTCTTATGATTTAACTTGCATTCACGAGAATGCACCCGCACTCGACCTATCGAAAACAGCCCGCAGACACGCGCTGCCTGCGGAAAAACCCACACCAAGGGTTTGGTACGTGGACGATTAGAAGCGTTAAGCCGATTGAAAAATCGCGTATCCCTTTGCGACGTGCTCGCGACTTTCCCAACTGCACTGCGCGCCTTGCTCAAGGAGGAAGATGTCGCGGTGCTCGAATGTGTCTGTTCGACCAGATTCGTCCACCAATGTGGCACTGCCTTTCAAGAGATACATCAACTCGCAATAGCGATAAAACATCGCGCTACGGCGGTAGGGTGTTGAATCCCAGGTACCGCAGGCGAATTCGCCATCTGCAGAGTGGTAGTCGGTGAAATTGCGGCAGGCCGGGGAGGGGCGAGCAGCAATTCTGCGGAAGGTGTGCCCGACGGTTCCAATCGCGGCGCATGCTGGATCAGGGCAAACTCCGCGCCATGACCCAACACCGCGCTGCCGGCGGGCCCGAGCGTGAACTCATGCTCCGATTGGGTCAATGCGATCGCGCTTTTCGCAACGGTGATGAATTCATCTACCGGCTGGGGCGGCACCACCCCGCAACCTGCGTCGAGCGCGATCACGCCCGCGCTCACGGAGCCAGGAGGCCAATCGAGAAGTCGGCGACAGGATAAAAAGCGGTTCTCGATTGTCGAACCGGTCGAAGCAAGCCCCGCACTTTTGTTCGACCCGAATTTTCGGAGATCGACAAACGATTTGGAGCTGCGACGCTCCCCTACGGCTTGCTGCAATTTGGACATGTTGTGTTCGAGTTGTTCGGATTCAATTCGCCCCCTACGATTCGTGTCAGATCGCGCCAGGACTTACTGTGGCGGATTGACGCACGCTTGTGCGTTTAGCCGCCAGATCGTCGCCGCTACACATCAGCTTGCGCAACTGTTTATCGCAACCCGAGCAGAAGAAAACGCTGTTCCTGGCACGCACTTGAATTAGGCGTTCGGTGTGCCATTTTTTGGCCGCATGTCCGTGCATAGTCCACACCGAGCGCGCCCTTCGCAGGCTGATCTTGTCGATTTGCCTCCTCCACAGGTGAATTGCTTCTCAATAGGCCATCCGAGCCGATGCGTGCGTCAGCGTGTTTCATCCATACCCTCGTTTCACCGAAGGCCATCAATCACAGGCCGAGCTCAGTGGCGATATCAACGATGGTCTGGACTTCATAGTATTCGTAGTACGGCGTGCCCGGCTCATGGCCGCGATTGACGAACGCCTTGTGCTTAATGCCAATGTCATGCGCCGTCATCAGGTCATAGCGCAGGCTTGACGAAACATGCAGCACGTCCTCTGGATTACAGTTCAGCTGGTCGAACATGTACTCGAAGCCCTGCATGCGAGGCTTGTAAGACTGAGCCTGCTCCGCGGTGAACACCCGATGAAATGGTGCGCCAAGCTTGTCGACATTGCTCTGGATGTGCTCGTCCGGCGCGTTGGTAAGAATCACTAGTTTGTACTTCTTCGCGAGGCGAGAAAGGCCTTCCGGCACGTCCGCGTGAGGCCCCCATGTCGGCTCGGCGAGGTAAAACTTTTCGGCCTCCACTTCGCTGAACTCGACATTCACGCGCTTGCACGCCCGACGCGCAGCGTTGACCAGCACCTCGCGAAAAGGCTTCCAGGCGCCGAGCGCTTCGTCGCGTCGGTAAGCCGTAAAGAAGTCGACGAGTCGCTCCAGTTCGACGCCCTGAACGCGATTTTGATACAACTCGCGAGTCATCTCGCCTATGCGGAAATTCGTTAGCGTGCCGTAACAGTCAAACGTGATGTATTTTGGCTCGAAGTCAATCATGAATACACTCCTCTAGTGTTGTGAACCCGCGTGGAGCTCACTGGCAAAAATAGGAAGCGCCTTCCACGCATGGAAATACAATTAGTTATACTAATTAAATAAATCAAACAACCGAATTGGAGGGAAACCCCTAGTTTGGCCGAGAATCGAAGTAACGTTGTGCCAAGGCGACCCAATATCGGACGCCCATCGGGATGATGTTGTCGTTGAAATCGTAGTTCGGTTGATGCAGAGCCGGCGCGGTCATTGCGTTAGGCGAATTGCCGATCAGTACATAGGCGCCCGGCCGCTCCTCCAGCATAAAGCCGAAATCTTCCGAGGTCATGTTCGCCGGTATGTCGGGGCGAAGGCGTTCATGGCCGAAGGTCTCCCGAATAATCGATTCGCAAAGTGCCGTCTCGGCCGGCGCGTTGATCGTCGCCGGGTAGTACTGGAAGAACGTGACTTCGACTTGCGCGCCATACGCGGCGGCTAGCCCTTCACACATCAGTTGAATGTCGCGCTGCAACTTCTGTTGCAAAGCGGACGACAGCGTGCGAATTGTCCCTCGTAACTCGGCGCTATCCGGGATGACATTGTCCGTATTGCCTGCGTGGAACATGCACACAGAAATGACGGCGGGATCCACGGGATCCTTGTGCCGCGCCGCAATGGTCTGACACTGGAGCACCATGGAACAGGCCAGCGGTATTGGATCAAGGCCGAGATGCGGCTGCGCCGCATGAGCGCCCTTGCCCGTTACCGTGATACTGAATCGGGAGCCTGCCGCCATGATCGGGCCAATTCGCAATCCAAAATGCCCCGCAGGCAAACCGGGCCAGTTGTGCATGCCGAAGACCGCTTCGGTCGGGCATCGCTCGAACAGCCCGTCGTCGATCATCTTTCGAGCGCCCGCCCCTCCTTCCTCTCCGGGCTGAAACACAAAGTGAACTGTGCCGGGCAATTGCGGCAATTCTTTCAGGATGCGCGCCGCACCCAGCAGCATCACTGTATGGCCGTCGTGTCCGCAGGCATGCATGATTCCATCCACACCTGATGCGTACGCGAAGTCATTGGTCTCGTGGATCGGCAACGCGTCCAGATCTGCTCGGAGCACGATTCCCCGAGCGGGGTTCGCACCGGGCAGGCTCGCCACAACTCCCGTCCCTCCCAGTCCACGCAATACCGCATAGCCGAGCTCTTCAAGCTCAAATGTGACAACGTCAGCCGTCCTGCGCTCTTCAAATCGCAACTCGGGATGGGCGTGCAGGTCGCGTCGCAGCTTCGCCCAATGCGCGTGATGCTTGACCAGCGATGTTTCGGTGAATACGGACGTTTCCAATCTCGGCCCCATTAGAAAGCAAACAGCTTTAAATTCGCCGCGTCACAGTGTCGGGCGTAGCAATGGCATCAATCGTAGAACCCGAGAATTGACTTCACCTCCATGTACTCTTCCATACCCTCGATCCCATACTCACGCCCATTCCCGGATTGCTTATACCCGCCGAATGGAGCCTGCGGGTCCCATGCCGGATAGTTCAAATGCACTTGGCCCGACCGGATGCGTGCGGCTACCGCACGCACCAGTGCCTTGTCCGAGCCTTGAACATGCGCACCCAGCCCATAAACCGTGTCATTCGCGATGGTGATCGCTTCTTCCAAGGTGTCGTAAGGGAGGATCGCGAGGACAGGGCCAAAGATCTCCTGCTGTGCGATCGTCATATCGGTGCGGACATCCGAAAAAACAGTCGGTTGTGCATAAAAGCCCCTGCTAAATCCTGCGGGTCTTCCGAGGCCACCCGCGATCAGCTTCGCGCCGTCTTCGATGCCAGCTTCGACCATCTGTTGAACCCTTCCAAACTGCATGCGATTGGCCAGCGGGCCGTGCGTCGTCGCTTCTGCGAACGGATCGCCAATGATTATCCGTTCAATTGCCGCCACGGCCAACTCGTCAACCCGCTCCAGGACACTGCGCGGTACGATCAGGCGGGTCGGTGCGCTACACGACTGCCCCATATTCCGGAACGCAGCGGCGACGCCTAGAGGGATGGCACGCGATAGATCGGCATCAGGTAGCACTATGTTCGGCGACTTGCCGCCAAGCTCTTGCGCTACGCGCTTGACAGTCGGCGCCGCCGCTTCTGCGACCAGCACGCCAGCACGCGTCGAACCGGTGATCGAAACCATATCGACTTGCGGATGTGCCGCAAGCGACGCGCCGACTTCCGCGCCAGAGCCGCTCACCAGGTTGAATACGCCGGCGGGGACACCGGCGTCCGCGATGACCTCCGCAAACAGCAAGGCGCTTAGCGGCGAGAGCTCACTGGGTTTCAGGACCACGGTGCAGCCCGCCGCGAGCGCGGGGCCAACCTTCGCGGTGATCTGATAGATGGGCCAATTCCACGGCGTGATCAACGCGCATACGCCGATCGGCTCCCGCACAATCGCCGTCGTGCCACGCTGGACCCGAAATGGGAAATTCGCCAGATTGTCGCGCGCGACACGGATATGCTCCGCTGCCAGCGGCACATGCGCGCCGCGCGCGTAGCTGATCGGCGCGCCCATTTCCATTGCCAGGGCCGTAGCAAACAGTTCCGCTCGCTCGAGCATCAACGCGTGAATGCGGTCGAGCAGCGCGGCGCGCTCCAGAGGGGCCGTCGTGGACCACGCTTCGAAAGCGTTACGCGCGGCTTGCACAGCTCGGTCGACATCACGTGCGTTCCCAAGCGGAATTTCACCCAGCGTGTCTTCGGTAGACGGGCAGATGACGGCGATGCGATCGGTGCCCTCGGGCAGAGTCCATTCGCCGTCGATAAAGAATCGATCGAACCTTCCGCCTTGCATCAGGTGACAAACGGGTGAAATCATTGCAGTGTGTCCTTGAGCCGATACCATGCACCCACGAATGGTAAAAACCATGGCTTGCCAAAGTGACCCGGGATAGCAGGCCAATCGAAGTCTTTCCATGGATTGAGATCGGCGCGTCCGTCCATGATTTCTGCCATCAGCGTGCCCATCAGCGTGGCCATGTGAGTGCCGTGGCCGCTATAGCCCATCGAATAGTAGACCCCGTCTCGCTCGCCCGCGCGCGGCAGGCGGTTGGCGGTCATGTCGACCATGCCACCCCAGCAATAGTCGATGCGCACGTTGGCCAGTTCGGGAAACACGGTGGCCATCTGCTGTCGCAAGATCAGGCCACTTTTTTCGTCCGAACTGGGGTTCGACGTCGCGAAACGCGCACGGCCGCCAAATAACATTCGGTTGTCGGGAGTGACACGAAAGAAGTTGACGAAGTTCTTTGTGTCGGTGGCCATCCGGCGGGTGGGCAGCAACCGGTCGAGCAGCGCTTGCGACAATGGCTCGGTGACAATGAGGAAAGCCCCGACCGGCACGATCCTGCGCCGGATCCAGCTAAACGGCCCAACCTGCGAGATGCCGCTCGCCAAAAGTACCTGTGACGCGCGGATCGCTCCACGCGGCGTCCGGACCACGTAGGCGTTCCGAGATTCCTTCTGTAACCCGAGAACCGGCGTGTGCTCCAAAATATGCGCTCCGCGCGCTTGCGCCGCCCTCGCGAGACCGCGAACATACCGCCCGACGTGCATCCCGGCACTCTTTTCGAAGATTAACCCGCCGTGATAACGATCCGAGCCGATCTCATCACGAAGCTCTGCTTTCGTCACAAGGCGCGTATTGGGGTCCACGCTCGCGGCGAGGAGCGCCTGACTTCGTGCAAGCTTCTCGTAGTGCTCGGGCTTCGCCGCGAGCTTGAGCTTTCCCCTGCGGACGAAATCGCAATCGATCGACTCTTCTTTGACTAGACGTTCGACCGTATCGACGCCCGCGTCGAACGCGAGATATAGTCGGTTGGCCAATTCCGCACCGATACGCTGTGACAGTGAAGCGTAATCTTGCGCAAAGCCGTTGTTGCACATACCGCCATTGCGGCCCGACGCCGCCTGACCCACCGTTCCCGCTTCGCAGACCATCACACGAGCACCTTTTTTGGTGAGCGCCAACGCAGCCGCTGTACCCGTTATCCCGCCACCGACCACGACTACGTCGCAACTTCCGCCTGGCACTTCGGGCGAACTGCTGACAAATGGCTCCGACGTCGCCAGCCAGTAAGAATCGAGATGCATTTCAAACTCCAAAACTCACGGACTGCCTTTCGCCGTGTCGGCTCAATGCGATCCATATAGACGCAGGAAAAAACCTGTGTCCCTGGTCGGCCCGCGACGATTCGTTGAACCGCGCTGGACCGTCGGGTCCGCAATCTTTGTCATCGGCGCTTGCATGCCGACGACCATTGCCACGAAAGCCGGTGGTGCTTGCACTATACCGATGCAATCGCTTCCACCTCGATCTTCAGACAGAAGTGGAGTGCCGCAACGGGCACGACGGCGCGAGCCGGCCTCACGTCGCCAGCCCAACGCGCATAGATTTCGTTGAAGCTCGACCAATGCGCGATATCGACGATATAGATACGGACTTGAGCCAATTTCTTCACATCGCTGCCCGCACCGGCCAGCGCGGATGCCAAATTTGCCAATGCCTGCTCGGCCTGCGCTTCAAAGGAACGGTCGGTGAGCTTTGCGCCACTCGCGTCGATTGGAAGTTGACCGGATACGAAAATCAGGCCGTTTGCGATTGAAACGTGACTGTAGTGGCCACCGGGCGCTGCCAGTCCAACTGGATTCTTTGTTTGAGGAAACTGCGCACCGTGTTCGTTCTGAACCATGAAGCCACTCCGCTATGAGGGTCGCGCGCCACGATGCGTGGCGCTAGCCGTGTCGTGCCAAGTCAACGTAAAACTGACCGCCAGCAACAACGAAGCGGCATCGTCGCTGGCGGCCTCACGGAAACACTATAGAAAAAAATCCTCTCGTCTTGTTTAATATGGAATGAACCCTTCGTTAAAGGTAAGTTAATGCTCGAACTTGAAGACATGCGCCTGTTCCGTGCGCTGGGCGCGTCGCAATCGCTTGCCGCTGCCGCGCGACTGTTGAATCTCACGCCTCCGGCGGTCACAGTACGCCTTCAGCGCATCGAAGAACGAATGGGTCTTCGTCTTGTGACGCGCGCGGCCAGGGGCATTTCACTGACCAACGAGGGCCAGCACCTCGTTCAGGAAGCGATTGAAATCCTAGAGCGAATAGAGTCGATTCCCTCCCGCGTCTCGGGGGACTCTAGCGGTGTAAGCGGCCATCTGCATGTCGTGGCGCCGTTCGGGTTCGGACGTGCATACATCGCACCGCTGGTCCGCGAACTACATCTGTCCCACCCAAGTCTTGCAATTTCGCTCATCCTCTCGGAAAGCCCGCTCACGGCAGCCTCGGGTGCCGACGCTGTCGTATCGATCGGCAACGTCAAAGGATCCTCCTGGATAGGACATTACCTGGCGCCAAACGACCGCTTTCTGTGCGCGAGCCCGGCCGTTGCGCGTCGTCTCTCGAAGCTGGAGCATCCATCCCAACTCGCGCAGTGCGAATTCCTCAGTTTGCGCGAGAACGACGAAGACGTGACCCGCCTACGTTTCACTCAACACGATGCTGCGGGAAAGCGTGTGAGCAAAGCAGTAACGATCCGGCTGAAAGGTGCTTTATCGTCGAACGACGGCACCGTGGTGACTGACTGGGCGGTGGACGGCCTGGGTATCATCGAGCGATCCGAATGGGCTGCCGCACGGCTCATCGCCGAGGGAAAGCTCAAACACGTGTTGCCGGCATGGCGTCTCGAACCCGCGCCGATAATGGCCCTGACGTCCACGCGTCAAGGTCTGACAATACGCCAGCGCGTGTTTCTCGATGCCGCAAAGCAAGCGTTTAACCCCGTACCCTGGCGCAGTTGACCTGGCATTGCTTGCAGCAAGGTACGACCAGCTTCGCGACCAGCTGGCTGGGTTGCGAATTCGACTCTCCGACGCAACTGGGGGCCAACCTAGAAATCAGCCACCTTGCCCCATGCTGAGTCGCCGAATCGGCTTGGCCGATACGGCATAGGGTCCACGATCGGTCTGACACCTGTGGCAAGGTCAGCGATCAGGTGGCCCGCTCCGGGCGAGATGCCAAAACCGTGTCCCGAAAAGCCTGCTGCCAGAATCAATCCCGGCACGCCGGGCACTTCGCCAATACCGGGAACACCGTCCGGCGTGCTGTCGACGAAACCGGCCCACGCGTGTGTGATCTTTGCCCGGCCAAGTTCGGGCAGTAGTTCGACGGCGCGGCGGTGGGTCTCCTTGATCGTCGGCAGATCCGGCTTCGGATCGAGAATGCGCACCCTCTCCATGGGTGTCGGCGCGTCCAGCCTCCAACGCTTCAGCGTTTCGTGCCCACCGCGAATACCCTCCAGTCCGCCGGGAAGAAGGCTGCGCCAGCGCTTGGCGAACATCGGTACGAAATGTGGGGCGAATCTCATGAACTGCGGCGTGACGTCTACGCGCGCGCGGCCGCTGATGGCCAGCGCATAGCGTCCGTCGTTGCGGCGTGTGATGGACACGCCGGAGGTAAACAAGGCTTCCGGCAACGGATGTCCCACTGGAGACACGCTAAGGATGGATTGGCGGATCGAGGCCTGGGGAAAACGGATGCCGAGTTGGCGGCAGAACGAGGACGCCCAAGCGCCTCCCGCAAGTATCGTCGTTCTGGTCTTGATGACCCCCGCTTCCGTGACGACGCCGCTGACCGCCCCGCCCTCCAACTCGATGCCGCGGGCCGCGCAGTTCTGGTGAACGCTGCCACCGAGCTTCATGAGCGCAGCGGCCACGGCTGGCGCAGCCTTGGCGGGATCAGCGGTGCCATCGCTGGGGGAGAAGACGCCGCCTTTCCAAGCGCGGCCGGTCGCCTGCCCTCGCTCGGCAGATTGCCGACTATCAAGCGCGTAGGTCGTCACTCCGGCCGTCTTCGCAAAGTCGCACCAACTGAACCAGCGAGACAGCTCGGCCTCGTCGTTACTGAGATACAACAATCCACAGCGATGAAAGCCCGTGTCTTCTCCAGTTTCGGCAGCAAATCGCTCCCAGAGATCTAGACTCTTGGTAGCAAGTGGCAATTCGCGAGCGTCGCGATTCTGCTGCCGGCACCAGCCCCAATTGCGGCTCGATTGCTCGGCGCCGATCCTCCCCTTCTCGACCAAAGCGACGGAAACCCCGCGCTGGGCCAGGTAGTAGGCCGCGAAGACGCCGATGACACCGCCACCGATGACGACCACGTCCGCCGCGGCCGGCAGCGTGGGCGAAGTTTGGATGTGTTGCAACGGAGGGGACATGATTAAGCTCGCTCGATCGAAGCCTGGACGCTTTGAACAACGTAAAACTTCGCCACACGCTCGCTGCTTTCCCATCCGATCGGTGCACCTTGCGGCACGAAAATCGCGTCACCGGTGCCGAGCGACAGCACGCTGCCGTCAGGCGCCGCGTACCGCACGCCGCCCGCCACCAGATGCATGAACTCGTTCACCCGATGCGGACGAACCACTCGATGGTAGGGTGTCGAATCCCACGTGCCCGCGAGGTACTGCGCGCCGTCGTCGGCGAAGACATTGTCGCTACGGCATTGTGGCGCCGGGCTCAGCAGTACCTCCGCTGGCAGTGAACCGGACGGCTTGAAGTCGGCGTCGGCCCGCAGGCGAATAACGCCGCGCGTCGACGGTTTCTCGCAAGCGGCCGCGCAAAACACGAAACGCGTGCGGGATTCGGCACGGACGCGAAGGCCTGTACCGGCGCCGATAACAGCCCCCGCTTGTGCGCCGAGCACCACCGGAGGCTCCCCGGTCGTTTCCAGGATGAGTTCCCCCTCCACGACGACGATGGTTTCAATGTGGGGAAAGCTTGCGACATCGAACTTGCCGATAAAGCTGACCCGACCCGCGATCATCGAGTCCGGTCCTTCCCACGCGACCTCACGATGTCGCGCAAAGGGGTCGTCCTTGCCGAACGCCCCCTTGCGAAACGAGGTTGATACGGGTGCGCCGTCCGCGCGGTGCAACACAAAGGCCACGGTCATTTTTTCTCCTGCGCATTGCGCGATGATTTCACTCGTTTCTTCTTGTCGCTGGAACCGGTCATTTATATTTATGCCACGGCTCCCGTCCCGCCGTTGTCTGCGAGCGGATCCTCGACGCGGTGCGTCAGCACGTGACGCAAAAACTCTTTTGTGCGCGCTTCGCGCGGGCAGCCGAGCACCTCCTTGGCACTGCCTTCCTCGATGATGGAGCCTGCGTGCAGGAAGCACACACGGTCGGCCACCTCTCGGGCGAAGCCCATTTCGTGCGTGACGACCAGCATCGTCATGCCTTCGCGAGCTAGTGTGCGCATTACGCTCAGCACTTCGCCGACGAGTTCGGGGTCCAGCGCCGAGGTCGGCTCGTCGAACAAGATGGCCTTCGGTTTCATCGCCAGCGAGCGCGCAATCGCCACCCGCTGCTGCTGGCCGCCCGATAGCTGATGCGGATACGCATGCGCTCTTTCGCCAAGCCCGACCTTACGGAGCAACTCGATCGCATCCCTCCTCGCCTGGTCAAGCGGCTCACGCTTGACATGCACAGGCCCCTCCATCACGTTTTCTACCGCAGTGCGATGTGGGAAAAGGTTGAACCGCTGAAACACCATGCCGACCTGAGTGCGAAGCTGATTAATTTGACGGCAGCGCTGCTCCACGAGCTGATCCAGCAGCCTGATCTCTCCGGAGTCATATGACTCGAGTGCATTGATGCAGCGAAGAAGCGTTGATTTTCCCGAGCCCGACGCGCCGATCAAACAGACGACTTCACCCTGCCGGACGTTCAGCGTAATTCCCTTAAGTACACGCACGGCGCCAAAGCTCTTATGCACATCCTTGATCTCAATCATGACAACCTCACTTCACCCTGTGTTTTCCGAAACGTCTCTCGAGCTGCCTCGTCAATCCCATCAATGGGAGGCTCATCGCGAGGTAGCCGATCGCCACAAGCGTGTAGACCGTCAAATTCTGGAAAGTGGCAGCCGCAATGAGCGAGCCTTGCCGCGTCATTTCGGAGACGGTGATTGTCGATGCCAGAGAGGAGTCCTTAAGCATCGAAACCAACGTGTTGCTAAAAGGCGGCAGTGCGACTTTGATGGCCTGGGGCAGTATGACTCGCGTCATTGTTTTGATTTTGCCCATTCCAATCGACTGTGCTGCTTCGTATTGCCCCGGGTCGACCGACTCGATGCCCGACCGGATGATTTCGGCAACATATGTCGAATATCCGAAAGCCAGCCCAACAATGCTTGCCTCCACTGCGTTCATCTGGAGGTGAATATCCGGAAAAACGAAATAGACATAAAAAAGAATCACGATCATCGGCAGCCCACGAACCACATTGATCAGCGTGGTGACCACGCGCCTGACCGGAGCATGCCTCGACATCTTGAGAAGCGCCCAGACCAGACCTAGCGCCGTACTGAGAACCAGGCAGCTGACTGTGATGAGGACGCTCATCCCGGCCCCTTGAAGCAGGATTGGGACAAATTCGACTATGTCGCTCCAACGCATGATTCGCCTTTTTATAATCGTTACACTTACGACAGATGCCAAACTTCGCCGTGGCCGTCGAAGCGAATTGCCTCGCCTCCGCGTTTGAATACTCCAGCAAACCGTCGGTCTCCATACCCTTACCGCGCCGATGCGTAGCTCTCCAGCTCAGTCATGCGTACAAAAAGACCCGCTCAAGAGTTACACCGCTTTACTCCATACAAACGGATCTATCTTCCGGAAATCAATCCACGAAATTCCACTTTTTCAGTATCTTGTCCAGCGTTCCGTCAGACTTTATTTTGACGAGCCCGTCGTTAATCTTTGACAGCAGGGCAGCATTGCCCTTCTTCACGCCGAAGGCAATCGGAACCCTTCTGAGCGGCATGAAACCATCGACAACTCGACAGCCGTGCAGTGTGCCGGCCGCTTCCTGCGCCTTCCAGACTGGGTAATCATTGAACGCTGCCGTAATGCGGCCCAACTCGACATCGCGGGCCATGTCCGCCCCAGTGGTATACAACTTGACTTCCTTGAAGATACCAAGCTTGACGAGTTCGTCAGAAGTTTCCTCACCCGCGCCTGCTCCGACGATAGTGCCCTTCAAATCCTGAATCGTACGATAGTCGTGCTTATCCGAAGCGTTGACGATGATTCCCTTTCCAAACTCTGCCACTGGTTGAGAGAAATCAATCACCTCTTCACGCTTTGGCGTGGGTGTCATACCCGCAACGATGAGGTCTACCTTGTCGGAAACAACCGACTGGATCAAAGCAGAAAATGGAATGACGTCGAACGAGACGTCGAAGCCCTCGAGCTTTCCAATCGCACGAATAACGTCCGGCATGACCCCTTCGATCTGATTTGTTTTCAGATCGAGGAATGCGTTAGGTACGCTGGACGGGGTAGTCCCGGCGGAGACCTTCGCTGGGGCTGCGCATGCGTGCCCGGCTCCGAAAGTCATTGCCATTGCAACAGCAGCAGCAACAAAAATGCGCTGGAAGAAACTTGCGTGCATATCCGAGCCAGATTGCGACGTATGTTGGTACATGACAGATCCTTAGGAAATTTCTTCAGATAGATGCGGCAAAAGCGTGTAGCACCGGACCAACCAGTTCAACCACGATTCAGCTCGTGGCGGCAAAATTAGCCGCCCATGCTGACACTTACAACATGGCCTGACTAACTAGCCCATACAGCCGGCAGACCGGATCAGGCGCGTAATCATGTAGAACAGCGGGGGCATTGCGAACCATCTTCGGGACCGTATCCACGTGCTTCAATCCCTGTCCAGTTAGCCAGTCAGTCAAACTCGTTCCAGAGGGGACGTCAATACGGACAAACTCACCTTCCCGTCTCGTCAACCAATGGCCGATCAACGCCCGCGCACGAAGGTCATCTCGCGAACGCTGCGCGGCCACAGGACCGATAACATGGCCCCGCCCAAAGCGACGGAGCGTCGAGAATCCAACAATTTCGCGGCCACGTTCGAGCACTACGCTTTCCCCGCGCATCAACAATGTGGCCAGAATTGCACTGCGCTCAAGCCCGGAAGCGCGCGAAGCCAGTGCAATGAGTTCAGGAAAGTCGCCGGCGGTCGCCGGGCGCAGTCGCTCGCCATCGAGAAACGCAACCGGGAAAGTCGTGTTAGCGCTCCCTTGATATTGGCCCAACAATCCGCACACGTTAAAACCCAGCTTTTCGTAGAGCGGCTGACCGGCTTGCGTCGCATGCAGGAAAGTGATGCGCGCCCCCAATTCTTCCAGGACGATCTCCATCAGCTTGCGACCAATGCCGCGGCCCTGATGCTCGGAAGACACAATCACGTGCCCTAGGGAAGCGTAGTCCGCTCCGAATTTCCAGCAAAAGGCCGTACCAATGACAACACCATTTTCTTCTGCCACGAACCCTGCTGCCAATTCAGCGGAAAATTGCCAGTCTTCCGGCTTGTATGGCCAGCCAAGCGCCATCGATAGCGCATGAGCGGCCGGAATATCGCCCGGTGTGAACGTTCGATATCGAAGATTCGTCGTTGAGGAAGCAATGTTCAAAACGGATTCCTTTTCACTAAGCTATCCATGACCTCTGTCGCCCGTCCATCATCGAGAGCACCCGCTCGGCGAGAATTGATTCGAGTTAAAGCCTCAGACAGAATTGGAGCGTCGGAGCCGGCGCGAACGGGTTTCCCATCGCAGGCCCCAAGGGGTGTAGATGTCGTTAAAGATCGCCCAATACGTGACAACGACGATAGACACGAACCCGGGCCATTCCCCGACATCGCTTCAGAATCTGGTCGACCATTGCCCTGACAACGTCATGGAGTCATCGGGTTTTGTTCGTCCTGTACAGAGTCCTCCATTAGCGTCGTGCCTACCTGAATTGCCAAGCTCGTGCCTCAAACTATAGAAAGAAAACTTTTTCCATTGTTTAATATCCAATTAACTTAACGTTAAGCTGGCGTTAATGTTCGAACTTGCAGGCGTGCGTCTGGTCCATGCACGGAGTGCGCCGCTGTCGGGGGCTGTCACTCGCCGCGACCGCCGGACGACTGGAACTATCGCCTCCTGTGATCAAGGTTCGAGCGGCGCGAGTGGTCTCTTGCGCGTCGTGGCACCGTTCGAATTTGGACGCGCATACATCGCACCGCTGGTCTGCGAGCCGCATCTATCTACCCAAGTCTTGCCATGTCGCCCACCTTCACCGAATACCACTCATGGCAGCGTCACACGCGATTGTGTCAATCGGCAACGTCGAAGGGCTCTCGTCGATAATGCCCCTGACGCCGCGCATCAAGGTCTGAGGTTGCGCAGCGCGCGTTTTGCAAGGCCGCAAAGCAAGCCTTTAATATCGCGGCAATCAGCTTGACATTCAATATGGCTTAACAGTCGCTTTAGTGTTCGTTAAACACAAGCTCGCCGCAAACTCCTATAGTGGCGACTCTTTCTGCACGGTGCCATGTCGATATCGAGACACCGGCCGCGCGAAGAATCGCAAGGAGCCGCAGATGAGATTGCAGTCGCTGAACACGCCCGCAGCATTGATCGATGTCGAGCGCCTGAGCCACAACATTGAGCGAATGCAGCAACGCATGAACGCACTTGGTGTGAGTTTCCGACCGCACGTGAAAACAACCAAGTGCGAGCAGGTAGTAAAAGCGCAAATGGACGCCGGCGCGCACGGCATCACCGTCTCCACGCTAAAGGAAGCAGAGCATTTCTTCGCAAGCGGCATCCGTGACATTGTCTACGCTGTGGGTATCGCACCGACGAAGCTCTTGCAGGCGCTGGCGCTGCGGCGGCAAGGCTGCGCCCTGAAGATTGTCGCCGATAGCGTTGCATGCGCGCAGGCCATCGTCGCTTTCGGCCGGGAACATGAAGAGCGATTCGAAGTCTGGATCGAAATCGACGTGGACGGCCATCGTTCAGGCATCGCACCCGACGACGACATGCTCCTCACTGTCGCGACGACGCTCTCCAACGGCGGCATGCATCTCGGCGGCGTGCTGGCCCATGCGGGGTCCAGCTACGACTACGATACGCATGACGAACTCGTCCGCATTGCCGAGCAGGAACGTTCGGGCTGCGTCCGCGCCGCCGAGCGCCTGCGGACGGCGGGCCTGCAGTGTGATGTCGTGAGCATCGGATCGACGCCGACAGCACTGAGCGCCGAGCATCTCGAAGGCGTGACGGAAGTTCGCGCAGGCGTCTATGTCACGTTCGATCTCGTCATGCATAACGTTGGTGTGAACGAAACGTCGGAGATCGCGCTGAGCATATTAACCACCGTGATCGGCCACCAGAGAGAGAAGGGCTGGGCCATCGTCGATGCGGGCTGGATGGCGATGAGCCGCGACCGCGGCACCCAGCGACAAAAGCGGGACTTCGGCTACGGACTCGTCTGTCTCGAAAACGGCGATGTGCTAGGTGAATATGTGATGAGCGGAGCGAACCAAGAACACGGTATCGTCTCCCGTTCCGGCACACCGGACCACGAAATCGAGAGCCGCTTTCCGATCGGGACGCGCCTACGCGTCCTCCCAAACCATGCATGCGCAACCGGTGCGCAGCATCCGGCCTATCAGGCCATCAGCCCAGACGGCACGGTTGAAACTTGGCCGCGTTTTTACGGCTGGTAAGCCGCGCCGAACGCTGCACGCACCCCTTCCACGAACAGTCAACTTCCGAAGTCAGGTAAAAGTTGAGAGCCACATCCCGGCTTCTGTCGCGAAGTAGGCCACACCAAATGTGTCACGGGCGGACACTCGAGTTATCGGGACGATGCGTCGTTTCAGTGACATTTTTGCTTGCAGTCCGAAGAGAGTGAACCAAACCGTGGGAGCCCATTTCCGTCGACTTGACCATCGTCATAGACGGCGTGACGGCGCCGTACATGATGGGACACGGTGCTTGGAATCTGCGAAGGTTCTAACAAAAAAACCCGGCGAGCGTGCCTGGAACCCTCGCTATGCCTGGAACCCTCGCTATGCCTGGCACTCTCGCTATATTAGCCACGTTGGCGACGTTGCCGACCGATCTTAGTTGCTATGCGACTGATCATCGAGCGCCGCCTGGAGGTGCGGGAACGAGCAAGACGGAAGCGACGACCGTTGCTGTGGTGGAACGAAAGGATCGGAGCGTCGCCGACCTGGGACTCACACTTGCCGAAGGCCGGGCCTTGCTCGCTGAGGTTCAATCATTACTGGTGTCGGAGCAGGCTGCCGGGTGAGTGGAGAGTCAATTAGCTTGTGACCGTTGTGGCTCGATGCTAGCGCACAAGGACGCCCGGTCGATCGTGCTGCGAACCGTGTTTGGCAAGGTCAACGTGCCGAGTCCGAGGCTATGGGCGTGCAACTGCGCGGCAAAGCAAGTGTTGAAGTCCGTCATTAACGCTAGCCACGTCCATAAGGACGCTAATCGTGCCCATTAATTCTGCTAGCGCGGCGCCCTGCTAATTCGTCCGACATTGCATGGAGGAAGTGGTTCAATGCGTCGCTCATTGGAATATGCGCGCTGTCCAAAAACAAGGTGTTTTTCGACTGTTGCACTATTTTTTATTTAGGATAGCTTTATATTATTTGGAAAATTGAAGAATGACGCATTAGCAGAATTGATGGGCGCGGCCAACGCGCTAGCAGAATTAACGAACATCTCGCCGCCTGCCCGTTGCCGAAACGCAACATCGTCCAACGCGGCGATTTCACCTCAATCCCTTTCTGGCCATGCTTCACGGCGATTTTCCCGCTAGCATCATCTATGGACAATGCTAGCGGAATTAACGGACAACAACACGAAGCCGTTAAAAAGGCTGGGATGTTCGTTGCGAGGGCCACGTAACACGTCGCCGTCCAATCCACGGAAACTGGCGTTGTGCGAGTTCGTGAAATTCCTGGTTCAAGAACGCGACCCGCAATTGCACGACACTGTGTGCTCCCACTCGACTCCAGCGCATATGCTGGCTCTTGCACATTCGACGGCCAACTATTCGATTGATCGACGATTCGACGAAGCCGGTAGAAATTCTCAGTCCCACACGCTGCCACGTGCGATAGTCGATCAGCGACTCAACGTTGCTCTTGAGATACGTGACCACATTCGACAGGCTGTAGCTTGCTTTCTTGATTTGGCTGCTCACTGTCGGATCTCTTTTCTCACGCAGATCAAGCAAGCGAGCGAGTCTAGCTGCAAACTGCCGCCAGGCCACCGTGCGTCCGACCCAAACGTAATGGCGGAAGCGTGCAAACAGATCCCACAGTTCAAACGCTGATCCACTGTCCGTGAGTCGTCCGCATGCCAGAGGCGCGATAGCCTGCTCAACGCGTCGCAACATCCGGCCGATGTGCGCCCAATCGAGAATCCACTCATTATCGTATGGGAGGTCATTGGCGACGCCGGCCAGGTCCCGAGCCCCATCAGTCAGGACAACAACTTCATTAGGGTCCCCGTATCCGCTGTCCTCCAGGAATCGTGTCATGTCTTGATTCAACAGCTTGGTGCGCGGCATGGCGGAAGCCCACACTCGTGGCTGCTTACCGGCTTGGCCCAAAGCAGCAACGACGACTGCGATCGACGATGGCCGGTTCCAGGCTTCTGCGCGATTTTCCTTGCCCGAACCCTTGCGATTGCAACGTGCACGACGGACATAACCGACGTCAATGCCTAGCTCCGCAATCGGTTTTTCCGTCTCGCACCACCGACGCACCGGCCGTGCGTGCTGTATCGATTTTCCGATGGCCACGGTGTGATTGCGGATGGTTACATGATTGTCGCGGCCTGAGGTGGGTAGCAGAAGGTCCATGACGCGTTTGGCTTGCCGATAGGGCATCGCGGCGCCGAGCTCCGCGTGCAGCCATCTCAGTTCACCTGTGCTTGCCTCCGTCAGATAGTCCTTGAATGGAGAAACATACCTTGAGCCGTCAGCACCACAATTGCAGGCCTTCCATCGTTCGCGACAATAGAAAACCTTTTCCAGCGGGGTCTTCAGCTCCGAGCAATGACTATCGTGCAGGCGCCGCTGTAGGCCGCAGCCCACACAGGATCGACGCGCAAAAACGTTCGATCTGCCCGACAACGAACTCCTGCTGCACACAATTGAGCAATGACTTGTCTTCGCCGAGTGACAGTCCGACGTCTCCGGGTGTCTGGTCTTCTACGGGCCTGTGAAACCGCATGACCTCAACCCTCTTCCCCACACCCCCATCGCCATTATCGAACTCAAGAACGATCGTGCATCGTATGGCGGCTCCTAGGCTCGTAGTTAGGGCGACGATACCCTTTCGTGCGACCGTCTCCCAGCCTTTTAACGGCTTCCAACAACACCGAGCGGCGTGAATTGACCTCCCACGGTTTGGTTCACTCTCTTTGACAACAGTCTTTGGCAAACGTCGAATGTCCCTTCGTTCGCCCACAGCGGACCATCAACTGAAACCACTTCACAGATTGGACCGCTGACTCGACTGCCACGACAAGCAGCGTAGAGGAAGGTGGCGGTAATGCAACGTTTCATCCAGGTACATTGATAACCGCAGAACATCAATACTTCGAAAAAATGCACTTATCGCGTAGCCCTGTTTGCGTGAGTATCTGTACTCAAGATCCCAGCGAGATCAGAACGAAAGTAAAACGCATAGGAGACAAGGCTATGTACGACGCAAGGCGCACCCGGAGCGGCTAACGAGCGCCCCTCGGGCAGCGTAGTTTCACGCCCCAGCCGGTTCGAGCACCGGCCAACTCGACACACATCAGGCCACGGTATCCGAACGCCATTGGCGTCACGGCCGCTTGTCAACTGGCGCTTTCGCCTTACGACCAATCCGAACACCCGTTCTTGTCAACGCAATGCCCTTCAGGAGACAACTTCATGCAAATCACCGGTATGTTGCACGGCGCGCGCCTATTGCAATTCGTCGGATTCCCAGCGAGTGAGATTCTCGGCCCGAGCGCCAGCGAGGAGGAAATCAAGACGATGATCGATCGTCATCGTCAGATCTTCATCAAGCCGGTCTTCAAGGGTGGAGTTGGCAAGAAGGGCAAGGCGGGCCTGCTGGGGCGCGCGACCGATCTGAAGACAGCGCTGGCCGAAAAGGAACGGCTGTACTTCGCCGAGCACACGGTCGGGCACCTGAAAGCGAAGGCGAACGGCGTGACGTTCGAAGCTGGCGTCCCGGCCAAACACGAGGTCTACTTCTCGATCACTGATTCAACCCGCTTTCGCGCGCCGACCATGACGCTTTCGCACATGGGCGGCATGGACATCGAAGAGGTCGATCCGAAGCATGTGGCGATGGTGCCGTTCGACGCGCTGACCGGCCTGAAGGCGTTCGTCGTCGCGAATGCGCTTAGCGAGATCGGTGCGCCGAAGGAGATTATCTCGCCGCTAGTTCAGCAGTTGCCGAAACTCTGGGAGCTCTTTCATGACTTCGGCATGACTACGCTGGAACTGAATCCGATCCGCATGCGCGAAGACAAGAACGGACGCCTCACGCCGGTTGCCTGCGACTTCAAGTGCGGCTTCGATCGCGACGATCCACGCTGGGCGCGCCTCGGACTGCCGCCTCATCTGTTTTCCGCGGATTACTCCGATTTCGAACAGGAGATCAATCAGCTTCGCACCCACCAGGGGCAGAGCGACGTGTACGTGATCAACGACAAGGGGACAATCCTCGCGCCGACCTTCGGAGGCGGCGCGAATTCGCTCGTGACTGAAATGCTCGGCGACGCCGCGATCATCTCCTCGGATTTCGGCGGCAATCCGCCTTACGCGAAGATGAAGGAAGTGGCCCGAATCTGCTTCACGCACTGGCTCAAGCAGTCGAATGTGCTTTTCATCATCGGCGGCAAGTCCAATAACACCGACATCTTCGAGACGCTGCGAGCGATGGCCGATGCTCTTCGTGAACACTTCAGCGAGCATGGGCCGACGCCGCTTTACGTGGTGCTCGGCCGCGGAGGGCCGAACCTCGTGCGAGGGATGGCCGCGCTGAGGGATACATGCGACTCGCTCGGCCTGCCGTACCGGCTGTTCGGATTCGATTCCGACATCAGTGAGGTCATCCAGTACGCACGGCAGGCAGATGCGTGGATGCGCGCCGGCGGGCGAGCCGAGATCGCAGCACGAATCGGTGCGCCCGCGACCGAAACCGAAACGGCTCAAGCCTGAGGAGAGCGACATGTACAAGCAAACCAGCAACCAGTTCAAGTATTTCGTTGGCGTCAACTCGCTCGCGCAGATCGCCACGCGCGACGATCGCGTGTGCGTACTTAACATCCTGGGCGGTGAGTCCTCGGACGTGACGCCCGTCAGTCATGCATTCTCGGGCGGCAATGTTGTCTTCGGCACGGCGCCGGGCAAGGGCGGCCAAGTGCTCGCCACATCTATCGGCGATATTCCGGTTTACAACAACGTCCGCGAGGGTCTGGAAGCGGGGCACCGGTTCAACTGCGGTGTGGTCTATCTACCGCCATCAGCAGCCCGCGACGGCGTCGCCGAACTGATCCGCGTCAATCCCGATCTGAAGAAGATTTTCATCATCACCGAGAAGATCGCCGTGCACGACGCTCGCGAAATTCGCGCTATGGGGCAGCAAGCGGGCATCGACATTTTCGGGGCGAATGGGCTCGGCGTCGCCGACTCGTGGAATCGCGTGAGAATCGGCGGAGCACTCGGCGGCGATAGTCCGGACGATTCATTGCGCAAGGGATCGATTGCCATTTTCTCGAACTCCGGCGGCTTCAGCACGACGATCGCACAGTACCTGCGCATGAGCGGCTGGGGCACGACGACGGTCATCTCAAGCGGCAAGGACGTCTACATCCACTATGCCGCACCGGAATTTGCCTTTGCGCTCGCCAATGATGCGCGCAGCAAGGCCGCTGTGCTCTATTGCGAACCGGGCGGCTTTTACGAGTCCGATGCGGCCTTCTCGAAACCGGTGGTCGCCTGCGTGGTAGGCCGATGGAAGAGCCGCCTGACGCGAGCGGTCGGCCATGCAGGCGCGATGGCCGGCGGCTCCGACGACGCGCAAGCGAAGGAACGCTGGTTTATGGACAAGTTTGGCGTGGACCGGCTCTTCACACCCGACGATCCATGCTGCTCGGCTAGGGGCGCGGTCGTCACGAACATCGCGCATATTCCGGCGGCCCTGACCGCCGTCATGCGCGCCAACGCGACGATGCCTGACTTCGAGCCCGAAGGCAGCCTCGCGCTCAAGCCGTGGTTCGGCTCCGACCAGGGCATCCAGATTCCGTCCGGACTTGCGATTCCTGTGGTCGGTGCGGTCGCGCCCTATGACGAGCAGGTCCTGCAGGTTAACAGCCAAGTCGGGGCGATTGCGCCGCGTCAGGCGCTCAAGGACGCATCGGGCGCGTCGCAAATGGATGCGAAAACCCAGGTCAGCAGCCTGCATGGCGCCTCAATGCTCGACGCAGCGACGCATTCGCTCGAAGCGAACGTCAGCCTTGCGCTGCTTCACGAGTTCGGCGGCGAGAACGACGAGAAGCTCGTCGATGTCGCGATCGCCGCGTTCGTCAATCTGCACGGAACGCCGGAGCTCGCGGCGGCGCAAGCCGCTCGCGAGGCCGGAAACGCGCCCAACGCGATCCTGGCCGCCGCGGCTTCGATCATCGGGCCGAATCGCCAGCGAGCGGCTCGGGATGCCGCGAAATGGATGATCGATCGCTTCTCGGCAGCTGGCCTTACGAGCGCGCTCGATGAGAACTTCGACATCGCCCGGATCGACGCGAGCGGCAGCGAGCCGTTTTTCGCCGACTCAAGCGATCCACGCGCTGAGGCGATGCTCGCGGGACTCGCCGAGCGTGGGGCCCAGTCGGTCCTCGTCCGCTGGCTCGCGTCTCAGCCTGATCACCCGACGGCCGACGCGGTAGTGGCCGCAATCACCGCGACGCTCGCATGGGGACCGCTGATGCGCAAGCGCATCTCGCGCGTCACGGCCGAGAGCCTGCCCTGGTGGACCATGTTGTTCGGGACGCTGATCGGCGCATCGGCGGACGCCTCGCGACACCGTCCAGACGGCTTCTGCGGCTTTACCACGCAAGCTTTGCTGAACGAACACAGCCTCACGGAAATCTGTTTTGCCGCTCTGTTCAACCTCGAGCCCGGGCCCGACGATCTGTTCGCTTTCAAGACGCTCGTCGGTCTGCTGCTCACCAACGGTCCCGGAGCCATCTCGGCGCAGGGTGCGAAAGGCGCGGTATCGGCCGACGGTCCGGAAAGTCCAGAGCGAGTGCAACTGAACAAGGCGCTGGTCGGCTTTCTCACGCATACCGGCTATACGCATGGCGGCAACGGCTATGAGGGCATCGCGTTCCTCATCGAAGCGTTCGGGGACAGCGGTCTCGCCGATCCGTCCGACCCTGCACATGGCGTGGACCTGCGCTCGTTGGCCGAGCGCTCGGTGGAGCGGTATGCGCAGTACAAGGCCCGGCAGAAGCATGCCGGCAGCCTCGACATCGCGAAGCTGCCGGGCGTGAACCATCCCGTCTTCAAGGACAGGCCGGTCAACCACGACCCGCGCGAAGTGTTCATCGCGGACCTGTGCGAGAAGCGCGGGGAATACAACGTGTTCCATGCGTTCTATCGCGAACTTGTGCAGGCGTTGTTCGATGCCGGCGTGTCCCGCAACGTCTATTGCGTCAACGTCGATGCGGTGATCGCAGCGCTGCTGCTGAAGATGCTGTGGCAGCCGCTGCGACGTGGTGAATTGACCGAGACCGATCTGGAAACTGCCGCGTTCACGATCTTCCTTTATCCCCGCATGCTCGGATGCGCGGCGGAAATCGACGATCATCTGAACCGGGGACGCAACATGGACACCCGCACGTCCGCCTCTCAGTGCCGGTTCGTGGCCTGAACGCTTCGCCGGCTGATAACCAGCGGACATCAATCGTTGCAAAAATAGCACTTAACGTGTCGCACTGTTCGGGCGAGTATTCGACAAACAACAATCCGCCCGAACATCACAAAGTTCAAAATTTCAGGAGACACCTCGATGCATCCCTCCTCACCCCCGCTGGCCCCCGGGCAGTCGAAGGCATCCGCCGTGCTACGCGTGACGGCAGGCAACTTCCTGGAGCAGTTCGACTTCTTCCTGTTCGGCTTCTATGCCACGCAGATCGCCGCGGTCTTTTTCCCGGCAGCGAGCGAGTTCGCATCGCTGATGATGACCTTCGCCGTCTTCGGCGCGGGCTTCCTGATGCGCCCGCTCGGCGCGATCATCCTCGGCGCGTACATCGACGATGTCGGCCGCCGCAAGGGCCTGATCGTCACGCTGTCGATCATGGCGAGCGGCACCATCCTGATCGCGTTCGTGCCCGGCTATGCGACGATCGGACTCTTCGCCCCGGCGCTGGTTCTCATCGGTCGTCTGCTGCAGGGCTTCTCGGCGGGCGCTGAACTCGGCGGGGTATCGGTGTATCTCGCCGAAATGGCGACGCCGGGCCGCAAGGGTTTCTTCACGAGTTGGCAGTCGGCAAGCCAGCAAGTGGCTATCGTCATCGCAGCCGCGCTCGGCTTCGCGCTCAATCAGTGGCTCGACACGGCGGCGATCGCCGCGTGGGGATGGCGCGTGCCGTTCTTCGTCGGCTGCATGATCGTGCCTTTCATTTTCATCCTGCGGCGCAATCTTGAGGAAACGGAGGAATTTAAACAGCGCCAGCATCGCCCGAGCATGGCAGAAGTCTTTGCTACGCTCGTGCAGAACTGGAATGTCGTGATCGCTGGTGTGCTGCTGGTGGCGATGACCACGACAAGTTTTTATCTGATCACGGTGTATGCGCCGACCTTCGGCAAGACGGTCCTGCATCTGAGCACTGCCGACAGCCTGCTCGTCACGCTGTGCGTGGGCGTCTCCAATTTTATCTGGCTGCCAATCGGTGGTGCGCTGTCGGATAGAATCGGACGCCGTCCGCTCCTCCTCGCGATGACGATCCTGGCAATAGCGACCGCCTACCCGGCGCTGTCGCTGCTGGCCCAGGCACCAAGCTTCGTCAACATGCTGCTTGTGCTGCTCTGGCTCTCGTTCATGTACGGTATTTACAACGGCGCGATGGTCGTCGCGCTCACCGAGGTGATGCCAGTCGAGGTGCGAGTCGCCGGATTCTCTCTCGCCTACAGCCTCGCGACGGCGGTCTTCGGAGGTTTTACGCCCGTCATCTCGACCGCGCTCATTCATGTGACGGGCGACAAAGCCGCGCCAGGTTACTGGATGAGTTTCGCCGCGGTGTGCGGGCTCGGTGCAACACTCGCACTGTACCGGCGCCGTCGCGTTCCGCTGCATGCGGCTCCCTGAAGCATCGCACGCCTCCTCGAACATTAGACTGACATACTATCGCCCCATGAAATCCATTCTTCTGAAACTCTGCACCACGGCGCTGCTCGGCACCTGCGCCGCTGCGGCGAATGTGCAGGCCGCAGATCTGCATGTGATGAGTTCGGGCGGCTTTACGGCCGCCTACAAGCTGCTCGGCCCGAAGTTCGCGGCGTCCTCCGGCAATACGCTCGATACCGCGCTCGGCCCGTCGATGGGCAAGTCGCCGGAGGCCATTCCAAACCGGCTCCAGCGCGGCGAGCCTGCCGACGTGGTGATCATGGTCGGCTACGCCCTCGACGACCTGATCAAGCAGGGCAAGGTGATTCCCGATTCGCGCGTCGAACTCGCGGATTCGCGCATCGGCATGGTCGTGCGCGATGGCGCGCCAAAGCCCGACATCGGGTCCGAGGCGGCGCTGAAGGAAACCTTGCTGCATGCCCGGTCGATCGCTTACTCGGATAGCGCGAGCGGCGTCTATATCGAGCGCGAGTTGTTCAAGCGGCTCGGCATCGAGGAGCAGGTGAAGAACAAGGCGAAGATGATCCCGAAGATTCCGGTGGCGTCCGTTGTCGCGACAGGCGACTACGAAGTGGGATTTCAGCAAGTGAGCGAGTTGCTTCCGGTGAAGGGCGCGGCGTACGTCGGCAAGATTCCGGAGTCGATTCAGTCCGTCACGCGCTTTGCCGCCGGCATACCGGTCGGCGCGCAGCATCCGAAGGAAGCGAAGGCGCTGCTCGACTATCTCGCGTCGCCCGCCGTGCAGCCGGAGGTGACATCGACCGGGCTCGATTCCGTCGCCCCGCATTGAAACTAAGGCAATGATTCAGCCCGTCAGGTCGGCGGGCTGATCGAATGCGTCCTCAGGCTCAATGCGTTCTTCAGGCGCACCCGGTCGCAGGAACGCTCCCACATCGATACGAAGATCACCGCGCAGGTATTGCTGATCACGCTCGTCAGGGCGCGCGCCTCGGACATGAAGCGATCGATGCCCACCAGCAGCGCGACGCCTGCAAGCGGCAAGTCAGGAATGACGGCCAGCGTGGCGACGAGCGCAACCAGTCCGCTGCCCGTTACGCCCGCCGCGCCCTTCGAAGTGAGCAGCATGACCGCGAGCATCGTCGCGATCTGGCCGCCCGAGAGGTGTACATCGCACGCTTGAGCGATGAACATGGAGGCGAGCGTCAGGTAGATCGCCGTGCCGTCCAGGTTGAACGAATAGCCGGCGGGCAGCACGAGTCCCACGATGCCTTTGTCGCAGCCGAGCGCTTCGAGCTTGACGATGAGGCGCGGCAGCACCGGTTCGGTCGACGAAGTCGCGAGTACGATGACGAGTTCCTCGCGAATGTAGCGCAGCAGCCGCCAGAGTGAGAATCCATGCAGGCGTGCAAGTGGAGCGAGCGCGCAGACGACGAACAGCAAACACGCCGCGTAGAACGACACCATCAGCATGCCGAGGGAGCCGATCGAACGAATGCCGAAGCGGCCCACCGTGAACGCCATCGCTCCGAATGCGCCGACGGGCGCAAGCCGCATGACCATCGAGAGGATGCGAAACAGCACATACGCAATGCCGTCGATGAATTCGAGTACCCGCCGGCCGGCACTTCGGCTCGCATTCAATGCGAAGCCGAACAGAAGGGCAAGCAGCAAGACCGGTAGCACTTCGCCTTTCTCGAAAGCGCCGACAAGCGTCTCCGGAATCACATGAAGCGCGAATTCGACGAATCCGTACGACTGCGTGCGCGTCGAATACTGCGCGAGGATAGTCGTGTCCAGATGATGCGCGTCGATGTGCAGGCCGGCGCCCGGGTGCAGCGCGAATGCGGTCGCGAGCCCCAGAACGAGCGCAACGATCGTGAGAGCGTAGAACAACGCCAGCGCCTTCAGTATGGTCCGCCCGATCTTGGAGCCGCTCGCAAGCGACGTGATGCCGGTGACGATCGTACAGAAGACGATTGGCGCGATCATCATGCGTACCAGCGCGACGAACGCATCGCTGAGCGGTTTAAGCGATGCGCCTGTCTGTGGCCAGAAGTGGCCGACCGCCATGCCGAGCCCCATTCCGAGAAGGACCTGAACGTAAAGCAGCCTGAAGGGCCTCGGCAGTGTCATTTCGGCGCCTTCTTTCCCGCGGCGTCGGCCATGCCGCTACGCTTCGTGTCGAGGATCGTCTGATAGAACTGTTGCGCGGCCGGCGTCAGCGGACGGCCGGGGCGCCTGACGATCCCGATGCGTCTCGTCACGACCGGATCGACGAGCGGCACGCTTGTCAGAATCGGATGGTCGCGCACGGGCATCGCCATTGAGGGCACGGCGGCCACACCGAGTCCTGCTTCGATCAGGCCAAGCATGGTGGTGACATGGTGGGTCTCGCAGACGCTAGGCTTCCTCGGCGCCACGGCGGTCAGCGCCTGATCGAGCAGCAGGCGGTTGCCAGAAGTCTTGTCGACGGATACATATTCGTGTTCATAAAGCTCGTTCCAGGTCACACGCTTTTTCTGAGCAAGGGGATGATCACGGCGGCACGCGGCGACGAACCGTTCCTGCACTAGGACCTTGAACTCAACCTCGGTTTCTTGGCTGCCCATGAAGCTAACGCCGAAATCGGCTTCGCCGCTGATTACCGAGCCGAGCACTTCATTGGCGCTCGAGTCGAGCAGCTTGACTCGGATCCGCGGATAGCGGCTGTGATAAGCGGCGACCACGCTCGGCAGGAAATAGTAGGCGACCGACGGCACGCATGCGATGGTCACATGACCCAGGCGGCTCGTGGAGACGTCGCGGATGCCGAGCAACGCGACATCGAGGTCGTCCAGAAGTTGTTCTGCGCTCGGGGCAAACACGCGTCCTACGGTGGTGAGCGTCACACTGCGCGTGGTTCGCTCGAAAAGCCGCACGCCGAGCGCCCCTTCGAGCTTCTCGATGCGCCGGCTGAGCGCCGGCTGCGAAATGTTGACTGCCTCCGCTGCTTTGCGGAAGCTGCCCAACTCCACGACGGCTCGAAACGCCTGCAAATCGTTCAGGTCGAAGTTGACGCCCACGATCTATCCTCCGCATTTTATGCGGCTATTTTGCATGATGCGGGCAAAAGCGCCCATCAAGGACAACACTCGGTAATTCAGCCCACCGGGGATCGCATCGAAGTTGGGAGCGAGGGACCGGTTTCGTTTAGGGTTGTTCGATGCCTGCCATCGTCCGCAGGAATGTGAATGCACCACCGCGCGTTGCTGGCAGGCGTTGAACGAGCCTCGATGGAGGAAACCGCGGGGTGCCCCGATGCAGTCGGA